>Ga0182027_10000563_pt1 | contig 63942 bp, 79 predicted proteins | sample 712E1DmetaG_FD_121300 | JGI IMG/M metagenome (GOLD analysis project Ga0182027, IMG submission 121300) | Permafrost microbial communities from Stordalen Mire, Sweden - 712E1D metaG (Illumina Assembly) | ecosystem: Environmental > Terrestrial > Soil > Wetlands > Permafrost | place: Sweden...
GCTTTTTATATAATTACCCTTGAAAGTCATGTTTAACCGATTGGAGGTAAATAAGGCTGCATAAATAGAAAGTTTTTGGGATTTTTCCCTGAAGCGACTGTGTGCAGTCGCTTTTTTGGTTTTAAAGGATCCATTCGGCAAGCTCAGGATTTAAAAATATGAATTCGATATTAGCAAAAAAAGTTGAACAAGGACAAAGATTTTTGGAAAACGGAATCCGCATTCCTGTTACCACATTGAATGTGAACGGAAATGTTGTTGTTGCAATCAAAACTCAAGCCCGGGATAAGTATTCTGCCGTTCAATTAGGTTTTGAAAAAAGAACTAAAGCTAAGGCTCCAAAAAGCAACAGGTCGGATTACCACTTCTTAAGAGAAGTGAGAATGGCAGACGCCGAAGTAGTGCCAACTGTCGGAAATGTAATCAAGGCCAGTGAAGTTTTTAAACCGGGAGATGTTATCAATGTTACCGGAATTTCCAAGGGAAAAGGTTATGCCGGTGGAGTAAAAAGACATCATTTCAAGGGTGGACCGAGAACTCATGGACAATCAGACAGAGAAAGAGCGCCGGGAGCCATCGGTTCAACTACTACTCCGGGAAGAGTCTACAGGGGTAAAAGAATGGCCGGAAGAATGGGTAATGAGCAAGTTACGGTTAAGAATATCAGGATAGTAGCAGTTGATGATAATTTTATTACAGTCAAGGGTTTGGTTCCGGGTGGAAGAAACACATTATTAATGTTAAAAAAAGTCGAAGAAAGCAAGAAATTTGTTCCTTTGTACGCTGAAAAGGTTGAGGAAAAAATTGCAGAGCCAAAAGAAGAAGTCAAGGCGGAAGAAGTTAAGCCTGTTGAAGGAAAAAAAGAAGTGAAGGAGGAGGCTAAGTAATGGCAAGCAAAAAAATAGTTAAAAAAGTTGCAGTCAAGAAAGTCATAAAAGCAGTTAAGCCTGTTGTTAAAAAGGCTGTGACCAAAAAAGTTGCCACAACGGCCAAAGCTGTAGTAAAAACATCGGCCCCCACTTCGCCAAGGCTTCGCGGGGCAAGCAAAGTTGAAGCTAAAATGGCTGTTTCCAAGCCAAGTAAAAGTGTCAGTATGAACGCGTCAGTCTTTGACACAAAAGGAAAAGTTGCCGGACATATGGAGCTTCCTGCCGAAATATTTGGAGCTAAAATAAATGATTCCCTGATGTCTCAGGCAGTCAGGGTCTATTTGGCGAATCAAAGACAAGGAACATCGAAGACTCAGGATAGAGGAGAAGTCGATAGAACCACCAAGAAGGTTTATCAGCAAAAAGGAACAGGGCGAGCCAGACATGGTTCCAGACGTGCTCCAATTTTTGTCGGTGGAGGAAGAGTCTTTGGACCAACACCCAGAGATTTGTCCCTTAGTATTTCGAAAAAAATGAAAACCCTCGCACTTTTCTCCGCACTTTCCTCAAAACTCAAAGACAGCGAAATAAAAATCATCCAGGGCCTGGAAACAATTGAGCCCAAGACAAAATTAATGGCAGAAGTTTTGAAAAATTTGGAAATAAAAGATGCATCAAAAATATTATTAGTTATGTCAAAGCCCGGAAAAGATTCGGAAAATGTTTATAGAGCAGCGAGAAATATTGATGGAGTCGAGATTGTCAGCGCCAACTCGCTTAACGCTTACAGAGTTTTGGATAACAAAGCGATCATTATGATGAAAGAAGCTGTAAATAGTCTTAAAAGTACATTTATTAAATAAATATGAATATAAGAGACGTTATTATCGCGCCGGTCATTACGGAAAAATCGATGAAAGATGCCTCCACGGGGAGATATACTTTCAAGGTTGAAATGAATACCAATAGGCCCTTGATTAAGCAAGCTATTCAGGATAAATTTAAAGTGAAAGTTACAAAAATAATGATTAGTTTGGTCAAGGGAAAAACCGACAGACGCGGAGCCAAAAGAGAAGAATTTGTTAAGACGACTTGGAAAAAAGCTACAGTCCAGTTGGCCAAGGATCAAAAAATCGGACTTTTTGATGTCGGAGGGCAAGGAGAGCAGAAATAATACCAAGGGGAGGCTATATACTATGAGTAAATTAAAGTTTTTGAGAAAGAAAAATTCGGGCAGAGATAATTCAGGTAAAGTTACAGTCAGACACCAGGGCGGAGAGCATAAGAGATTTATGCGCCTGGTTGATTTTAAGCGCGACAAATTCGGAATTGAAGGTAGGGTCAGCGCTATTGAATATGATCCGAACAGAACGACAGAAATTGCTCTGATTCATTATACCGATGGGGACAAGATGTATATCTTAAGTCCTCTTGGCTTAAAGGTCGGAGATGTGGTAAAATCAGGTCCTGACGCCGAAATTAAGATTGGAAATGCTCTTCCGTTAAAAGCGCTTCCTCTTGGAACTGTTGTTCACAATGTCGAGATCATGCCCGGACGTGGTGCTCAAATGGGAAGAAGCGCAGGAATTGGTATTATTGTTCAAGCCAAAGAAGGTAACGACATTGACTTAAAACTTCCATCGGGTGAAGTAAGAAGAGTTAGCGGTGATTGTCTGGGGACAGTCGGAACATTGGGAAATATTGATTGGAAGAATAAGGTGTTCGGTAAGGCAGGCGCAACCAGACATAGAGGCATTAGACCGACAGTCAGAGGAGTCGCTCAAGATCCGAGATCTCATCCGCATGGTGGAGGAGAGGGTCGAAGCGGAATCGGAAGAAAGAGACCGATGACCTACGCAGGTCGTCCGGCAGTCGGAAAAACTAGGAAGCATAGAAAATATTCAGATAAATATATATTACAAGGAAGACGAAAAGGTAGAATGTCCAGACCTAACTAAAATATGGGAAGAAGTATTAAAAAAGGGCCGTTTATTGACCCGAAACTATTAAAGAAAATAATGAAGCAGAAGCAAATGGGCGACAAGTCTGCTATCAAAACGTGGGCTAGAGCCAGTCAGATTTCGCCTGAATTTGTCGGTCATACATTTGCAATTCATAATGGCAAAAATTTCATAACTTTATTTGTTCTCGAAGGAATGGTCGGACACAGGCTTGGAGAGTTTTCTCCTACCAGAACATTCAGAAGTCATGGAAGAGTCGTAGCCAGAGAGATATCTAAGACATAAAATATGCAAATAATAGCAAGAAGCAGTGGAATCAGAATCAGTCCTAGGAAAGTAAGATTAGTAGCCGATGGCATACGTAATCTTTCTTTGGATAAAGCTCTTAATGTGCTAGACATGACTCAGAAAAGGGGAGCCAGTGTTTTGAATGCCATACTTAAAAGCGCAATTGCCAATGCGGTTAATAATGCCAAGAAAAGTAAGGAATCATTGGTTATTAAGGGAGTAGAAGTCTGGGACGGACCGGGTCTAAAAAGATTCCACGCTTCAACCAGAGGAAGGACGCATCCTTATAAAAAAAGAAGCAGTCATATAAAGATAATATTGGAGGCAAAAGAATAATATGGGACAAAAAGTTAATCCGCATATTTTAAGACTTGGACCAATTTATAATTGGAGTAGTCGTTGGTTTGATGATAAAAATTATAAAGATGTACTTTTGGAAGATTTCAAATTAAGGAAGGCCTTAATGGAAAAATTAGCGCCGGCCGGAGTATCGGAAATTGAAATAGAAAGATCAATTAATAGTTTGAAATTAACAGTCAATGTCTCAAGGCCCGGTATGGTCATCGGGAGAGCCGGAAGCGGTTTGGAAGAAGTAAAAGATTATCTGTATAAATTTTTAAAAATTTCCAAGAATTCTAAAACTGCTCCAAAGATAGATATTAGAATAGAGCCAATTAAGGAGCCAAACTTGGATACATTCTTGGTTGCCAAAAACATTTCCGATCAATTGGTAAAACGTCTTCCCCATAGAAGAGTTTTGGCACAAACAGTTGAGAGAGTTATGGGAGCGGGAGCAAAGGGAATAAGAATTATTATTTCAGGGCGTGTTGGTGGAGCAGAAATCAACAGAAAAGAAAAAATGCAAAAAGGAACAGTTCCTTTGTCAACCATCAGAGCAAAAATAGGCTATGCAAGTGTTCCGGCGTTAACGAAAAAAGGTTATATAGGAGTAAAAGTATGGATAAACGGAGGAGAGGGAAAATAATATGTTGGCACCAAAAAGAGCAAAATTTAGAAAACAGCAAAAAGGTAGAATCAGAGGAAAGGCTCATGCCGGCGTTAAAGTATCTTTTGGTGAATATGGTCTTTTGAGCGAAACCAGAGGCGTAATTACCAGCAGGCAAATTGAGGCAGCCAGACGTGCTATTACGCATTATACTCAAAGAGGGGGAAGACTTTGGATTAGAATCTTTCCCGATAAGCCAATTACTAAAAAGCCGGCAGAAGTGCGTATGGGTGGAGGCAAGGGGGATGTTTTTGAGTTCGTTGCTCAGATCAAACCGGGAAGAATGCTTTTTGAAATGGGGGGAGTCACGAAGGATATTGCCTTTGCAGCTCTGAGGCTCGCGTCTTATAAATTGGATGTAGGAACAAAAATTGTTGTCAAATCTGAATATAATATCTAATCTATGAAAACGAAAGAAAAAAAAGAATTATTTATAAAGAGTATAAAAGAGCTGGGTAGTTTAATTATTGAAGGGAAGGATGCTCTTGCCGGACTGAAATTAGAAAAAGTACAAAATAAATTAAAAAACACTAGTCAATTGACCAGAAAGAGAAAAGAAGTTGCGCAAATGATGACAGTTTTAAGAATAAAACAGTTGGCAGAAATCAGGCCGAGTAAGAAAAAATAATATGAAAAGAATAATTACAGGAGTGGTTACGTCAGTAAAAATGAACAAGACAGTCGTAGTAAGGATTACGAGGAAATATCCTCATCCTTTATATAAAAAAGTTATTAAAAGAGATAGCAATCTCAGTGTGGATATGGGGACGTTCACTCCTGTTATCGGGAATAGGGTAAAGATTGTTGAAATAAAGCCAATGTCAAAAACCAAGAATTTTAGAATAATGGAGGTAATCAAAGATGGTTCAGCATAGAACAATATTGAGAGTTGCAGACAATAGTGGAGCAAAATCATTGGTAGTTGTCCATATCTTTGGAGGATCCCAAAGAAAATTTGGTCATATTGGTGATGTTTTGAACTGCGTGGTTAGAGGAGCCAGCTCAATTGGAACAGTTAAGGACAGCCAATTAGTGAAAGTGGTCTTGGTCAGGACCAGAAAAGAGAGAAGAAGAGCAGATGGATCATACATTAGATTTTCTGACAACGCAGGAGTTGTAATTGATACTGCGGCTGATAAGAATCCGATCGGAACCAGAGTTTTTGGTCCTATTGCCAGAGAAGTAAAAGATAAAGGTTTTTCAAAAATTGCAAGTATGGCCATTGAGGTAATTTAATATGAAATTAAAAAAAGGTGATTTAGTCAAAATAGTTGCGGGAAAAGATAAGAGCAAAACGGGGAAGATTGAGATGGTTTTTCCTAAAATTGAAAAAGTTTTAGTAACAGGTATAAATCAATACAAGAGGCACATGAAGGCCAGAGCTCAGGGTCAAAGTTCAGAAATTGTCACAATCACTAAGCCTTTATCTAGCCAAAATGTAGCCCTTGTTTGCCCACATTGCAAACTACAGACTCGTATTGGATTTAGAATAGAAAAAAATGGTAAAATCAGAGTTTGCAGAAAGTGTGATAAAAAAATATAGCTATGGATACGTTTAAAACAAGATTTAAAAATAAAATTGCGGCGGAGTTGCAGAAAGAATTAGGCATTAAGAATGTGATGGCTATTCCGGCCCTTTCAAAAATTGTTGTCAATATGGGGGTTAAGGACGCGGTTGCAGACAAAAAGAATTTAGAGAAAGCAGCTGTGATTTTGGGACAAATTACAGGACAAAAACCTAAGTGGGCAAGTGCTAAGAAGTCAATTTCGGCCTTTAAATTAAGAGAAGGAGATAAGATTGGTTTGGTTGTAACCTTAAGGGGACAAAAAATGTATGATTTTTTTGAAAGACTGATCAGTGTCGTAATGCCAAGATTTCGAGATTTTCACGGAGTCAGGAAGACAAGTTTTGATGGAAACGGAAATTATTCCTTGGGTTTTACCGAAAGTACTGTTTTTCCCGAAATAGATCCGGGGAAAGTTGATAAAATACAGGGGTTCGAAGTAACTATTGTTACTACGGCAACCGATGATAAGAGCGGATATGTTTTGTTGAAGGCATTAGGGATGCCTTTTGTTAAATAAAAATATATGGCTAAAAAATCTAACGTAATTAAAGCGCACAGTAAACCAAAGTTTAAAGTAAGACAGAAAAATACGTGCAATATCTGTGGAAGAAATAGAGCTTATATCAGGAAATTTGGTATTTGCAGATTATGTTTTAGAGAGCTAGCCCTGAAAGGACAATTGCCGGGTGTAGTCAAGTCGAGTTGGTAATAATTATGAATCATAGAGTTTCAGATTTAGTTATAAGAATTAAAAACGCAACCAGAGCCAACAGGCGGGAAGTTGTTTTGGACAATTTAAAAATTAACAAAGCAATTTGTAAGGTTTTGGTAACTGAAGGATTTTTAGAAAGTTTTGAAGTTAGCGTAAAAGAAGATAGAAAAGTCATTATTGCTAAAATTAAATATGACAAAAGAGTTCCTAATTTTACAGATGTGATAATAGTTTCCAAACCATCCTTGCGCAAATATGCCAACGCGTCTGAAATTCCTGGGATTCAAAGACGCGGAAGGTATACGGTAGTGCTCTCAACCAACAAGGGAATAATGACGGGTCGTGAAGCTGTAAAAAGAAACATGGGAGGAGAAATTCTTTTTAGAATTTGGTAAAAAATATGTCAAAATTAGCAAAAAAACCGATCAGCATTTTAGAAGGCGCAACTGTTGCAATAGAGAATAACATAGTTAAGGCAAGTGGCTCTAAAGGAAGCCTTTCTTTTAGAATTCCTGATGGCGTTGATGTCGCGATGGCAGAGGGTCGCTTAATGGTCTCCTTGAAAGATAAAAAAAGCGAAGGTCTGAAGCCGGTTTTAGGTTTGACAAGAGCTATGGTTTCAAATATGGTTACAGGAGTTTCTAAAGGATTTGAAAAGCGTTTGGAATTATCAGGTGTTGGATATAGGGCGCAAGTAATGGGACGAGATTTATCGATATCGGTTGGTTTTTCCCATCCGGTAATAGTGAAAGCAATAGAAGGGATAGCTTTTGCAGTCGCAGAAAATATTATAACTATATCCGGAGCGGATAAAGATTTGGTCGGAAATATGGCAGCCAAGATAAGATTTATAAGGCCACCGGAACCATATAAGGGAAAAGGAATAAAATATCAAAATGAAAAGATAAGAAGAAAAGTCGGAAAAGCAGCAAAAGCATTGGGGGCAACAAAATAAGTTCTTAGCAGAATAATAATATGAATAAAATTGATAGACAATTAAAAAGGCAAACCAGAACAAGGTCCAAGATTAAGGGAACAGCCGATAGGCCAAGGTTGTCGGTTCATAAAACTAACCGCTTTATGTATGCACAGCTGATTGACGATGTGGCCCAAAAAACAATTGTCGGTGTTAGCGAAAAACATCTTAAAGAAACTGTTGTCGGCAAGATTGCCAAGGCAAAGGCAGTTGGGGTTTTGTTAGCCAAAAAAGCGATTGAAAAGAAAGTTAAAAAGGTAGTTTTTGACAGGGGAGCATATTCTTATCATGGTAGAATTAGTTCTATTGCAGAGGGCGCTAGGGAAGGAGGACTGGAATTCTAATGGATAATTCAAGATCTTATCGAGACAGACCAAGTGATGGTTTTGAGGAAAAAATAGTTCAAGTGAACAGAGTTTCCAAGAAAACAAAAGGTGGAAATAAGATTGGATTCTCAGTCCTGACTGTCGTAGGAGATAAAAAAGGAAAAGTCGGAGTGGGACTTGGTAAGGGCCCTGACATCTCGGGGGCAATTAGAAAGGGAGTCTTACTTGGTAAAAAGCATATTATTGAAGTGCCTATAATTAACGGTACTATTCCTTTTGAGTTTACAATAAAGTTGGGTGCGGCAAAAGTAATGCTTAAACCGGCTCCTCGTGGATCAGGTGTCATCGCTGGAGGAGCAGTCAGAAGTGTCGTTGCGGCTTGCGGAATTGAAAATATTTCTTCAAAAGTTTTAGGAACGAAGAATCAAGCAAGCAATGTTTACGCAACCATAGAGGCATTAAAAAGAATGACCGAAAGATACCATAAATATAATAAAATAAGGTCTAATAAAAAATAAATATGAAACTTTCAACTTTATCAAAAACAATAAAAAGAACGAAAAGAAGGTTGGGTCAGGGTCATGGATCGGGGCGGGGCAAGACGGGTGGACGTGGAACCAAAGGGCAAAATGCCAAAGGTGATAGGCCATTGTCTTTTGAAGGTGGAGCATTAACAATTATCAAAAGGCTTCCGTTTTTGAGAGGAAAAGGCAAAAATAAGTCTTTCAAAGATCAGCCGATAACAGTTAACGTCAAGGTTTTGAATGGATTAAAAAAAGGAACAATCGTTAATGTTAAATCACTTGTTGAAAATAAAATTGTCAAAGCGGATGAAGCGAAAAGATTTGGAGTTAAAATTTTGGCTGACGGAGAATTAAATGTCTCCTTGATTGTAAAATTGCCAGTCTCAAAAGAGGCTTTAAAGAAGATTGAAAAAGCCGGCGGAAAAGTAGAGCTTTAGCTTTCCCTGTATGAACAACATTTTTGGGATTTTTACCAAGAGTATAAAGACTCCCGATGTAAGGAGAAAACTTTTATTTACAGCCGGTATCTTCATAGTTTTTAGAATTTTTGCTCACATACCCGTTGCGGGTGTAAATTTAGCAGCACTTAAGTCTCTTTTTTCTCAAAATCAATTCTTAGGGCTTTTGGATATTTTTTCCGGAGGAACACTGGCAAATTTTTCCGTTATGGCATTAGGGCTTAATCCGTATATAAATTCTTCGATTATTTTGCAGCTTTTAACTATGGTTTTTCCTAAATTAGAAGAATTATCAAAAGAAGGAGAAGCCGGTAGACAAAAAATAAATCAATACACAAGGCTCCTAACTGTTCCCTTGGCAATTCTTCAATCAATTGGTATGTATGCTCTTCTTCGTAGTCAGGGCATTATTCCGACACTTAATACAATCAGTGTGGTTTCTTTTATTGCAACGATGACTGCGGGAACGATGCTTTTGGTTTGGTTGGGAGAATTAATAACTGAAAAAGGAATTGGAAATGGAATTTCTCTTTTGATCTTTGCCGGAATTGTAGGAAGAATTCCTGTTAGCTTCGGACAAACGGTCTCAACCATAAACGCAACTAACTTTTTTAGCTTAATAACATTTGCGGTAATGGGTGTCTTAGTTATAGCATCCATAATCATTATTAATGAAGGCACTCGAAAAATAACTGTTTATTATGCAAAAAGAGTTAGGGGAAATAAGATGTATGGAGGCCAATCGACCCATTTGCCGCTTCGCGTAAATCAGGCTGGCGTAATTCCGATAATCTTTGCTGTTTCCTTGGTTCTTTTGCCTTCAATAATTGCCAAATTTTTAACTACTTCTCCCATTAAGTTTTTGAGTGGATTAGCAACCGCGATTACCGGTTTGTTCAATCCTTCAGGGATTTTCTATAACAGTCTTTACTTTTTATTGGTCGTAGGTTTCACCTATTTTTATACGGCTGTAATTTTTAATCCCAAAAAAATCGCTGAAGAAATTCAAAAATATGGCGGATTTATTCCCGGTATTAGGCCCGGCACTCCGACAGCAAATTATTTAAATTATGTTTTGACCCGTATTACGTTGGCCGGTGCAATATTCTTAGGTATTATCGCAATCTTTCCAACAATCGCCCGCGCTTTCACGAATATTCAAACGCTTATGCTTGGAGGCACAGGAATTTTAATTGTCGTCTCGGTAGTTCTTGAGACGATTAAGGCAGTTGAAGCACAATTAGTAATGAGAAACTACGAGGGATATAATAAAAATTAGTTCTATGAAATTAATATTAATCGGAATACAGGGATCGGGCAAATCAACACAAGGAAATCTTCTAAAAGAAGAATTAAATATTCCCTATCTCTCAACGGGACATATATTTAGGGAAATGGCAAAAGAAAAAACTTCCTTAGGACGTTATATAAAAGAAATCATGAATGCCGGATTTCTTATTCCAGATGATAAGACGGTTGAAATAGTCAGCGAATATTTAAAGAAGCCGGAATATACTAAGGGTTATATTATGGATGGTTTTCCAAGAACGTTAGAGCAGGTAAAATTATTTGAAAACGGAGTAGATAAAGTTGTCTATCTTAAAGTATCCGACAGGGAGGCCTTGTGGAGACTTTCTTATAGGGATGGCGATGATCGTCAAGACGAAACTCTGGCGGCGATTAGAAAAAGAATTGAACTGTTTAATACTCTGACAAAGCCGGTTCTGGATTATTATCAAAAAAGGGGAATCTTAGTTGAGATAGATGGGGAAAAATCCATTGAAGATATTCGTAAAGAAATTTTGGAGAAGATAAAAAGTTAATTGTGTTAAAACATAAACCTCTAATAGTTGGAATTACGGGAGCATTCGGAGGTGGCAAATCAACAGCTGCTGATTTTCTCAAAAGTTCAGGATTTTTTAAAATTAGTTTAGCGGGATTCCTGGAAAAAGAGTTAGAAAAAAAAAGGAAAAAAGATATTACTCGTAAGCTTCTCCAGGACTTAGGAAATGAATGGAGAAAAAAATACGGCGCAGGAGTTCTTGCCAGAAAAGCAATTGCGTTAATTAAGAAAGAAAAAATAGAGAAAGTGGTAGTTGAAGGTTTTAGAAATAAGTCAGAAATTGAAGAGTTTCGTAAATTTTGTGATTTTAAATTAATTGGTGTTGTCGTAAACCGTAAAATTCGCTTTGAACGTTTACAAAAATTAAACAGAAGAGAAAAGCTAAATTGGGAGCTATTCAATGAACTTGATAGTAGAGACTTGGGAATCGGAGAAGGAAAAACAGGATTACATGTAGCAATTTGTTTGGCTCTTTCAGATATTTTTTTAGAAAATAATTGTTCTTTAAAAGAACTCAAAAATAAAATTATGAATGCGATTAGGGATTAAGTTTAATTGTAAGCAATGATTATTGTTTTTATAGGGCCGCCATATGCGGGCAAAGATACTCAGGGGAAACTTTTGAGTCAGGAATTTGGAAATGTACCCATTTTCAGTATGGGACACTTGATCCGTGAAGCGCGGGATAACGGCAACAAAATTCTAATAAAGGCTTATCATGAATACAGTCTGAAAGGATTACATTTGCCGACAGAAATAAAGTTCTCCCTACTTAAGGAAAAAATGGATAAGGCAACTAACGGATTCATATTAGATAATTTTCCGGCAACAAAGGATGACCTTTGTTCATTAAACAACTATTTGACAAAGACAAATAAAAAAATTGATAGAGTCATATATTTGTACACATCAGGGGATGAAATGAACAAACGTCTTAGAAAGGCATTCCGTGGCAGAAGAGATGATGATCCAGACATTATAGCTATGAGAAGAGAAATTCAAGGTAAAGATAGAATTCCCGTTCTTGAGTTTTATAAGGCTCAGAATTTGCTTTCGGAAGTAAATGGGGAGGGGGATGTGATCGAAATCCACAAAAATATTTTAAGGGAGTTAAGAAAGTAGAGTTAATATGATTAAGTTCAAAACGGAAAAAGAAATTGAGATCATGCGTCAAAGTGGAAAAATTTTGGCAGAGGTTTTAGAAGAACTGATCGCTAACGTCAAAGCCGGTATTTCGGAAATAGAGTTGGATAGAATGGCCGAGAGATTGATTATTGCCAAAGGCGGGGAACCGGGGTTTAAGAAGGTAGAAGGATATAATAACACTATCTGTATTTCAACCAACGACGTGGTTGTCCATGGGATCCCGACAAATTATGTCTTAGAAGCAGGAGATAAGGTTGGAATTGATTGTGGAGTGTTTTATAAGGGCTTCCACACGGATATGGCGCAAACAACTGTAATAAAGGGTGAAAAAAATCAAGAAGAAGTAATCAAGTTTTTGCAAACAGGAGAAAAAGCAATGTGGGCAGGAATAGAGGCTGCAAAGTTAGGCAATAGGATTGGAGATATATCAAAAGCAATGCAGGACATAGTTGAGAGTCAGGGAGGCTATTCTGTGGTTAGAAGTCTGATTGGCCACGGAGTAGGCCGCGAACTACATGAGGATCCAGAAGTGCCGGGTTTTTTAGATCGTCCAATACTTAGAACTCCTCTCTTGAAGGAAGGCATGACAATCGCAATTGAGATAATTTACAATATGGGCAAGAGCGACGTGGTCTATTCGGGAAATGACGGATGGACCATTAAAAGCAAGGATGGCAGCCTGTCGGGCCTATTTGAGAGGTCAATTGCTATCACAAAACGGGGCACAGAGGTGCTTACACGAAAGTAATTGCAGTTTAGAGGCTAGTTTGCTATAATTGACTCTTATGGCTCACCAGGGATCTTTTGAGATAGAGGGAGTAGTCAAGGAATCGTTGCCAAATACCCTTTTCAGAGTAGAGTTAACAAACGGAGCTATAATTCTTTGTCATTTGTCGGGCAAGATGAGGATGAATTTTATTAAAATCTTGCCGGGAGACAAAGTTAGGGTCGAAATGACGCCCTATGACAAGGAAAAAGGTAGAATAATTTATAGATTTAAATAATATGAAAGTTCAAGCAAGCGTTAAGAAAAGATGCGTTAAGTGCAAAATTATAAGAAGAGCTGGCGTTGTAAGGGTTGTCTGTGAGACTCCCAAGCACAAGCAAAGACAGGGGTAAAAAGTTATTATGAGAATTGCAGGATACAATTTATTAGACAACAAAAGGGTTGATATTGCATTAACCTATATCTATGGAATAGGCAGGAAAAATGTTGTAGATATTCTTAAAAAAGCAGAAGTAGAAGCATCAAAAAGAGTTAAGTCTTTGTCTGAGGAGGAGCAAAAGAAGATTCAGAAGGTTTTGGAGGGATACAAATTGGAGGGAGATTTGAGGGCAGAAATCTACGGAGACATTAAAAGATTGAAAGAAATTGGTTCTTACAGGGGGTCACGACATAGTAAGAACTTACCTGTTCGTGGTCAGAGAACAAGATCTAATGCTAGAACCAAAAGAGGAAAGAGAGTCACGATCGGAGCTATCAAGAAAGAAGAAGCAGTAAAAACAGAGACAACAAAGAAGGAGACGAAGTAAAATTATGCCAGACTCTAAAGAAAGTCCAAAGATGGCGATAAAGAAAACAAAGAAATCTCAGGTTGTAGTGGGTACTGTTGGTCGCGCCTATATTACTTCTACGTTTAACAATACAATTATTACGGTAACAAACGATAAGGGCGATACAGTCGGATGGGCATCGGCCGGGTCAGCCGGTTATAAGGGTACAAGAAAATCCACTCCTTTCGCAGCTTCGACCGCAATGGAAAATGTTGTTAAAAAAGTTGTGGAAAAAGGACTAAAGACGGTTGAAGTTTATATTAAAGGTCCCGGAGCAGGCAGAGATTCGGCATTAAGAGCAATTAAAAGCGGTGGATTATCAATTTCATTAATTGCGGACATAACGCCCGTTCCACACAATGGACCAAGGGCAAAGAAAAAGAGAAGGATTTAATCCTTACGGGATATAAAAATATATGGCAAGATATACCGGACCAAAACATAAAATAGCCAGAAAAGAAGGACTAAATATTTTTGGAAAAGAATCTGCAAGCTTGCAGAGGCGTTTAAATGTTCCTCCCGGTGGACTTCATGGCAGAAAGATGAAGAAGAGACTTTCCGAGTATGGACAACAGTTAAGGGAAAAACAAAAGGCAAAGGAAATTTACGGTCTTTTGGAGAAACAATTCAGAAATTTGGTTAAAACAGTTGGTAGCAAAAAAGGTGAAACCGGAGAAATGTTAATCTCTTTGCTTGAAACCAGACTTGACAATATAATCTTCCGCTTGGGATTTGCTAAAACTAGGGCAATGGCTAGGCAAATGGTTGGACACGGGCAAGTTATGGTTAATAATAATAAGATAAACATTCCGTCCTATCAAGTTAAATTGGATGAAGTCGTATCTTTGAGTGAAAAAGCGCAAAAGAATGTGCAGGTACTTAAATTATTAGAGAATAAAGATACAATAATTGTTCCCTTTCTGAAGAGGCAAGGATTGTTGGGAAAGCTTGTTAGAATGCCAAAAAAAGATGATGTCCAGGTTCCTTTTGACTTACAATTGATTGTTGAATACTATTCAAGATAGTGGTATAATGACGTTTATGGTAAATCCAGTATTTAAAGTAAAAGAAGAAAAAGTTGCAGCAAATCATAGCGAGTTTATAATAGAACCTTTAGAGCCAGGATACGGTCATACCTTGGGTAATGCCTTGAGGAGGGCTTTGCTTACTTCGATACCCGGAGCAGCTGTAACATCGATAAAAATAACCGGCGTGAAACATAAATTTTCAACTATCCCCGGAGTTAAAGAGAACGTAGTTGATTTATTACTCAATATTAAAGGCTTGAATTTTAGATTGCTTGATTCTGCAGAAAAGGGAAAAGTTACTTTATCTGTAAAAGGTGCGAAAGAAGTAACCGGAGCAGATTTTGAACTTCCTGAGAATATTGAAATAGTCAATAAAGATCATTACGTCGCTTCAATTAACGACAAGAAAGCTAAGCTTGAGTTGGAGTTAACAGTCGAGCAAGGAATGGGATACTCGTCTGCAGAAGAAAGAAGAAGCACAACTTTGGGCTTGATTCCGACAGATGCAGTTTTCACTCCCGTTAAAAGAGTAAGCTATGAGGTTTCCGCTACTCGGGTTGGACGACAAACAGATTTGGATAAATTGTTACTGGGTGTTTGGACAAATGGAATCGTCAGTCCAAAAGATGCTCTCGAGGAAGCATCCAAGATCTTGACAGCCTATTTCCTGCAAGTTTATGAGCCAAAATCCGTAGTTTCTTCGGAAGCAGCTAGCGCAAAATCATCTATGTCGGATACTATTTCAAAATTAACTATCGATGAATTAGATTTACCAACTAGAATTTATAACAGCCTTAAGAACGGCGGAATTGAAACCTTGGGCCAACTCTTGGCTACCACAAAGAAAGACTTGATTTCTATGAGAAACATGGGGAGTAAGTCAATAATGGTTGTTGAAGAAAAGCTTAAGGAAAAGGGCGTATCTTTAACAGCTTAGAATAATCTCAAATCTTAGATCTCAAATGTCAAATCATAATTTTGAGCTTTGTGATTTGGGCTTTGAGATTTTTTGTTATAAGGGGTTTAATTTATGAGAAAGAATGTTTTCGGAAGACAATTTAGCAGAGATACAAATGAAAGAAAGTCGCTTTTTAAAAGCCTGATTTCGTCCCTAATTCTAAGGGAAAGTATTAAAACTACTTCGGAAAAAGCGAAGGCAATAAAAGGAGACGTTGATAAGCTTATTAATAAAGCCAAAAGAGGAAACGAAAAGCTTGCAACTCAGTTTTTACAGCGCAGTCTGGGAATTGAAGCAATGACCAAGGTTATTAAAGAATTGGCTCCGAGACTTAAAGATAGGACAAGCGGATATACAAGAATTATAAAGATCGGTAGGAGATTTTCAGATAACGCCGAGATGGTAGTCATGGAGTGGGTAGTAAAAAAAGAAGTAAAAGAAGAAAAGTTGCCGGTAAAAGGCAGCGTTAAAGAATTGCCGGCCGGTAAAAAAGAAGAAAAGAAAAAAGTGGAAAAAACGAAAGAGAACAAAAAAGAGGATAAGGGAAAGGCTAAGAAGTAATGAATTCAGAAATGACAAAATCAACAAAACTGGGAGACATAAAACGAACATGGCATTTGTTTGATGTTGCAGACAAAACACTTGGAAGAGTAGCCAGTCAGATTTCAACGGTTTTGATGGGTAAATCTAAACCATACTTTGTCAGCAGTCTGGACTGCGGAGACTATGTGGTCGTAATTAACGCAGACAAAGTTAAGGTATCGGGCAATAAGGAGAAAAATAAGTATTATTTCCGTCATTCCGGTTATCCCGGCGGAGACACGAAAGAATTTTTAATGGATCTTAGAAAAAGGAATCCGGGAGACATAATAAAGTTTGCCGTCATGGGAATGTTGCCACAGAATAAATTACAGGATAGAATGTTAACAAGACTATTTATTTTTAGAGGTGCGGAACACAAGTACGCAGATAAATTTAAAGTAAAAGTCGAAGCGAAAGTTTAATAAATTATGGACAAAATAGAAGAGGTTGTAGTTGCAAGTAAACCGGTCAAAAGAGATTATGTTTACGCTCTTGGAAGACGAAAGTCTTCTACCGCGGAAGTACGTCTTTATAAAAAAGATTCTACGGTTTGGGGAACCACGCTGGTTAAAACCGGAGAAATCGTTGTCAACAATAAGCCGGCTGCCGAATATTTTGGCAAAAGTTTTGAAAAAACATATAGAGAACCGTTCTTGATAACAAATCAGGAAAACAAGTTCGCTGTAGCTATCAAAGTTTCTGGTGGAGGAAAAATGGGACAATTGGGCTCTGCGGTTTTGGCCATTGCCAGAGCTTTGGACAAAGTGGATAAAGAAAATTTCCACTCAACTCTTAAGAAAAAGGGAATGTTTAACCGTGATCCGAGAGTCAGAGAAAGAAGAAAAGTCGGAATGGGTGGAAAATCAAGAAGAAGAAAACAGTCTCCAAAGAGGTAAAATCATACTCCGCTTAAAAACTTATTTTTTCCAAAAGGCGACAAGGAAACTTATTAACAGATATATCAGTAAAATTTGCCAAAAGAGTATAGAAATTAAAGCAGAGCTAAGTAAAATTGAAATTATTTGGCGGTTAACTCCATAAAATGTTATAAGTAGGGCACCGATTCTACCCAAGACAAAAAGCGTAAAAAGGCCCACTATGGGCGTAAAAATTATCGGCAATAAGACCGGGCGACGGGTGACCTCCCGTATTGTGGAGAAAGGATGAAAGGTCAAACCCAAAAGTGTTTTTGTAAAAATATAGCTGCTAAAAATTAGAAAAGTTCTTTTTTTCATTAATGTTTATAGCTTTCCAAAAATTTTCAAAATGAACTCGTCGTAATTTTGCCCGAAGATTGCGTGGAAGATTAGGGTAATTACGATAGCTAAGGGGATTAGAATTCTCCAAGGGTGGTCTCCAAGCCAAAAACTGACAATACTAAAAAATTTGGGGAAATACATTCCTTTAATTATTCTTTCCTGATCTCTCGCTCTAATGCGCAATTGGTTAAGAAATTCCTGCTCGTTCATAAGCCAACTTAAAGCTTTGTCTGGCTCTAAAAAGAAGAGACTCAGTAGCTTTAAAAGATAGATTCATTCTCTTTGCCAATATTTTTACCGGAACTCCGTCTTCATAATGCAGTCTTAATATCTCCTGATATCTGGATGAAAGCCCGTGAAGGGTAATCTCAATGCGATCTCGAATCTTATTCTTTTCAAATTGAAACTCCGGTTGATTAATTTCCGATTCAATTACTTCAAGAAAAGGCAAACCGGATAAAAGTATAGACTTAATCTTCTTTTTGCGGTAAAAATCAACCATTTTGTTGTGAGCAATTCTGTATAACCAAGCCAAAACATTTTCGTCTTTTCTGAGTATAGATAGCGAATCAATAGCTTCCAGAAAAACATCATTCGTGAGTTCTTGAGCGTCTTCCCGGCGCGGAAGCTTTATAGAGAGGTAAGATAAAATTCTTGGCGAATATGATTTATAGAACAAAACTACGGCCTTAGTGTCTCCTGCCAGAATCCGCTTTATGAGGGAAATAGACATGTGGATATTGTAGCAAATTTCTATTCCGAATGATTTTTGGAGTTTTTACGACTACATTCTTAGAGCGAATAAAGCTTTATTTTTTCGTTCTTAAAATAGGAAACTTAATATGAAAATGTTTCTAAAAGAATTGAAATTTGATTCAACAAAGCAGACTTACATAAAGGATATTACGGAGATAGTTAATAAGGTTGTTAAAAAAGCAAAAATTAGCCAAGGTTTTGCTGTCGTGTCCAGCAAACACACAACGCTTGGCATAGTCGTAAATGAAATTGCTGAACCTAATTTGCTTAATGATTTTATCAATCATTCTTTGACAAATGTCCATGAGGATAAGAGGTCGACAAGGGTGGGCAAAACCTACAAATATCCAACATGCGATTATAAGCATCGTTGTCAGGATAATCCATTCTGCAATGAAGTAGATGAAGATTATAATGCCGCCGCTCACATTAGGGCCTTAACGTTCTCTCATCCAAGCGTGATGACTCCAATCAGGGACGGAAAATTGGAACTTGGGAAATATCAGCAGATTGCGGTATTTGAATTTGACGGCAGAAATGGTAAGGGAAAAAATCCTATCAGAAAAAGAACCGTGCAAATTTGGATATGTCCCGGCGAGAATTTAACGATCATTAAATAAGATAGTTTGGCTTCATTTTTGATATAATATCAGTTCAAAGCCAGTATGAAAAAAATTTATCTTGCCTCACCAAGAGGATTTTGCGCAGGTGTATCCAGGGCTATCGCAATTCTTAATTTTGTTCTTGAAAAATTCGGACCACCGGTCTATGTTCGTCATCAAATTGTCCACAATCGCACTATTGTTGCTGATTTTGAGAAAAAGGGGGTCGTTTTTTGCGAAGATATCAACGATATTCCTGACGGATCACGGGCAGTTTTTAGCGCTCATGGAACACCCCCTCAGATTTACGAAGCTGCGAAAAAGAAAAAGCTTATTGTTTTTGATGCCACTTGCCCTCTCGTAACTAAAGTCCATTTGGAGGCCAAGCGATATGCGAAAGAAGGATACTTTATCTTTTATATCGGACACAAGCACCATCAGGAGGCGATAGGAGTTTTGGGTGAGGTACCATCGACTTCTTCGGTATTAATTAGTTCGCTTGGCGAAGCAGAATCAGCAAAACCTACTCAAACAGAAAAATTAATTGCTCTTAGTCAAACAACGCTCAGTTTTGATGATACAAGTGAAATTATTTCACTTCTACAAAAGAGGTTTCCAAAAATGATTTTGCCTCCATCGTTTGATATCTGTTATGCAACTCAAAATCGCCAAAACGCAGTTAAAGAATTAATTACAAAGACGGACCTCGTTTTGGTTATCGGTTCGAAAGAAAGCTCCAATGCAAGTAGATTAAGAGAACTAGCCGAAAGAAAAGGAGTAACGACATATTTAATAGATGGCGTTAAAGACATTAAAAGCGAGTGGTTGAGAAATGCTGAAAATATTGGGATTACGGCCGGATCTTCTACTCCGGATTATGTTATTAATGATATAATCGATTTTCTTCAAAAAGACGGCGTAACGGTTGAGGAGTTGGAGACAGTTAAGGAGGACATTCAATTTCCATTTGATTTAAAATTAATACAAAAATGAAAAAAATATTAGTTTTGGGTTCAACGGGTTCCATTGGTAAGCAGACCTTGGACGTTGTTAGAAATCAACCGGGCAAATTTAAGGTTGTTGGTTTGGCTTGTAATGCAAATATAGCCTTGTTGGAAGAACAGATAAAAGAATTCAAGCCTAAATTTGTGGCTATCGGCCAGGATTCCAAACTAAAATCGGTTAGTAGAAAAATTTTTTATGGCGAAGAAGGTTTGCTTAAATTAATCCGTGAGGTTGATTGCGACTTGGTAGTCTTGGCGATAGTCGGCGCTGCGGGTTTGAGGCCGGCAATTGAAACAATAAGAGCGGGCAAAAGTATTGCCTTAGCGACGAAAGAAGTAATGGTTCTGGCCGGTAAATTAATTAATGAAGAAATTAAAAAGAAGAATAAGGAATTGCAAAAGAACAAGAAGCCCTTAATTAAATTATTTCCGATTGACAGCGAGCACAGTGCTATTTGGCAATCTCTTGCTTCGGGCCGATCAAGTGAGATAGAAAAAATATTCTTGACCTGCAGTGGAGGACCATTCCGCAACAAGATCATGGAAGAACTGCAAACGCTTACCGCCGAAGATGCATTACGACATCCAACTTGGAATATGGGTAAAAGAATCACAATTGATAGTGCTACACTCATGAATAAAGGTTTTGAGGTGATAGAAGCCAAGTGGCTTTTTGATATTCAAACTTCCCAGATTGAGGTAATTATTCATCCGCAAAGCATTTTACATTCGGCGGTAATGTTTAATGATGGGTCGGTTATCGGTCAATTCAGTTTGCCTGATATGAGGCTTCCTATTCAGTACGCGCTATCATATCCGGAACGGCTGAAAAATCCTTTTCCTCGTCTATCATTCACTCAGGTAGGATCATTGACCTTTGATAAACCGGATATAGAAAAATTTCCCTGCTTGAAATATGGATTTGAAGCGGCACAAAAGGGTGGCACTTTGCCTACAGTTATTAATGCGGCAGACGAAGTAGCCGTTAAACTCTTTCTGGATAAGAAAATTAAATTTCAGGATATTTCAAAGATCATCAAAATGACTATGGATAGTCATAAAAATATAGAAAATCCAACTTTGGAAGAAATTCTTAAGACTGACGCATGGGCGCGGGAAAGAGCATTAAAAATTTCAAAAAATTTAAAAAGAAATAACTAATTTATGAATTACTTAATTATTGCCGCCGGTGGTAGTGGTGAGCGAATGGGATCAAAAGATAATAAAGTTTTTTTAAAAATTGACGATAAGGAAATTCTTTATTGGACTCTTGGAATTTTTGAGAGAAATTCAATGATTAATGGTATAGTTATCTCGGCCAAGGCCGGTGACCAAAAGAAAATTAAAGATATTGTTCTAAAGAATGGCATTAAGAAAGTTTTGGCAATTGTTGATGCAGGCCAGTCGAGACAAGAAACTGTTTTAAGTGCATTAAATTGGCTAAAAACAAAAGCGAAGAAGAATGATTTGGTTGGTATTCATAATGCGGCCAATCCTTTTGTCCTGCATCAGGAGCTTGAAAGTGTTTTTAGAGCCGCCAGAGAGCATCGTGCGGCGTTATTGGCTCATCCTGCGCATGATACGGTCAAAATAACCAACGAAGAGGATTTAGTCATCAACACTCCGATGAGAAAATCTTGCTGGTATGCTCAGACTCCCCAGGTTGGTTTTTTTGGCGACCTTCTTGAGGCATTCGCGCAGGCAAAAAATAAAAATTTTGTCGGAACAGACGATACTCAGCTTTTGGAAATGATCGGCATCAAACCAAAAGTTATTCCATGCTCAAGATATAATTTTAAGATTACTTTTCCTGAGGATTTAGATTTAGCAAAGAAATTATTGCCATTATTTATAAAGGAGGATAAGAAGTGTTTAGGATAGGACTGGGTCAGGATTCCCATAAATTTATTGCCGAAGGACAGAGTAAGCCTTTGGTGTTGGGAGGAGTCAAAGTCAGCGAAAAAGATGGGCTTGAAGGAAATTCTGATGGCGATACTATTTTGCACAGCCTGTGCAATGCTTTGAGTTCCGCTATCGGCGGAGATTCATTGTCAACTTGGACTGATGAGATGTGTGACGTTCAGGGAATAAAAGACAGCTCGCGTTATGTCGAGCAAATTATTGGGAAAATAGTAGGGCTTAAATATTCAGTCGTTAATGTCTCCATTTCGGTTGAGGCGAAAACTCCACGCTTGAAAATGGAAATTATAAAGCAAATAAAAAATAGAATTGCTTCATTGTTGAAAATTCAAATTGATCAGGTAGGTCTGACTTTTACTTCAGGAGAAGGTCTCACGGAATTTGGGCGGGGCCAGGGTATACAGGCGTTAACGATTGTAAGTATTGCAAAAAATGATTAAGAAAAAAGCGTTTGCCAAATTGAACTTAAATCTTCATGTTACTCCTCAAAAAAACAGCAAGGGTTATCATCCCGTGCATTTTATAAATACGCAACTGGATTTGCATGACGAGCTTTCATTCGAGCCTATTGCAAATGGAGTCAAAGTTGTTTGTGTCGACAGAGAAATGCCAAAACAAGAAGATAATTTGGTTTACAAAGCTGCCCTGTTAATGCAAGAAATGGATCCGCAAAAACGGGGAATTAAAATAACAATCAAGAAAAATATACCGGTACGAGTAGGTTTGGGCGGGGGCAGCAGTGATGCGGCAGTTACCGTCAATACGCTTTCTAAATTATGGAACATAGATATGACCAAAGAACGAAGGATACAAATAGCCGATGTCTTGGGTAACGATGTTCATTATTTTCTAATTGGGGGGTTGGCGGAAGTTGGCGGAGATGGCGAAGAGATAACTCCAATATCTCTAAATACTCCGAAGCTTTGGTTATTAATAATTGTTCCAAAAGAAACCAAATCTTCGACGGGATGGATGTATGAACATTTGGACAAAACAAGAATTGGCCAACACATAAATTTTATTCCAAAAACGAAAGAGGCGATGGAAAAAAATAACGTAAAGGATTTTTTGACATATATTTATAACGACTTCGAGAGCGATGTGTTTAAATATTTTCCGGTGACATCAACAATGAAACAGGATTTAGAAAAAAATGGGGCGTTAAAAACGCTACTTTGCGGCTCCGGTTTATCGATGGTTGGATTTTTTGATAGTGAAAGCAAGGCCATCAAAGTCCAAAAATTATTAATTGATAAATATAAAAATGTTATAATTACTAAGCTTAATTAATTATGTTCACCCGAGAAAAAACCCGCAAAGTATCTATTGGAAATCTGATTATCGGTGGAGGAAATCCCGTCAGAGTTCAGTCGATGACCCAAACAAAAACCCAAGATGTTCAAGCCACAGTTAAACAGATTCTCGAACTGGAAAAGGCGGGATGTGAAATTATCAGAGTGACAGTTCCCGATATGGAATCTGCAAAAGTCATCGGTGAAATTAAAAAACAAATTAATATTCCGTTGGTGGCCGACATTCATTTTCAATATTTGTTGGCCATTGAGGCAGTTAAGCAGGGAGTTGATAAGGTTCGTATTAATCCGGGAAATATCGGTAATGAAAGCAATGTAAAAGCTGTCGTTGAAGCTTGCCAAGAGAAAAATATTCCAATAAGAATTGGTATCAACATGGGCTCTTTGGAAAGAGATCTTTATGCGGAATATGGAAAATTTGGTATTCCGCGGGTAATGCTGGAATCGGCTACCCGACAAATTGGCATTCTTGAAAAATTGAAATTCTATAGTACTATTATTTCTCTCAAATGTTCGGATTGCCGTATTGCCAGGGACGCATACCGATTATTTGCTGAGCGTTTTGATTATCCTCTTCATGTCGGTATTACCGAGGCCGGTCCTTCGATTGCGGGCGTTGTGAGAAGCTCAGTTGGCATAGGGTCAATTTTGGCCGAGGGTCTTGGCGATACAATCAGGGTTTCACTTAGTAGCGATCCCAAAGAGCAAGTTAAGGTTGGGTGGGAAATCTTAAAATCATTAGGTTTAAGACAAAAGGGTGTAAATATTATCGCTTGTCCCACTTGCGGTAGAACTGAAATAGATTTAATTGGCCTGGCTCACAAGGTACAAAAAATCTTAGAAGATGTTGATGCGCCTTTAAATGTGGCGGTAATGGGTTGCGTAGTCAACGGTCCTGGAGAAGCCAGCTTTGCCGATATCGGTCTTTGCGGCGGCAAACAACAGGCAGCGATTTTCAAAAAAGGAAAACTAATAAAGGCCGCGGGAGAAAAGGAAGCACTGCCTATTTTTATTGAAGAAATAAAAAAACTTTTGATCGAAAAAGGCTACGAAAAAGAAATAAAGAATATTCAGCCTATTTTTTAGGCCTCTCTTTTTTGAAGCAAATCAATTAAATCATAAAATTTCTTTTTTCCGTTTTCGTTGATTGATACTTTCTTAACCAAATCTCTTGCCAGTTTGAAATTTTCGGAAATTATTTTTTTCCCATACTCAAGTGAGGGGAAATAGGTAAAGTAAGTGTGCTGATTTTGGGAGATATCCAGGGAAGTTGTTTTGCCCAACTTTTGATCTGATGAAGTTATGTCCAACAAATCATCTTGAGTTTGAAAAGCTATTCCCATTGCCAGACCAAATTCTTTGCAAAATGTTTCGAAATTTTTATCAAGTTTTCCCGAAAGCGCAGCGCCAATTAATAGGGGCTTAATAAATGAGTAGCCTGCGGTTTTGAGTCTGGTTTTATTGTCAATCAATTCCCTTGAAACATTTTTTCGGGTCACGATATCCGCATCAATCATTTGTCCGACAACTACCTCGTCAACCATTTCATAAAAATAGCTTTTGACTTTTTGCACAATTTTTGGGTCCAAATCATTATTTAAATTTAGAATTTCCTGCGCCCATGCCAGCATAATGTCTCCGAGAAGTATCGCCTGGGAATCGGAAACATGCTTCAGATCTCCGGTTCTATTTTCCTTCTTCAATTTTGAATATATATATGCTTGAGAGGTCGGTATGCCGTGGCGTAAATTTCCTTTATCGATTATATCGTCATGAATAAGGCAAAAGGAATGAAAAATTTCAAGAAAAACCAGTAGTTTCAAAACCTCGTCATTTTCTTTTTTGGACAGCGTCTGGTAAGCAAGATAAGCAAGATAGGGCCTTATTCTTTTTCCTCCGTGCAAAGAATTTATTTTGAGGTAACCTAAATAATCCAAGATTGAAGGATCTTCGGTGTATTTACTTATCTTTTTAATCTTATCATCCAAGTATTCCTCAAGAAGGATATCGAATTTTTTCTTAAATATCAGTAGGTCTTCCATTTTATTTAGGTCTGGCTCCGAATCGTCTTTCCCGTTTTGCATAATCAACAATTGCTTTTACAAAGTCTTCAATTGTAGCGTCAGGCAATAATTTGGAGATAGAATAAAACTCGGAATTTGTACCCAGCCATCCGATATCGGATGTTCTACTTTCTCCACTGGTTCTTATGATTAAGTCGGCCGGAGGAACCTCGCCTTTCCCATCTCTCAGTTTTTTAACAAGACCGGAATCTATTTCGGTGTCTTTGGGCAACTTTTGTATTTCAGTCATAATTCTTAATTCCTGGTCTTCTCCGCCAAAATCAATTGCCAGGCAAAGAACTTTGCCCAGGTTATTTTTGGTCGCTTTTTCTGCCTTTTCAATCGCTATTCGTAGGGAAGAAGGAATTCTGTCTTTTCTTCCAAGATGGATAAATTTACTTTTATTTTCCAATAATTTCGGAAGTAAATCTTTTATTCCTCCTTCAAAGAGCTTCATTAATTCCGCTACCTCCTCTTTTGATCTTTTCCAATTGTCGGCCGCAAATCCCCAGATAGTGACAACGCCTATCGGCAGATCCTGTAAATCTCCCAAAACATTTTTTAGGACGTTAAATCCCTGACGATGACCAATAATCGGAACGCTATTAATTTTTTTTGCCCAACGTCCGTTGCCATCGGGAATAATTAGGATATGATCTGGGAATCTTTCTTGAGGAATTTTTTTGAGTTCGGGAAATCTTTCAAAAATGCTAGTTTTCATACATTCGACTTGCTCAGTATGAATGCAATTGTATCCTTAAAAGATGCAAATTGCAATTTTGATAAGCATGTGCTATATTGTTCGAATGCCAGTAAAAAGAACAGTCAAAAGAAGAACAACAGCAGTCAAAAAGGCACCCGTAGTAGTGACTCCCATCATGGTCAACAAGTCTCCAATTTCTGACAAATTAAAGCAGCCAAAAGTTTTGATTGGGCTAATTGTTGTAATTTTGATCGTTGCAGCTTTTTTCTTCAAGGGATTTTTTGTCGCAGCTTTAGTTAACGGGCAGCCAATTTCCAGATTTACAGTTATCAGTGAATTGGAAAAACAGGGAGGCAAACAGGCTCTCACATCCCTGGTAAATCAGACTCTAATTTTGCAGGAAGCCAAGAAGAGAAATGTTACTGTCAGTCAGAGTGAAATTGATGCGAGCCTAAAGCAGATCGAAGATAGCCTCAAAGCTCAAGGCCAGGACTTGAATACGGCTTTGTCTATGCAGGGAATGACCAGAAGTGATCTGATGACTCAGTTAAAACTTAGAAGTTTGGTTGAGAAATTGTTGGCTGACAAAATCGGCGTAACCGACTCCGAGGTTACCGACTATATCACAAAGAATAAAGAAACATTACCAACAAATATGACAGATGCAGAACTCAAAAAGAATGTTATCGAACAATTGAAGCAACAGAAATTGGGAAGCGCATCTCAAGCTTGGTTAGATCAATTAAACAAAAACGCCAAGATCAACTACTTCGTCAGCTACTAAACCCCTTTTTTCCAAAACTATTCAAACCATTCTAACTTAATTCTTTCATTCTCATGTTCTCAAGAACATTGGAACAAGAATAGTGAACATGATATGCTGGGAATATGTATAGCCAGAGACAGTTGGAGAGAATAGTTAGAGGATTTTCTAATCACAGGCGGATTCAAATGCTTACTCTCATGTCTGCCTTTCCCGAATTGTCTCTCAGTGAAATTGCTCAGAAATTAAAAATTAACCTTAAAACCGCAAGCGAACATGTCCGTAGGCTGGCTATCTCAGGGCTAGTCCTTAAGAGAAATCAAGGAAAAAACGTCCGGCACAAACTTTCGGATAGAGGAGTCGTCATTCTCAAGTTCTTGAGAACGTTGGAATGAAATGGGGTGGGCGGTTATGGGGTTGGAATGGAGCTGTGGTAGTTGTGGGTCTTATTGTAGATTTTGCTGTATAGCTTATCGACCGTCGCGCATCAATTTAGAAATTGCCAAATCCTTAAAGGGGTTGGATATTTTTCCCCGAAGTGTTAAAATTCAATTAATCTCAGATGTCCTTATATCGTAAATAAAATATGGATAAGCTTGATCTCCTTATAAAAAAGATTATTGAATTTCGTAATAAACGCGACTGGAAGCAATTTCATAATCCCAAAGACTTAGCAATTTCACTCTCCCTTGAAGCCTCGGAAGTTTTAGAGCATTTTCAATGGAAGAATGACGAAGAAATGAAGAGCTATGTCAAAACTCACAAAAAAGAGATTGGAGAAGAGCTTGCTGATGTATTATATTGGATTTTATTAATGGGACACGATCTAAATATTGATGTTTTTGAAATGTTAAAAATAAAAATGAAAAATAATGAGGAAAAATATCCTGTTAAAAAGGCAAAAGGGGTACATACTAAATACGATAAATTATAATCATGATCGTCTACTCATCTAGCAAAAAAGGTTTTTTAAGTGATGTTTTAAGTGGTCAGGTTGAACAACAGATACTCACTTCCTTTGTCCGGGAGATGGGACATGCTACGGGTAAAAGCGAAATTAACTCCTGGCGTAAATCAATGCCATACATGAGTAACGTGATAAATGATTCGAGTATTCCTGACGATGCTGGCATTGCAATTGAATATAAAATTCCTCAAACATCAAAACGCATAGATTTCATAATTACTGGTGGAGATAGTGAAAATAGAAAGGTAGCAGTGGTTGTTGAATTGAAACAATGGAGCGATGGAGTCAGCTTAACTCAAAAAGACGGAGTTATTAACACCAGCTTTTACGGAGAGGTATCTCACCCGTCATATCAAGTCTGGTCATATGTAACGCTCTTGGAAGATTTTAATAGTGCGGTTCAAAAAGATAATATTTCTTTGGTTCCATGCGCATATCTGCACAATTATGCTGATGATGGTGTTATTAATAACGATTTTTATAAAAAATACATAAATAAGGCTCCCATATTCCTAAAAACTGATGCCTTAAAATTACAAGACTTTATAAAAAGATTTGTAAAATATGGCGATAAGACAAATATTTTATATGATATTGAGAGCGGAAAAATCAGGCCATCAAAGGCTTTAGCTGATAGTCTTGCTTCAATGCTCGAAGGAAATAGGGAGTTCACGTTAATAGATGATCAAAAAATTGTTTATGAAACTGCACTTAACCTTGCAAAGGAATCTACGGAATCAAATAAAAACGTATTGATTGTAAAAGGAGGACCTGGCACCGGCAAGTCAGTAGTAGCAATTAATCTACTTACAGAGTTGACCAAGCGTGGAGGCGTTTCTCAATATGTGACAAGAAACTCGGCTCCTCGTGAGGTATATCAAGTAAAACTCACTGGGAAGTTTACTAAAAGTAGAATTTCAAATCTTTTTAGTTCTTCGGGAGCATTCTACAATATTGAACCTAATACTTTTGATTCGTTAGTAGTTGATGAAGCTCATAGATTAAATGCTAAATCGGGACTTTTTAACCACTTGGGGGAGAATCAGATCAAGGAATTGATCAGCGCTTCAAAATTATGTGTCTTCTTTATTGATGAAGATCAGAGGGTTACGTTTAAAGATATAGGAGAAATATCAGAAATTAAAAGTAAAGCAAAACTGCTTGGTGCAAATGTGTATACGCTAGAACTTGCCTCTCAGTTTAGGTGTAATGGTTCAGACGGTTATCTCGCATGGGTTGATAATATTTTTCAGATTAAACAAACTGCAAATGATTCGTTAGATGATATTAATTATGATTTTAGAGTTATAGATAATCCTGCCCTTATTCACCAAGAAATAATTAAGAAAAATTCTAGCAACAACAAATCGCGTATGTTAGCTGGTTATTGTTGGAAGTGGGTTAGTAAAAATAAACCCGAACTGAAAGATATTATAATTGGTGATTATCAAGCGACTTGGAACTTGAATGAACATGGGCAAGCTTGGATTATTCATCCTGATTCGGTTAATGAGGTGGGTTGTATCCATACGTGTCAGGGCCTTGAGTTAGATTATTGCGGGGTGATTATTGGTCCAGATCTCGTTGTGCGTAATGGAAGAATTATTACAGATGCTTCTAAAAGAGCAAGTACAGACAAATCAATTTTTGGTTACAAAAAAATGATTGAGGAAAATCCGATTAAAGCGAAGAAGATGGCGGACATGATTATCAAGAATACTTACCGTACCCTTGTGACTCGTGGAATGAAAGGTTGCTATATATACTGCACTGATCCAGAGACACAGGATTATTTTCGTAATCAATTAAAGCTAAGCTCGAAACAGGGAGGTTACGGAAATATATCTTCAGGCATTTCATTAACTGCGGACATAGATTAATTTATGATAGGGAAAACTGTCAGTAAACATAAGGGGGAAGGGCACAGAAAAAGATTAAGACAAAGGTTTTTGAATGCTGGGCTTGATGGTTTTCTTGACTACGAAATAGTCGAGTTACTTTTAACCCTTGGGACCCCTAGAAGAGATTGCAAACAGCCAGCAAAAGAAGCTATCAAAAAATTTAAGGGATTAACTGGAGTGCTAAATTCAACACTTGAAGAGTTGCAAATAATTAAGGGAATTGGTCCCTCAAATGCAATCGGTATTAAATTATTTCAAGCATTATCGGAACGTTACGCGAGGGAAAAAATAACCCCCAGACTATTGCTTGATTCTCCCCAATCAATATTTGAATTCTTAAAAGAAAAGATTGGAAAAGAGAAGAAAGAACATTTTATCCTTATTTGTCTTGATACTCGAAATAATTTAATTGTTGACGTTGTCTCTGTGGGAACGTTAAACGCGAGCCTAGTACATCCTCGTGAGGTCTTCAAGAAGGCTATTTTAAATAATTCATCACACGTTGTGTTAGCCCATAATCATCCTTCTGGTGATCCGTCACCATCAGAAGATGACCTTGCTACCACTAAACGGCTTGTAGAATCTGGAAAAATCTTGGGGATAACAGTTCTTGATCACATAATCGTTGCTCAAAATAGTTTCATTAGCCTTAAGGAGCAAGGTAATATTTGCTAAAAATAATTTGACTTCTTAGTCGCATTGGTGTTTCATTGAAGTATGTCCACTCCAACTCCTATTCACATTAATTATGGCCTATTGGCAATCAATATGCTTTTTCAAGGATTTATAGCTGCAATTCCAGGCTTGCTTAAGATCTTTATTTCCACCTGGTATCTTTGGGAATTTTTTCTATTATTTATTGCAGTAAAAATTGGGTATGAGATATATCAGTACAATAGACTTTCGAAGTCGGGAATATTCGAAATAGACAAGATGACTGGTGAGGAATTCGAGGAAAGACTTCAAATATTGTTTACAAATTTAGGATACGAGGCAAAAAGAACAAGTCCAGGAAAAACAAAACCAGACTATGGTGTTGATTTGGTTGTACAGAAAGATGGAATAAAGACTGCCATACAAGCAAAATGCTATAGAAAACAGTTGGTTGGAGAGGACGCAGTCAGAGAAGTTCTTGCGGGGAAAAATTACTATTATTGCCATAAAGCAAGAGTAGTAACAAATGGCAATTACTCAAGAATGGCCCGGAGGCTTGCTAGGGTCAATAATGTCGAGCTTTGGAGCAGAAACTATCTATTAAAAGTTTTATTAACAGAACAGTCTTTAAAGACAAAACCAACCAATAATTTGACTTCTTAGCCGCGGAATTTTTTTAGTGAAGTAATCTTATTAAATAAAATCGTGGAAAATTTAAGTACCGGTAGCTAGCTTTTTACATCCACAATATATTTTCTGAGCATTTTATCTATTTCTTTTAATACATTTTCTCTTTTCGGAGCCTCAGATTCGGCAACGGACAATGCGATTTTGTATAAAATTAACGTCGGTATTTCTAACCATTTATTATTCAAAAGAAGAAAGATAAGTAAAGATATAACGGCTATTCTTTTGTTGCCGTTTTTAAACGGATGGTTTTTAATTAAAGAATAGAACAAAATCGACGCTTGTCTTTCAATCGTTGCTCCGGAATATTCAAAGGCTTGCCTTGGCGCCGCCAACGATGATTCCAAAAGTGAATTTTCCCTGGTGGAATAATCCGGGATTGGTTCGCTCAATTCCAGAAATTTACGCGTGAGATTAAAACAGATAAACTCGAAATCTTCAATATTAATCCATTTAGGCTGAGGCGAGTCTTTTGAAGGTTTCTTCATACTGTTTCAATCCGCGGCTTATGGCTTTTCTGATTATTTTTGCTTTTTTAGAGTATTTTTGTTCGTACTTCTTAACCTGTTTGTCGCTCATAGCGTTATTATAGCACAGAGGACAAGAATTGCTTAGCCTAAATATAGGTATTTGACTTCTTAGCCGCGAAATTTATTAACCTTACGGTCCAAGCTAAATCTTTTTATTTTGTCTTTTAATTAATTAATTTACCCTGTATAATACAAAGGCTTCGGGATGTCGTATAACGGAAGTACGCCGCGCTGGGGGTGCGGTAACCAGGGTTCAATTCCCTGCATCCCGACTAAAATTTGACCTCTTGTAATTTATCTCAAAATTGTTTAAATTAGGTGCATATGGGCAGGACACCAACCGCGTCTCAAAAAACAAATCCTTCAAACAATGCTCATTCCGATGCTTCAGGCAAATTAGCCGCAGTCAATCTCGCCATGGAGCAAATCGAGAAGCAGTATGGCAGAGGCTCGATCATGCGCTTCGGAGAAACCGGTCAGAAATTCGATATTTCCGTTATCTCGACAGGTTGTCTTCCTTTGGATCTGGCGCTGGGAGTCGGCGGAGTGCCAAGGGGAAGAATCATTGAAATCTACGGTCCGGAAGCTTCGGGTAAAACTACAATTTGTCTGTCAATTATTGCCCAGGCGCAGAAGCACGGAGGTGTGGCGGCCTTCATTGATGCGGAGCATGCTCTCGATCCGCTTTGGGCCAAAACCTTGGGAGTGAAGTTGGACGAATTGTTGATTTCCCAACCCGATACGGGAGAACAGGCTTTGGAAATTGCCGAAAGTTTGATCAGATCGGGCGGAGTGGATGTCCTGGTCATTGATTCGGTGGCGGCTCTTGTACCCAGGGCGGAAATTGAAGGCGAAATGGGAGATTCGATGATGGGACTTCAGGCGAGGCTGATGTCACAGGCTTTGAGAAAATTAACCGGTGTCATTTCCAAATCAAAAACAGTTTGTATCTTTACAAATCAGTTGAGACAGAAAATCGGAGTCATGTTCGGCAATCCGGAAACGACCACCGGAGGTTTGGCTTTGAAATTCTATGCCACAATGAGAATGGATGTCAGAAAAATTGAAACTTTGAAAGACGGAGACAGAGTCATCGGATCACGCCACAGAGTGAAAGTGGTCAAGAATAAAGTTTCGGCCCCTTTCAGAATTGCGGAATTTGACGTCATGGCGGACGGAGTTTCCCGTGAGGGCGGAATTGTCGATGTCGGAGTGGAGATGGAAGTCATTCAGAAGTCCGGAGCCTTTTACAGATTTGGAGATTTGATGTTAGGGCAAGGCAAAGAAGCGACAAAGATTTTTCTCAAAGAGAAGCCGGATGTGTCCAAAAAAATCGTTGATGAAATCATGAGAAAAAACAAGGCCGGCGAAACCCCCGTTGAAGTCGGAGTGGAAGAAAAATAACAGAAGCCCACTGTCTATGAATAGTATAGAGCTCGGAAAGAGAATCTATGAGTCATCCCACTTAACCGGAGAATTTAGATTAAGGTCAGGAATTATTTCAAACGAGTATTTTGATAAATATCAATTCGAATCGGACCCCAAACTCTTAAAAGAAATAACAAAACAACTTGCCGGTTTGATTCCTCCTAAAACAGAAATCTTAGCCGGACTTGAAATGGGGGGAATTCCGATATCAACAGCGCTATCTTTGTATACGGGTCTTCCGCAGATATTTGTAAGAAAAGAGGCGAAAAAATATGGTACGGAAAAATTTGCAGAAGGAGTAAATATTAAAGGAAAAAAGCTAACTATTGTTGAAGACGTAATTACTACGGGGGGTCAGGTTGTAGCCAGCGCTAATCAGTTACGGCAGATGGAAGCAAACGTAGAATATGCGATCTGTGTGATTGAGAGAAATCCTCAAGGTAGGATAAATCTTAAAGAGGGCGGAATAAATCTGAAGGCATTATTTACGGGAGAGGAATTAGATAATCAAAAAAGAATAAAGATCTAAATATATGAACAACTTTGAAAAATTTTATAATAAAGCTTTGGAATTTTTATCTTACAGAACGCGGTCGGAGAAGGAAGTCAGAGATAAGCTTAAATTAAAGCAGGCGGAGCCCGAAGTCATCGAAAAAGTCATTTCAAAATTAAAAGAAAAAAGATTTATTAATGATGAGGAATTTGCCAGACAATGGATTGAGAATCGAGAAAGATTTAGGCCGCGCAGCCTACGCTTAATTAAACTGGAGTTGAGGCAAAAAGGCATAGAAGATGAAATTATAGAAAGAATAATTTCTAATGACGAATTTCTAATTTCTAATGACTTGGAGCAGGCCAAAAAACTGGTCGAAAAGAGAATCGGTAAGGTAAGAGATTTGCCAAGACAAGAAATCTATCAAAAACTCGGCAGATTCTTGGCTTCCAAAGGGTTTAATTGGGATACGATCAAAAAGGCAATTGACGAGATATTGGAAAAAGGAGTATAATCTGTAAAGTAGACAAGAGGTTAATCTATGAAGAAAAGTATTCTTACTTCCTCTTTTGGGATATAATTCCGTCTTTTAGAAACGGGATTGCCTCATTTGTCTACAAAATTATTAAAATATGAATCAAAATCAGGATTTAATCGAATTAGAGAAAAAACTGCTTGAAAAAGAAGAAAAGTTGGACAGGGAAAGGCACGTTCTTGATCAGGACAAAGAAGCTGTTGCCAAAAAGAAGGAAGAATATTCCGCAAAACTCCAAAAAGTGGCCGGTTTTACTGCCGACGAAGCCAAAGCCGAATTAATCCGCGAAACTGAGGAAAAAGAAGCCCAAACGATTGCCAAAATTATCAAAGAAAAAGAAGAAGATGCCAAGAGAACGGCGCTCAAAAAATCCCAGGAAATTTTGGTCGACAGTATGCGCCATGGCGCCTTGGATTATGTCGCCGAGTATACGGTTTCAACAGTTAAGATTGACGATGAAGAAATTAAGGGGAGAATTATCGGCAAAGAAGGACGCAACATTAGGGCTTTTGAGCAGGCGACCGGAGTTGATGTTGATTTGGACGAAGAGGGTATAATTAGACTTTCTTGTTTTGACTCAGTCAGACGTGAAGTGGCCAAAAGATCACTGGAAAAACTTCTCAAAGACACCAGAATTCAACCTTTGAGAATTGAGGAAATTGTTAATCAGACAAGACAGGAATTAGAAAAAGTTATGTTAGAGGAGGGAGAAAAGGTAGCTCATGAAGTCGGAGTTTTCAATTTGCCGGTTGAGCTGATGGCGGTTCTCGGACGCTTCAAATTCAGAACCTCATACGGACAAAATCTAATTGTCCATACCTTGGAAGACGTAAAAATCGGAATACATATTGCGGCGGAAATCGGCGCAGATGTAAATATCGTAAAATTGGGCTGTCTTTTCCATGATATCGGTAAAGTCGTTGAGGGCGAAGGCAGTCATGTGAAATTAGGCGTTGATCTTTTGAAGAAATTTAATATGCCCGAGAAGATTATAAATTGTGTTGCCGAACATCACGAGGACAAGCCTTTTTCTTCGATCGAATCGGTCATTGTGGCCATTGCCGATCAGATCTCCGGAGCCCGTCCTGGAGCACGTTTTGAAGATATTGAGGGCTATGCCAAGAGGTTGAAGGAAATGGAAGAACTGGCTAAAAAATATGAAGGAGTCGAAGACGCTTATGCCTTTGAAGCCGGACGTGAACTGAGAGTCATTATAAATCCAGGAAGATTAGATGATGCTCAGACGATAATTGTTGCCAACAAAATAAGAGAAGAAGTCAGTCTCACTCAAGCAGTGCCGGGTGGAGTTAAAGTGACTGCCATCAGAGAATTCCGCGCCGTCTCCTCGGAACCCACAGTTTAATTTTAAATTAAAACTTTGATATCTTGACTTGTTATTGTTTTCATTGTATCTTTAGGCTAATCGTAAAGGAGGTGAATAATAAATGACAAAAAGAGAATTAATAGAAGTTGTTGCTAAAAAAGCCAACTTGACCAACAAAGCATCAAGAGATGCCGTTCAAGCAGTTATTAACTCTATTAGAGACGCTTTGAAACGGGGAGAAAAAGTAGTTATTACAGGATTTGGAACTTTTTCTGTTCGCCAAAGAGTTCAGAGAGTCGGTCGTAATCCGAAGACCGGAGAAAAAATAACTATAGCAGCAAGAAAGGCTCCTGGATTTACTCCGGGTAAGACTCTTAAAAAAGTAGTAAGATAGAATTTGTAGAATAGAAGTATGACTATCAATTTGAGAACAGCTTTTTTTGTCTTCTTGGCCGTTCTTGTGGCCTTCCTTTTCTATGTAGAAAGGGCCATATTAAGCCCTTTTGTCTTGGCTATAATATTTGCTTATATTTTTAATCCGGTAATAAACTTTTTTTCCCGCTACATTAAGCTTCCCAGGAGTCTGTTTATAATTGTCATTTATGCTTTGGTTGTCTTCCTGTTGGTTTCGCTCGGAATGAATATAGCCAAGCAAGTCACAAATGAATCCTCCGAGCTCAAAGGTTTTATAAACAGCATACCCGAAACTTCGGAAAATCAAATTAACACTTTGCCATCCTGGATCAAACCGGCGGCTCAAGAAACATTTGCCTTTGTTGAGAAACCCAGAGCGATATCTTCAAGTTCGGTAATTACTTTTTTCCCTAGGGCATTAACGACAATAATTGGCTTCTTTATTTTTCTCTTTGCCGGGTTCTATTTTCTCAAGGATGGCGAAGCTATGATGAGAAGCCTCTTGGAAGATATTCCAAGTAAATACAAGAGTGACATAAGCTTGTTATTCTCCAAGATCGGTGACGTCCTGGGTGGGTATTTAAGAGGCCAAATATTAATGGTTTTTCTGGTTTCACTTGTTTTATATTTTGCCCTATCGATTATTGGGGTGAAGTTTGCGCTCATCTTGGCAATTTTTTCGGGTTTTGTGGAAATAATCCCAATTATCGGTCCGATTTTCGCAGGTTTGATAGCCGTCTTAATTGCTTTCTCGAGTAGCAGTTTATCGTTTGGTTTAGGTCCTCTTCAGGGAGCAATCGTTGTGGCCATAATTTATTTTGTCGTCCGTCAAATTCAGGATTATTTTGTGGCGCCCGCAGTTATGGGTAGAATTGTCAGGCTTCATCCTCTGATTATCCTTTTTGCGGTTTTGGCAGGCCAACACATTTGGGGAACATTAGGTGTTATTTTGGCCGTGCCTGTGGCCGGAGTAATCCGAATTCTACTTGAATTTTCTCTGGAAAAGATAAGTAAAAGCGAAAAATAGTCCTCCTTCAGTTTGCCTTTAATCTCTCGATATATTACAATACCCCTGCTCTAGGAAGAAAATCCGTTACTGCTCTCAATTAAATGAGGGTAGAGGAAAGTCCAGACAGGCGTAAGGACGGGGATGGGGCGTAAGCCCTGACTAGAAATAGCTGGTGTCGAGGCTTTTTACTCACATGTGAAGCCTTGAACAGGTTCTGAATTAACAGGACTTGAGAGCAACAGAGACGAGTGAGAGTGAAACGGGTAATCCCACCTGCTGCAACTTTCGAACGATGCGTTCGCCGATTGGCGAAGACCATCTTTACGGGAGCATCAAGGAAAGGCACCAAGTCAAACTTGGCGTCTGTGACCAAATATCACAAACGAGATAGATTCGGAATAAAACAGAATCTGGCTTACTTTCTTCCTAGAGTAATTTGAAATATGGTTGAGCATAAAAAAGCAGAAAACTTCGAAACTAGATTGCTTAAGCATTTTAGCATCGAAGAAGGTAAGGGTGTTGCGTTTGCCTATAATCATGCTCAAAAGGCCCACAGAAAAGAAGTAAGAGATACGGGGGTGTCGTTCATAGGGCATCCGATCGGTGTGGTCTGGATTCTTCTTGAAGAATGCAAAATAAAAAATCCCTCCATCATAGAAGCTGCTTTTCTGCATGATGCATTTGAAAATACTGCGGACTATGGCACAGCAAAGGACATGACGTATGCTCAGTTAGTCAAAAATGTTAGAAATAAAGTTGTTCCGATGTGCGGAGAAGATACAGCAAAAATGATTATAAATGTTTCAAGATATAAGGGTACCGACATGCGTCGCAAAAAGAGTGAATTAAATGAAATGTATTATAAAAAATTAAAAGCCGCGTCTCCGGAGTCGCAGTTAGTAAAACTGGCAGACGTTCTAAATAACATGCGCAATCCTTCTCCAAAAGTTAACAAACAAAAGAGAAAAGTGGTAGAGGTTGAAGAGAAGTATTTGCCGATATTGAAAAATGTTATAAAAACGTATCCAAAAGAGGGGTCATATTTAATAGAAGGAATAAATAAAGCAATTTCGAAGTGGGGGCAGGAGCAATTAGAGATTAAGAGTCGCAGAGCATCTTATACTCACAGTTAAGGCAAAGCACATTCTTACTGCATTTGAAATCGCTTTTTTCTATTTCGGCAATTTTATTTATAAGTTCTGATTCTAATTCATCTAAGTCTTCCTGTTTGAAGCTCATCGATTTTTTCGTGTTTCCTTCCAGGAAGTGAAGGGTTAAAGTAATATCTTCCGGACGCCGGTTGAGAATTTCGTCTTTCACTTTGGTCGCTGCCAAAGCATACATAGCCAGTTGTAATTTGTGCGCTTTGTCGGCCTTCGGATTGTCGGCCCCGGTTTTGTAGTCAATTATTTCGATACCTTTGCCCTTTTTGTCGATGCGGTCAATCTTTCCAAAAACTTTGACTCCGTTTTTCAGGACAAAAGAGAACGGCAGCTCAAGTCCAAGAGGTTTTTTGAAAGTTTTAATTTCATTTTTATAAAATTTTTTTAGAATTTTGACTCCTTGTTCCAAGCGTTCCTCTTCATGTTTTTTACCGTCATAACCCTCGGAAATCCACTCCTGTTTTAACAGATGCAAGAGTTGCTTCACTGACGGAATTTTTCCCTCGGATATTTGTCTGTAAAAATTATACAAAGCATTATGTATGGAGATACCAAAACTTTGAACGGCAGCTGTTGGGGTCGGGAGATTGAAAATAACTTTTGCTTTGTAATGCAGAGGACAAATATCAAACATTTGCAGGTTTGAAAAAGTGATGTAACTTATTTTGAAGGGAATTTTTTCCTCTTTTGGTTCAGGGTTTTCTTGATATACAGATAGGATTTCAGGTAGCGATAATTGTTGAGTCTTATTCTTTGCTTCCTGCTTCAAGAATTCCGGTACCGCCTCGTAAACAAACGGTGATAATTTTCTGGGACGTTTGCCTGTGCCATAATAATTTGCTGCAGTGAAATATAATCTTTCTTTGGCTCGGGTCATGCCGACATAGAAAAGTCTGCGTTCTTCTTCCAGATGAAAATCGCCCTGAGAAATAATATTTTCTTTAAGAATTCCCTCAGGCAGTGGAATTTTTTCGCTTCTTTCCCGTGACGGAAAACGGTCGGTTACGAGATTTACCATAAATACGACTTTGAATTCCAAGCCCTTTGAAGAATGCGCGGTCAAAATATTTACGACATTTCTGTCTTTTACGTCCACGTCCGCAGCGGTAGGACTGTCGCCCATTTGTAGCATCAAATTAAGCCATTCAAAAAGCGTGAAGATATTGCTATTTAAGTGTTCGCTTTCAAAACTTTTTATTCTATCGAAGAATTTGGCGATGTTTTGGACTCTGCGTTCCTCTTTGACGGAATCGGTGGAGTTAAGGGTTTCAAATAATTTGGAGTCAACCAAAAAATAGTAAAGAATTTGTCCGCCGGTGTCTTTTTTACTTTTTTCCAGATGTCTAATGGCCATACTTCTGAAGTCTTTGAGTTTTTGTTGAGTTTCAGGTTTTAGGAACGACTGATCCAGATTTTCCAGCGCTTCAAAAAGGGTGAGATTTTTTCTCTTGGCAAAATTCAAAAGATAATTAAGCTCAATGTATGGAATTTTGAAGATATCCATAGATAAAACTCTAAAAAGAGAAACGGAGTCGGAAAGATTGGTCAAAAATGCAAGATAGGCGATTAAATCTTTTATTTCTTCCTGCTGAAAAAGATACCCGGGTCCTAAGAATTGAAACGGAATCCGGTGTCTTTGTAAGGCAGCGGTAATGGGGGAGGCATGATTATTGGCTCTGACTAAAATCGCGATATCTTTATACTCATACTTTTTTTCAGATAACTTTTTTATTTCAAGCGCAATCTTATCCGCCTCATCTTCGCTTCTTGCTTCACGGATTAATTCAATTTCTTTTTTGGCTTTAATCGAATGACTCTTAAGTTTCTTATCAATACCCTCAACAATTTCCAGCCGATTAGGATTATTGTGTTGTATTAATTTGTAACTGGCATCCAAAATTGTTTGAGTTGACCGGTAATTGTTATTTAGAGTCACGACTTTTGCTCCAGGAAAGCTCTTCTTAAATTGCAAAACATTTGAAACGGCAGCCCCCCGGAATCTGTAGATTGATTGGTCGTCATCGGCCACGACGGCAATATTTTTATCCGTACCGGCCAGCAATATCGCCAATTCATTTTGAGCGTAGTTAGTGTCCTGAAATTCATCAACCAAAATAAACTTAAATTGTTTTTGGTATTTTCTCAGGATATTTTTTCTTTCCCGGAACAATAATAAGGTATTTGAAATCAAATCGGAGAAATCCATGGCCGATTCTTTAATTTTTAACTCTTCATATTTTTTATAAGAATTTGCCAACTCCAAATATTCGGCTTTTTCCTCAGTTGATTCTTGTTTCTTTGTCCACTGAAGATATTCCTTGGGCGATACGTCTTCGTCCTTCAGTCGCGAAAAATGAGTAAGCAGTGCATTCAGAAATTTCGTTGGGTTTCCTAAGGGCCTGAAGATATTAAGTCCCATATCGAAAATATTTTGTTTAAGCAATAAAATTGATTCGGCTTCTGAAATTAATTTATATCCCGGATCGAGTCCTATGGCGTGAGCGTCATTACGCAAGATTCTGTCACAAAAAGCGTGGAAGGTTGAAATCCACATTTGAGTGTATCCGTAAGGCATAGCTACATCAACGCGCTCTTCCATCTCTCGCGCGGCTTTGTCGGTAAAAGTTAAAGCCAGAATTTGCGACGGTAACACATTTTTTTCAAGAATCAGATACTTTATTCTTTCGGTTATGACTGTGGTTTTTCCAGTGCCCGCGCCGGCAATAATCAATAGCGGGCCCTTAAGGTGTTTGATAGCGGCTAATTGCTGAGGATTTAAAATCTTATTGTCTGCCATGCGGCTATTTTACCACTTCATCAAGGCTTTTTGTTGAGTTAATCTTTTGCCCGATTTGGCTAAAGCCGGTATTGACATTGGCAAATTGAGATGAGGCATTATTGATATGTTTTCCCAGGACCAGCATGTTTTCTTCAACTTTATTAAAATCAATTTGCAGCGCTCTAAGCATTTTGAAAAGGTCTCGCGATCTTGATTCTATTTTCTTACCCTCAAAAGCCAGAAGGATTGTTTGAAGATGAGCATATAGAGTTGTTGGAGAAACAATATACACTCGCGATTGTTTGGCAAAATCCATGATGTCCAGCATATTGACTAATTCGTAATAGACCGACTCGCTTGGCACGTACATTAGGGCAAAGTCCATTGTGCCTTCTTCCGGCAAAATATATTTTTGGGCGATAGAGGAGATGTGTTTTTTGACATCTCTGGCAAATTCCTTTTCGAAAAGGTTTTTATCAAGATTATTTTCGGCTTTAGACATTTTTTGAAAGTTTTCCATCGGGAATTTGGAGTCTATCGGTAAAATTCCGGCATCCGTCTGAATCGCGGCATCGACTCTTTCACCTGACTTAAATTGATATTGAATATGAAAACTATTTTTGGGAAACATTTGGGAAATTAAGTCTTTTAGAACCTGTTCTCCGATATTTCCTCGAAGTTTTGGGCTTTTCAAGAAATCCTGAAGTTCTTTCATGCTTCTTCCAATTTCACTCATTTGTCCTACTTCGTGTCCGACATCTTTAATCACATTGGCTGCCTTGTCCAAGCGGTCATTTAATTGTTTTGAATTTTCCTGCAAAGTTTTGACCATATGAACGGACGACGAGTCAATACTTGACTGCATCGTTTTAAGCCATTCCAAAAGAGAGGCGTCAGGTTTGTTGCTTTGGAATTTGGAAATTTTATCGTTTAAAAAATAAACGGTTATACCGAAGCCTAATAAGATTAAAATACCGATAATTAGAAACTCTATCTGCACCTAATTATTCTACCACTTTTTTGGGAAACTATATTTGTAAAACCTACAAGATTTCCTTGGCAGTGTTCATGGATTGGAGAAGTCCCGGCGCTTTTTCCATGGGACCATTATATCTAGGGAATCCAGCTGTCTTAACGGGATTGAAGACGGTATTTCCAACTTTTAGCGCATAATGAACGTCTTCGTCAGGTGAGGCATATGGATACACAAGTATCTCCGTGATAACGTTTGGATCTGTCTTGTCTGCAATTTCTGTCATTTTTTCTACAGAATACCTGCAATTAAAGGGACTTCGAATAGCAGAGTCTTTTAATTGTAAGTCTAGAATTGCGCTGCAAACTTGCTCTATGCTCATAAACTAAAACAACAATTAATATTTTAACTAAATTTATGCGTATTTTGATAAAAATCCCAAAACTTTCTTTTTAAATATTTTAGGGTTTTCTCTGAAAATATTATCGTGATTCGTCGGTGCTTCCCAATATTCCTTCGGATTATTGGCTTTATTGAACAAAAGCATTGCGTCATATTTGGGGACAACATTGTCATATTTTGCTCCTGCTATAAAAATTGGAACATTTATTTTTTCAATTAACTTTATGGGCGAAGACTTTTCAAAACTTAATCCCAACTCAAAAAATGAAACTAGATGGAGTAAGGGCGAAAAAAATAGGGAGATAGTGGCTCTTTTGTTTGAGTTGGAAATTAAAAAGACTTACAAAGTCTGCATACGGAGTAAGCGCAATAACGAAGTCACCCTTACCGGTCAGAGCGTTTGTAATGATTGCCGTTACTCCGCCCATTGATTTGCCATAGAATCCTATTTTTTTATTTTTATTCTCCGAAAGAGATTTTACATAATCATAAGCAGCCTCAACATCTTTCCATTCTTGAATTCCCAGCGACATCTTTTCTCCCTCACTTTCTCCGAAAGATCTTAAGTCGATCAAAATCGTAGAATATCCTGCCGAATTTAAGTATTCAGCATGCGGAAGTAAGCGTATTTTGTCTTCGTTCATTTTTTTATACCCGTGAATAAGAATAATTACCGCTTTTGAATTTTTTATGGGAATATACCAGGAAGAAATTTTTAGACCGTCTGAGGTTGTTAAATATTTTTTTATAATTTTTAAATTCGTATTTAGCGCATTTTTTTTAAGATTTTTTTGGGGTTTTAGACTAAAGCGAAATTCGCGCCAAATATAAATAAGGCCTCCAAAAAAAATGAGCGTCAATAAAATTGCTATTTGCATTTAACTATTTAATCAAAATAAAGTTCCGGATTTGCACTAATCATATTCCATGATTTTTTTTCAGGATGAAAGGCAGCATAGGCACCAACCATGACCGCGTTATCAGTGCATAGACTTTTTTCCGGATAAAAAAAAGCAATTTTCAATTTAGAATTTTCAATTTGTAATTTAATTTCATCACGAAGTTTTTGGTTGGCTGCAACACCGCCACCCAAAAGAATTGATTTTACGTTGTATTTCTTTGCCGCTTTGAAAGTTTTCCTAACTAATACTTCAGTAATTGATTTTTGTACACAAGCACAAATATCAGCAACTGTTTTGTCATCCATTTCTTTTATTTTTTTTGTTTCGCGCCAGATTGCCGCTTTCAGACCGGAAAAAGAAAAATCAAAATCTTTTGATCCGATCATAGGGCGAGGGAAATTAAAAGCTTTTTCGTCTCCATTTTTAGATAAAGCTTCCATAGTTGGGCCTGCGGGATATGGCAAATTCAATAGTCTTCCGATTTTGTCAAAAGATTCTCCTGCAGCGTCATCTCGGGTACCGCCCAACCATTTAAAATTATTGTAATCTTTCATTAGGACTATGTCCGTGTGTCCACCCGAAACAAGCAAGGCGATGGCGGGAAACCTAATGTTGTTTTCCTTGTTGATAAAATTTGCATAGATATGTCCAAATAAATGATTGACCGGTATTATCGGTTTTTTCCAGAGAAAAGAAAGTGTTTTGGCTGTTTCAACTCCAATCAGAAGTGATCCGATTAGTCCTGGGCCCTGCGTAATTGCGATCGCATCCAAATCCTCAATTTTAAGCTTTGAGGCTTTGATTGCCCTTTTTATAACAGGAACAATAAATTTCAGTTGTTCACGGGCTGCTACATCGGGGATAATTCCACCGGTTTTTGAGTGAAGCATTAATGATGAGGCGACGATGTTTGATAAAATCTCGACATGACTTTCATTGGAATTTTTTGAAACTACTGCCGCAGCGGTCTCATCGCAGCTTGTTTCAATTGCCAAGATTTTCATATTTGACTTTATCACCAATTTTGAAATTATATTTTTTAGAAAGTCCGGCTTGAATTTCCAGAACTTTGTCTGCTGGCTGAGTAGAAGAATATATCATTGGAGTTTCTTCACTCATAATTACCTTAGCGTTGTCCCGTATCGTAACAATTTGATCATTATTAATGAAGATTATGTCTATTGGAAATTTCATGTTTTTCATCCAAAATGAATAATATTCCGGCTTATCAAATAGAAAAATCATTCCTTGGTTTTGTGATATTGAGTTCATTTCGGACAGACCAACTTCTTTATCTTTTTCTAAAACAGCTACGTTAATGTTAAAATTTTGATTATCAATTATCGCTACTGCGGGTTTTTTGAAAAAAGAGATTGTTCCGCCTGCCTTAAAATAATTATTAGTAAAATATATTCCCCCAACAATAATTAGGAGGATTGCGAATGTAAGTAATACTTTTTTCATTATATTTTACTGTTAATTAATTTAGCGTATTTCGTTGTTGAATGGTCATCAATTCTTTTAGTTACACATACGACCTTGCCCTGAATTAGATTCGCCTGCCTTGTCTTGCGTTCTACGTACGGGTCGTCACGCGTAGTGGCAATCGTATTTGGCCGCATTTCGACCATGATCTTATCATAAATTTGATCATTTGTCATATTCCTGAGCATTATTATATAATCGACATTTTTGAGACTGGATAAAATTTTTGCTCGATTCTTTTGAGAATTTATTGGCCTGTCTTTGCCTTTTTCTAAAGCCTTGATATCTTCCTCTAATAAAACAAACAAATAATCGCCGCATTTTTTTGCCTTTTCCAGAAACTTAATGTGTCCCAAATGTAAAATATCAAAAAATCCTCCCGTCATGACAATGGTTTTGTTTTGTCTTTTTATTTTTTGCGCTACTTCTACACCTTGTTGAATAGTTAAGATTTTGTTCATTCTTTTGTTCCACGAAGATAAACAGATTGCCAAGGAGCATAATTGGAGACAAAGGTTTCGGAGATAATTTTCTTACCGATTTTGGTAACATCCCTACTGAACGAAGCCGTTGATCCTTCTGCGCTAAAGTCTATCTGTTTCACAACGCCTTTTGGCAGACTTGGATCGTCCTGGTATAAATCGGGAGGAGCAGGAGTTATGTTCGTAATAACAGGTTGGGTTAAGGCAACGATCCTTCCATCAAGGGTTCCGTAAAAAAAGACGGTTAGTCTTAGTACGTCCGGGTCTATTTGAGTCTGAACAAGGATATAATTACCCGTATCGTTTTTGAATTTCAGATCTACGCTTGGTACGAAAACAGTAGCATCCAGTCCGGGCAGACTGTCTTCCTCATAATATCCGACCCTGTAGGCGTGTGCATGTCTTTCGATAATCGGTAAACCTGCGTTTAAAATTGCTCTGAAAAAAGTAGTTGAGACTTGGCAGACTCCTCCTCCGTCACCAAGTACGGTCTTGCCATTTTGGATAACATAAGCCTGTTGATAACCCGTAAAAGCAGAAACATCGCCTAGGGCCTTATCAAAAGAAAATATTTCATTTGGAGCTATTAACAAACCATTTATTCTGGATGCGGCAAGAGTTACATTAAAAATTCTACCCGGTATTGAATGTTGGAAGAGTGAAGTTCCTTTTCCGATCAACTCCCTTATTCCTAAATTATTTGCCTTATCGGTAGTAATTTTTGGCAAAATAATTTTAACAGTAAGAGGAACTGTAGCTTCTTGTGACTTTTGCGATAACATTTTTTCGACTTGAAGATTTAAATCTTCTTTAACTCTTTCCATGTCAACCATTTTTCCTTCTTTAGACGGTTTAAATGCCACTACTTTTCCATCTTTAAAATTAAAGAGTGCATCAATGGCCTCAATATTTGTTTTTTCTAGGATCGGAGCTAAAGTTTTATTTAGCACATCTTCGGAGTAACGGTATGAGGGCTGTAGATTAAGTCCATAAAAATAGGCTTGAAAAATTATACTAAGATTAGAGAGGAAATTATCTGATCTGCCCAGACTTATCGCTTGTTTGGCAATAAGATTCTGGTCGTAACCAATTCCTAAGTCTTTCGCCGAGACAGTTGCTACCATTGAATCTTGCGAGAAAGTGAGATGAGCGTTTGTTATCGCGCTATTTTTATTTGTAAATAATTCCTTGACTTGTTCTTGGGTGTATTTCCCGACATCCAAATTGTTAATTGTTATTCCGGGATAAACAACGTCATAATTAATTTTTTGATAAATTATGAATGTGAAGCTGGCAAATAAGAATGTTGCCAATATGGCTCCGGTGATGAACCAGAAAATCACTTTTAAAATATGGGTAATATTTCTTTTCCGGATTTGTGACTTTTTAATTTGCTTCATTTGATATACTATGCCCGACATATTATACTAGATACTGAATATGGATGAAAATGAGATCTTTAAACCCATTGGAGCATTTCAAAACGAAGCGGGTATTCAGCCGGAGGCTCCATTAGGGAATCCTGTTAGTTTCCCACCGCCCTCCGAATTGCCCAGCGCTCCTCCTCCGTCGAAATTATTCGGTGTTTTAAAGATTTTGTTAGGAATAATTATCGTCGTTGCTCTAATTTCAATAATTTACAATATGGTTTTGCCTAAATTTTTTCCGGATAAAATAAATCAGGTTACTTTAACTTATTGGGGAGTCTTAGAAGATCCCCAAACGGTTGCTCCGATTATTTCAGACTTTGAAAAATTACATCCGAACATAAAGATACAATATTCAAAGCAGGACATGGATCAATATAGGGATAGATTGATAATAAGATCGAATAATGGGAATGGTCCTGACGTTTTCAGCTTCCATAATACTTGGGTGCCCGAGCTTTCGGGGTTACTTTTACCTATTCCCAGCAATGTGATTTCAAAAGAAGACTTTTCTAAAAATTATTATCCGGTTGTGAAAACTGATTTGATTAAAAATGGCGCAATTTATGGGCTACCGTCGGAGATAGATACTTTGAATCTTTTTATAAACAAAGATCTTTTTCAAGCAGCCGGTCTTAAAGCCCCGGACACCTGGATAGATTTCATGAATTATGCGAAACAACTTACTGTTAAAGATGACAAAAACAATATCAAAACTGCAGGTGCGGCAATGGGAACCTTCAGCAATGTTGCTCATGCTCCCAGCATATTATCTATGCTTTTTGTTCAAAACGGTGTCAATCTTAATGATATGGCGTCAAATCCTTCTGCGGTTAGCGACGCATTAAATTTTTATACATCTTTTGCTCTGTCGCAAGGAAACGTTTGGGATGATACTCTTGATGAGTCGATTAAAGCCTTTGCCTCGGGTTCACTGGCAATGTACTTCGGTTATTCATGGGATTTTTTTACCATAAAATCTATGAATCCTAATCTCTCTTTTGATATAGCTCCGGTACCTAGTCTTCCCGGACAAAATATGACGATTGCGAGCTATTGGGCGCAAGGAGTTTCAAGTAAGACAAGATATCAAAGAGAAGCTCTTCTTTTTCTGCAATATTTATCTTCAAAAGATACAGAGCGAAAATTATTCGCACAAGAAGCGGCGGTTAGGAATTTCGGTGAACCATATGCGAGAATTGATTTGGCTTCGAGCTTAAGCAATTCGATTGCCTATCCTTTCGTTTTAGGGGCACAATCTGCGATTTCATCATATTTCATAGACGGAACTAACGATAACGGAATAAATGTCAAAATGAATAATTATCTAAATACGGCAATAGATTCTATATTAAAAGGAGGGTCTCCATCTTCCGCTGCGGAAACTCTTTCAAGCGGAGTTTCTCAAACATTAAGTCAGTATGGTCAATAATTTAATTGTTTGCGGAGGAACATTTGATCATTTCCACAAAGGACATAGGGAATTTCTAAAGTACGCTTTTTCTTTAGGAGAAAAAATAATCGTAGGAATTACCAGTGATATTTATGTCTTAAGCTCTAAGTCCAAAATTAAAAATCCAAAACTTATCGAAGCTTTTGGAAAAAGAAAGCAATCGGTTTTAGATTTTATTTTTTCGGAAAAAGCTTCAGATAAGGTAAATCTCCTTGAAATTAATGATTTATTTGGTCCCACGCTTTCAAAAGATTTATTAATAGATGCGGTGGTTGTATCGAAAAATACTAAATTGGGGGCAGAAATTATTAATTCCAAAAGAAAAGAGTTGGGTTTGTCTCAGCTTAAAATTTTAATTTTTCCCGGAATCAAATCTGAAAATGGAGAACTAATTTCATCTCATAGAATTAGAAATGGTGAAATAAATAGGCTGGGTAAACCGTACATAAATGAACAATGGTACAAAACAAATCTATCTCTTCCGGATGATTTAAGAAAAGAACTAGAAAAACCATTTGGCCTATTGAATGATGATGTTTTAAAAGACAAAAATCAATCAGAATTAATTATATCTGTTGGAGACGTGACCACTGAAAAACTCAATAAATTAGGTTTCAGTCATCAGTTGTCAGTTGTAGATTTTAAAGTTGCGCGTGAAAATATATTCTCATCGTTTTCTGACTTAGGATTTTCGGGAAACGAAAAGATTGTTCTCGCAAAGAATCATTCCGGTCGAATAAGCCATGATTCTTTTAATATGATTTCGGAAATCATCAAATTTGGTTTCGATCAGAGGACGATTTTAAAAATAATAGGTGAAGAAGACTTGATTGTTTTACCTATAATTCTTGCAACCCCCTTGGGTACCATAATTTACTATGGTCAGCCCAATAAGGGCTTGGTAAGGGTCCTAGTGTCGGAAGAAAGTAAAGAGCGAGCATATAACCTAATCTCAAGATTTGAGCCTATATAACTAATACTAGAGGTTATTGACAAAATTTTATATTTCCAGTATATTTCGTTCATTCCCTCCATTTCGTAGCAGAGGGATTTATTGTAGTTAGCGGTTTTATGGATAATAACAAAAAAATATATTTAACAAAAGAGGGTTTAGTTGAGCTCAAAAAAGAGTACGACGAACTTATCGGTATAAAAAGACCTGATGTTTTAGCGCGCGTTACTCAGGCTAGGAATATGGGTGATCTTGCTGAGAATGCGGAATATGTTGCATCACGAGAAGAGCTAACTTTCATTGACGGAAGAATTGATGAGTTAGAGGTCATTCTTAAGCAAGCAGTTGTTATACGAGATGCAAAAGCTACAAATCATGCAATTAAATTAGGCTCGACCGTTACATTGCACACAGACGGTAAAAAGGAAGTCTTTACGGTTGTCGGAGAGTGGGAAGCAGATCCCACAAACAGAAAAATTTCACACGAATCTCCTCTTGGTAAAGTCTTATTGGGTAAAAAAATCGGGGAAAAGGTTCAGGTAGAAGCTCCCGCCGGAAAAATAACCTATTCGGTTATTGATGTAAAATAGTCTTAAAGCAACCAAAGCCTCCCCAAAACCTGCAATTTTGATTAACAGTCTGTATAATAGTCATATGTCAGATACGGATTTTAGAAAAGTTAGGCTTGAAAAACTAAAAAAGATAAAAGCTTTGGGTTGGAATCCTTACCCTGCATCTTTTGATAAAAAAGACACAATTGCAGAATGTTTGAAAAGTGAAGGTAAGATCGTTAAAACGGCAGGCAAGATTTTCTCGTACAGAGAGCATGGGAACATTGCTTTTGCAGACTTAAAGGACGAAGCGGGAAAAATTCAAATTTTCTTTCAAAAAAAACTTTTAGGTGAAAATTACAAAAATCTTAAACTTCTGGATATTGGAGATTATATAGGTATTGAGGGGCAAGTAATTAAAACCACAGCCGGAGAAATTTCTATTGCTCCGACAACGTATACTCTTTTAACAAAATCACTTTTGCCACTGCCCAGCGAATTTTTTGGATTAAAAGATACAGAAGTTCGTTATAGACAGCGCTATTTGGACCTATTATTAAATACTGAAGTAAGAACGCATTTTAATAATAGAACAAAGTTGGTGAGCGGGATCAGGGAATATCTTGATAAATTGGGTTTTTGGGAAGTAGAAACGCCTACGCTTCAACCTCTTTATGGTGGGGCAAATGCCAAGCCCTTTAAGACACATGTGAATGCATTGGATACGGATATGTATTTAAGAATCGCTGATGAGCTTTATTTGAAACGTTTGGTTATTGGCGGATACGAAAGGGTTTATGAAATTTGTAAAGATTTTCGTAATGAGGGAATAGATCATACCCATTTCCCGGAATTTACAATGATTGAATGGTATGAAGCATATGCGGACTATCATAGAATGATGGATGTTGCCGAAGGCCTATTTAAACATTTGGCTAAAAGACTGTACGGACATACGACCTTAGCCGTTGAAGATCAAAAAATAGATATTGGGAAAGAATGGCCAAGGGTAGAGATGTCGGTTATTATGAAAGAAAAATTAAAATTAGACGTCGAAAAAGAAACAGAAGAAAGCTTAAGATTATACGCAAAAAATAATTGTCCGGGAATTAAATTGTTGGGAAAAGAAACAAAAGGGCAGCTAATTTTTGCGATTTTCGAACATAAAATCCCTCAACTCTTAAAAGAGCCGACTTGGATTATTGATTATCCCCAAGACGTGAGCCCTTTATCCAAGCAACACAGAAGTAAGCCCGGATGGGTTGAGAGGTTTGAGGGCTATATTGGCGGGAAGGAGATTTGTGACGGCTGGAGTGAATTAACCGATCCACAAGTTCAGAGACAAAGGTTGGCTCAGGATTTGAAGGCAGAAAGATTGGATAAAGAAGAAGCTCAACAGATTGATGAGGATTTTCTGACTGCAATGGAATATGGAATGCCGCCGCTTGGTGGAATTGGAATCGGCATTGATAGATTAGTCATGTTTTTTACAAATAAATGGGCAATAAAAGAAATAGTTCTTTTTCCCAATCTCCGAAAAGAATGAAGAAACTTCTTGTCGCGACGACAAATGCAGGAAAACTAAAGGAGATATCTGGTTTTCTTTCCGATTTACCGTTAGAAATTCTTTCGTTCAAAGATGTGGAAATTAAGGACGATGTTGAGGAGGAAGGAGGTAATTATCTGGAGAATTCACAGCTAAAAGCGCTTTTTTATTCCAAAAAAAGTGGTTTACCAACAATCTCCGATGATGGAGGACTGGAAATGATGGCTCTAGGTGGCGCGCCCGGGGTTAGAAGTAAAAGATGGATTGGGGAAAAATCAACAGATGAGGATCTTGCTAATCATATGTTAAAGATTGCAGGGAAATTGCCTGAGGACAATAGGAGGGCATTTTTTAAAACAGTTATCTCGCTTGCTCTGCCCGATGGAAAAATTTGGAGTGTTAATGGGGAAGTTGAGGGAATTATTGCTGAAAAGCCATATCTTAAATTATTAAAAGGCTATCCATATCGCTCTTTCTTTTATTTACCAAAGATAGAGAAATATTATCATGAAGATCAATTGACCAAAGAGGAAGAAAAAGAATATAATCATAGGTATAAGGCGCTTGAAAAGCTTAAGCCGGTAATTACGAAAGTATTAGGTATAAAGTAGCAAGTATTAAGTATGATTGATTTGAACTTTTTGAGGGAAAATCCTGAAACAATTCAAAAATCAGCGAAAGATAAAAATATTGATATCAACATCGATCATGTTTTGGAAATTGATAAAAAATATAAAGAATTATCTACTGCTGTTCAGAAGCTCCGTGAAGAAAGAAATATTTTAACAAATTCAATAAAAGGCAAACCCACCACAGAGCAAATGGGAAAGGGAAAAACCTTAAAGGAAAAACTGGAGAAACAAGAATCTGCGGCAAAAGCTGTTTGGGAAGAATTAAAAATTGAGATTCTTAAAATTCCGAATCCTGCAAAACCGGATGTTGAAGTTGGAAAAAACGATACGGAAAATAAAATTTTGAGAAAAGTTGGAAAACCTACTAAATTTAATTTCAAACCAAAAGACCATCTAGAATTGGGTGAAAAATTAGACATTATTGACGTTCAGCGGGCATCAAAAATATCCGGTGCCAGATTTTATTTTTTAAAAAACGAAGGCGTTCTCTTGGAGTTTGCATTAAGAGAGCTTGCTTTTGAAATTATTCTAAAAGAAGGTTTTATTCCCGTTTTGCCTCCCGTTTTAATTAAAAAGGAAGTAATGAGGGGATTGGGCTACATGGAAAAAGGCGGGGATGAGGATATGTATATTTTCGAGAAGGATGATTTGGTTTTGGTTGGCACATCGGAACAGTCGATTGTATCAATGCATCGAGATGAAGTATTGGAAGAAAGAGAGTTGCCAAAAAGATATGTCGGATTTTCAACTTGCTTTAGAAGAGAGGCCGGAAGTTATGGTAAAGATACCAGGGGAATTTTGAGAGCTCATCAGTTTGACAAGATAGAAATGGTTTCCTATGTGAAACAGGGAGAAGACGACAAAGAGCATGAATACTTATTGTCTTTGGAAGAAAAACTTTTGCAAGCTTTGGAGATCCCATATCAAGTCGTCAAAATGTGTACCGGAGATTTGGGATTTCCGGCTGCCAGAAAATATGATCTGGAGGCATGGGTTCCTTCGGAAAACAAGTACAGAGAAGTTACATCAACTTCAACAACTACAGATTTTCAATCGAGAAGGTTGAATATTAAATATAAAAATAAAAATAAAACTGAATTTGTAAACATTTTAAACGGCACAGCTTTTTCAACTAGACCAATAGTTGCGATATTGGAAAATTACCAACAAGAAGATGGCAGCATATTGATTCCTAAAGTTTTACAAAAATATTTGAATTCCGAAAAAATAATATCAAAAAATAAAAAATAAATAAAAAATTGACCTTCATTTTTTTTGTTTTATTTAAGCCCCAAACCATTATTTTTGAAGCAGAGTAATTTACTTGACAAATAATTTTTTTTTATTCACGATATTAATTAGTATTTATAAAAAAAGGAGGTGATTTAACATGGCAGCTAAAAAGAAAGCGAAGAAAGCGAAGAAAGCGAAGAAGAAGTAATTGGTAAGCTATTTGGAGCATTACCAATTGATCAGTTGGTATCCCGCACCACAAAATGGTGCGGGATTTTTGTGATAGAATAGATAAGTAATATGTTTGGTATATTTAATAAATTTTTTGATTCTAACGAAAAAGAAATAAATAAATTAAAACCGTTGATTTTGGAAATTAATTCTTTCGAAGAAAAATTTAAAAAATTAAAAGAAAAAGATTTTTCCAAAAAAACAAAAGAATTTAAAGAAAGAATTTCCTCGGGTGAATCTCTAGATCTTTTATTACCCGAAGCCTTTGCTCTGGTAAGAGAAGCATCAAAAAGGGCTATCGGCCAACGACATTACGATGTTCAACTGATGGCAGGAATTACTCTGGCAAACGGAAAGATTGCGGAACAAAAAACAGGAGAGGGAAAAACTCTTTCTTCAATTCCGGCGCTATATTTACATAGCTTGATGGGTAAAGGCACTCATTTGGTTACGGTCAACGATTATTTAGCACGTAGAGATGCGGGTTGGATGGGTCCAATATTTAATCTTTTGGGGGTTACGGTCTCTTCAATTATAAGTGAGCAATCTTTTCTCTTTGATCCGGATTTTGTCAACAAAGATGCTCAAGACCAGAGGCTTTCGCACCTAAAACCGATTACAAGAAGAGAGGCTTATCTGGCGGATGTCACCTACGGAATAAATTCAGAATTTGGTTTTGATTATCTAAGGGACAACATGGCTCAAGATATTGAACAGACAGTACAGCGCGGATATTATTATGCGGTAGTTGATGAAGTAGATTCTGTTTTAATTGATGAGGCGCGAACTCCTCATATAATTTCAGCGCCAGATGAGTCTCCGACTCAAAAATATTATGAATATGCCGCCTTAATTGATAAGTTAAATTCGGATATTGATTATAAAATCGATGAAAAATTAAGAACTGCTCATTTAACAGATCATGGAATCGGAAAAATAGAAAAACTTTACGGAATAGATAATATTTACGAAAAAGATTTTAATACCGTTTATCACTTGGAAGCTGCACTGAAAGCCAGAACCTTATTTAAGAGAGAAAAAGATTATATTGTAAAAGACAATCAAGTAATTCTAGTTGATGAGTTTACAGGGCGTTTAATGATTGGCAGAAGACTTTCGGAAGGATTGCATCAGGCGATTGAAGCCAAAGAAAATGTGCCAATACAAAGAGAGTCAAAAACCATGGCGACCGTCTCGCTTCAAAATTATTTCAGAATGTATGAAAAGCTGGCAGGGATGACAGGGACTGCTGTAACAGAGGCTCAGGAATTTCATAAGATTTACAATCTTTCCGTTGTCGTAATCCCGACCAATAAATTAATGGTAAGAAAAGATGAGCAAGACCTGGTTTACAAAAGCGGCAGAGCAAAATTATCTGCAGTTGCAAATGAAATAGAAAGGGCACACAAAACGGGACAACCCGTTTTGGTTGGAACAACATCAATTGATAAGAATGAGCTAATATCAGAACTTTTAAGGAGACGCGGAATAAGACACGAAATCTTAAATGCAAAAAATCATGAGCAAGAAGCAAGAATAATTTCCAGAGCCGGAGAAAAAGGCGCAGTTACCGTCGCAACCAATATGGCAGGCAGAGGAGTCGATATTATTCTAGGCGGAGAAACGCCGAATGTTGAAGAATCCTCACCTAAATATAAGGCTTGGAAAAAAGAACATGATGAAGTTGTGAGGCTTGGTGGGCTATTTGTTATCGGTACGGAAAGACATGAATCAAGAAGAATTGACAATCAGTTGCGAGGAAGATCCGGTCGTCAGGGAGATCCGGGATTATCGAGATTCTTTGTAGCTCTGGATGATGAAATAATGAGGCTTTTTGGGGGAGATACAATATCAGGAGTCATGACGCGTTTTAATATGCCCGAAGATATTCCGCTACAGCACATGATTGTATCCAAAGCGATTGAACAAGCCCAGACAAAAGTTGAAGGATTTAATTTTGATATTAGAAAGCAATTAGTGGAATATGATGATGTTTTAAATAAGCAAAGAGAAATTATTTACAAAAGAAGAAGAATTATTTTGGAGAATAAAGAATCTTTGGAGAAAGAGATGATTGAAAAAATTGATTCTTCCATTACGGCTTTCGTTAATACCAATTCAGTCCAAATTGCCGACAAATCAATTGATGAAAAAATAGTAGACGAATTTACAACCATAATTCCTTTTGATGATGCCTCCAAAAGACAGTTAGCTAAACAGCTTGAGACGGCGGGAGGAGTGGAAGGGAAAGTGGGTTTCTTAATTAATCTTGCTCATGACATTTATAATCAGCGAAAAAAACAATTGGGAGAAGAAATGATGGGGCAAATAGAGAGATATGTCATGTTATCGGTTATTGATACTCTTTGGATGGATCATTTGGATGCGGTAGAAAATCTAAGAGGTGGAATTGGTCTTCGGGGTTACGGACAAAGAGATCCGCTGGTTGAATACAAGAATGAAGCCTATGCGATGTTTGAACAATTAATTCAAGCTATAGACGATGAAATCGTACATAGAATTTATAAAATCCAAGTACAACAAGCTCCTCAAGCTCGTCCGCGAAACGTTGTAGAACAAGCTGCTGGAGAAACGTCGGGAATTTCTGAAACCTCCGGTACAAATGCAGGAATAAATAAAACCAGATCGACTGCGGATGGAAAAAAACTCGGACGCAATGATCCCTGCTGGTGCGGATCGGGAAAAAAGTACAAGAAATGCCACTATCCTAACTAATTAGATTGATAAATAAAATTCTTCTGTGTAAAATTAAATCTAAGCTATGGAATCTGTAGAAATCGGTCCCCCTCAGCAAGAAACTTCAAAAAAAATCAAAGCCAGTACTCCACAAGAATGTCTTGAAAGACTTCGGTAAAAGATATTGTACTTCCTATGATATCTTAAAAAGCGATCCCGACATTGTAGTTATACATTCGTTGGAAGATACGAAAGGAAAACTTAATATTTCCGATGATGATTATAATTTTGGGGTCCGGTATATTGCCTGGGAAGACAAATTGTTGGACGGATCAACTGATACTGTTAGCGGTGTCCACTAAGCTAGACGTGTCATTTTTAACTTCCTTTTTCTCTAAGTCTCTGGTTCCTTTATCCAGCACATTATTAATAGATTCCAAGGATTCTATTAGTCTCTCCTGTATTTCTCCACAAGCGGTTTTCATAAACATTGCTTCCCGCATAACTTTATCTATAGGTGGAAGATTGATCGCATTAAGAGTTTTTTGTTCGTTAGGAAACATCTTAGTGAATAAATATCTGTCTTCATTTCTTATTCCGAACAAAGAATAGCGGGAAAAAAGAGCGGGGTTTCTATATGGTGCTACTTTCATTTTTTCCGGCGATAAAAAAGTTAAGAAATACGTTTTCAATACGGGAATTTTTGCTTTGAAGTCGCTTATGGTTTGTTTTTCCAGCGCTTTTTGAATTAATACTGTTGCTTGGCTCAAATAAAATCTTTCAACTTCGCGTTCTGATTCCAGATCCATTGAAATTGCTGAAAATTTTTCTCTTATTTTTTTATCAACTAGAAGCTCCCGTATTGCCTTGAGGCATGCCGATGCAAGTCTGGTTGTAGAAATTAAAGGGTTTACTCTTCCCAACTTGTCTTTTCCGGCGGCATTAATTATTTGTGAGGCCATTTCTTGCTTAATCGGTTTTTCAGCATTATCAAAACCCAAAGCAGCTAACTCTTTAGACGTCTCCTGGGTAATTTCTTCAATATTTTCATTACTTACATTTCCTGATTCAAATTTGGTTAATAAACGTTTTGTAAGATCGATTATTCCCCGTGTATTTTCAACTTCTTTTCCTTTTTCTTTTCCATAACGATCCGAGATATGCTCTGCGCTGCGGATGGCAGATTCTATGTCTTGATATGAATTCCATCTTTTGACAATTTTCTGCGAAGGATTTCTTCCCCGCTGCATCAGAACTATTTCATCTTTGGAATGCTGGCTTTGAAGATCTTCTTTCTGGTTATGTCTATACGTTGCAATATAAATTTCGCCGGAAAAAGGATTAATCTTAATTTTATAATTTTCATTAAGATTTAAATACCGCTTAATCTCATTGAACTTAATAGGATTTTCCGGAACAATGAATAAAGGTTCCTTCGCCATTCTTAGTGGAAGTTTCGAAGTTGATCCTAATATTCTTTTTTCTGTTTCATGCAATCCCATACGGTGACAATTATACGCCCTATAGTTAAATAGTCAAGGTTAGTGAAGTAAGATTGACTCTGACATTTCAAGAAATGCCGCTATCCTAATTAATCTTGGATTTTGAGGACTTCCCTGACCTTATCAACAATTCCCTCTAATTTTATATCGGATTTAATTAAATAATAAGCAGGTTTATTTTGAAGAATAGAGTTAATTGCGGAGCTTGAATTTGGATTCAGGTTTGTAAGTATTATAACAGGAACTGTTTTTCCCCATTCATCAAGCCTCAGTTTCTGTAACATAATCATTCCATCCATTTTTGGCATGAGTATGTCAAGGAGAATGAGATCGGGATGTTGACTTAATGAAATCGAGAGTCCTTCTTCTCCGTCATCAGCCGTGAGAGTTGTAAATCCTTGGTTAAGAAGTGCATCTGAAATAGCCCTTTGCATAGCCTCTTCATCTTCGATAATTAAAATTTTTTTACTATCTATATCCATTGCATTTATTGTAGTTAAGCTCAAGGCTATTTGCAATACCTATGAAGGTAAAGAAATAGAAAATATTGTTCCCTTCTTTTCTTCGGATTTGTAATCAATGTGTCCCTGCATTTTCTTTAGTATTAATTTAACCAGCATCAGATTAAAGCCAGCGTCTCTGGAATTAACTGAACTTGACAACATCGCTGATTTTTTTTCTTGATTTCTGTAACCGCTATCTTGAATTTTAATAAAAACCCGATTATTTAAAGCATTTACTTTGATATTTATATTTCCGTTTTCCGGAGTATATTTTATCGAATTTTCAAGCAGGCTTTGAATAATAATATTTAAAAGTCTTTGATCTACGTCAATAAAAACGTCCTTATTTTGGAGATAAACTTCCCGTAAATGCAATTTATGTCTTTGTATTTTGAATTGTAACTTAAGAAGGACCTGGGCTATTAGATTATTAATATTAATTTTTTCTGTTGTCAAAACTAAATTATTTGATTGAAGTTGTAATAAAATAGCCAGAGAATCAATAGTTTCGTTTAATCTTTCAGTGGCGCTATAAATCTCCTGAAAATATTCTTTTTGTTTATCGTTCAGATTTCCGACCGACTTATCGGTTAATAATTCCGTGTACCATTTAATTATAGAAATCGGAGATCGAAATCGATGCGCCATGACGTGAAATAATTCATTTTTTTCTTTTTCTTGAGATGACAATATATAAAAGAAAGCTAAAGTTATTAGTAGTAGGGCTAAAAATACTATAAAAATTGGCATATTTTTACTATACTGTATTTAGGAACAAAAGTGTAGAACGTAAATACAAATACTGACATGACTAAATCGCACTATAAAAATCTAAGTGACAGATGGAAGGCTAGGCATCAGGACTTAACAAGAAAACTCTGGAGCAAGCACAAAGAATCTTTGGGATGGCTATCTAATAATTACAGACAATTGATTTCGGGATCCCTGGGGGGGCTAATGATCTTAACCGGACAAATTTCCAATACGCTTCCTTCGCTCCCTATTGCAGCAACTCAGTCAACAGTTCCGAGTTTGGATAAAAAAACATTTTTGATATCTGATTTGACTCATATCCTGCCCGAAGAAATCAGACCATTGGAATCAACAGAAGAACAGGGAGCGTGTGACATATTGTCCAGAACTTATGGAATAAAAGTTGTGCCGGAATTGGATGGTAAAAGATTAAATAGGGATTATGGATTCATCGGGGCAGAACAACACTTAACCCGCTATCCGGGAGATAATTTAAGCAGTCACTTCGATTCGAATGAGAATAGCCAACTCTACTGGCAACAGGGTATGGCGCCCGGACTTGGGGCCTGGAGTTATTTTGCTGAGTCAAGAGACGCCTTAACGCAGGAGGATATCGACAGAGAAAAATATTACATTGCCGTTCCAACTTTTTTATCAAAGGATTTTAATCGTAATTTTGCAGAATATAGAAATTTTTATAAATACAGGAAAATGTTGGTTGTGAATCCTAATAACGGACGGGCTATTATTGCCGACATTGCCGATTCAGGACCGGCTGAATGGACAGGTAAGCATTTAGGCGGTTCTCCTGAAGTAATGCATTATTTGGAGCGTTTTGATGGGGCATTGAAAGGTCCGGTCCTTTATTTTTTTGTTGACGATCCCAATGATAAAATTAAACTTGGCCCGATAATGCCAATATGAAAAAGAAATATTTTTATAGCCATATTGTAGACACATCATCTCTTTCTTTAGAACTAAGTGGGATGGATTTGACTTCAATAGAGAGATTGCATTTAATTTATTTAGTTGAATCAAATATTCACAAGGAAGTCTTAAGTTTGATTTTATCGGAACTTAATCTTTCCGACCAAAAAAAATTCTTGACTCATCTTGCTTCTGAAAATCACGATGAAGTTTGGGAGCTATTAAATGACAAAATAGACGGTGTTGAGGAAAAGATTAAGAGAACAATAGAGGATTTAAAAAAAGAACTGCACAGAGACATAAAAGATATCAAAAATTAGGTTTTTAGATATCTTTTCTCACATATCTTTCTTCAATTTTCTTCAACTTATCGCCAACTGCTCTTTCAACGTCAACGCCGGCGGCGATAGCCAATTGCATGGCGGTAATAATTACGTCCGCAAATTCCTCGCACATATTTCGTTTATCAAATTTCAGGAGTTTGGACTTTCTTTGCAATTTTAATATTGAAAGAATGTCGTTACAAAGTTCCCCCACTTCCTCATTTAACTTTACAGTCTTAGTTAGAATTTCCTTTTCTTCCGGTGTATAAAGTTTATACTGAGGCCTTGTTTTTTCATTTAATAATTTTACTTTTTCCTGAAGAGATTTTAAATTCATGTAATTATCTTAATACGATCAGCCAGAAAACAATTGCCAAAATTATTCTGTAGATCCCGAAGGGTACAAAAGTGTGCTTTTTTATAAAATCTAATAAAAACTTGACTGCAAAAAGAGCTACGAGGAAAGATATGATAAGCCCAACTGCCAGAATAAAATATTCAGGCATCGTAAAAGAAAAATTACTTTTGATTATATCCAGAGATGTGGCGGCCAGCATGGTCGGAATTGCTAACAGAAAAGAAAATTCTACTGCCGTTTTTCTTTTCGTTCCCAAGAGCAAGGCGGGGATAATCGTTGCCGCAGATCTGGAAACACCCGGGATTATTGAAACAGATTGGAAAAGGCCAATCAAAAAAGCGTTTTTGTAGGTAATTTTTTCAACCTTATCGGCGTGATGCTCCTTTTCTTTATAAATTTTTTCCAATAAAATCAGAAGAACACCACCTATCAGGAGAGCATATACGGTAATGGCAGGATTTCCCAGGAGTACGCTTTTTATAAACTTATAAAGAATAAATCCGATAATCCCGGTTGGAATAAAAGCGGTTATTATTTTTTTCCAAACATCTATGTTTTTTGAAATAGTCTTCCAATACAAAAATACTACCGCAAGAATAGCTCCGAGTTGAATTATAATTTCAAAGCTTTTGACGAAGTCAGTTTGCGTAATGTTTAATAATTTCGAAGTAAGCACCATGTGTCCGGTCGAAGATATCGGAAGGAATTCGGTGATACCCTCAATAATAGAAAGGATAATTGTGTGGATCAAATTCATACGAGTATTGTATCATATGCTACAATAGCCTCATGTCGCTAGTAATAGTGAGGGAATGAGCTATGGAAGAAGTAAATAAAGAAACTTGGAATAAAAAAAAGGTTTTTCTGGCTGTTTTCCTGTTGGTACTATTGGTAGGGGGGGGATTTTTTTTCAAAACGAGGTTTCTTGCCGATTCTTCACAAAAAACCGACGTTAAAGGAGCGAGTACGATAGAAAATGTCGTCGAGTCAACTCCCGGAGTAAGTATTCAGGATGCGGTAAAAGAGAAAATTGATAATCTTAAACAAGAGGTTTCCGGTCTTAATATTGTAGAGGTTGCCTCTTCTTCTCCTCAGGTACAGAAAATACTTAATGATATTAAGGCGTTGCAGCAATATCCTACAAATCAAATAAAAGAGCTTTGCAGAAAGATTTGCGGTTTATAACAAGATAAATATGGAAGAAATTAAAAATAGGGTTAATAAATTATTTGAGAAGTTTAATCTAAATTCAAAGAAGCAGAAAATAGCCTTAATTGAGCTGGAAAGTCTGAAACCTAATTTTTGGCAAGATCACAAAAATGCTGCGGCAAAAATGAAAGAGATGTCAGATTTGCAGGCTGAAATTGCGCAAATGGAGGAACTTCAGAAATTGGTTAAAGACAATGAGCTTGAGAAAGCACAAAAAATATTAGACCAACTTGAGATTTTTCTTTATTTGTCCGGACCTTATGATAAGAATTCGGCAATCCTAGCTATTCATGCCGGTCAGGGGGGAGTTGAAGCCATGGATTGGGCGCAAATGTTATTCAGAATGTATACTAGATATTGCGAGAGAAAAGGCTTTAAGTCGGAAATAATCGATGAAACTTTTGGAGAAGAGGCAGGCTACAAAAGTGTGACCATAACGGTTTCAGGGAAATATGCCTACGGATATTTAAAGGGCGAAGCGGGAGTTCATCGATTAGTCAGGTTATCTCCCTATAATGCGGACAGCCTCAGGCAAACATCATTTGCCTTAGTCGAAGTGCTGCCGGATATCGGAGAAAATACGGATGTAGAAATTAAAGAAGATGACCTTGAGTGGGACTTTTATCGGGCGGGCGGGCACGGGGGACAAAACGTTAACAAAGTTTCAACTGCCGTCAGACTTAAACACAAGCCGACAGGGATTGTTGTCACGGCTCAAACTGAAAGATTTCAAGGGCAAAATCGGGAATATGCCTTGAAAATTTTACGGGCCAAACTTTGGATCCTGAAAGAAGAAGAAAGAAAAAAAGAAGAACAAAAATTAAAAGGCGGATACAAAACTCCCGGATGGGGAAACCAAATTCGTTCATATGTTTTGCATCCTTATCATATGGTCAAAGATCTACGTACTCAATATGAGACAGGGAATACGGACGCGGTTTTGGACGGGGATCTGGATGAATTTATAGACGAAGAACTGCGGAAACTTTAGTCCCGCCTGAATTTGCCGTTCGTCTTTTTTTATTCTGTTCGAGCACCAGCCTTTTATATCAAACCAAATCAGACAGGAAATGGATTCGAACTCCCCGTTAAAATTTGTATTTGATACAATTGAAGAAATGGAAATACAAACAGGTTTCCAACAATTTAAACATGTTTTATTAAATTTGCGAAAGATGCTTGTTTTGGCATGGCAAATGAATAAAAGAGTAACCTTTGGTTACTACTTTACTGCGATGCTTGGAGCTCTTGCACCATTAATTGCTAGTTTAACGCTAAAGTACTTAATAGATAATCTAATTGGTAATCGTGGAGAAATTACAATAATTCCCTTAATTGTTATTGTTATTCTTGCTGCTCGGTATGTTCTTAACCTTGTAGAAAATATTATTCAATGGGGACTTAATACAACATATTTTGATTACCTTTTTCGTTATAACATACAAAATGAGTTGAATAGAAAATTCTACGATAAACTTTCTAATCTGGATATTGCTCACCTTGAAGACGCAACGACTCAAAATCTTATCTCAAAAACTAGAGATACCATGACTTGGCGGCCTCCTGATTTTTTACGAATGTTTGCTTATCTCTTCAGCGCTCTTATTTCATATACTGCTGCTTTTATAGTGCTTCTTCCCTTTGGTTGGTGGATACCGGTTGTTATCACCATTGTTACTCTTCCCAGGCTTTACCTTAGGGCAAAATACGGAGCTACTCAGTGGTCAATCTATGGATCAGGTGCCCCTCAAGTAAGAAAACTTTGGTATCTGACATGGCTTTTAGCGATGCCGGAAGCTATACGGGAGATGCGAATATTTCAGACCCAAAAAACACTTCTTGCAAAACTAAAAGAGACCCAGCAGTATTTATTTGATTTAAATAAAAAGCCTTTGGATAATTATCTCAAGCAACTTATTTATCCACCAATACTAGAAACAGCTGTTCTCTTTATCATTGCCTATTCACAATTACCGCACGTTTTAGCGGGAATCATATCAATTGGTAGTTTTACCTTGCTAATTAATATGATCGATCAATTGAATGGTGGTGTGGCAAATGCGGTGGCTAATTTTGGAGAGATGTACGAGCATAATTTGTATATTGATCATTATTTTGAGGTACTAGACCTACCTAAGCTCATAGCAGAATCTTCTCGTCCAATTGTTTTTGAAAAAATTACTCCTCCAAAAATAGAATTCCGTAATGTTTCCTTCCACTACAAGGGAGGAAAGGATGTTTTGAAAAATATCTCATTAACTATCGACACTGGAGAAAGCATTGCTTTTGTTGGCGCAAATGGAGCCGGTAAATCAACATTAATTAAACTTATATGTCGTTTCTACGATGTAACTACGGGAGAAATTCTCATAAATGATGTGAATATAAAAGACCTCCAGCTCTCTAATTGGTATAAACATATGGGAACTCTTTTTCAAGATTTTGTTCATTATTACTTAACGGTAAAAGACAGTATTGTTCTTGGTGACCCGACCAAACAGGATGAAAAACAAATTATTGAAGCTGCAAAAAAAGCAGGAGCATATGAATTTATTGAAAAGCTTCCTCACAAATTTGACCAGATACTAGGGAGAGAATACGAAGGTGGCGAAGAACTATCAATCGGACAATGGCAAAAACTCGCAATTGCACGCGCATTTTATCAATCTTCTCCCCTTCTTATTCTGGATGAGCCAACGAGTGCAATTGATGCAGAATCTGAATATGAGATATTTAATAACCTTGAAAAGGAATATAAGAATAAAACTCTAATTCTTGTATCTCATCGTTTTTCTACTGTAAGAAATGCAAATAAAATTTTTGTTATTGAAAATGGAGAGATAGTAGAAAGAGGAACCCATGAACAACTTATCGAAAAAAAGGGTAGATACACCCACATGTTTAATACGCAAGCAGAAGGATATAAATAAATTAATAATATCAGACTGTTATTTAATATAATACCTATTCTTCCAGAGCAAAATAGATTCTAACAGCGCTCGTCAGGCGGAGCATTTAGTTGATGGTCAGGGGTTGCCAAAAATGCTGTTTTGTGCTTTACTATGAGTATGGAAATAAAGAATATGTCCGCTCAAAATTCTCCGGCTGTAAGTCAGAAGGCTCCTGTTAATTCTGACACCGCAAGCACCCTCTTTACGAAGAATCTATTTATCTTTCTTGTCGTAGCTATGATCCTGGGAGGTATGACGGGATATATATTAAGCAATAGGAAGACGAATGTTGGCAATGCCCTAACTACGGGAGCAGTAGAATCTTCGGCTATCACTAAGGGGACCATTCTGGGCTCAAGTGACACGAAAACGTTCAAAGACACA
>Ga0182027_10000564_pt1 | contig 63900 bp, 48 predicted proteins | sample 712E1DmetaG_FD_121300 | JGI IMG/M metagenome (GOLD analysis project Ga0182027, IMG submission 121300) | Permafrost microbial communities from Stordalen Mire, Sweden - 712E1D metaG (Illumina Assembly) | ecosystem: Environmental > Terrestrial > Soil > Wetlands > Permafrost | place: Sweden...
AACAGGGGCAGGCGTCGGGACACAATTTAGCTATAGAACATCTATATGCAAAAGTCAAAGGGAAAATACATTTTCTATTCGGTATTTTTCCAAATGCCCAAAATTAGGCGAGGATTAGGGAAACGGCAACGCCAGGCAAAGCTCCTTCCGCCCGTCTCGACGGCACACGCTCATTCTGATTCTCTATGGCCAGGTTGCGATTCGCAAAGATCACATCCCGGCTGGCTTCGCCACCGAAACCAATCCCGGCTGAACCGGCGCCGCCGAGGGCGCTTCCGTCTTGAAGCTGGCCCAGAAACGAGACGGCAAAAGCGCCAGCAGAATCAAAGCGGCCTGGCTGGCGTCGAAAAGCATGAGCCAATAAAACGCCTGGTCCATGAAGCCGTAGGAATGGAGGCCGACGCCAAGCATGTTCACCCCGAACCAGGAGAAGCTGGTCACGATGTTGCCGAAGACCGCCATCGCCATCAATCCGCGCTCTTTCACCAACCCTCCCCAGCGCGCGTGCAGGATGATCGCGTTCCAAATGACGATGAGAAGCGCGCCGTTTTCCTTGGGGTCCCAGCCCCAGAAACGGCCCCAGGATTGATCGGCCCAGATGCCTCCAAGAATGGTTCCGACAAAACTGGTAAGGGTGGCAAAGCAAACAATCCCGTACACCATCCGCGCCAGCGCGCGGGCGGTTTCGGCCGCCAGCGAGCGCGTGAAGAAGCCTCGGACGATATAGATCGCCGCGAGCAAGCCCGCCAAAAACATGGAGGAGTAGCCGATGGTGATCGTCACCACGTGGGTGGAGAGCCAGAAATTGGTGTCCAGAACCGCGCGCAGCATTTCCATCGTGTCCCCGCTCAACGCTAGATGATGCGCGATGATCAAGGTGGTGAAACCAATCAGGCCCGACGCGACCAGTCCAATGCCTCCCTTGAAAATGCGCTCCAAAATAATTCCCATCAGCACCGCTCCCCATCCGATGAAAATGGCCGAGGAATAGAGATTGGTGACGGGCGGCCGGCCTTCCAAAAAGATCCGGTACCCAAGGCCGAAAGTGTGAATCACGAAGGCCACCACCAGCAGCGCGACCCCGGCGCGACGAAGCGGTTCGGAAAGATTGATCCAAAAAACGCACCCCAGAAGCACGGCGGCGATGTAGATCACCATGCTCTTGTAGAACGGCTCGGTTTGGTTGAAGAGGAATTCCTCGCCGCCTTTTTTCAATTCGGGAGCCAGCTCACTGGCCTGCAACCACACCCGATAGCCGGCGACCGCCCGGTTGAAGGCGGTGGCGTCCCCCGCCTGATACGCCGCGGACATCTGCGCGTAATACGCCACCGGCGGCTCCGCCTCCGGCGAATTGCCGAACGTGGCGCCCACGGTTACCCACCCCGTGCGGGGCTGGCCGGCCGGCGGCGGGACGGCGCGGACATAGGCGAACTCCGCCGCGCGCTCACTGACGCGCAGGAACTCGCCGGCTGCGCCCGCGCTCCCGGCGTCGGGGGCGGCTGCGGCGTTGGTTTGGGCCTGGATTATCGCCTGCTGGAAGGCGGCCAGCTCCTTCTGAAACTCCGCTCCGGAAGCCGGCGCCAGGTTCGCCTTCAGGCGATTGTATAACCCGACGCTGTTGTACAGATGCATCAAATCCTTTTGATAGGGATTGCGCAGCTTCTCGGCGTCGTCGCCCTTGTCCCCCTCGGATTCCTGCAGCTTCCGGATTTGGCTTTCGATGTTGTCCAATTGCTTGGCGATGTCGTTGTAGGAGTAGTATTGAAGGCCCTCTTTTTGCGCGCCGAGAAAACTTTCCAAATCGGGGTGTTGGACGCGGAAGATTCTCCGCTGATCGGCAACCTCCGGTCTGCTCATCGCTTCCAAAAGCCATTCCGAGGGAGAGAGCGCCGGGGCGTCCTGGACGCGCACCAAAGAGCGGCCGCTCATGCTCAGCAGAGCGTTGCGCGCCACCGAATCAAACGGTTGCACGCGCCCGTTGAGAAGAACCGGAAGGCGGCCGAAACCGGCGATGTCGAAGCCGTTTATGCGCTTGGGCGCCTGCGCGCCCGAAACAAACCAAAGCGCGAACACACCGGCACAAATCCAGGGCATCCATTTCTTCATGACGAGTTCCTTTCCAGGGCGGCGATGGCCGGCTCCGGCGCGACCCGGCGGGTTTTCACAGCCGCCACCGGCGGCAGTCCCGGCGTGGTCTGCCGGGCGCGTTTGCGGGCAAAACCGAACAAGTGCGTCAGGAATTGGACCACCAGTCCGGCGGCGATCATCGCGCAGGCAACATAGGGCGTGACCGAGGCCGGATTGCGCACGACCTGCAAAATCGAGACGCGGTCGCCGGGTTCGAAGCTCGCCTGGTAATAAGCTTCGCCCCGGTAGCGCAGCGGGCTGTTCATGCGGATTAGCACGTCGCGGTCCTCGCCGCGGGAGGGGTCGGACAGATGAATCTTGCTGGAAAAATTGCTGGGAATGTCAGTGCCAGGATAGACGTCGTGTTTGAATTCGAGGAGCGAGATGGCGTACGGCGTGTAATAGCGGACCGCGCGGAGCGCCAGCTCGTAGGTGCGGCCGTCCAGGGTGAAAGTCTGCGGCCCGTCAATCGCAACGCCCAGCAGCGCCCCGAATTGCCCCTGAAGTATCGAAGACCACGGGCGCCGGGTCAGCCACGTGGAAACCGTCCAACTGCCCTGGGAACCCTTCTCGGAAACTACCTCGACCAGCGCCGCCGGTTTGTTTTCCTCGTCCAACCGCCCCGTGACCGGCGCGGCGGCAAAGAGCAGATGCCGGCCGATGCCATCGGCTGCCTGGAGTTTCCCGCCGCCTCCGGACATCGGGCCGGCCGGGAGGGAATTGGCAAAATAATCTTTGACCCGCAGCGCAAAGGGCAGCCCCGCCGGCTGGATGTCGCCGCCTTTCTCCAGCAGCGCCTGCGGAATGGCCACCACCCGGTCCGACGCTGGATCGGTGACATCAATCACCGCCAGCTCATCGCGGCGGCTGTCCTCGGAGTAGTTTTTGGATTCTCCTGTAGCCAGGCGCATCGTGCTTTCGGTCTGGAAGATCTCCGTGAAGAACTGGCCGAGCAGCAAGAGAATCAGGCCCGCATGGACGAGGAACAGCCCGGCTTTCCTCCGCGCGAATTGAAAACGCTGCAGGTGCGCGGCCAGGAGATTCACCACCAGCACCGCTCCCAGCAGCCAGCCGCCGGGGAGGACCGGGATTTTCAGCGCCGTTCCCGGCGGCGTCCAATACACTAGGAAACTGTGGAAGAACTGCGCCTGCACGGCGTAAAGACCGAGCCGCACCTGGGCGAGCGTCCCGGCCAGCACCAGAATCAGCGCCAGCGCCAGGCAGACGACGGTCAACCACAGCGAGCTGAAGAATCTGACAAATCGGGTGATCATGGTTGCGGATAGACGACGGTTTGCACGAACTTCACGAACGCCGCCTTCTCTCCCGCAACTACCGGCGTGTCCCCGCTCAATTTATAGAACCAGGTGTTCGTCCCGCGCGGCACGATCACGGCCACCAGACGCGCGGCTTTGCCCTCCGGGTTGGACAGGTCGGCGAGCGTTGCCTTGCCGCCGGCCACCTCAAGAGATTGCGTGACGGTGGCCAGCGCGCTCTCTTCCATCGGCGGCAAACCGATCTGCGCGCGCCAGCGGTTGACATTGGCGAACGTGCCGCCGACCTCCCCGGGAAACGCGCTCACGGCCACTTTCGCGGTTTGGCCTTGCTCGCCGGCGATGGAGAAACTTTTGACGACCATCGGGCTGGGGGGCGCGACGATCCAATTGGTTGGCGGATGCCAGACCGGCTCCGGCGCCGCGGTGAAGGACAGCGAGGGATGGCTCTTGGGGAGAACGGGAGATTGGGACGGATCACCGGCGACGCTGGTGGAGGCCGCGGCCACCAGCATCACCGCCGAGATGGTTGCGGCCAAAGAAAATACTGTTTTCATTCTGCGAGAGAACATACCCGCGCCGGCGGCACCCACTCTCCCTCTTTTGGCATTGATATGACATTTATTGCGAAGAGTTTTTAGGGGCGATGGACGGCGCGCGCTGCGCGGAAGTCAAGCAAAACGCGCGCCCGTCGCGCCAATCCAAGGTGACTGGCCGCTGGCAAGATATGGCCAGTTTTTGCCAAGGAGAGGGTAGTCGCTCAGACAGCCTCTGCGTAAGTTAAGAATGAAAGTATGAGAACCAAATCATCGGGCAACCTTGGAGAAATGCTGGCGCGGTTGAATCGAAACGACCCGGCTGTCATCGGGCCAACCAGTAAGTTGGGCCTTATGTCCAGTGCGCGGGATTTGTGAAAGAAAGCTTGAACCAGGAACAGAACGACATGTCCCCCGCGCCATCTGTTACTGAGCGCGTGGAAAAGCATCACGCGGCCCCGGCGGCGACTGCCTTCGGCTGTCCGCGCAATTTTCTCGACAACCGCTTCGTCTATACCGTGGTCTCGGCGCGGGCGCGGGGCCTGTCCATCGGCATCAACATGAATCCGGACCGGTTTTGCAATTTCGACTGCGTTTATTGCGAGGTGGACCGGGGGTTGCCGGTGCTGGATCAGAAGCTGGATGCCGCGGTCATGGCGGAGGAATTGGACCAGACGCTTTTCCTGGTCCGATCTGGAAAAATCCGGGAGCACCCGGCCTACAGCGGATTGAGCGACGAGTTGCTGCAACTGCGCCACGTCGCCTTGAGCGGCGACGGCGAACCCACCGTCAGTCCCAATTTCGCCGAGGCCATTCAGGTGGTCGTCCATGTGCGGGCGCGCCATCCCAATTCGTTCTTCAAACTGGCCCTGATTACCAACGGCACGGGCTTGGATTTGCGCCCGGTCCAGGACAGCTTGCAATACTTTACCCACGACGACGAAATCTGGATCAAGCTGGACGCGGGCACGCAAGCTTACATGGAGCGGGTCAACCGCAGCAAAGTGTCGTTGGAAAAAGTCATCGCCAACACCCTGCTGGTCGGACGACAGCGGCCCATTATCATTCAAAGTCTGTTCCCCATGGTCTTCGACCAGGAACCGCCGCCGGAAGAAATTGACGAGTATATCCTCCGTCTGAACGACCTGAAAAACGCCGGGGCGCGAATTTCGCTGGTGCAAATCTATTCGGCGACCCGGCCGTTTGCCCATCCGGATTGCGGGCATCTGCCCCTGAAAATCCTTTCCCGCATCAGCCAGCGCATCAAAGCCGAGACCGGCTTGAAGGCGGAAGTCTTTTGACCGGGTTGCTCAGACTTTAATTTCCGCCGTGTTTCCCGATGTCCCGCAGCATTTGTTCCACTGCGGCGAACAAGCCAGGCAGATCGTTTTCCGCCGTATCCCAAAGCATTTGATAATCAACGTTACTGTTCATAGACAGTCAACGCCTCGCGCAAAACGTCCTCACGGAAGTATTTGCTCAACCACCCGGGCGTGTTGAAATCCACCTTGCAGCCGATGATGCGCGCCAGTTCGTCGCCATAGCCGAAAAACTCCAGGCCCGGGTGGCCATCCGGCAGGAACTCCACCACCACATCCACGTCACTGCGTTGGGCGTCAAAATCATCGCGCAAAACCGAACCGAACAAGCTCAACTTGCGGATCCCGCGCTCGCGGCAGAACCGGGCGACGGCTTCACGATCAATTCCAATGGGCAATTCAGCGATGCTCATGGTTTGATTGCTGCCAAAAGCGATGTTCCGCGCAACTCTCTTTATCATGGATGTCGGCGCTTTGGACAGCTCGCATCCGCTGGTGCAAGTGGCGTATGGCCGGTTTGAAGGCCCCAGTTACTCGGACACGGAACCGGCCAGAGAATGCTCGGCACCATTAGGAGCAATTCCCGGATGCGTGCCGGGGGGCCAGCCGCTCTACTATACGCAGCGTCATACATAATTGCCCATGGCGTGCGAAAACGGCGGAGGACCGCCGCAGTCCAAAACGCTGACGCGAAGCGTTTTGGAGTGCGCCAGCCCTCTGGCGCTTTCGGCTGGCGCGCGATCCGGCAACTCGCATTCATTTACGTCGCTGTGTATAGAAACGATTTCTATGCTGTCCCTTCCAACTTCTTTGCCTTCATTGGCTTCTGTTCAGCTTCTCTCAGAATTCCCCCGGCAACCTTTCACTTCGCCAGCACCACCTCGGCGGCCGCCACCGGCTGGGCGGACATCCTTTCGTAGAGAGCAAACTTGCTCAAGACCTCCGCTTGCGCGGCGTCCAGAATTGTCTTGCGGAGCGCGGGGTCCTTCGCGGCGACGGTTTGGAAACGGCGTTCCATCGCCCAGAATTTTTCCAGGGGAATCTTGGGAGCGGCGGAATCCAGTTTCAATCCCGGTTGGCCCGCCGCCAGGCGCCGCGGATCAAACCGATAGAGCGGCCAGAAGCCGGTGTCCACCGCCATTTTTTGATGCTCCAGTCCAAGCCCCATCTCAAAACCATGCTCGATGCACGGACCGTAGGCGATGATCAGAGAGGTGCCGGGGTAAGACTCGGCTTCCTCGAAGGCTTTGACGGTTTGGGAATCCTTCGAGCCAAACGCGACCTGGGCAACGTAGGCGGTGCCGTAAGCCATGGCGATCAGACCCAGGTCCTTTCTGCCCATGCGTTTTCCGGCCACGGCAAACCGGGCCGACGCGCCCATGGGCGTGGCCTTGGACTGTTGTCCGCCCGTGTTGGAGTAAACCTCCGTGTCGAGCACAAGGATGTTGACCTTGGCGTTCATGGCGATGACATGGTCCAGCCCGCCAAACCCGATGTCATAGGCCCAGCCGTCGCCGCCTATAACCCAGACCGATTTTCTGACCAGCGCGTCAGCCAGCGCATATAGGCTGGGGGCTTCCGGCGCGGACAATGGTTGCAGGCGCAGGCGCAATTGGCACACCCGCTCGCGTTGCGCGGCAATCTCCGCTTCATTGTCTTGTTTGGCGCCGAGCAACGCGTCCACCAATTCCCCGCCCAGTTGCGGCGCCAGTTTTCGCGCCAATTCCCGCGCGATCTCCGTTTGCTTGTTCAAACCCACGCGCTGGCCAAACCCATATTCGGCATTGTCCTCAAAAAGCGAATTGGACCAGGCCGGACCGCGTTTGGCGCTGTTCATTGTGTACGGAGTCGTCGGCAGATTGCCCCCATATATGGAGGAGCAGCCGGTCGCATTGGCCACGATCAGCCGGTCGCCCGTCATTTGCGTGAGCAGTTTGAGGTAGGGCGTTTCGCCGCAGCCGGCACAAGCCCCGGAATACTCGAAGAGCGGCTCCCGGAATTGGGTGCCTTTGACATCCACCGCCAGCCGGGTGGGGTCGGGCGATGGCAGATTGAGGAAAAACTCGTAGTTGGCCTTCTCCTGCTCGCGCAACGCGGGCATCGGCCTCATGTTGATGGCTCTTTGTTTCGGATCGGTTTTGGATTTCACCGGGCACACCGCCACGCACAGCGTGCATCCGGTGCAATCTTCCGGCGACACCTGCAGCGAGTAGAGCGAGCCTTTCCATTCCTGCGAGCGGAAGCCGGTGGACTTGAATTGGGCCGGCGCGCCGGCCAGTTGGCTGGCGGGGTAAAACTTCGCCCGAATGGCGGCGTGCGGACACACCAGCACGCACTTGTTGCATTGAATGCAAATCCCCGTGTCCCATACCGGTATCTCCAGCGCAATCGCCCGTTTTTCCCAGCGTGTCGTCCCGGAAGGCCACGTGCCGCCCACTGGGAACACGCTGACGGGCAGCAAATCCCCCTTGTTGGCCAGCATCTGCGCCGTGATCCGTTGCACAAAATCGGGCGCTTCCGCCGGAACGATCGGCGGCTGATGATGATCGGAGGATACCGCCTCCGGAATTTTGACTTCGTGCAATGCCGCCAGCGTTTGGTCCACCGCCGCGAAATTCTGGTCCACCACCGCCTGGCCCTTTCTGGCGTAGGTCTTGCGGATCGCTTTCTTGATTTGCGCTATCGCCTCCTCCCGCGGCAGCACGTTGGATATGGCGAAAAAGCACGTTTGCATGATCGTGTTGATCCGCCCGCCCATGCCGGAGGCCTTGGCCACGGGGTAAGCATCAATCACGAAGCATTTGAGTTTCTTGGCGATGATTTCCCGCTGGAGTTCAATGGAAAAATGGTTCCAGACTTCCTCCGGCCCGAACGGCGAGTTGAGCAGCAGCGTCGCCCCCTCGCTCGCGTAATCCACCACGTTGTAACGCTCCAAAAACGGCCATTGATGGCAGGCGACAAAGTCCGCGTGTTTGATCAGGAAGGGGGAATGGATCGGGTTCGGCCCAAAGCGCAGATGCGAGATGGTGGCGGCGCCCGCTTTCTTGGAGTCGTAAACAAAATAGCCTTGCGCATAGAGGTCGGTTTCCTCCCCGATGATTTTGATCGAGTTCTTGTTGGCGCCAACGGTGCCGTCCGCGCCGAGCCCGAAAAAGACCGCCCGCACCACCTCTTTGGGTTCAATGTCAAACTCCGCGTCAAAGGGCAGCGAGGTATGGGTGACATCGTCCACAATGCCGGAGGTAAAATGATTTTTCGGCGCCCGCAGTTGGAGCTCGTCAAATATCGCTTTCACCATCGCCGGGTTAAATTCCTTGGAAGACAGGCCGTATCGTCCGCCAATGACGGCCGGTTCGGCGTCAAAGGACGCCAGCCCTTTGTCGCAGGCTTCGCGCAAGGCCACCACCGTATCCAGATAGAGCGGTTCGCCGATGGCGCCCGGTTCCTTCGTGCGGTCGAGCACCGCGATGCGGCGGGTGGTCGTGGGCAGCGCGCCGATGAAAGCCTCGATCGAAAAGGGCCGATAGAGGCGCACTTTCAACACTCCGGTCTTTTCGCCGCGCTGATTCAGCCACTCGGCCGTCTGTTGCGCCGTTTCGACGCCCGACCCCATGATGACCAGCACCCGCTCCGCCTGCGGATGGCCGGCGTAATCGAACAACCGATATTGCCGCCCGGTAATCCCGGCGAACCGGTTCATCACCTCCTGCACGATGCCGGGCGCGCGGTCGTAATATGGATTGATCGCTTCCCGCGCCTGGAAGAAAACATCTGGATTCTGTGCCGTGCCGCGAATACAGGGCCGATCCGGGGAAAGGCCGTGATTGCGGAACGCCTGGAGCGACAGGGCGTACTCGTCCATCATCTCCCGCAATTGTTCGTCCGTCAGCAGGCGGATTTTCGCCACTTCATGCGAGGTGCGGAATCCGTCGAAAAAATGCAGGAACGGCACGCGCGATTCCAGCGTCGCGGCGTGGGCGATGCAGGCAAGGTCCTGCGCCTCCTGCACCGAACCGGAGGCCAGCAGGGCAAAGCCGGTTTGCCGGCACGCCATCACGTCCGAATGATCGCCGAAAATGGACAGGGCGTGCGTGGCCAGCGTGCGCGCGGTCACGTGCATGCAGAAGGGCAGCAGTTCGCCCGCGATTTTGTACATGTTCGGGATCATCAACAACAAGCCTTGCGACGCGGTGAAAGTCGTGCTCAGCGAGCCGACTTGCAGCATCCCGTGCAGCGCCCCGGCCGCGCCGGCTTCCGACTGCATTTCGTACAATCGCGGCACCGTGCCGTACAAATTTGGCCGCTCCGCCGCCGACCACTGGTCGCACCATTCGGCCATGGGCGAGGAGGGCGTGATCGGATAGATGGCCACGGTTTCCGTGAGACGGTAAGCCACGGAGGCCGCGGCCTCGTTTCCATCCAGCGTGGCAAACGGGGTGGCCGGTGGACTTTGGGTTTTTGGGGATGCATTCATCGAACTCTGGATTTTTGTGGATGTATTCATAATCGGAAAACGGAAGTGTTTAGGACAACGGAAAGTTTTGCCAGCAACCAGCCGGGCGCGCAACCCAGGGCGATCACCAGGCCCGCCAGCAGCGCGATGGACAGCAGCGCGGCATGGGGCGGGCGGAAGGGTTTGGCGTCGGCGGCAGGTTCGGCGGCGTAAATTTCTTTGAGCACTTGCAAATAATAATACAACGAAATCGCGCTGGCGGCAACTGCTACGATCACCAGCCAAAGCATTCCCAAATGGGGCGTCCCTGCCACCGCCGCCGTGAAAACGTAAAACTTGCCGAAGAATCCGGAGAGCGGGGGAATGCCCGCCAGCGACAACATAAAGACAAACATGCACGCGGAGAGCAGCGGCGCGCGCCGGCCCAGTCCGGCCCAGTCGGCCAGCCGGTCGCGGCGGCCGCTGTTTTCAACCACCGCCACCACCGCAAAGGCGCCGAGCACGGTGAGCGAGTAAGTGATGACATAAAAAAACAGCGCCGGCAGCATCTGCCGCGAGTTGCCAAAAAAGGCCAGCAACGCATAGCCCCCGTGCGCGATGGCCGAATAGGCCAGCAGCCGCTTGACGCTGGTCTGCACCAACGCGGCCAGGTTGCCCGCGACCATGGACAGAACCGCCAACACCGCCAGCAGCGGCATCCATCCGGCCCGAAAATCTTCCCAGGCGGCGCTGCCGCGTAGCGGGCCAAATCCATCCACGATAATTCTTGCCAGCACAAAAAAGCTGGCCACCTTCGATCCCGACGCGATGAAACAGGCGATCGGCGCCGGCGCGCCCTCATAGACATCGGGCGCCCAGAAATGCATGGGCGCCGCCGCCACTTTGAAGGCGAAGCCCGCCAGAGTCATGACCAGCGCGACATAACAAATCGGCTCGACTGGCTGGGTGTTCAGTTTTTCGGCAATCCCTCCGAGTTGTAGATCGCCGGTCAATCCATAGAGCAAACTAATGCCAAAAAGGGTGAAGGCCGCCGCCACGCTGCCGAAAAGAAAATACTTCAAGGCCGCCTCCGCCGACGCCGCGCTGGATTTGTCAAAGGCCGTCAGGACGTAAAGCGGGAGGCTCAGCAGTTCCAAGGCGATGAAGATCATCAAAAGATTCTCCGAACTGATCAGGAGCATCAAACCGGCGGTGGCAAGGAGGAGCAGGGCAAAATATTCGCCGATGTGCCGCGAGAACCTCGCGCCGAACGAAATGACCGCAACCACCAGCGTCAAGGCGAGCAGGACCATTTTCAAAAACTGCGTCAGAGGAGTCAGAGCCAGCATTTCGCCAGCCTGGTAATCCTGCCCGCGCGCGATCCAGACCATGGCCGCCACGCAACCCAAACAGGCCGCGGCGCCAACCGCCGCCGCGCGACCGGCCAATGTTCTGCGCCGCAGAATCGCAAAATCCAGCACCAGCACCGCCAACGCGGAAACAATCACGATTTCTTCGGGCACCAGCGCAATCATCCAATCCAAAGACGAGTTCATGGCTGGCCTCCCTTCCAGAGCGGTTGGAACAGGGGCGAATGGAGTGTCGGGGTAATCAAATTGAGGAGCAATCCGGGCCACAGGCCGATGAGGACGGTGGTTCCCAGCAGCACAAACGCTCCCGCCCGTTCGGCCATGGATATGGGTTCGATCTGGATCGGGGCGGCTTTGGCGTCGTTCTCCGCGAAAAACGCCTTGATCCAGACGCGTACCATAAAAGCGATGCCGACCAGAATTCCGGCTCCGGCCAGAATCGTCAGGCGCGGAAACACCGCCCAGGCCCCCGCCAGCACCTGAAGTTCGGCGATGAACCCGCTGAAACCGGGCAATCCCATGGACGCAGCCCCCGCCACCACAAATGTGACCGCCGCAAACGGCGCCAGCGCGCTCAGATTCATCGGTTGAAGCTCGGTCAAATCGCGGGTATGGGTGCGGTCGTAAACCATCCGGCCCACCACCGCAAAAAGAAGACCGGCGATAATGCCGTGGGAAAACATTTGCATCACCGCGCCGCTCAGGCCGATTTGCGAAAGGGTCATCAGACCCAGCAACACAAAGCCCATGTGGCTGACGCTCGAATAGCCGATCACAAATTTGATGTCCCGTTGCACCAGCGCGACCGTGGCCCCATAGACGATGCCGATGACCGCCAGCAGGGCAATCTCATTTTGCCAGGTGCGCAGCCCGTCCGGGAAAAGCGTCATGGCCACGCGCAACGCCCCGTAGGCGCCCAGTTTCATCACCACCCCGGCCAGCAACATGGAAGCGGCGGTGGGCGCGGCGACGTGGCCGGTCGGCGCCCAGGTGTGAAAGGGCCAAAGACCGGCCAGAACCGCAAACCCGACAAACACCAGCAGGAACGCCCAGTTTTGAAACGCGACCGGAAACGGATATTTTGCCAGCTCGATTAAATCGAACGAGTGCGCCCCGGAGACGACATAGGCGGCAATCAAACCGATCAACACCATCGCGCTGCCGACCAGGGAATAGAGCGCCAGCTTCATGGCGCCGTATTCGCGGCGGGTGGATCCCCAAACGGCAATGAGAAAGTATTTCGGAATGATGGCGATTTCGTAAAAGACGAAGAGGAGAAAGAGGTCAAAACTCAGAAACACCCCATAGACGCCGCCGATCAGCGCCAAATAGAGGGCGAAAAATTCCCGCGTGCGGCGCTCGACGTTCCACGAAAACAACACACCCGCGACCGCCGCAATTCCGGTGAGCAAAACCAGCGTGATGCTGACGCCGTCCGCCGCCAGGTGAAAATGGATGCCCAGGTCCGCAATCCACGAGAAATTGACCAGGTCCGCGACCGCTCCGGATGGGACATGGCGCTCGTATTGCGCCGCGCCGCACAGAGCGGCCGCCAGTCCCGCCAAAGCCGTGAAGAGCGCCGTGATCCGGGCCGCCCGCCGGCTCTCCGGCGGCAGAAGCACCAGCACCGCCGCTCCCAGCAATGAAATGTAAATGGTCCAGGCCAACATGGTTCAAAACAGTTTCAAGATCGCCAGCGCGGCCGGATTGGCGACGCGGATGAGAATCTGCGGACAAATTCCGAACACAAACATCAGCGCGATGACCGGCGCAATGGTCAGCCGTTCCCCGGTTGTCAGGTCCTTCCAGCCCGCCCAGCGATTCCGCACCGGTCCGCTAAACACCTGCTGCAAAATGGCCAGGAGAAAAATCGCCGTGATCAGCAAACCGAGCGTCGAAACCGCCGCCGCCCACCCCACCAGCGGCAGAGAACCCTTGAAGATCAGAAACTCGCTCACAAACCCATTCAGGCCGGGCAAACCCAGCGACGCGAACAACGTGATGCCCATCAATCCGCAAAAAACCGGCGCGGCTTTGCGCAAGCCGCCAAAATCGTTCAGGCCGCGAAGGCCGCCGCTGCGCTGTTCGATCAAGCCGACAAAATAGAACAGAGCCGAGGCCGTCAAACCGTGGTTGAACATTTGCAGCATGACCCCGTTCAAAGCGGCGGCTTTTTCGGTGGTCCAGGCCGCCGTATCGCCGGTGAGTTGCACCGCGGCAAAAATACCCAGCAGGCAGTAGCCAACGTGATTGATGGAAGAATAAGCCACCATCCGTTTCAAATCGCGCTGGGCCAGGGCGGCCGCCGCCGAAAAGACAATCGTTGCCACCGCCAGACAGAGGAGCGGCGTTTGCATCGCGCGCATTTGCGCCGGAAAGAGCGGCAGCAAAATGCGCAAGAATCCATAGACGCCCATTTTCGACATGGCGCCGGTCAGCAGCATGGACGTGCCGGTGGGCGCCTCCGCGTAAGCGGACGGCAGCCAGGTGTGGAAAGGCATCAGCGGCGCTTTGACCGCGAACCCAAGGAACACGCCGAGAAAAATCACGGCGGCCAGCGTTTCTTTGGACTTGAAAAAAGAACCGCCCAACTTGGCGAACAGCGCGTTATCCAGACCCCCTTTCCGGGCCAGTTCGGCCAGTTGGCCGAAGTCGAAGAGTCCCGTCGCGGCGTAAATGGCCAGGAAGGCCAGGAGCATCGCCATGCTGCCGGCCAGGGTGTAAATGAAGAATTGGTTCGCGGCCCGGGTGCGCCGGGGGCCGCCCCAGATTTTGATCAGGAAGAACGCCGGGATCAGGCCCAGTTCCCAATAGATGAACCAATGAAAAAAGTTCAACGCCGTAAATGTGCCGAACAAGCCGGCTTCCAAAAACAACATCAGCGCAAAGTGGAGTTTCGGATTGTTCTCGATCTTCCACGAAGCCAGCATCGCAAACGGAACGATCAGCGCCGACAGGAGCACCATCAAAAGCCCCAATCCATCAATGCCCAAATGGTAGTCAATCCCCAGCGACGGCACCCAGGCGAGGCGCTCGACGAATTGCCAGCCGGCCTGGCGGGTGTCAAACGCGGCCCACAACAGCGCGGCAACGGCCAGGGCAAGCAGGCTGGCAACCAGGGCGATGCGGTGCGCCAGTTTTGGCCTGCTGGACGCAAGCAACGTCACCCCCCCGCCCAGAAGCGGGATCAAAGTCAGAAGGGTCAGGAGAGGAAACGTTTTCATGCGCACATCCACAGCAAGGCCAGCAACGCAAGACTGAACGCCAATCCCGCCACTCGCAAATAGCGCTGGACGCGGCCATTTTGCATCCAAGAAAGGAGACTTCCCGTCCCGCGCAATCCGCCGCAACCCAGATCGAAACCGGCATTGATCCCCAATTCGTCAATGGCGCGATTGATTCGCGCCAACAGGTCCGTCAACCCCGACACCGCGTTGACCGCGCCCCCCCAGATCACGCGATCCAGCCAGTCGGCGCAACTTGAAAACGCCGCGTTTAGCCGAACCACCGTCGCGGCATAAATTTCGTCTATGAAAAATTTATTTTGGAGCAACCGAAAGACTGCCGGCAGAGATTTCTCCAGCGGGTCTGTTTCCCTGGAACTTTGCTCGGCGACCCTGGAATAAATCCGCCAGCCCAGCGACAGGGCCACGCCAACGACCATTGTGGAAAGCAGCATCAGATTGAGTTGCGGGCGGGCAAAAAGAGCCGTGAACGTCAACGGGCTGTTTTCGCCATTCAAATAAGACTGGAACCAGGGCCACGCCGGCGTTCCCAAAAATCCAGCCAGCACGGCCAATACCGCAAGGATGGCCAGAGGAATCGTCATCACTGCGGGACTTTCATGCGCCGGAGCATGGGAATCTTTCGAATCCGCCGGCTTTCCGAAAAACACCCAGCAGACCTGGCGAGTCATATAAAATGCCGTCAGAAACGCTCCCGCCACGCCGAGATAGAAGGGCGCCGCGGAAAAAGGCCAGTCTCGCGCCGCGCGCAGGATTTCGTCCTTGCTCCAGAAACCCGAAAAGAACAGGGGCACGCCGCAGAGCGCCATCATGCCGGCGGCGTAAGTCGCGAAAGTCCACGGCATGAGTTTCTTCAGGCCGCCCATCTTGCGGATGTCCTGTTCGCCGTGGCAGCCGTGAATGACCGAGCCGGCGCCGAGGAAGAGAAGCGACTTGAAAAAGGCGTGCGTGATCAAATGAAACATTCCCACGGCCACGCCCCCCACTCCCAAGCCCATCATCATGTAACCGAGTTGAGATATGGTGGAATAAGCGATGATACGCTTGATGTCGTTCTGCGCGACGGCGATGGCGGCGGCAAAGACTGCGGTGAGGGCCCCGACCCAGGTGACCACCTGGAGCGCGGTCGGATGAGAGCCGGCGCTCATCAGCGGAAACACGCGCGCGACCAGAAATACTCCCGCCGCCACCATGGTGGCCGCATGAATCAGCGCGCTGACCGGGGTCGGGCCTTCCATGGCGTCGGGCAGCCAAACGTGCAGCGGGAACTGGCCGGATTTCCCCATGGCCCCGGAGAAAATCAGCAGCGAGATGGCGGTGGAGACAGCCATGCCGCCGACCGTCACGCCGGCCAGCAGCCGCGCCAGCGAAGATTGTTCCAGGCAGCCGCCGCCGTGGTCATAAAAAAGCAGAGTGCCGCTTTGGGAATAGAGCCAGAGCATTCCGAGCAGGAGTCCAATGTCGCCAACGCGCGTGGTGATGAACGCTTTTTTTGCCGCCGCCGCCGCCGCCGGTTTTTCATACCAGAAACCAATGAGCAGGTAGGAGGAGAGTCCGACCAGTTCCCAGCAGATGAACAGCAGGAGAAGGCTGTTGGCGATGACGATGCCGAGCATGGCGGCGCCAAACAGCGACATAAAACAGAAGAACCGGGTGAAATTCCCGTCGTGCGCCATGTAGCCGAGGCTGTAAATGAAAATGAGCAGGGACAGGAACGTCACCATCATCAGCATGACGGCGGCCAAGGGGTCCAGCACCCAGCCCAGTTGCACCGTGGTGTCCGCGAGATCGAACCAGCGAAAACTCCAAGTTTCGCGCAAGCCAGGCGCGCCCAGGGTGGTCCAGAAGGCGGCGCAGGAGAAGAGCCAGGAAAGAGCCATCCCGCCGATGGCCAGGGAAGCGGCCAGCCGCCGCCGCTCCCGCCCCAGCAGCGCCCCCAGTCCCGCTGCCAGCAGTGGAAACGCCGGGATCAACCAGAGAAATTGGATCACCTGTGGCATGCTTTAACCTTTGAGCGAATCAATCGAGTCCAGCCGCGTGGTTCTTCTTTGACGGTAAATGGCAATGATCAACGCCAGGCCCACTGCCGCCTCGGCGGCCGCGATGGCGATGGAAAAAAGGACGAACATCACGCCGGTCAAGGCCTGCGGGTTGGCGCCGTACCGCCAGAACGCGATGAAATTCAGGTTCGCCGCGTTGAGCATCAGTTCGATGCCAAGGAGCACGAGAATGGCGCTGCGGCGGGCGACCGCGCCCGCGAAACCGATGCTAAACAGCAACGCGGAGAGAATCAGATAATGGGAGAGGTTCGGGTTCATCGCAGGCTGGTTGCCTCCTCCGGTTCGGCGCGCTCGGGCGCTGGCGGGCGGATTTGACGTTTGACCTCGGATTCCTCGCGCATGGCGATCACCACGGCTCCCAGCAGCGCGGCGGTCAAAAGGACCCCCACCAACTCCAGCGGCAGGACGTAACGGGTCATGAGTTCCTGGCCGATTATTTTCACCGGCGCAACCGCCGCCGCCGGAGGGAGGCGTTGCAGACTGGGGCTGGTGAAGACGGGAATGGTGATTCCGCCAAGCACCAGGATGGCGACCGCCACCCCCGTCATCCACGATGGCGACGACTGATTGCTGTCCGGGCGAATTTCCTCGCCCCGCGTGAGCAGAACGGCAAAGACGATGAGAATGGCAATCGCCCCCACATAGACCATCAGTTGGGCGAATCCCACAAATTCCGCGTGGAGCTGCAGGTAGATCACGGCCAGACCGGCAAAGGCGGCGGCGGCGCACAAAGCGCAATGCACCAGGTGACGCAGGGTCATCGCGGCGAGGGCGAAAGCCAGGGTCATGGCGGCGGCCAGATAAAAAGCGATCTCATTCAGCATAACTGTATTGGGGTTGGGCTGGTTTTCCACTTTTCAAGGCACGGCCGAGCCAGACATAGGGAACCGCCAGGAGGCCCGCGCAGAGCAGCCAGCGGATTGCCAACGCGGCGGGAAATTGCCATGCGCCGCTGATCCACCAGGCGACGGCGACGAACAGGTTGACCAGCGCGAGCGGGACCAGAAATTTCCAGGCGAAATGAAGCAGTTGGTCCAGACGCAAACGGGGCAAGGTGGCGCGCACCCAGATGAACAGAAAAATCAGCGCGCTGAATTTGGCGGCGAACCAGCCCCAGGAAGGCAGCCATTCCAGCCATTTCGCCGGCGCCTGCCATCCCCCAAGAAACAGGGTCACGGCCAGCCCGGTCACGGCGAAAAGCCCCAGATACTCCCCGAGGAAAAACAGGGCGTATTTGAACCCGGAGTACTCCGTCAGATAGCCGGCAATCAACTCGGATTCCCCTTCCGGCAGGTCAAACGGGCAACGATTGGATTCGGCCGTGGCCGCGATTAGAAACAGGACGAAGCCGGCCAGACCCCAGGGGGTGAAGACATACCAGCGCGGAGCCCAGCCAAACGCATAGCCCGATTGGGCCTGGACAATGTCCGGCAAGTTCAACGAACTGGCTGCCAGCAAGACCGGGATCGCGGCCAGCACCAACGGAACTTCGTAGCTGATCATTTGCGCAATCGCCCGCATCGCCCCCAGCAGCGAGTATTTATTCTGACTCGACCACCCCGCTAGGAACACGGCCAGCTCGGACGCCGACCCGATGGCAAAAAAGAAGAGAATCCCGGCGTCCAGCTCAATGGCGCTCATGTTGCGCCCGAAGGGCAGGACGGCGAAGGCCAGCCAAATCGGCACGGTCAGCGCCACGGGCGCGAGAAAATGCAGCGCGTGGTCGGCGGAAAAAGGAACAATGTCCTCTTTGATCAGCATCTTCACCCCGTCAGCCAGCGGTTGGAACAGACCGAAAGGCCCGACGCGGTTGGGGCCGAAACGATTTTGCATCCGGCCCAGCGTTTTGCGCTCGAGAATCGTGGTCAGGGCAAAACAGGTTCCAAAAACCGCCATCAGTCCCGCGATGATGAGCAATATCTTCACCAGGGGCTGGACGGACGCCGGAGCCAATCCCGCCAGCCAGCGTTGCGTCAAAATAAAAATCTGGTCGAGCGCGTTCATGGTGCGGCTGGGACGGGGGAGGACGCCTTTCTGGCTTGCGCCTTGCGTCGTTCTTCGGCGCGCGACGCATCCACCACGGCGGCTTCGAGGGGATGGATTTGGCGGAAGTACTCGTTGGATTTGGCCAAATCCGTTCGATGGAAGACCAGCGCCCGATGGTCGCAGGCCAACTCGAAAACCCGGTCCATTTTGATGGAATCAAAGGGGCAGACTTCCGCGCAAATACCGCAGCTCATGCAAACCGCGATGTCAATGTCGAACACCTTGGGCTGGAATTGCATTTTGCCCAGGTAATCCGGCTTTTTCGCGGTGTCCTTGACGATCTTGATGCAGTGGGCCGGGCATTCCAGCTCGCAGATGGTGCAGGCCGTGCAGCGCAACCCGGCGAGAGGGTCGTTGCCGTCGTAAACCAAAAAAGGAATCGTGCGCGCGTTTTCCTGCGGGGCCAGTTTCTCCTCCGGGTACTGCACGGTGGTCAGCCGCGCGGGATCATAATAGCTCCCGCAGAAATTGCGCCCGGTTTCGATCAACCCCCGAAGGATGCCGCAGCCCAGCATTAGCGATCCACCTCCCCGAGCACGATATCAATGCTGCCCAGGATAATGACAACATCCGCAATGGCATGGCCCAGGCACATGTCTTCGAGGACGGTCAGGTTGACCAGACTGGGAGGGCGGACGCGGTAACGATAAGGCGCAGGCCCGCCGTCGCTGATGAGGTAAAAGCCCAATTCGCCTTTGGGCGCTTCGATCCGGCCGTAGGCTTCGCCGGCTTTGGGGCGGAGATTGCGAAGTTTGACTCTGGGATTCAGGATCGCTCCCGCCGGAAGGTCGCGCAGGGCCTGGTCCAGAATCCGGAGGGATTCCCGCATTTCAAGAATCCGCACCATGTAACGATCAAATACGTCCCCCCGCCCGCCCAGCGGCACGCGGAATTTGAAGCGGCTGTAAACCCCGTATTGGTCCACTTTGCGAATGTCGTAATTGACTCCGCTGGCCCGCAGCCCCGGGCCGGTGACCCCGGCGTTGACCGCCAGGTCGCGCGGGAGCACGCCGACGCCTTCGCAGCGGGCGCGGAGAATTTCGTTCTCGCTCAGGAGAGCCTCGAACTGGTCGAGGAAGGGGGCGAAATCCGCCGCGACCTTGGCCGCTTGTTCCAGCCAGCCGGCCGGAAGGTCGCAGCGGCAGCCGCCGAAGCGCATGTAATTGCACATCATGCGCGAGCCGCTGAGCGACTCGAAGAGGTCGAGGATTTTTTCCCGTTCGCGGAAGGCGTACATCATGGGCGTCCCCAGCGCGCCCATGTCCTGCAAGAGAAATCCCGCCAGGCAGGCGTGGTTGAACAGGCGGGTGAGTTCGGCGACAATGACGCGGAGGTATTCCGCGCGCTCGGGCACGGCCAGTCCAGCCAGCTTCTCCACACTCAGCACGTAGGCCCAGTTATTGGTCATCGAGCACATGTAATCCAGCCGGTCGGTGTAGGGGATGGAGGCCAGGTAACTGTTTTTCTCCGCGATTTTTTCGTGATTGCGATGAAGGTAGCCGAAAACCGGCGTCAGTTTGACCACCGTTTCGCCGTCCAGAACCACATCCATCCGAAAAACGCCATGGGTGGAGGGATGATGCGGCCCCAGCGACACCTCGAGGAGGTCATGGCCGACGGAATCACCGATGCCCGGCGCCGAAAGTTGTGGCGGCGGCGCGATCATGGCTTGGCCTCCTGGTGATCGGCCGGCGCGTAATCCTTGCGCATGGGATGATCGGCAAAGTTGTCCCACATCAGGAGGCGCCGCAAATCGGGATGCCCTTGGAACTCAATGCCAAAGAGATCGAATATCTCCCGCTCCTGGAACTCGCAACTGCGCCAAATGGGCGTGAGGGAGGGCAGCGCCACGCGGTCGGTTCGATTCCCCGTGCGCAGCCGGAGGATCAGCGGTCCCTGGCCCAGCGCCATGGAATAGAGATGATAGACCGCTTCGAGGAATCCGGGGGTCTTCCGCTCGGCCAGTTCCTCGGCTTCCTTTTCCACTCCGTCAATGATCTTCTTGACTTTGACTTTCTCCTTGACGGTTTTTTCCGGCCAGTCCACGCCGGTCGCGTTGGACGCGTAGTCGAAGCGCAGATCCGGATCGTCGCGTAAAAATTTCGCGATCTCCCGCGCGTGCTCGTGATCGAGAAGGAGCGAGGCCTGGTTGGCCGGACTGGCGTTGGGAATGACTTCGAGACGGACGCCCGGCAGAGCGGCGGTGACGCGGGCCATGATTTGTTCCAGGGTATGCATCAGGTTTCCTCGGCGGCGGGCAACCGCGGCCCCACCAGGTCATGCGCTCCGTATTCCGGAACGGGAAATTCGCCGGGCGCGTTTGCGTCCAGGTGGCGCGGACGCCCCGCGCCCGTGAGGCGCTGGGCCGCGATTTTTTTCTGCAAGGCGATCAGTCCGTCCAGCAACGCTTCGGGCCGGGGCGGACAACCGGGAATATAAACGTCCACCGGAAGATACAGATCAATCCCCCGCAGGACATTGTAGCCGTCGCGGAAGGGGCCGCCGCAAATGGCGCACGCGCCCATGGCGATGACGTATTTTGGCTCCGGCATCTGGTTGTAAAGACGCACGACCTGCGGAGCCATTTTCTTGGTGACAGTGCCGGACACAATCATCAGGTCCGCTTGCCGGGGAGAGGGCCGAAAGACCTCCGCGCCGAAACGCGCCATGTCAAACCGCGCCATGGAGGCGGCGATCATTTCAATGGCGCAGCAGGCCAGGCCGAACTGCAAGGGCCACAGGGAATTCTTCCGGCCCCAGTTGTAAAGCTCCTGCACCGTGGTCAGAACCACGCCCTGCCGGCTTAATTGATTTTGAAGTTCCTCGTTCATCAGCGCCATTCCAACGGTCATTTCCAGTCCAAAACCCCTTTGGCCCAGGCCCAGGCAAGCCCTTCCACCAGCAACAGGATGAAAATCAGCATCGCCAGGCACGCCCCAAGCGGCAGGCTTTTGCAGGCGACGGCAAAGGGCAGCAAAAAAATGGTTTCGACGTCGAAAACCAGAAAAATAATTCCATAAAGATAGTATTCAGATTTGAATTGCACCCAGCCGGTGGGTTGGGCGTCCAATCCGCACTCGTAAATGGCGTTTTTGACCGCGCCCGGCTTGCGCGGCGAAAACCCGCGCGCCCACAGCCAGGCGAGGGCCAGCGGCGCCAGGGCGAAGACCAGCGCGGCGGCGGCGAAAACGGCTAGAAAGATGTATGCCTTCACGTTCATTGCATTCGGCTCCATTCCGCAACCCCGCCCGCCTCAAGCCGACAGCGGCTCGACCAGAATCAATTGGGCCAGTTGTGTGCTCAAGGCCAGGCGCGCGTTGCACACCAGGCAAATCAGGTTGGATTGGCGGATGAGCAGTCGGATCACTTGCTGTTCGCCCAATCCAATCTCCCGCAAGCGCTGGCTCACGTCCGGCGGAGCGGAAAGATGCTTGATCCGCACGGCCATTCCCGCTTTGACCCGGCTCAGCGGACAGATGGACGGCTTGGGACAATGGACTTTGTCCTCCGGCGGATGGCGGTCCTCTGAGCGAGTGGTCTTGGCAAACGGTTTCATTGTTCTTTCTATTTGCGAGCCAACCTACAAGGAGGCCCTTTCGGCGACTCCACGGTTATTGCCATTCTCAAGCCATTTTTTGGCCGATGGCGCAATGGGGCAATTGCCCGCTGGCACAGACTTACCAAAAAATGTCAAACAATTCGCAATCTTTGTGTAGTTGATTTCCCCTGCCCGCGCGACGCTCCTGCCAACATGAAAAGCGCAAAACGCGTCCAGAACAACGGATTCGCTGGGAGCAAAATGCAAAAAATGCAAAATCGCAAGGACGGCGCGAGCGCCGGAAGGAGGCTCGCGTGATCTTCGTGGCCGGAATCAGCTTTAAGACCGCCCCGGTCGCATTGCGCGAGCAATTGGCCGTGACGCCCTCGCGTCTCATCGAGACCGCCACCCGGCTCAAAGAGCAGGGCGGCCTGTCCGAATTGGCGCTTGTCTCCACCTGCAACCGGGTGGAGCTGTACGGCGTGGCCGATCAGGCCGGGGGATGGGTCGAACTGCTCGGATCGCTCGCGCGCACCCCGGTGGATGTCTCCCCTTATGTCTATGTTCATACGGAGGATGCCGCCGCCCGCCATCTCTTCTCCGTCGCCAGCGGTTTGGATTCGATGGTCCTGGGCGAAACGGAAATTACCGGCCAGATCAAAACCGCCTACGAGGCGGCCCGCGCCGCGAAGCTGACCGGGCGGGTCCTCAATTGCGCGTTCCAACGCGCCTTTCAAGTGGTCAAAGCCATCCGCACCAAAACGCAAATCGGGCGCGGCGCCACTTCCGTGGGCAGCGTGGCCGTGCAATTGGCGGAGAAGATTTTCGGCGGCGATTTCCGCGACAAGACCGTGATGATCATCGGCGCCGGCAAGATGGGGGAGGCCTGCATCCGGCACATCGCCAAAAACGGCGTCCGCTCCATCATCGTGGCCAACCGCTCCCTCGAACACGCCGAGGCGCTCGCCCGCGAATTCGGAGGGCGTGCTGTCAATTATATGGACGACGGCCTGGCGGCGATGGCCGGGGCGGACATCGTGGTCAGTTCCACCGGCTGCCCGGAAACCATCCTGGACGGCGAGGACGTGGAGGTGGTGATGCGGCAGCGGCCCAACCGGCCGTTGTTCCTCATTGATATCGCCGTGCCCCGGGACATTGATCCCGCCGCGCAGGGCGTGGAGAACGTTTTTCTATACGACATAGACGACCTGGAGAAGCTGGTGGCCGAGAATGTGCGGATGCGCGAGCAGGAAATGGCCCCCTGCCGGGACATCATTGAGAAGCACACGGCTGAATTGATGGCCAAGCTAAACGGCCCGTCCGGGAAGCCGGAGGCGGCCGGCCCGCAACCCCCAACGAGCTGGGCGTTCCCCGGCCGGATTGACAGCTATGCGCGATAACCGGGCCGATCCAGGCCACCCCCAGATTTTGACAGTTGAAACCCAAGGGCGCGCGGGATTGGAGTTGGCTGTCAGGACGCAACGCCACCCGGCGATCTTATCAACATTAACAATGGCAGCACCGGAACCTCAATAAACTCAACCACGCAATTATGAAAATAAACATTCCAATCAAACCCAAGCCGACTTGTCTTCTGGCGGTTGTGCTCCTCACGATGGCCGCCGCCCTGGCGACGCAGGCGGCGGCTCTGAACGGGCGAGTCATCCCGCGGCCCGTGACCCCTGGCGACGTCACCACTTACGCGCTGCCGGCGAGCACGGAGAATTCCGGCGGCATCCTGACGGTGGGCGTCGGCACGCCCGTCTATCTGGAAGCGGATGTGAACATCGCCTTTCCCCTCTCCCAGATCACCAACGTCGCCTTTGCGCTGGCGAAGACGCCGATTGGCTCGGCAGCGGTGATTGCCGCCAGCCCTCTCCCCGCGAATATGGGCATCTATGAGCCGTCCGACAAGCTGGTTTACCAGGTGGCCGGGCGCGCGCTGTTGCGGCCCGACATGACCGGGCAATACACCGTCACCGCGACGATCGGCACGCTGACCAATGGGACGACCGTTGTGAGTAACACCATCACCGCAGGCACCTACGAAGGCGTCGGCGTGTGCATAGACTGCCACGACGGCAGCCCTAATATTCCCGTGAAATATCCCTATTGGACCAACACGGCCCACGCGACAATTTTCACCAAGGGCATCAACGGCCAATTGTATAGCAGCACCGGCCAATTGGAGGTCGAAAGTGTGTCGTGCCTCAAGTGCCACACGGTGGGTTACGATACCAACGCCGCGAGTTTCGCCGACAATGGATTCTTCGCAATGGCCCACGCCGATGGTTGGACCTTCCCCACGGTTGTGACCAACAGTAATTGGGCGTCCATGCAGGCGAACTATCCGAACGAAGCCAACCTCGCCAACATTCAGTGCGAGAATTGCCACGGACCCGGCAGCGAGCACCTCGCTGCGGCGGGAAAAACCAATATACCCAGTAAAATCACCGTCTCCTACACCTCCGGCGATTGCAACCAATGCCATGACGCGCCCACGCACCACTTCAAGGGGACGGAATGGTACGCTTCCTCGCACGCGGTGACGACGACCATTCCCTCCGGCGCCGGCCGCGGATATTGCGTGCAATGCCACACCACCGCCGGCTTCATCACCCGGATCAACTACACCGGGGCCAACTCCACGAATTTTGCCCCGACCAATACGATTGACACGACCTTCTCCGCCATCGGCTGCCAGACCTGCCACGAGCCGCACGGACAAACCATCCCGACCAACAATCCGCACCTGATCCGGGCGCTGGCCGCCGTCGCGATGGGGGACGGCACGCTCATCACCAATGCGGGCGAGGCGGAACTGTGTCTTCAATGCCACCACTCCCGCGATGGCTCGGCGACGAACAACGTCGTCCAGTATGCGTTGGGCAAACCCACCTATCCTGGAGGCTCAAGCTTTGGCCCGCACGACGGAGTGCAGGGCGACATGATTGAGGCCGTGAACGCCATCACCTACGGCCAGACGTTTCCCAGCTCCGCCCACCGCTCCACAGTGACCAACGTCTGCGTCGGGTGCCACATGCAGACCGTGGCCGCGGGCGATCCGGCGTTTCTCCATGCGGGCGGCCACACCTTCGAAATGAAGTACTCGGTCGTCACCAATGGCGTGACCAACGTCGTGGACAAGACGGACGTCTGCGCGCAATGCCACGGCCAGATCGCCTCCTTCAACTTCCCGGTGGAAGACTACGATGGCGACGGCGTGATCGAAGGCGTCCAGACCGAAGTCCAGAACCTGCTGAACAAGCTCTCGACCCTGCTGCCCAACACCAACGGCGTGGTGGATGGCTCGGTGAAAACAACGACTACCACCCTGTCACCAAAAACGACCTGGACCCAGGCGCAGTTGAAGGCGGCCTACAACTGGCAGTTTGTCAATAACGACGGCAGCCTGGGCGTCCATAACGCCCCCTTTGCCACCGGCATCCTCAAAGCCTCCATCGCCGACCTGACGGGCGTGTCGGCGGCGGGCGGCCTGCCGGATGCGTGGGAAATCCAATACTTCGGCTCGATCACCAACGCCAGCGGCGCTCCCAACGCCTCCCCGGCCGGCGACGGCATCCCGAACTGGCTGAAATACTCGCTGGGTCTTAACCCGCTGGTCGCCGGCATTCAAGTCTCCAACGGAGTGGTTTATGCCAACGGCACGGGCTATCTGGGCGGCAGCACCAATACCATCCAGATCTACACCGCTGCGGATGTCACCTTCAACACGGTGGCCGGCACGACCTATCAGCTCCAGGAAGTCAGCTCTCTGGGTGGCGGATGGCAAAATGTGGGCAGCCCGATTCTGGCGACCAACAGCGCCTCCATGAGCTACCTGACACCGACGCGGGGCAATTTGCAGCAATACTTCCGCGTCTGGCATAACCCCTGACCGGGTGGACTGACTGACTGACAACATGGCGGCTGGCAGCGGCGCCAGCCGCCACAGAAAACAGGGCGAGAAAGGAAACCTATGAACCGATCAACGGCGGACAATGCGGGGGCGAGGGAGCAACGGCGCGAAGGCGCGGCCGCGCGCGTTCGCAGCCTGGTTCTGGGATTGGCCTTTTTCGCTGCCGGGATTGCTCTGAGTGCGTTGTGGTTTATGCGCGCGCCGGCGCGCGCTCCGGCGGGGCCGGAGAGCGCCGGACCGTCTGCGCTTTCGGACGCCACCAAGGCGGTTCTCCAGCGCCTGGGTTCCCCGGTTGAAATCCGGTTCTATTCCTTGCTCGATCCCGCCAGCGTCGGGGACAGCCAGCGGGAGTTCTCCGGGCGCGTGGACCAACTGCTTTCCCAATACGAGCAGGAGGCCGGCGGCAAAATCCAGATCGCGCGTGTCAATTCGATTTCTGGTCCCGCAGCCAACGCCGCGGTGGCCGATGGCATCAAGCCCTTCAACATGGACAAAGGCGACGCCTGTTACCTCGGCATCGCCGTGGTCTGCAATGGCCAAAAGGAATCTCTTTCCTCGCTGGCCCCGGAATGGGAGCAAGCCCTGGAATCGGACCTCAGCCGCGCCATCGCGGGTGTTGACCTTTCCAATCCCCGCTCACCACCCGCGGCCAAGGCGGATGTCGCTTCGCTCGAAGCGATCCGGCGCGCCATTCCGAATCTTGATTCCGTCTCAGTGGGGGAAGGTTCGCGCCTGCTGCGCGCCGCGGCGCTCACTCAAATTCAACAGACCGCGCAGGAAATGGAGGCCCAAGTCAGGCAAGCCGAAGAAAGATTTCTCCAGGCGCAGAACAGCCAGTCCGAGGCGGACCAGGCGGCCGCGTTGAAGGACCTTCAGCAAGTCAAGAGGGAACAGACGAAGAAGCTGACGGAAATCGCCCTGGCGTCCAAGGCGCAACTGGAGGCCCTGCAACAACTCAAGGGAGCGGCCCATTGACGGGGCGATGGGAGGGCTTATGCGCTTATCACCCCACCGAAGTTCGGGGATTCCGAGGAGGGTGAAAACACTCCTGTGGGACGGTATGGCCAGCCTGTTGGCGGCGGCGTGCTTCGCCGCCAACGCGCAGAACGTGGAACATCTGGGCATCACCCAACCGGGCGGAATGCCCGGGTTGCCGGTGGTGACAGGGGCGGCGCGGGCGACCAACGGCATGAGCGTCACTTGGGACGGCCCCTCCGGCTATTATCAACTATTTCAAAAACAACACTTGACGGATTCCAAGTGGCTGGCCGTGGGCAAAGCCACTAATTTGATCAGACAGGCCACCGTCAAAACCACCAACACCAGCGAATTCTTTCGCGTCTCCGGCCCGTCGCCCAAATACGCGGGATCGCAGACCTGCGGGGAATGCCATTCGCCCATCCTCACCACGCAGACGCATACCCTTCACGCGGGAGCGTTCACCAACGCGCAGTTTGTCGCCGCAGGGGGCCAAACCAATGTTTCCTGTCTGCCGTGCCATACCGTCGGTTATGGCTTGCCTACGGGATTCACCAACCTGGCCAAGACACCAAAGCTGGCGGGCGTGCAATGCGAGAATTGCCACGGGCCGGCCGCCAATCACGCCGCCAATCCCGATGATCCAACCTTGGTGCCTCGCGCCGAAGTCGCGGCCACCGTCTGCGGCGGCTGCCATGCCACCCGGTTTGCTGAATGGAAAACCAGCGCACACACCGGGATCATCTCCAATCTGAACGCCACGACACAGATTGACAACTGCGGACGCTGTCACTCCGGCACGGCGCGGTCGAGCTTGATCCAAGGCCTGGCGCCGCTCGCGGGCGATGCCAACCTGGGAATCCAGTGCGCGGATTGCCATGACCCGCATCAGACCAACGGTTCTCCGGCGCAACTGCGCTATCCTCTGGCCTCGACCAACGACTACTTCCTGCCCACCAACGGCGCGTTTGCCAGTCACTACAATACCAATATCAACGTCTGCGGCCAATGCCACAATCATGCCGGGGCGTCGTGGACCAACTCCGCCAGCCCGCCGCATCCTTCGTCGCAATACAACATGCTCTTGGGAACCATTGGCGAACTGGACCCCTCCGGGCCGCATTACCAACCAGGCTCCCATGCCATCTTGCTGGCCAACCAGTGCGTGGATTGCCACATGCATACGGTGACCAACGTGGCGCCGTCCTACACCGGCCGCAGCCACAAGTTCACGGTGGATAATAACTATACAGTGTGTCTCCAATGTCATCCGTTCCCCGAATTGCTGGCGGAAGTTGCGCAGAAAGCCGTGTCCAATCGAGTTCAACAATTGAGGTTCGATTTGAATTACTGGGCGACGAACCGGGCGCCGACAAACCTCCCCGTGCTGTTTGGCAAGTACGGAAGCAACACCTGGGAATATACTACCCCCGGCGAGTTGTCTCCCCACGGCGTCGGACCAAATGCGGCCGAGCAGACGCTGATTCCCACCAACATTCAAAAAGCCAGGTTCAACGTTTACGTCGTGCTCAGCGACCAGAGCCTGGGCGTCCACAACGTCCTCTATTCCGTGACGCTCCTGGATACCGCCGAGGACTGGATCTACAACGAGCTGTACCCGTAGAAGAACGAGTCTATGATGAAGAGCAACCTCAGCATCCTCGCCAAGCAGGCCGAAAAGCACGCGCGGCCACTGGCGCTGGCGCTTGCCGCGCTGGCCTTGGTGCTGGCCGCCATCTCGTGCGGCACCGTCACCCGTTCGGTCGTGTTGCTGCCAAACGTCCCCGGCGCGAAGTACATCGGCTCCAAGGAATGCGAACAGTGTCACGAGGAACTCTACCGCGGTTTTGCGACCGCCGACCACGCCCGGTTGATCGCGGCCGGGACGAACGCCATCAACGCGGGATGCGAATCCTGTCACGGACCGTGCAGCATTCACTCGGATTCCGGCGGCGAGACCTTGCCTCCCTACACCTTCACCTCGGGCCGCTCCCAAAGGGGCAGCTACGGGGCGCGTCTGGCGGTCGCGCCCGCTCGCGCCACTGAAACCCTCTGCTACCAATGCCACGCCGACGTGCGCGGCCAGTTCTCCCTGCCCAGCCACCATCCGGTGCCGGAGGGGAAGCTTGCCTGCACCGATTGCCATTCGCCCCACAAAGGCTCCATCCACCTTGGCGGGGGAACCTCGATCCTGTCCGAAAATGAAAGCTGCCAGCGGTGCCATGCGGAGCAGCGCGGGCCTTATGTCTTCGAGCACGAGGCCGTCCGCGAAGGTTGCACGATCTGCCACATCCCCCACGGCTCGGTCAACGCAAAATTATTAACCGTCCGCGACGCCAACCTTTGTTTGAAGTGCCACTTTCAACAGCAGACCGGGGGCGTGCTCCTGATCGGCGGCGCCAATCACACCACCCGCGTCCAACAAGGCGCCTGCTGGACGGCGGGATGCCACGAGGCGGTCCACGGTTCGCGCGTCAGCCCCTCGTTGCGATTTTAACCACCACAACCCATGCCAATGAAATCACGGCGCGCATTCCGAAAGGCACCAGTCCGGTGGTGTTGGGCCTCGCTGCTTGGTCTTTCCGCCGCCGCCGGGGGTCTGGCCGCGGCGGACACCAATGCCCCGCCGGCGATGACCCCGGAGCAGATGTTCGAATGCGGCACAAGCTCCTTGAACAACTGGATTGATTTCTCGGCGGGCCGGGCCTTTGTCAGCGGCGACCGCGCCCAATTCCAGCAGCAGCATCAGACCCCCGCCGGAACGTTCGGCGGCATCAGCGATTTCCACTACCAAACGGGAATCGCCACCAACACGACGCTGACCCTGGACGGGCGTGGGATTATTGACAGCCACGACTACAAGCTCAGTCTTAACCTCCAGCGCGAGAAGGTCGGCTTTTTGCGCCTGTCCTATGACCAGGCGCGCACCTGGTCCGACGGCGGCGGGGGCTTTTACCCACCCTCGGGACAATCCTACGCGGCCCAGAACAGCGCGCTGGCGCTGGATCGCGGAAAGTTTGCTTTGGAAGGCGGATGGACGCCGGAAACGGGGCCAAAGGTGACCTTCAAATACACCCACTCGTTCCGCGACGGCGACGAAGGCTCCACCGAGTGGGGGTTCGCCCATCCGGTCGTGAACGCTCCCGCGCAGGGACTCAGCCCATCGCTTGACCACATCAACGAGCACAGCGACAGTTTTCAACTGGACGTGGCCAATCACATCAAGGCCACGGATCTCGGCGTCGGCCTGCGCTATGAAACCGGAAAACTGGACGACGCGCTCAAGGTGACCCAATACCCGGGTGAGCCGGTCCAGCAGGACCTCACCTCCCGCGAGGGCACAAGTTATGACCTGTTCAACGCCCACGCCTTCACGGAGACATGGGTCAAGACCAATCTCATGTTCTCTACCGGGTTTTCCTATTCCGGAGTGGGCAACACCTTCTCCGGAACCCAGATTTACGGGAATGACTTCGATGTCGGTTACGCGCGGAATGCCTACAGCACTCTCGGCTACTACGGCCTGACCGGCACTTCGCGTCTCCACGAGTATGTCTTTGACCTGAACCTGTTCTACAAACCCTCGCCGCATCTCACCATCGTCCCGTCCCTCCGCGTGGAGCGGGAGGATTGGAATGCGGCCAGCAGCGGATTGGAAACCCTTCAGGCCAACACGCCCGTGCCCTTCACCTCCGACAGCACCCGCAACCTGATTGATCTGCGCGAGCGCCTGGACGTCAATTACACCGGCGTGACCAATTGGGCCTTCTATGCGCGCGGCGATTTCACCGAGGGCGACGGGAACTTGAACCAGATGCAGACGGGGATGTCTTTCCCGGCGTCCGGCATTGTGCTTCCGCCCGTGCAGGCGCAGACGGACGACCGCCGTTTCTTCCAGAAGTACAGCGCGGGCGCCCGGTGGTACCCCTCGCGCGGCGTCACGCTGGATGCCGGCGGTTATTACAAGCTCAACCACTACCACTATGACATCGGCCTGGACAGCACGCCAAATACTAGTACTAGTTTTGACCGATACCCGGCTTATCTTGCCATGCAGGATTTCGAGATCTATGACGCCAATTTCCGCCTGACCTTGAGGCCGTGGCGGAACGTGACCGCCATCAGCCGTTACGAGTTCCAACTTTCCACCATCCACACCGAGCCGGACCCGGCGGCGGGCCTCCCCGATGTCGAATCATCCAGGATGACGAGCCATATCATCGCGCAGGATGTCAGTTGGATCCCGTGGAGCCGCCTCTCCCTCCAGGCCGGCTTGAATTACGTTCTGAGCGACACGCGCACGCCGGCCTCCGACGTCACCCAGGGCATCCTCGACGCTCAAAACAACTATTGGACGCTCAACTTCTCCTCGGGCTTTGTGCTGGATAACAAGACCGACCTGAACCTCAGCTATCTCTACTACCTGTCCGGCGATTACAACAACAATTCCCCGCTCGGCGTTCCGTACGGCGCCGGCAGCGAGGAGCACGCCATCACCGCCACGTTGACCCGGCGCATCAGCCAGAACGTCCGCCTTGCTCTCAAGTATGGCTATTTCCGCTACCGCGACGAGGCTTTCGGCGGGAACCGGGATTTTGGGGCGAACCTCATCTCCGCCAGCCTGCGTTACCGGTTTTGAAGGACTACTCCGAAAATGCCGCGCGAAAGGCAAAAAATGCCAAACAAAACACAATTCCGGTTGAGCCATCCATGGCCGCCTCCTCCATGTTGGCAGCGATGAAAAATAACGCCCGCCAAACCCGGGCGCGACTGAAAACATAATCACAAACTCGATGCTATGAAGATGCCAAAATTACTCCTCACCACCCTGGCCCTCGCGGCCACCACGGCGGCATTGTCCGCCGCTGACGCCGCGGCGAACTGGGAAAAGCAATGCCAGAAGTGCCACGGCGCCGATGGAACGGGCCAGACGCCCATGGGCAAGAAACTGGCGCTGAAGGACTTCACCGATGCCAAGTTCCAGGCGACGTTCACAGATGAGCAGGCCACCAAGGCCATCAAGGAAGGCGTCAAGGACGGCGACAAAACAAAGATGAAAGCCGCCGAAGGCCTGAGCGACGACGAGATCAAGGATCTGGTCGCCAAGGTTCGCGCCTTCAAGAAATAGCCCAAGCGCGTTCGGACGGAAGCTGGAGCGTGTCCCGCCAGCTCCGTCCACGCGGTCGTCACCGGAGTCAGCAGGGGGAATGCGAGGCCCTGACGGCCGCTGCCACCCGCAACGGCCACCGGCCCGAATTGAACCGCAAACCACGCGATGACAGCCAACGCGAAGACCGGAATCACCCTCGCAGTTGTGTATGCGGCTTTTTCGGCGCTCGTGCTCGCATTCCTGTCGGATTCGGGCGGAACCCACCTGACCCGCCCCGCCATCGCGCTGGTGGACACAAACTTTCTTGACAGGTCAACCACCCGGCGGTCCTACGCGGACCTGGTTCGGGCGGGGGCGGACCTCTCGGATTTTGACTGCTATGTTTGTCATGATAAGAAGCAGCCTCCGCCGTTGCGCCTGGACACCAACCTGAACATCATTGTCGCCACGGAGCATTCCGACATCGTGATGGGGCACGGACGGCACGGCCGCAACAACAACTGCTTTAACTGTCACAACGAAACTAATCTTGTCTTGCTTCAGCCCAGGGACGGGCGGGAGCTGAAATTCAGCGACAGCACCCAATTGTGCGGCAGTTGTCACGGGCCGACCTATCGCGACTGGGAGGCGGGTGCGCATGGCCGGATCAGCGGCTATTGGGACCGAAGCAAGGGCGCGATGGAACGAAAGGACTGCGTGAACTGCCACAACCCTCATTCACCCCGGTTTCCTTCGCGGAAGCCCGCGCCCGGCCCGCATCCATTGAGGGAGATAGGCGCCACAGCCGGTCCGCAGACCGGCCAGGAATGATATGGACCAGAACGATATGGACAAACCACCGTCCTCTCCAGCCAGCCAGCCAGCCCCGCCGGCGGACGCGATGGGGCGGCGCAGCTTCCTCCGCACTTCCGCGGTGTTGGCCACGGGGCTGGCCGCGCTGGCCGCCAGTCTGAAGCCGCTGCTGGAAATGAACGATTTTCCCACCATGGAGCGGTTCCTGCAGAAGTATTACAAAGAGATGACGCCGCAGGACATGGCCAAGGTGTTGAAGCGGATCGAGGACGAAGTGGAACAGCAGTACGGCTTGCGTCCGCAGGTGCGGGATTTGAAGCCCATGGCCGGCGTCGAATACGTCTATTGCCTCAACCTGACCCGTTGCATCGGCTGCCGCAAATGCGTCCACGCCTGCGTGGCGGAGAACAACGAGTCGCACGATCCCGAAATTCAATACATCCGCGTTCTCCGGCTGCCCGACGGCTCGCTGGACATTGACAAAGCCGAACATTTCTATGCGCCGGATTCCGTTCCGGAAAAGGGTTACTTCTACATGCCCGTGCAGTGCCAGCAATGCAAGAATCCCCCGTGTGTCAAAGTTTGCCCGGTTCATGCCACCTGGCAGGAAACCGACGGGATCACCGTGATTGATTATGATTGGTGCATTGGCTGTCGTTATTGCGAAGCCGCCTGCCCTTACTGGGCGCGGCGATTTAACTTCACCAAGCCAACGATTCCAAAAGATCGCCTCAACCCCGATATGGCTTATCTGGGGAACCGTCCGCGACGCCAAGGGGTCATGGAGAAATGCCACTTCTGCATCCAGCGCACGCGGGTGGGCCGCTATCCGGCGTGCCTCGAGGTTTGCCCCGCCGGCGCGCGCAAGTTCGGCAACATTCTCGACCCTAACAGCGAGGTCTCCTATATCCTCAGAAGCAAACGTGTCTTCATCCAGCTCAAGGAGGAAATGGGCACCTCGCCGCGGTTCTTTTACTACTTCGACGTATGACGCGCGCGATTCGCAACTACTTTGTTTTTCTCCAGCGTTGCGTCTGCATCGCCTTGGTGGGCGACTGGCGTTACTACGCTTGGACCGGCCTGCTGACAGCGGTCTCCCTGCTCGGCCTCAACGCCTATTGCCGGCAGTTTGCCCATGGGCTGATCGTCACTGGGATGAGCGACGAAGTCTCGTGGGGAGTTTACATTGCCAATTTCACCTTCCTCGTGGGCGTGGCGGCGGCGGCGGTCATGATGGTCATTCCTGTTTATATCTATAAGAACGAGGACCTGCATGACTTGGTCATCTTCGGGGAACTCCTGGCGGTGGCGGCGATCCTGATGTGCCTGGCCTTTGTGACCGTGGACTTGGGGCGGCCGGATCGTTTCTGGCATTTGATTCCTGGCATCGGGCAATTCAACTTCCCCAAATCCATGCTCAGTTGGGACGTCATTGTGCTCAACGGCTACCTCTTGCTTAACGTCCATATCTGCGGCTATCTGCTCTATTGCCGCTATCGAAAAACCAAACCGGGCAAATGGTTTTACATTCCCTTCGTTTTCATCGCCATCGTCTGGGCCGTCTCCATTCACACCGTCACGGCCTTTCTCTATGTGGGTCTGGGCGGGCGGCCATTTTGGAATTCTTCGATCGTGGGGCCCCGCTTCCTGGCCTCCGCGTTTACCGCCGGTCCGGCTCTCATCATCCTCGCCATGCAGGTCGTTCGCCGCGTCACCTCCTCCTCCTCTCTCGGCCTGGGATCGCCCGAGGGGGGCGGTGCGCCTTCCCCACCACCCAAACGCCGCGCCGCCACTCCCGACGACTTCGTTCTGCTGACGCGCTATCTTCCCGAGATCGGCTCGGTGCCAAGCGAGATCCGCCAGCGCCTTCTTCCGATGGCGGAAGTCCTGGAGGTCCAGCCTGGCGACATTCTTTTGCGCCAGGGAGAAACCGAGGACAAGGCCTTCTTTATCTTGCGCGGCTGCGTGGTGGTGAAAAGGCAGGAGGGGGGGCGCTTTCGGATTACCCGCACGGCTGGGCCGGGCGAACAGTTTGGAGAAATCACGGCTCTGGATGGGACGCCGCGCACGGCCACCGCCTTTGCCGAAGAACCAAGCCTGGTGCTCAGCCTCTCCGCCGCCGCCTTGCGGCTCCTGATGAAATCTCCCCAGGTCAACAAGATCGTCCGCTCCCGAATGTCCGAGCGGCTCCTGATCACCGATCGCGCCCTGATGACCCTGCGCAGCATCGTGCAAGTTTCCATGCTCATCAATGTATTCCTGCTCGCCAACGAAGTATTCAAGGAATTCTATTCCGGCAACCTGCACGTGGTCTCTTCCAAATATCTTTTTGTCGGGCTGAAGAATCATCACGCGCTCGTCCCCTGGATTTGGACGGCCATCGCCTTCAACCTGATTGCGATGGTGCTGCTGGTCTTGCCCGTCAGCCGCAGCCTGAAATGGCTCAACGTGACCTGCATCCTCTGTATTGTGGGCATCTGGATCGAAAAGGGGATGGGGTTGGTTATCCCCGGCTTCATTCCCACCCCCTTGGGCGAAATGATGGAATACCGGCCTTCCCTCAATGAGACCCTGGTTTGCTTTGGCATCTGGTCCTTCGGCCTGCTCTGCTACACCGTTTTTCTCCGGATGTCCGTGCCCATTCTCCAGGGGCGATTGTGCCAGGAGAACGAAGGCGCGCCGGATCAATCGAGTAATGCCGCAGCCGCCGGCGCCGCGCCACGGGGTTAACAGCCGTTCCCATGTCAAAGAGACTTACAGCCGATGATGCCAGGCAATCCTTGAGCGCGCACGTGGCCGCCAGGGGCGCCGACCTATTCGCCAAGTACGGACCTCGCATTGGCTGGAACGAGCTGCGGCGCATCCTCGAAGACCGCGCCTGCGTCCGGTACCCCTGCAAGGTCGCGTTTGATCCCGCCCCGCTCCAACCGGGAGAATGCGCCTATCCCAAGCCAACCAGTGACAAGCCGGAAGACGGATTTGTGATTCACATCCATCCGCTCTTCATGACGCAAATGGACCGGGTTGCGCGCCTGGTGCTCTACCAGTTGGTCGTTGTCAACTATGGGGAGTTCGCCTCGTCCGACGACGCGGAGATTTTTGGGGCCGCGGCGCTGGGCATTTCCCGGGAAATGTATTACCAGGCCCTTTGCCAGATGGCCGATCTTCTCGAAGGCCAGCCCGCCTCTTGCGGTGCAAGTGAACTTTAATCTCCGCCCCTCCTCCTCCTGCTCTTAATCTTAATCATAATCCTAATCCTTATCTTTTTGATCCCGCCGGCAATCAGCACGGGCTTTGCGCAAGGTTGCGAGCAGCATCCGGAAACCCCCGCCCAAAAACCAGAGGCGCAGTTGTGGATTCTGCGGGATCAATCCACCAAAAAATGTCGCGCAAATGACAATTCCCGCAAAGCCGAAACCGCGCGGCCTTGCGATGCTGCCAATGTGAAGACGAACCAGAATGCAATCGCCGCTGGAATCTCCGGCGCTGCATAGAACAGACACGATGTCGCGATTTCTCAAGATGCCCCCGCAAATCGTCCGCCTGGTGCTGCTGACCATTGGGATCGTCTGCGTTTATTTCACGGCGCGCTACTTTCTGACGCCCCCTTCCTTTGGGCAATACGGCCATTACCGGGCGAACGCGTTGCAGGAGATCGCTGCGCGGCAACCATTTTGGGCCGGGAAAACGGCCTGCGTGGAGTGCCATCCCGACCACGCCCAGAAGCTGGCCAAAGGCGAACACAAGACCCTTTCGTGCGAAACTTGCCATGGCCCCGGCCTCACCCACGTCAAGAATCCCGCCGAAAAACTGCCCAAGCTCGACGTGGGTCAGTGCGTGCGGTGCCATGAGGCCAGTCCGTCGCGTCCGAAGTGGCTGCACCAAATCAATGTCCACAACCATTACACGGGAAACGTTTGCACCGAGTGCCATGTTCCCCACCAACCCAATGAGGTGCCTCCATGAGCGAGCATATCACCCGGCGCGCCGTCCTGAAGAATTTGGCTGCAATGGTCGGAGGCATTCTGGCCATGCCTGCCGCGCGCACCTGCAAGGCAGCCGTCCAACACGGCCTGGCCTCCTCCCGCGCCCCGGCGGGCTACGATCCGTTCAAACACAAATGGCTCATGGCCCTGGATGTGGACCGTTGCATCGGCTGCGGTCTTTGCGTGGAAGCTTGCTGCCGGGAGAACGGCGTGCCCGAAGGCCACTGGCGCACCTGGATTGAACGCTACGTCATCACCAAGCCCAAGGCGGGATCCGGCGAAACCCGCGGGGAAACAATGGTTGACTCGCCGGACGGCGGGAAAGAGGGCTTCACCGAGTCGCTGGTTCCCAAGGAGGACATTCTCAAATCCTTCTTCGTCCCCAAACTCTGCAATCTCTGCGAGCACTCGCCCTGCACCCAGGTCTGCCCGGTCGGGGCCACCTTCGAAGCCCCGGACGGCGCGGTGCTGGTGGACAAGAATTATTGCATCGGCTGCGGTTTTTGCATCCAGGCCTGCCCGTACGGCTGTCGCTTTCTCAATCCAGAAACCCACACCGCCGACAAGTGTACCCTGTGCTACCACCGGATTACGCGCGGCCTCAAGCCCGCCTGCGTCGAGATTTGCCCCTCCCAGGCCCGGATTTTCGGCGATCTCAAAAACCCCGTGCCGGACGATCCGCTGCAACGCTTCATCGCCAACAACCAGGTGGAAGAGCTGAAAAAGAGTCTGGGCACCGGTCCGCGCGTGATCTATGCGGGCCTGGATGAGGAGGTTCGATAATGAACGCCACCATTCTCACCAATGTCGTGGACGCGCTCCCGCAATTCGAGGGCTACGTCTATCCCAACGAACGGACGTTCCATCCGCTGTGGAGTGTGCTGATTGTCGTCTATCCCTACATCACCGGTTTGGTGGCGGGGGCGTTTATCATGGCATCGCTGGTGCGGGTCTTCAAGGTGAAGGCTCTGGAGCCGATTTACCGGCTGGCCCTGCTGACGGCGCTGGCCTTCATGCTCTGCGCCACCTTGCCCTTGCTCTGTCACCTTGGCCATCCCGAGCGCTGCTTTGAAATCATGATGACGCCGCACTTCAGTTCGCCCATGGCCATGTTTGGCTTTGTCTATGCCTGGTATCTCATGGCCGTGCTCCTGCTGGAACTCTGGTTTGATTACCGCCGGGATTTTGTCGAGTGGTCCAAGACGGAAACCGGTTTGCGGGGCATCATCTACCGCGCGTTTACCCTGGGAGTGACCGACCTCTCTGAGCCGGCGCTGCGTTTGGATGCCCGCATGGGCCGGATCATCTCCGTGGTGGGCATTCCCTCGGCTTTTCTGCTGCACGGCTACGTCGGTTTCATTTTCGGCTCCATCAAGGCCAATCCGTGGTGGGGCAACCCGCTCATGCCGATTATCTTCATTCTTTCCGCGGTGGTGTCGGGCATGGCGCTGTGCGTCTTCGCCTACATGGTCCTGTGCTGGGTGCGGCGGATCACGGCGGACATGCGGTGCCTGGATTTGATGATCAGTTTCCTTTTTTACGCCATGGTGCTGGATGCGGCCATTGAAGGGCTGGACTGGCTGCACCGGCTTTATTCGGCGGAGGAGGGGATTGAGGTGCTGAAGTCGGTGGCGTCGAGCAAGTTGTTTTACACGCTGCTGATCGGGCAAGCCTGCCTGGGCACGCTGGTGCCGCTCTTGCTCCTGGGAACCATGCAGCTCATCCGCAAGAAAGTCGCGGATTTGAACCGCCGCCGGGTTTATTTCTCCAGCACCGTGCTGATCCTGATCGGAGTGCTGGCCATGCGGTGGAATGTGGTCATCGGCGGCCAGCTTTTTTCCAAGAGCTTGCGCGGCTTCATGAGCTACAAGATGGAGTTCTCCGGCCACGAAGGCTGGTGGCTTTCCGTCGCCCTGATCGCCCTGCCTTTCATCGTTTTGACGGTCTTTATCAAGTTTTTTTTGGCGCAGGATCTGCCGACGCTCGAGAACGTCGTCCCGGGCGCGACGCCGCGCACGGGTTCGCACCCGGCGCAGGCTTGAGATTTGGCCGCGGGTTGCGCGGCATCGGTTTTTCCGGCGGGAGAGAGTTCGCCGCCGGAAAACGTGCAGAAAATCCCGAACTCCTGGAGGAAGTATGAAAAGAAGCATGATAATTGCGGCAGCCGTCTTCGTGGTGGCGGCCGTGACCGCATCCGCACAGGACAGCAAGGCGCTGTATGAGCAGAGTTGCAAAAAGTGCCACGGCGCGGAGGGCAAGGGCGATACCGTGATGGGCAAGAAGTTGGGGGCAAAGGATTACAGCGACGCCAAGGTCCAGGACGCGTTGAAGGACGACGTGGCCTTTAAGTCGCTCAAGGAAGGGTTGAAGAAGGATGACAAGACGTTGATGAAGCCCGCCGAAGGCATCACCGACGACCAGATCAAAGGGCTGGTCGCGTATCTGCGCACGTTCAAGAAATGAACGCATAGCCGGGGGTCATGGAGTGGTGGAGCGGCGGCGGACACGGCTGCTCCAACCCTCCAGACTCCGGCCCAACGCGGATGAACTCAACCCCCTCCTCCGGACCAGGCGGATCCATCTTCCTGCCCTCGCTGTTCCGCAATTGGATCAGCCTGGCGGGGTTGGTGCTGATGGCTTCGAGCATCTTCGCGTTTGTCCTGTTGTTCTTCCTGGATACCATCGCCTACTCGTCCAACCCCTACGTCGGAATCCTTACGTTTCTGGTGGCCCCGGCCTTCTTTCTCGCCGGGCTGCTGCTGCTGCTTTTTGGGGCGTGGCGCTGGCGCCGGAAGATGGCCAAAGCCGATGGCGGCGCGGCCGCGCTGCGCATCAACATTGACCTTTCGCGGGCGCACGACCGGCGGATGCTTGCGTTCTTTGTTCCCGCCAGCGCGGCCTTTCTGCTCGTCACGGCCATGGGGAGTTATCACACCTATCATTTCACTGAATCGGTGCAGTTTTGCGGGGAGTCCTGCCATACCGTGATGAAGCCGGAGTTGACCACCTACCTTCATTCGCCGCACGCGCGGGTGGCGTGCGCGGAATGCCACATCGGCAAGGGGGCCACTTGGTATGTGCGCTCAAAATTGTCCGGCACTTACCAAGTCTATGCCACCCTGGCCAAAAAATATCCCACGCCCATTCCCACCCCGGTCAAAAATCTCCGCCCCGCCCAGGAAACCTGCGAGCAATGCCACTGGCCCAAAAAGTTTGTCGGCAATCTCGACCGCACCATTTCTTATTATCTCCCCGACCAGACCAATTCGCTCTACTCCATCCGTCTCCTCCTCAAAGTCGGCGGCGACGATCCGACCCATGGCCCGGTCGGCGGCATTCATTGGCACATGAACGTGGCCAACAAGATCGAATACATCGCCACCGACGCCGCCCGCCAGCAAATCCCCTGGGTCCGCGTGACCGATCGCCAGGGCGTCGTCACCGAGTATCGCACCAAGGAATTCACCAATGACGCCAGCCAGATGCCCAAACGGAGAATGGACTGCATGGATTGCCACAACCGCCCCGCCCACAAATTCCAGTCCCCGGAAAGCGCGGTCAACCTGGCCATGTCGCTGGGCTACATTAATACTTCGCTGCCCTTCATCAAGACCAACGCCGTCGGTGTCCTCTGCCGTCCCTACCCCAACCAGACCGCGGCGCTGGAAGGCATTGCCACGACCCTCTCGGAGCGGTTCCCCAATGAGCCGCTCATCCGCGGCGCGATTGACACGGTGCAGCAGATTTACACCAACAATTTCTTCCCCGAAATGAAGGCCAGTTGGCGCGACTACCCGGACAACATCGGCCACAAGGACTTTCCAGGCTGCTTCCGCTGCCATGACGGCAAACACCTTTCGAGTTCCGGCAAGAACATGATCAAAGCCAACGACTGCAACGCCTGCCACCTCATTCTGGCCCAGGGGAGCGGCGCGCAGTTGCAGCAACTCAACGCGCAGGGCCAGAAATTCGCCCACCCGCTCGACGAATATGATCCCGCATACCAATGCACCGACTGCCATAACGGCGGCCTCTAAGGCCCCGCGCCGCGCCCTCTGGGCCTTCGCAATCCTATGGTTGACACTGGCGGGACCCCTCGCCGCCGACACTCTTTCCAACCAGGATTGCCTGGATTGCCACAGCGATCCCACCACCGCGCGCACCGTCGCCGGGAAATCCGCGCCCATGCCGGTCTTCGCGACCAATGCCTTTCAGAACTCCGTCCACGCCCGGCTCCAATGCACCGACTGCCATAACACCGTCAAAGAGTTGGTGCATCCCGGCGGACTGCCCCCGGCCCAATGCGCTTCGTGCCATTCCTCCGAAACCGCCGAATACACCGCCAGCATCCACGGCATGAGCAAGGCCCGGGGGGCGTCGGCCGCTGCCGCCTGCGTGGACTGCCACGGCGCGCACGACATCGTTTCTGTCAAGAACGCGGATTCCCCCGTCTTCAAGCTCAACCTCCCCGCCACCTGCGGCAAATGCCACGGCAATCCCGGCCTGAACAGCGAGTACCGGATGAAGTATCCGCTGGTCGCCAGCCAGTACACCGACAGCATCCACGGGCGGGCGCTGTTGAAAATGGGATTGATCGTTGCCCCTTCGTGCAACGATTGCCACGGCACCCACAATATCGGGCGGAGCGTTGACCGCAGTTCGCCCATCAACCACGCCAACGTTGCCGCCACCTGCGGCAAATGCCATCTGGGCATCGAGAAAACCTACAACGCCAGCGTCCACGGGCGGCTTCTCGCCAGGGGCGGGCAAAACGGCCCGGTTTGCGTGGATTGCCATTCCGCCCATCAAATCGCCGCGCCGGACGGCATCAATTTCAAGGCCGCCAGCGACGAGAAATGCGGCGGTTGCCACAAGGACCGCCTGGCGCATTATCGCGACACCTACCACGGCAAGGCGATGTTGCTGGGCCGGCCCAACGTCGCCTCCGAAGTGGCCGCCTGCTACGACTGCCACGGCCATCACGATGTGCTGCCCCAGGCCGATCCCGCCTCCCATCTTTCCAAGGCCAACATCGTCGCCACCTGCCAAAAGTGCCATCCGGGCGCCAACGCCAATTTTGCCAAATACATCCCCCACGCCAATCCGCTCGACGCCAAAAACTATCCGCAACTGCACTACACCTTCGTGGCGATGACCGCGCTGTTGATCGGGGTCTTTGTCCTCTTCGGCGCCCACACCGCCTTGTGGCTCTTCCGCTCCGGCTACCTCTGGGCGCACGACTCGAAAACCTTCCGCGAAGCCAAGATCCAAACCCAACAAGGCGACGAGTGGTTCACGCGCTTTCCGCCCTTTGAACGGTTCCTGCACTTCCTGGTCGTCACCAGCTTCCTGCTTTTGGTCCTGACCGGCATGCCCCTCAAGTTTTACTATACCAATTGGGCCAAAGTCATCTTCGGATTGCTGGGCGGCCCGGAAGTGGCCCGCACCCTTCATCACTTTGGCGCGCTCATCACTTTCCTCTACTTTGGACTGCACTTGGCCAGGTTGTCCAACAAAGCCTGGCAAGCGCGAGGCAAGTTCCATGTCTCCAATGGCCTGCGTTCCAAATGGACCCGCCTGAAGTGGGCGCTTTTCGGCCCCGATTCCATGATTCCGACCTGGCAGGACGGCAAGGATTTCATCGCCCACCAGAAATGGTTTTTTGGCAGAGGGCCGAAACCCCAATTTGACCGCTGGACTTACTGGGAAAAATTCGACTATTTCGCGGTATTTTGGGGTGTTTTTGCCATCGGCGTCTCCGGTCTGGTCATGTGGTTTCCGCAGTTCTTTTCCTATTTTCTGCCGGGTTGGGTGATTAACATCGCCCTCATCGTCCATTCCGATGAAGCCCTCCTTGCGGCCGGTTTCATCTTTACCATTCACTTCTTTAACACCCATTTCCGATTGGAAAAATTTCCCATGGATACCGTCATCTTCTCCGGCCGGATTTCCAAAACCGAACTGCTGCACGATCGCCGACGCTGGTACGAACGTCTCCTGGCCACCGGTCGCCTGGACGATTTGCGCGTCAAAGACGAGTGGGAACGCTGGAAAGGCATCGCCCGCACCTTTGGCTACCTGTTTTTCGGCGCCGGCGTCATCCTGCTCATTCTGATCATCTACGCCATGGCTTCGCGGCTGATGCACTGACTTCCCGCGGTCCGCGCCTTGCGGAAAGGGGCCGGGGCACGGCTGGCTTTTTCGCCCGCAGCTTGGAAATCAGCCAGGGCGGGTCAGCCCACTGGCCGGTTCTCTGGCGCAAAATCTGCTAAGAAAACACCAACCGATGTCAAGCGATTGGCCCCTCCCGAAGGCACACTTTATACATGGGTATTCGTCTGATGATCATCCTGGCGGCGGGGTTTCTGGCGGCCAACGCCTCCTCCAAGGCCGCCGCGATCAAGGACAGCGATTGCCTGGAATGCCACAGCGACAAAACACTGGCGAGCACCAACGCGGCGGGGCGCGCCGTTTCGCTTTACGTGGACCCTGCGGCGCTGGCGGCATCGGTCCACCGCACCAATTCATGCGCCAGTTGCCATAACGACATTACGGACAAGCACCCGGACGACAAGGCCGCGCCGCGGGCGGTGGATTGCGCGCAATGCCATTTGGAACCGTCCGTGAGTTACACGGCCAGCGTGCATGGCGTGGCCCATCGGGATGGGACCAACAGCGGGACCCATCATGCGGCGGTCTGCACCGACTGCCACGGGTCGCACGGGGTGCTGCCGCCGAGTGCGCCGGAGTCGCCGCTGAATTTTGCCAATCTGGCCCGGACGTGCGGCCAATGCCATGAACAGGAGGCCAAGGACGTGATGGCCAGCGTGCATGGCAAGGCGGTGGCGGCCGGGCGGCGCGACGCGGCGACCTGCACGGACTGTCATTCCGAACACAAGATCGAAGCCCTGCGGGGAGGCTCGTCCCTGAAAATCTCGCGGGAGATTTGCAGCAAGTGCCACGCCTCGGAGCGGCTGAACACCAAATACAATCTGCCGGCGGATCGGGTGAAAACGTTCTTCGCGAGTTACCACGGCCTGGCGGCGCAGTACGGCTCCACCCGCGCGGCCAATTGCGGGAGTTGCCACGGATTCCATCTGGTTCTGCCCTCCACCGACCCGCGTTCGAGCATTTCCAAGGACAACCTGGCCGCCACCTGCGGCAAATGCCACGATGGAGTCAGCGCCAATTTCGCGGAGAGCAAGGTGCATGTGGACATTGACGCCGCGCGCGGGGCCGCCCAGTTGAGCGAGCGGATCAATTGGTGGGTGCGGCAGGTTTACCTGACGATGATTTTTGTGGTGATCGGGTTGATGGCGGCGCACAACGCGCTGATCTTCGGACGGAAGGCGGCGGTGCTGAACCGCCGGACCGAACGGACCCTGGTGCGGATGGATGCCGCCCAGCGGTGGCAGCATTTCGTCCTGGCGGCCAGTTTTGTTGCGCTGGCCTGGACGGGATTTGCCTTGAAGTTTCCCGATTCGTTCGTGGCGCATTCGCTGGGTTCGTACGAACCGTTCCGGCGGTGGAGTCATCGCATCGCGGGGGTTGTGCTGCTGCTCGCCGGGGCGTATCACCTAGGCTACGCGGCGGCGACCCGGGAGGGGCGCCGCCTGGTCAGGGACATGATGCCCGGCCTGAAGGATGCGCGCGACGCGGCGGTCAATGCCCGGCGGCTGGCCGGTTTGGGCGGTGTCAAACCAAAATTTGGCCGGTTCGGTTACGCGGAGAAAATGGAGTATTGGGCGGTGGTGTGGGGAACCATCATCATGGGCGTGACCGGCCTGATGATCTGGTTCAAGATGGAAGTCACCCGGTTTCTGCCCCGGTGGGCGGTGGACGTGGCGACGACGATTCATTATTACGAGGCAATCCTGGCTTGCCTGGCGATTGTGGTGTGGCATTTTTATCATGTCATCTTTGATCCGGACGTGTATCCTCTGAATCGGGCGGTTTTGGATGGCCGCGTCTCGCGGGAATGGCTGGAAGAGGAACATCCGCTGGACCAGGCGCTGGCCGGCGGCCAGCCGGATGCGGCGCCACAAACGCCTGTCAAAGACGGCGAATCTGGAGAAACGAAAAGTGCGGAGCTTTGAAAGTCTGGACGAACGCGAAGTTCTTTCCCTGGCCATCGCGATGGAGGAAGAGGACGCGAAGGTCTATGACAACTTCGCGGAAGGGTTGCGCGAAAACTATCCCGAGCAGGCGCAGAAATTCAATCAAATGCGCCGGGACGAGGAAGGTCATGGCCACCGGCTGCTGGAGCTTTTTCGAAGCCGTTTTGGAGAGCACCTGCCCTTGGTGCGGCGCGAGGACGTGCGGGGCTTCATCAAGCGGCGCCCCATCTGGCTGGAACGGCCGCTGAGTTTGAAGGCGGCGCGCAAGCAGGCGGAATTGATGGAGCTGGAAACGGAGCGCTTTTATGAGGCGGCGGCGCGGCGCGCGACCGATGCCGGCATCCGCCAACTGCTGGGCGATTTGGCGGCGGAAGAGCGCCATCACGCCTTGGTGGCGGCGGAACTCGGTCAGACGCGATTGAGCGACGCGGAAGCGGCCCACGAAAAGCGGCGTTTTGCGTTGCAGGTCATCCAACCGGGGCTGGCGGGGCTGATGGACGGCTCGGTTTCGACTCTCGCGCCGTTGTTTGCGGCGGCGTTTGCGACGGGGAAAAGCAGAGAAACCTTACTGGTGGGATTGGCGGCGAGCCTTGGGGCGGGCATCAGCATGGGGTTTGCCGAGGCGTTGTCGGACGACGGAACACTGACCGGGCGCGGACATCCCTGGGCGCGCGGCTGGGTCTGTGGGGCGATGACCGCGGCGGGCGGACTGGGGCACACGCTTCCTTTCTTGATTTCGAACATTCACATTGCGATGGTCCTGGCGCTGGCCGTGGTCTGCGTGGAATTAGGCGTGATCTCCTGGATCCGCCACAAATACATGGACACATCGTGGACGGCCGCGACGCTCCAGGTGGTGCTGGGCGGCCTGCTGGTTTTTATGGTGGGAATGCTGATCGGCAGTTCTTGACAAAATTCTAAAACACCCAACGAAAAGGAACATTATGACTGACTCAAATGACCGTGAGGCGTGGTTGAAGGGGGGCGATGCGATGTGCGCGACGCTGCCGCCGCCGCCGCCGCGCATTTACCGGCTGATCTTGCTGGGCGCGCCAGGGGTCGGAAAGGGAACGCAGGCGGAGTTGCTCGGGCAACGCCTCGGGGCGTGCCATCTTTCGACCGGGGACGTGTTCCGCGCCGCCAAATCTCTGCCCAAGGAGAGTCTCAGCCCGGCGATGCAAACGGCGCTGAGTTCCATGTCGCGGGGCGAACTGGTCCAGGACGAGACGGTGCTGGCGATGGTGCGGGAGCGGTCGCGGTGCATGCGGTGCCGGGGAGGGTTTCTGCTCGACGGATTTCCCAGGACGGTCGTCCAGGCCGAGGCGCTGGAGAACCTCTTGAAATGGGAGCGGCGCGCGCTGACCGCGGTTATCAACTATGATTTGCCGGTGGACGTGATCGTGGACCGGTTGAGCGGGCGGCGGACGTGTCCGGATTGCAAGGCGGTGTATCACCAGACCACGCGGCCGCCCAAGACACCGGACATTTGCGACCATTGCGGGGGCAAATTGTATCAGCGGGAGGATGACCGGGTGGAATCGGTGCGCGTGCGGATGACGGCCTACCAGCGGAGCACCAAGCCGCTGATTGATTTTTACGAGCAGCGCGGTCTGCTGGTGACGGTGGCGGCGTTGGGCACGCCGGAGGAGATTTGCGAGCGGACGCTGGCCGGCTTGAACGTGCGGTGACGGCCCGCGCCGGCAAGCGATCAGCCGTCCAATCCTATCCTGTCGCTCAGGCTGAGGCCGGCCAGGGATTTTCGCAGCGAATTTCGGGCGCGGTAAATCCGAAGCTCCACCGCCTTGGGGGTGCAGTGCAGAATCTCGGCGATTTCAGATTGCGCGAAATTCTCGTACTCGAACAATACCAGCGGCGTGCGCAGTTCCTCCGGCAGGGCCTGCACGGCCGCCCGCACTTGGGCCGCCCGTTCGCCGGCCTGCAATTGTTCGCCCGGCAGCGGGGAGAGGTCCGGAATCCCCTCCAATCCGCCGCCCCGCCCGCTCTCTCCCTCGGGCAGGGAGATTTCGGGGTGCCTGGCATGGCGGCGGTGGCAATCGCGCGCCAGGTTGGTCGCAATGGCGTAAAGCCAGGTGGAGAATCTCGCGCCGGAACGGAATTTTGCGCGATGCCGATAAACCCGCACGAAGGCTTCTTGCGCGCAATCCTCCGCGTCGGCTCCGTTGGATAATTGCCTCAGCAGATAGTGAAACAAGCGCTGGCCGTGGCGCTCCATCAAGTCGCCCAGGGCCGCGTCGTGCCCGGCGGCCAAACGTTCCATGTCTTGCCGGTCTTGTTCCTCCTGCGCCTGGTCATTCATTGCATGTGATGGCCGGCGGCGTTCGCTGGACTGCCGCCGCCGCCGAGCGTTTGGTCCTCAATCCAATCCAGATAGCGCCGGCCCTGCTCGGGCGGCATGGCGCGGCTGACGGCATAAAAATGTTCCAGCATCTCCATCTGGCATTGCGCGCGCACTTGCGCGATCTCCGCCAGCTTCCTCTCTATATCCGGCGTCACGGCGTTGGTCTGCGCAAGAATGGCCTTTAGCTCCTCGTTTTTGGCGGCGATGCGCCCGCACATTTCCCGGCACTTTGGCAGGTAGCCGGCGTGCAAGTCGCAAATGTGCTGGAACTGGGCGTCGTTGAGGTTGAATTCCTGTTTCAACCACAACAATTCCGGCGTCTCGGCGCGGAGGGCGGAGCGGGTGGGGGAGGTGGCGCAGAGATAGAGGGCGAAATAGCCCGAAATAGCCCCTAATACCCCGATACAAAGAATAGCCAGGGCGCGTTTCATATCAGAAGTGGTTCTTATGATAAGGATCAATGGACTGGATATACCGGGCCGCCAGTTGAGCGTGTCCCCGCTGCTCCCGGGCGTGGCCGTTGACATATCCGGTCGTCAGCCCAACGCCCAGGAGAATGGTGAGGTAGGCCAGCGCCACCGCTTTTCTGGCGAAGAGGCTTTCCAGCCATCCTTGCCAAACCTCCCATAATTCCCGCGCGGTGGTTGTTCCCGCCGTCTGCGCGACGCGCCGCCAGACTTGTTCCTTAAAACGCGGCGGCAAGGGTTCGGCGATTTTCCACTCCCCAAGCAATTTCCGCAAGGATTCGTCTTCCGCAGGGTTCATAGGCGTGGCCTGGACTGGATCCGGCTGGCTCCAAACAGAGACTTGATTGTCTTCATAATCATTCTTGGCGGGCGCTCTTGTCCCGCGTGAACTTTCCATCCCTAATACGCCGCCCGAACGCAAATCCCTCAGGGCGGGAGGGAAATCTAAATGCCAAAGGCTGAATGCTAAAGGCTAAAGTAAGGTTTGGCTTGATTTCAAAAACCGGGGGCGGAGAATTTGAACCGGAGAACACAGATCACGGAGAAGCTCTGGCTTGGCTCGAAAAATGGACGAGAAGAATCGCCGCCGAAATGCGCAAAAGGCCCAGCGCGGCAAGCCGCGACCAGAGATGGATTGCCACAAAAGAGCGCAAAAATCGCAAAGAAATAACAACATAAGCTCTTATCTATGTGTTCCTTGCGTTCGTTTGTGGCAAAAAGCTTGTTGGAATTGCATGATTCCACACTGTTGCACCGGAGAACAATCCATTGTTGGAGCAAACTCGCGCCATAAGCCGTCTAATCCCATGTTGATATGATATCGCTTCCCAAATCCCTCTCTGGCGTGGCTCTCATAATGGCGCTGGCTTCGCGCGCCTCCGGTTCGTCGGTGATCATTCAATTGCTTCCTGGCAATATCGGGGACACCCCGGTCACTGTGCGCGTCGCGGACGCGGAGTCCGGCAAACGATTCACCGTTTTCTGCAAAACGAACGACCCCCCCGCAGACGAGTTTCTGCACGCATCGCTCGAAGTGCGGGACGAAGACCATCGGATTGCCTTTTGCCAGATTGAGAAGCGCTGGACCACCAACGGCGTGGAATTCTCGTTCGACGTCGCGCAGGCGTACATGGAAGCTTCCAAGTTTACGCTCATCGAAACCGCGCATTCCGGCAGGCAACCCATGCCCGGTTTCACACAGGATTGGTTTTACCTGCGGGATTTTGTGACGAACAGCGCGACAGCCGCCGTGCCGCCTGGTTCGAGCACGGTCTCTCCTGACATCTTGAAGGCACTGCCGGGCTGCATAAAAACACTGCGGCCGGGTGCGCGGGCTGACCAGGTCTGGCAGCAACTGGGTTTGGCGGCGTACCAACACAGCCTCGGCGGGGAATCCTTTCCAACAAAGGAGCGATATTGGTTGAACTCGAATCAGGAACTTGAACTGGTCTTCGAAGAACCAGCGGGGGGTGACATTGCGGGTCATGATTCGGGCGACCAACGGAAATTGGTCCAAGCAACTCTTTACAAAAATGGCCGTGAAATCGTCGCGTCCAGCAAATGAAAAGGCCCTCTTTTTTGTGCATGGCGTTGCTGCTCGCCATTCTGATGGGCGGATGCGTGGACAACACTTCTGTCGGGCGAATCAATTCCAAGGTGGCAGCCACCGGAGGAGGGCGGCTGGAAGCGAAACGGCTGCCGGCGGAGGCAGTGGCGCGTCTCGGTTCGCACCGGTTTGTGGAACGCAGCCGGATCCGGAGTCTGACGTTTGCGCCGGACGGCGCGGCGTTGCTGGCCGTGACTGACGAGGAAGCTTGTCTGTGGGACGTGGCGACAGGCGAGCGGCGGCGGAGCTTCCAGGGGCGACACTCGGTCTGGAGCGGCGCGCTGGCGCCGGACGGGCGGACGGTGGTGCTGGCGGAGAACGGCCCCGCCATTGACGTTTTTGACGCGGCCACCGGCAGGACCAAAGTGCAAATGACAGGGGCGAAGAATGGATCTTTTGCCCTGGCGTTAAGTCCCGATGGACGCCGGGCCGCCAGCGGCGATGGCGGGGACATCCTGCTCTGGAGCGTGGAGTATCCCAAGGAAATGCAGCGATTGGCGCGGACCGGGGGAAGGATCACGGCGCTGCAGTTTTCTCCGGATGGACACCGGCTGGGGTATGCGGTTGCGTTTGCGGATTTCCCGGAGAAAGAGATGCGCATTATTGGGCTTGAAGGCGGCACGGCGCCTCTGAGGTTGGAGGGTGGGCCGGGCTTCATGGCTTGCCTCGCCTTTTCGCCGGACGGGAAAATACTGGCTGGATCGTGCGACGTTCCAATCCCCAACGGCCACCAATCTTCCCTGCGCTTCTGGGACACGGCCACGGGACATACTCTGCACAACGTGCCGGGGAGTTTCGAGGCGGGCGCGTTCTCGCCTGATGGCCGCTGGTTTGCCGCCAGCGGCTTGGAACACATCATCGTCTATGAGGCGGCCACGGGGCAAGAGCATCACCGCCTGCCGGTCTATCACCAGCATATTTGGGCGGTCGCGTTCTCTTCCGATGGAAAAACGCTCGCCACCGGACAAGACCAGCATATCCGGCTCTGGGACACGACAACCAGCCAGGAGATCGCCCCTGGCCTCGGTCATTCCGAACCGATTCAGGCGATCGCTTTTGCGCCCAATGGCCGGACGATTGCCACCGGCGGCCTGGATGGAAGAATCATCGAGTGGTCCTGGCCCGGGGCGCGGGAGAGCGGACGGATCGAGGGCGTGGGGTCTTCCTGGGGCGTCCAGCATCTGACGTTTTCTCCCGACGGCCAAATCCTCGCCGCGACGGCGTGGATCAACAATGATGACCCATTCTTTTTGTTTGACGCAGCCGCGGGCAGGCCGGTCGCGCGTTTTGGCAAGGATCACCCTGGCAGCGGGCCGGTGGAGTTTTTGCCCGGGGGAGAGGAAGTCATCACCGGCACAACATGGCAGGGAGACGGCGCTCTGGCCGTGTGGCAGGCGGCTACAGGAGAATGGAGGCGCGCGGTGGGCCATTCCCGTGAAAGAATCCTGGCCGTGAAACCGTTGCCCGACACCAACCAAGCCTGGTGGGCCGGTGAATTTCAGGGGCTTGGCTTGCGGGATCTGGCGACGGGTCAAGACGTGCGTCTCTTGTGCGGAGGTCGTCACGCGGACGCGCATCTTGCCGTCTCGCCTGATGGCAACTGGCTGGCGGAGGGAAGCAGTGTTTGGGACCTCAAGACGGGGGAAGTCATCGTCCACGGTTCGGATTCGGATACCCCGTGCGCAATCTCTCCTGACGGCCGCTTGCTGGCGTCGGCGGACAATGGCGGGGTGGTGCTCTGGGAGGCGTTGACCAGAAAAGAAATCCATCGCTTCGACCCCGGAACGGGGAAGGTCAGAGCACTGGCCTTTTCCCCGGATGGCACGGTGCTGGTGACGAGCGATTATGACGATGCGCTGGTGTGGGACATGACCGGCCGGCTGCGAAACGGACGCTTGCCGGCTCTCACTCTGATGAGGGCGAAGATGGAATCGCTCTGGCAAGACCTGGGCTGCGACGTTGCATGGGTGGCGCATCGCGCCGCCTGGACGCTGGCCGCCGGAGGCGCCGCCAGCGTAACTTTTCTGGCCGGACGAATGCACCCGGCGGTTTCCGATCCTGTTCAAATCCAAGCGCTCCGCCAATTTTTGACTGATCCTGATTATGATGTTCGTGAACATGCCGCCCGCGAGCTTCTGGATTTGGGCGCCGAGTTGCCGCCCGCCGACCGGGAGGCGTTGTGCCGCCCAAGTCGCATAGTGGACGACCGGGGAGTCCAACTGGGCCGTCTTCGTCCGCCGGTGCTGCTGCCTCCACCGGCGCTGCTGCCTTTGCCCGAGCGGGTGCGTTCTTCGCGGGCGGTGATGGCGTTGGAGCACAACCCGGCCTCCGAAGCGCAATCCTTGCTCGACACCCTGTCGGATGGCGCGCCCGCCGCCCCGCAAACCCGCGAGGCGAAAGCGGCTTTGGCGCGCTGGCGCGCATTGGCTGCGGCTCGATTATCGTCCTCGGCGCGATGATGACCGCGTCGGCCACTCACCTGCTCAACACTGATATGAACCCAGGATGCAAGGCGTGATGAGTTGATGATCCGTGGGACTGACCCCTTGGTGACGGGCAACAGTTTCAAAAGCGGCGGAGGGCCGCCGCAGTCCAAAACGCTGGCGCGGAATCCTCTGCGGCTTCCTGTTTGCGCGAAGCGTTTTGGAGTGCGCCAGTCCTGGCGCTTTCGTTGAGTGCCGCAGCCAATACCGCAAAATATCGTGAGCTTATCTAAGTGCCATTCGGTTCAGTCGCGCAGAATCGCACATTATCATTTTCTTCCTGCAACGCGCAGCACGGTCATTGCTTAAAAACAGGCTCACGCGTCATGCAGGCTCCGGAGTTCCAGGTTGGCGCGGCGCAGGCGCACGGCCAGCGCCGCCGCCATCCGGCCTAAAACCGCTCCGTTCAACAGCGGGTGCTCCCCGCAGATTTCATCAAAGTCGTTTCTCCGCAGCACAAATAAATCGGTTTGGGCGGTGGCGACGGCATTGGCGGATCGGGCCTGCTGATCCAGGAACCCCATCTCCCCAAAAAAGTTGCCACGCCCGAAATAGGCCAGCGTGCGATAGCGCCCCTCGCCGACAGGCAACTCAATCCGCACCTCGCCCCGGCGGATCAGGAACAACTCGTCGCCGCGATCTCCGCATTGAAAGATCGTCCGCCCCGCCTCCACGGAACGCGCGGCGGCGCAGGTCTGGAGCGCGGCGATGCTTTGCGGCGGCTCGATTCCGCGAAACAGTTCGATCTCCCCCAACGCCAGCGGCGTCTGCGCGGTTTCATTCTGCAAGAGATGATGTTCCTCCAGCAGGCGGTCCTCGGCCCAGGCGATCGCTTCATCCAGCTCGGCAAACAACTTCACGTTGTCCTGCCGGTCAGTCACGCCGACCTTGCGGAAATAGTCTTCCAGATTCTCCCCGGCCGGAAGAGTCGCGGGCATGTGGCTGAAGAGCAGGAACGCCCCCCGCTCCTGCAGCAGCGCCTCGATCAATTCCAGCATGTGCGCGGCGGTGAAATCCACGGACCGCACCCGCCTCATGTCCAGGATCACGCACCGGCAGCGCTTCAGGTCAGGCTCCAATTCCACGTACAACTTGTCCGCCGTGCCGAAAAACAGCGCCCCTTGCAGATCGCAAATGACCGTCTGGCGGCCGTAGGCCCCCAGCGCCTGCGCCTCGGCGGGAAGGCGGTTTTTCTTGGACGAAATTTCGTTCCCGTAAATTTTCCGGTGCAGCACCGGGCCGTGAATCTGGTCCCGCAGGAAAATGAGCACGGCCAACGCCAGCCCCGTGCCCGAGGCGACAATCAGGCTGAACCGCGCGGCGGTGATGATGACGGCCCAGATCACCACGAAGTCAAGAAGAATGCTGCGGTTGCGGAGCAGATGGAAGCTCTTCCAGTCAAACATCCGGCAGGCCACGACCATGAGCACGCCCGCCAGCGCCGCCAACGGCAGCCAGCCGACCAGATTTCCGAACAAGACAAAGGCGAGCAGGACAAAGCAGCCCTCGAACAGGCCGGAGCGCCGGGTCTGGCTGCCACTGTTGATGCTGACAATGGTCGCCCCCATCGTGCCCGCGCCGGGCATTCCGCCGATCAACGCCGAAGCCACGTTTCCGATTCCCTGCCCGATGAGCGTGCGATTGGAATCGTGGCGCGCGCGCGTCAGCGTATCCACGATCACGCACGTCTTGAGCGTATCAATGGAAAGCAAGGCGGAGAGGGTGAGCGCCGGAACCAGGAGCAGCTTCCAATCGGAAGGCTGGATTGCGCCCATGCTTTTCCACCCATCCGCCAACTGCGGCCAGAGCGTGCCAATCCCGCCGCCCACCGGCCCCAGCACCAGCTTGTTGCCCGATTGTCTCAGCAATTCCGGAAAGCCCAAACCCAGTCCGAAATACATCAGCATTCCCGCCGCCAATCCGATAATCACCGCCGGAACGGCTTTGGTGAGCTTGGGCCCGGCCAGTATCCCGGCCACAGTGGCCAGCCCGACGGCGATTCCCTGCCATTTCCAATGCTCCGGCGCGGAAAGTCCGGCCATCAAGCCCGCGCCGTGCGGATAGCCAAGGAAACCGGGAATCTGACTGGCAAAAATGAGCACCCCAACCCCGCTCAAATAGCCGGAAACCACGGGATACGGAATGAACTTGATCAACTTGCCGCCGCCAGCCGCGCCGTAACAAAACTGCAGCGCCCCGGAAGCCAGCGCGACCAGGGTCATCAGCGCCGCCACCCGCGCCGGTGACATCGCTTCGCCCGCCCCATGCGCGGAAATCATTTCCGCGGCGAAGGCCGCCAACACCGCAGCCGCCGGTCCGCAGGGCGCGGAAATCAGCCGGGGAGAGCCGCCCAGGGGCGAGGAAAGCAGACCGGTGGCGATGGCGCCGAAGATGCCCGCCAGCACTCCGTGGGAAATGTAATCCTTGCCCAGCGCGGCATACGCCGCCACCCCGTAAGCAATCGAAGAGGGCAGCACTACGAGCATGGCGGCGAAGCCGCCCCACAAATCACTGGCAATCGGTCTGGAAACTTTTGTCAGTTTGTCATCCACTCAGAGCAATCGCTCCAGGGCTTCGCACAAGGTCTGCAAAATCCGCACCCGCGCGAAATGTTTGTCGTTTCCGGGCACCACCGTCCAGGGCGCGAATTCCGTGCTGGTGCGCGCCACCATCTCGTTGATCGCTTCCTTGTAGGCGTCCCATTTCTCGCGGTTGCGCCAGTCTTCGTCGGTGATTTTATAGCGCTTGAACTCAATGCCCTTGCGTTCCTTGAACCGCCTCAATTGCTCCTCCTTGCTGATATGCACCCAGAATTTGGCCAGGGCGATGTCCCGGGCCGCCAGTTGCTCCTCAAAATCGTTGATTTCCAGATAGGCCCGTTTCCACTCGTGGTCCGCGGCAAATTTCTCCACCCGCTCCACCAGGACCCGCCCATACCACGAACGGTCAAAAATCGTCACGTAGCCCGCCCGCGGAAGATGGCGCCAGAAGCGCCAGAAATAATGGCGCGCCCGCTCCTCATCCGTCGGCGCGGCGATGGGAATGATGCGGTAGAGGCGCGGATCAATCGCCGCGGTCACCCGGCGGATGGCGCTGCCCTTGCCGGCGGCGTCCCAGCCCTCAAAGACGGCGACGGTAGAAATATTCTTGACATTCGCCTCCCAGGTCAGCCGCGTCAGCCTGCCCTGGTATGTCTCCAACGCCTCCCGGTACTGCCGGTCGGTCAGCTTTTGCGTAAGGTCCACGTGGTCCAGCACCGTCTCGCCCGATTTCGCCCGCGCCCGCCGGACCGGCGGCTCCGCCACGGCGGCCGGCGCCTTCCCCGCGCCTCCATCCTTGAGGCGGGATTGGAGCGATTCCAGGAGGATCCGCCCGGCGGTCAATTCGCGGTAACGCCGGTCGGTCGCCTCGATCAGGTGCCAGGGGCACTGGGCCGAATCGGTGCGGCGGATGGCGCGCTCGCTCGTCTTGATAAACTTCCCATAGAGTTTGAAATTCTTCCGGTCCGCCGGCCGGACGCGATGACGGGTGTGGGGGTCACGCTGAAGACGCTTTAGCCGCCGCGCCTGCTCCTTCCGGCTTAGATGAAACCAGAGCTTGACGATCAGCGCGCCATCGTCGGCCAGCATTTTTTCAAAGAAGGCAATGCGGTCCAGTTCGCCATCCAGTTCGCTGGCCTTGATTTCGCGGTAAACCCGCCGGACCAGCGGGTCCGAATACCAGGAACCGAAAAAAATGCCGATCCGTCCGCGCGCGGGCAACTCGCGCCAAAACCGCCAGAACCGGGGCCGCGCCCGCTCCTCGTCCGAGCTTTGCGAGAAGGCGTGCGTATCCACCCCGCGCGGATCCAGCCACTCGTTGAGACGATGGACCACCTCGCCTTTGCCCGCGCAGTCCGCGCCGGAGACGATGACAATGACGGGGATTTTCCGATCTTTCAGGGCAAACTGCACCTTCAGAAGCTCCGAGCGCAACGCCGGCATGGCCGCGTCGAATTCCTTCCCTGAGATTTTGTGGCCCAATTCCGCAACTTCGAACATCGTAAGGGGTATCTTAACCAGGAAACCCGGACAACTGGCTAAACTTTCTTTGGCAAAATTGCGTCCTTTATTGCCCTGTCACCCCCGCCCAAACCAGGGTCCGATTGCCCTCCCCCGCGCCGGGGCCAACTATTAGAGGAACTCGCCGGAAAAGAGCCGGATTTGAAGTCACCCTAATTGGACTGGCGGAGGACAAGAAGCGTGGATTGACGGAATTCTGAAATTGTGAGCAAATCGAAAGTGGTGTGAAAGGTTCAGTTTCGAGCCAACAACTTTACAGACAAATTGAACCGCCCAATCACAACTTGAACCCATGAAGATACACAGACACCTCGCGTCAGAACTGGTGGCCGCCGCTTTGATTCTGGCAGGTTCGGCTCCTCCAATTCAGGCGCAGACGATCATTTCAAACACCGTGCTCCATAGTTTCACGGCGACCTCCGGTTCTTTTTTCACCAACAGCGACGGATCTTTTCCGAACGGCGTGATTTTATCGGGCAACACCCTGTATGGCACGGCGTATTTTGGCGGGGCTGCGGGCAGTGGCACGGTGTTTAGTGTCAATACTAATGGAACGGATTTTACGACCCTCCATGGTTTCACGGGCGGGAGCGACGGGGCCAATCCGTTTGCCAGTCTGATTCTGGCGGGCAACACGCTCTATGGAACGGCGGGGGGGGCTGGCCGCATCTCGGGATATGGCGCCGTGTTCAAGGTCAACACGGATGGCACGGGCTTCACGACCCTGCACAGTTTCGCGTCCGGCAGCGAGGGGGCTTATCCGGATGCTTCTTTGATTTTATCGGGCGACACCCTCTACGGAACGACGTATGCTGGCGGGGCGCCGGGCCAGGGCACGGTGTTTAGTGTCAATACTAATGGCGCGGGTTTTACCACCCTCTATAGCTTCGCGGGTGATACCGACGGGGCAAATCCGGCTGCCGGTCTGATTCTGGCGGGCAACGCGCTCTATGGAACGGCAGAGGCTGGCGGCATCGCGGGAAATGGCACCGTGTTCAAGGTCAACACGGATGGCACGGGCTTTATCACCCTGCACAGTTTCACGGCCGTCAGCGACGGGGCTTTCCCGGAAGCTTCTTTGATTTTATCGGGCGACACCCTCTACGGAACGACGTATTACGGCGGGGCTTCGGGCGATGGCACGGTGTTCGCCCTCAACACCAACGGCGCCGGTTTTACGACTCTGTATAGTTTCACCGCAACCTCTGCAGCTTCTCCCAATACCAACAGCGACGGGGCTAACCCGGTTGCGGGTTTGAGCCTATCCGGCAACACCCTGTACGGAACGGCGATGAATGGCGGCCCTTCGGGCGATGGCACGGTGTTCGCCCTAAACACCAACGGCGCCGGTTTTGCGACCCTGTATAGTTTCACGGCTACCTCTGCAACTTCTCCCAATACCAACAGCGACGGGTCTCTTCCGGGTGCAGGTTTGAGCATATCCGGCAACACCCTGTATGGAACGGCGTATTATGGCGGCACTTCGGGCGATGGCACGGTGTTCGCGTTGAATTTGCCTCCGGCGCCCGGCGCCACGCCCTCCATTACCTGGACTAATCCTGCTGCCATTACATTCGGAACTGCGCTCGGCCCCGCCCAACTCAACGCCTCGGCGGGCGTGCCCGGCACTTTCGCTTACGACCCGCCGGCGGGCACCGTGCTCAATCTGGGAACCAATACGCTTTCAGTCGTCTTCACGCCGGACGACACGGTGGATTACACCAGCGTGACCAACACGGTAAGTTTGGTGGTGTTGCCGCTAGGCCCGGGGCAATGCCTGCCGCCGCCCCTCGGCCTGGTCGCCTGGTGGTCGGGCGACGGGCAGGCCTCCGATCTCACCACCAATCACAATGACGGAACGTTGCAGGGCGACGCAACGTACGCGCCAGGAAATGACGGGATGGCTTTCAGCTTCAGCGGCTCCGGCTACGTCGAGATCGGGGACCAGGCGGATCTCGATATGAGCAACGCGTTTTCCTTTGAGGGCTGGATTTTCCCGACCGGCCCCGGAAGCAGTCCTACTGGCTACAGCATTCTCATCAACAAGGAAAACCAATACGAGGTTGCCCGGTACTCCGACGGGACCATTCAATGGGCGTTTGCCAACTCAAACCCCGGCTGGATTTTTATGGACACCGGGGCGGTGGCGCCGCTGAACCAGTGGACGCACGTGGCGGTCGTCTATAGCAATGGCATCGTCAATACCTACCTCAACGGGGTTCTGACCAACACCTACAACGGGTCCGGGCTTATCGGCAGCTTCACCTCTCCAAACGATTTTCGCATCGGCGGCCGTTCCGCGATGAACGAGTTTTTCGAGGGCCTGATTGACGAGGTAAGCGTTTACAGCCAGCCCCTTTCCTCCAACCAGGTGGCGGCCATTTACGCCGCCGGGGCCGCCGGCAAGTGCCAGGAGTTGAAGTTCCTCGCCCCGCCGCCGACCAACGCCGTATCTTACGTCGGCGTCAGCAACGCCCCCATGAGCGTGGTCGCTTCCGGCACGGGCACGCTTGCTTATCAATGGTGGCGCGGCACAACGCTGCTGGCCGGCCAGACCAACGCCGCGCTCACGCTGCCCAATCCCCAATTCTCCGACGCCGGCAATTACACGGTGGTCGTGGCCGACAGCACCGGCGCGTCCATCACCAACGCCGCGCCCGTGACGCTGGATGTGCTCCTGTGCGATCCTCCGCCCAGCGGCCTCGTCGCCTGGTGGCCCGGTGACGGGAATTTCTTTGACATCGCCGGCACGAACAATGGCACGCCGACCGGTGGCGTGAGTTTTGCGCCGGGCATGGTGGGACAGGCCTTCAGCTTCAATGGGGCCGGTTCCGTTGTGGATGAGGGCACGAATGACGCGTTCGATTTCAACGGTGGCAACGGTGATCTGACCATCGAGGCCTGGATCAACCTGGCTACACTCCCGCCAACCGCCGAGGGCTTCGTCAGCAAGGATGCTGGAGGCCCCCCCTATTCGGGCTGGGCGTTCTATTGCTATAGCGATGGGCGGCTGGCTTTCGGCGGTGCGGGCGTGTGGGAGCTCACCACGGCTCCGGGTGTCCTCAGCGCCGGGGTTTGGTATCATGTAGCGGTGGTCAAGAGTGGCAACAACTACAGCCTTTATTGCAATGGCATCTTGGCGGCTTCGACCAGCCACGCGGGGGCGCTGGAAACCTCCCCTGCCTCTTTGCAGTTGGGAACCAGCCTGCAATGGTGGATGAGCGGTCTTTTGGATGAGGTCGGCATCTACACCAACGCCCTTTCCGCCGCGCAAATCCAGGCCATCTACAATGCCGGCAGTGACGGCAAGTGCAAGGAGTTGACGATCCTCGCCCCGCCGGCCAACGCCGTGTCTTACGTCGGCGTCAGCAACGCGCCCTTCTACGTGGTCGCTTCCGGCACTGGAACACTCACTTATCAATGGTGGCGCGGCACAACGCTGCTGGCCAGTCAGACCAATGCCGCGCTCACGCTGCCCAATCCGCAGTTCGCCGACGCCGGCAACTACACCGTGATCGTGACCGACGCCAACGGCTCCATCACCAACCTGGCGCCCGCAACGCTTACGGTCAAGCCGTGCGAAGACACCATGGAGGGCGGGTTGGTCGGCTGGTGGCCGGGCGACGGCCAGGCTGATGACCTCACGACCAATCATAACAACGGAGTGCTCGAAACCGGCGCGGGCTACGCCACGGGCATGGTGGGCCAGGCCTTCAGCTTTAACGGCGCCCAAGGCGGCGTTTGGATTCCGGCCAGCCCGAGCCTCGATGTCGGGGCCGGAGACGCTTTCACGTTCGTTGCGTGGATTTTCCGAACCGGACAGATCCCCGGACGCTCCGATTGGTGGGCGCCTATCTTCGAGTACTACAGCGGCGTTGACTTCTGGCAGGACAGCACTCCCTCCGGTCTGTATGTGAACGTGTTTGATACCGGGGGGACCTCCCACACCTTGTACGCTGACGGATCCCTGACCCCCGCCGCATGGAACCAAGTAGCTCTCACCTACTCCAAGACAACCGGCCAGGTGACCATCTACGCCAACGGCGCGCCCGCGGCCTCGGCCCATGTTGGCGCCTTCACACCGCGCACCAGCACCGCGCTTTCCCTCGGCTCCCGTGCCGCCGGCAGTTTCAACGACGTTGCCTATGCCTTCAACGGCCTGATTGACGAGCCCGCCCTCTACAACCGCGCTCTTTCGGACGCCGAGATTGCCACCCTCTACGCCGCCCGGCAGGACGGGATGTGCAAGGCGCTGCAAATCCTGGGCCTGCCGCAAAACCCGGTGGCTTATGTCGGCGTCAGCAATGCGCTGTCTGTGACCGCCTCGGGCGCCGGAGCGCTCACCTACCAGTGGTGGTGGAACGGCGCGGCGCTGGCCGGCCAAACCAACGCGGTCCTCAGCTTCGCCAATCCGCAGCCCGCCAATGCGGGCAATTACACTGTGGTCGTTGGCGACGCCACGGGTCAGTTCATCACCAACTCGGTTCCGGTGGTGTTGGACGTGCAGCCCTGCGCCGCCGTTCCGGGCGGGCTGGCCGGCTGGTGGCCGGGCGACGGGCATTTCTTCGATCTCGCCTCGACCAACTATGGCGTGGGGATCAACGGCGTCAGCTTCGGCCCCGGCGTGGCCGGGCCGGCCTTCGTGCTCGATGGCGACCGCCAGTTTGTGCGCCTGGGCAATCCGACTAACCTGCAACTCCAGACCTTCACCCTGGCCGCCTGGGTCAAAAGGGCCAGCGCCTCCCAGGTCAGCCGTTATACGCCGCAAGGTCCGAGCGGATTAGTCATCAGCTACGGGCAGAACGGGTATGGCCTCGGCATCGCGAATGATGGCACGCTGGGGTTAAACCAAATCGGGGTTAGCGGTGTCTCGCCCGTGGAACCGTACCTCAAGGTGAACGATACGAACTGGCACCACATCGTTGTCACCGAGGACGGCAGCACGGTGGTCTTCTACATGGATGGCGTGGCGGGAGCGCCGCTCTCCTATGCTCCGGGTTTCCAGTTCACCACCGGCTTGGCGATAGGCGCCCGCGCCGATACCATGGGCAACAGTTTCTGGGGCGGCATTGATGAGGCGATGATCTTCAATCGGGCTCTCGCGCCCGCTGAAGTGACCGCCCTGTTCGCCTCCGGCGCCGATGGGATATGCAAGCCGGCGGAGTTGCTTGTGGCGCCGCTGCAAAACCAGACCGCCTATCCGGGTCTGGCTTGCGCGCTGAACGTCGCCGCTTATTCGAGCGCCGGCCCATTGAGCTACCAGTGGCGGATGGAAGGTGTGAACCTCGACAACGCCACCAACGCCACCTTCGTCATCACCAACGCCCAGCAGATCAATGCCGGGAACTATGACGTCGTGGTGAGTGATACGGTCAATGTGACCACAAGTTCCGTCGCCGTGGTGACGCTCTCCTTGTGTGGGGCGATGCCGCCGGGCCTTGCGGGCTGGTGGCCGGGCGACGGCCATGCTTATGACCTCACCGGCAACAATAACGGCAGCCTCCAGGATGGGGCCGCTTATGCTCCAGGCATGGTGGGACAGGCCTTCAGCTTCAGCGGCGCCGCCGGCAATTTTGTGCAAGTGCCGTCCAGCGCCAGCCTTAACCTCCCGCAGTTTTCAATCCAGTTATGGGCCTTCCTCGACCCCTCAGTTCTGGCCAGTGGCAACCGCAACGCCGCGCTGGTCACCAAAGGGGACGGCAGTTCTTGCGCGGGCGGGTTTTATCTGGGCTATCAGAACTATGCTTCGTCCTACACCAACAGCCTGACCTTTCAGGTCATGGCGGGGTGTGGCGCTTATTCAGGCGTGTGGATCACCAACGCCGTGCCCGCAGCCGGCTTCTACCACATCGTCGCGGTCTTCGACGGCAACCTGGCGAGCCTCTACTTGAACGGGAACCTTGCCGCCACCAGCACCGCGCTGGTCAGCGGCATGGCCTTCAATGGTTACGCTTTGCGCATCGGCGAATCCTATGGGGCTTCCGACGCGTTTCCCGGCCTGATTGATGAGGTCATGCTCTTCAACCGGCCCCTCAATTCGGACGAAATTGCGGCACTCTACGACACAGGCTCTGCCGGCGCGTGCAAGGCGCTCCAAATCCTGGCCCAGCCGCAGAGTCTGACTACCAACGTGACCCAGGCGGTCACCTTCACCGTCGCCTCCTCCGGCACCGGGGTGCTGGGCTATCAATGGTGGAAGGACCTGACCAACGCGATTGACGGCGCGACCAACAACTCGCTGCTCTTCACCAATCTCCAATTGTCCGACGCGGCGAGCTATAGCGTCGTGGTGAGCGACGACTTCGGTTCCATCACCAGCGCGCCTGCCGCCCTGAAGCTGATTGCGCCGCCGGTCATCACCAGTTTCACGCCCGACGCGGGAATGGCCGGGAATGTAGTAATGGTTGCGGGCGCGAACCTCGCCGGGGTCTTCCAAGTGCTGTTTGGCGGCGCTAATGCCACGTTCCTCGTCGCCTCGGACACGAACCTCTGGGTGTATATCCCGCCTGGCGCGACCAACGGCGCATTCAGTGTGACCACGCTCAGCGGAACTGTGGCCAGTCCGGGCGATGTGACCTTGAACAGCACGCCGGCATGCCTGGCGCCGCCACCAAACCTGTTGGCCTGGTGGGCGGCTGAGGGAAGTGCGGACGACCTGGTGGGCACCAACCACGGCAACCTGCAGGGCGGCGTCAGTTTCGGGCCAGGCGAGGCCGGCCAGGCCTTTGCATTCCACGGCGGGAGCGATTCGGTGGTGGTGCCGGACTGTGCCAGTCTGGAGTTGACCGGCCAGTTCACCGTCGAGGCATGGATCAACCCTGCCGATTATACAAGTGAGGCGATCGTATCTAAAATCGGTGGGCCTGCGGGTAATTACGGCTACCAGTTTGCGACCGGGGGCGGCTCTCTCTGGGCTTCTTTCAACAGCCCCGGCCAAAGTTGGCCTGAGTTTTCGATCAGTTCGCCCGCCTTGGTGACACCCGGCGTCTGGAATCACGTGGCCTGGACTTATGACCAGTCGGCGGAACTGCTCTTCATCAACGGGGTCCCTGTGGCCACCAATGCGATCGGCCCCCAGACCATGGCGACGACGCGCTCGAATTTCCGCATTAGCCGCGACGACAACGGGAACGTTCCTTTCAATGGCGGGATAGATGAGGTCTCGGTTTACAGCCGCGCCCTCGCCCCGGCTGAGATTCAGGCCATCTTCAACGCCAGCACTGCGGGCAAATGCAAACCCGCCGATACCAACGCGCCCACCGTCATCGCCACCGCCCCGGACTACGGGCGGCTGGGCCTGCCCGCCAACACCGTCCTGGGGATGACCTTCAGCGAGACGATGGACCAAACGACGCTGACCACCAACACGGTCTTCGTCACGGATTCCTTGGGCAACCCGGTGCCGGGGACCTTCGCGTATAGCCTGGCGAACCGGACGGCAACCTTCACACCGCTGGCGGAAATGCCGGATGGCACCAACACCCTCACCATCACCACACGGGCGCAAGACCTGGACGGCAACCCGCTGGCCGCCAATTTCAATTGGAGTTTTTGGGTCAATGCCAACGCCATCATGCTCACCAACAATACTCTGATTGACACGAACAACTCCGCTTATGACGGCATGGATCTGCTCGTCAGCAACTGCACCGTGTCGCTCAATGGCAGCCACTCTTTCGACGGCCTCCGGGTGATGAATAGCGGCGCGCTCAACATCGCCGGCGGCACGACGCTTAGCGTGACGCAGGATCTCAAGGTGCAAGGCAATTCCTCCGTCCTCTGCCAGGGGGCGAACAATACCAGCACCAACGCGAGCGGCCAATGGGTCGGTCAGGGTGTGACGATCAACGCCTCGAACGTGTTCGTGGAGGCGGGTTCGAAGATTACGGCCGATGGCCAGGGCTATATGGGCACTACCGGCAACAGTGTCGGGCCGGGCGGCGGCGTGTGGGTGAATTCCGCTGTGGGCGGCGGCGGCGGTGGCTACGGCGGCGTCGGCGGCTACGGCTATGCGTGGGTGAACCCTGGCGGTCCGACTTATGGTTCCCTCTTGCAGCCGGTGGATTTGGGCTCCA
>Ga0182027_10000565_pt1 | contig 63836 bp, 56 predicted proteins | sample 712E1DmetaG_FD_121300 | JGI IMG/M metagenome (GOLD analysis project Ga0182027, IMG submission 121300) | Permafrost microbial communities from Stordalen Mire, Sweden - 712E1D metaG (Illumina Assembly) | ecosystem: Environmental > Terrestrial > Soil > Wetlands > Permafrost | place: Sweden...
CGCCCATATTATTTAGTTCGATTTATTAATTCAATTATTCTGCAATAATCTCAAACGCAATTTCAACCTTAACTTCCCTGTGAAGTTTTATTATTGCTTTATAACTTCCTATCTCTTTGATCTGATCTTCAGGAAGTGTAATGCTCCTTCGGTCAATATCAAATCCTTTTTCTTTAAGTGCTTCCGCAATCTGAATAGTGTTCACTGAGCCAAATATTTTTCCAGAACTGCTGGTTTTAGCACCGACTATAATTTTAATATCAGCCAGTTTGCCTGCCAAAGCCTGAGCTTCAACTTTGATCTTCTCCTCTTTATGAGCTCTTTGCCTGAGATTCTCAGAATGAATCTTCTTCGCAGAACCACTGGCAGCTATAGCTAAACCCTGTGGAATAAGATAATTTCTACCGAAACCATTCTTTACCTTTACGAGGTCATCTTTCTGTCCAAGTTTTGGAACATCCTGTAATAATATAATTTCCATATTAGAGTCTCCTTATTTTAATAGATCTGTTACATAAGGAAGCAGAGCTATATGTCTTGCTCTTTTGACTGATTTAGCCACTTTCCTTTGATATTTCAGCGATGTACCTGTAATTCTCCGTGGAAGAATCTTCCCCTGATCATTCAGGAATTTCTTAAGGAATTCAGGATCCTTATAATCGATATATTTGATTTTGTTCTTCTTGAACCGACAGTACTTCTTTTTCTTAATTTCAACTGTTGGGGGAGTCAAATATCTGATTTCTGATTCATTCTGTGCCATGTCTTATTCCTCCTTAGATTTTTCTGATTCTCTTTGTTTTCTCTTTTTCTCTGCATATTCGACTGCAAACTTGTCCATTCTGAAGGTCAGAAATCTAATGATCCTTTCATCCCTTCTGTATTGTAGCTCAAGTTTCTCAATAAGATCACCTGTGCCTTTGAATTCAATCAGGTAATAGAAGCCAGTAGACTTCTTTTGAATTGGATAGGCAAGTTTCTTCAGACCCCAGTTCTCTTCATGAACGATCTCACCAGTGTTGTCGGTGATGACCTTCTTGAATTTCTGTACCGCTTCCTTCATCTGGTTCTCAGACAAAACGGGAGTTGCAATGAAAACGGTTTCATACTGATTCAACATAATAGTTTATCTTTTAATTGTTTATGATTTTGGCTCGCAAAAGTACATTTTTTTATTTTAAACAAAAATAATTTGATGCAAAATTTTTGTGACCGCTTCTAATAACTGGTTATCAATCAATGCCTGTCTATTATTTTCCCATATAAATCTATCCTGAAGGCTTTTTACTATATTTGTATTGATGCATTTAATAAAAAAAGAATAAGAGTTTTATGGAGAATTTTATTGTCTCAGCGCGTAAATATCGTCCTGCCACCTTTGATATGGTTGTTGGACAGGATTCAATAACCAACACGCTGAAGAGTGCAATTAAGAACAATCACCTTACGCAGTCCTATCTCTTTTGCGGACCAAGAGGTGTTGGAAAAACCACCTGTGCAAGGATTTTCGCAAAGACAATTAATTGTAGTAATCTTAAGGAGAATGGTGAAGCATGTGATAAATGTGAGTCATGTATTTCTTTTAATACATTGAGATCTTTTAACATTCATGAACTGGATGCTGCTTCGAATAATAAAGTTGATGATATCAGGAGCCTTACTGATCAGGTACGCATACCTCCTCAGGTTGGGAGGTACAGTATTTATATAATTGATGAGGTTCACATGCTATCATCGTCAGCGTTTAATGCCTTTTTAAAAACTCTTGAAGAGCCGCCATCACATGCAATATTTATTCTTGCCACAACAGAGAAACATAAGATAATTCCAACTATTCTATCGCGTTGCCAGATATTCGATTTTAAAAGGATAAGGATTGAGGAAATTGTTCAAAGATTGATGTATGTTGCTAAAAATGAGAATGTCACAGCTGAAGAGGAGGCTCTTCATATTATAGCCCAGAAAGCAGATGGAGCACTAAGAGATGCCCTTTCTATCTTCGATCAGATCGTGAGCTTTTCTGGCAAACAGATTCATTACAAAGATGTCATAGAAAACCTTAATGTACTTGATCTGGAATATTATTTTGACACTGTTGATAAAGCTCTGGATGGAAATCTGTCTGAAGTGCTGATTCTTTTCAATGAAGTTCTTGAAAAAGGCTTTGATGGTCATAATTTTATTGCCGGATTAAACAGTCATCTTCGCGACTTGCTGGTTAGCAAAGATGAAATTACCATTCGTCTTCTGGAAGCAACTCCCTCAGTCAAACAAAGATACCTGAAGCAAGCCGGAAAGAGCCCGGTAGATTTCCTGGTTAAAGCTCTTGAGATTGGCAGTGAATGCGATCTTGCCTATAAAAATAGCAAAAACCAACGGTTGCATGTTGAGCTTTCCCTTCTTAAACTTTGTTTAATTAAATCAGCAACCGGTTTGGTTGTTGAAAAAAAAAAGAATGACAATTCCGGGATAAATGTTCCAGATAAGCAGGTTCAAGTCCCTTTACGATCAGAAAATACTGTGCAGTCTGCTGAAAAACAAGAGAATGCGATAAACCACTCCCAATTAATTCCCCATAAACCAGAACCGCCTAAAGATAAGGGATCAAAAACTATTTCAATTAAAAATATAATTGCGGAAGAGTCTGCACCTTATAAAATAGTTGAGGTTTCAGAACAGATTTCTGTGGAAAATCCTTCAGATGTTTCTCAATTTAATGATACCAGTTTCATGAAAGCCTGGAATGGCTTTATAATGGAAATGAATTCTGATGGGCCTAGAGTCTCAAGCATGTTTAAATCAATTAGGCCGGAACTGCAAAACGGTGATGCAGTTCTGTTACACCTGAGCAATGCTGCTCAAAAAGATATGTTCATCCAGAATTATAAGCAAAAGTTAATAAATTTTCTTGAGACACACTTTGGCTCGAAAAGAATTGATATTGATACTGTCGTTGATCTTTCTGAGACCAATGATATTCTCTATTCTGACGAACAGAAATATAATTATCTTTCTTCCAAATATCCTATTATAAAAGATATGAAGAAGACTTTTAACCTGGATATTGAGTAAGTTTAATTTGAAACTAATACTGTTGCTCAGTGGAAAGAAAATTATTTGTGGCTTTAATCTCAGAGGATCCTGTATTTGCCGGTAATCTTAAAAAAGCAATCAGGGATTCTCTTGATTTTGTACAGATTAATTATTTCGATTCCGATTTCTCTTTTCTTTCGGTTTTCCCTGATACAAAAACAGATATAATTCTATCCGATCAAAGAGATAACTCCGACGATTGGAAAGTATTGCTGGAAGAAATCTTTAAAGTAAATCAGGATGCACTTGTAATCTTTGTAGTTGAAGACAGGGAAAGGAATAAGTCTGTTGCAATGATCAGGTCAGGAGTTTATGATGTGATTACACCTGCATTATTTACCAGGATTCAACCGCTGCTTCATCGAGCTCTTCGTGACCTTGAAGATAAGGCTCATCTCAGGTATTTATCATCTGAAAAAAGTTTTGGAGATCAGATTGCCAATAATTCAAGGTCAATGCTGAGTATCATAAACAGGGAATATACTTATGAAAAAGTCAATGCTACTTTCTGCAATGCTCATAGTATTAAAGTTGAAAGTATCATTGGAAAACCTCTTTCAGAAATATGGGGAAAGGAGACTTTTGAGACTAAGATAAAAGACAATATTGATTTATGTTTTCAGGGAAACACTATTCGATACGAGGCAAATTTCAACACTCCATTGTTTGGCAACAGGTTTTTTGAAGTTGTCTTTCGACCCATAACAAAGGATTCGGGAGAAATTCTGCATTTACTTGCAGAAACATTCGATATAACAGACCTCCGGCTCTCACAGCAGGTAGTTAATGATATGGAAGAAGAGTTTAAAAAACTTGAAACTAACCTTCCAATCGGATTCCTGAGATGTGATACTTCAGGAACGATAATTCATGCAAACAGAGCTTTTCTTAAGATAATGGAATGTGAAGATGAAGCATTATTAGCCGGCTTCAGGATAGATGAATTCTATGTTGAGAAAGGTCTTTTTGATATACATCTTTCACAATTGCTTAATAGTCAGATAAAGACTTTTGGTCGTGTTTCATTTTATACATGCCATGGCAATGAAATCGCATGCCGGATTAGTGGATTTATTGTGACAAATGAATCTGATAATCCTTCATATATCGATTTTGCATTTGAGGATTCCTCCCGTGAATTAATGTTGGAAAACCGTCTCCTTCAGGCACAAAAACTTGAGACAATAGGCGCTTTAGCTGGAGGTCTTGCCCATGATTTTAATAACATTCTGACAACTATTTATGGTTATTCAGAAATGCTTCTTGAGGATATCCCTAAATCGACTCCATCGGCAGAAAAAGTGAGCCGCATAATTACAGCAATTAATAAAGCGAAATCTCTTACTGACCAGATTCTTACTTTCAGCCGTCAGGTTGATCAGGAAAAGATTCCTGTTAGCGTTGCAGAGGTTTTAAATGAAACAATAGGATTCGTTAAATCAGCAAAACCTGAAAATATTGATATTAAAGAAGATATCCTTGTTACAGATGTTCATATTCATGCTGATCCCACACAACTTTTCCGGGTCTTTCTGAATCTGATGACAAATGCTATCCAGGCTATGGAAGAGAAAGGCGGGACAATCTTTGTAAAACTTGCAATAGTAAATGGGAATCTGGTCAGACATGAACTCAATAAAGATATAGTAGCTGATGATTACGCCTTGATTACTATTGAAGATACTGGTGAAGGCATGGATCCAGCATTAATGCAGCGAATTTTTGAACCATATTTTACAACCCGTGAAGTTGGAAAGGGTACCGGTCTTGGTCTATCCGTTGTCCACGGGATTATTTCCGAAATAGAGGGAGAAATACTTGTTTCAAGTAAAAAAAATAAGGGCTCTGTTTTTTCAGTATATCTTCCAGTATCAAGTGAATATCATACAGATGAGGAGATTAACTACAAAGATAAAAAACTCCTTTTCATCTCCGGAAACAGATATGAATCAAATATACTTTCACTTGCGATTGAGCGAAGCGGTTATGGAATGGTTTTTGCTGCAGATCTTAACCATTTACTCAAATTAATTTCAGATACTGACACTTTTCCTGACCTTATTATTTACATGGATGATTCTAAAGAAATCAGACCTGATGATTTTATTAATATCTATACTGCAAAAAAACTCCGTATACCTGTGATTCTTATTAGTGATAAAAATCAATTGCAATCAGGAGAAAAACTTGTAAATTCGGGGATAGTTAAACAGCAATTAACGAAACCTGTTTCGCTTAAAGAAATCCATAATGCAATTCAAATTTCATTAGGATAACTGATATGGCTGGCATTCTGATAGTTGAAGACGATAGAGACCTGAGAGAGATGTTGAGAACCTCCTTAGTGAAGATGAAATACACGGTTATTGAAGCTTCAAACGGGAAAGAGGCAATATTGCATTTTAAACCTGCTATTACGGATCTGGTAATTACTGATCTTATAATGCCGGATGAAGACGGACTCAAGGTAATAATGAAAATTAAAGAGATGAAACCAGCTACAAAGATCATTGCTATTTCAGGCGGCGGAAAAGCCGGACCTGGAAACTACCTGAGTTTAGCAAGTGCTTTAGGTGCTGATGAAGTATTTTCTAAACCGTTTTCCATTCATGATCTTCTGAAAAAAATTGAAGAGTTACTAAATATAGAACAACCTCAATAATTATTTGTTATTATAATAAACTTTATCATCATGTTACATAAAAAAGTAGAAGATATTTGCAACAGACAGGTTGAAAGAGAAGGCTATTCTTCAAATCTTTACCTTGCTATGGCATCCTGGGCAGAGAACCAGGGAATGGCCGGAATTGCCTCATGGCTGTATGTTCAGGCTGATGAAGAAAAACTTCATATGCTGAAATTCATTAAATACATAAATGAAAGAGGCGGAAAAGCAATAATCCCTGCATTTAAAAAACCAGTATCAGAATTTAAAAGTGCTGAAGATGTATTTGCCCAGGTACTCAAGCATGAAGAATTTGTCACAACCAGCATTAATGAGATAGTTCAGATTACACTTGAAGTGAAAGATTATACAACTCATAACTTTCTGCAATGGTTTGTTAATGAACAAATTCAGGAAGAAGCTTCTGCACGTACTATTATAGATAAGCTCCGTCTTGTCGGAAAAAATAATATGTACATATTCGACAGAGACATTCTTGGTTTAAGAGCTGCTGAATCTGCTGCCAACCAGCCATTATAGTATAGTTAAAGAGACAGTTATTTTTATGTTTTAATTACCGGAAATTGATTTTACCCCGCAGAGATGGCGGGGTTTTTGTTATTTAAAAATAGTTATGGAAACTATTTTGATAAAATAACCTATTTTTGACGGATATTTTTAAATTGAAAATTTCTTAGAAATGAGCTTTATAAATAAGGTACTTGGTCTTTTCCTTGGCAATAAAAACGAAAGGGATATGAAAGAGATAGATCCCCATGTGATATTGATTCACAATGAATACGAGAAGCTACAGGGACTGACAAATGATCAACTTCGGGACAAAACGGCAGATCTGAAAAAAAATATTCTGACAGGGATTTCTAATGATGAAGATGAGATCCGACAACTTAGAGAAAAAGCTGAAAAGGAAGAAGATGTTTACCTGAAAGAAGAGATTTATAACAACATAGATAAACTCGAAAAGAATATTGAGGAAAAGCTTGAAGTGATTCTGGATGAACACCTTCCGGTTGCTTTTGCAATTGTAAAAGAGACTGCAAGAAGATTCAAGGAAAACGATGTCCTTGAAGTAACAGCTCATCAATATGATAGGGATCTGGCGGCTACACGACCCAGTATTACCATAAAAGGTGAAAAAGCTTTATGGAGTAATAAATGGATAGCCGGAGGAAATGAAATCACCTGGGATATGGTTCATTATGATGTTCAGCTTTTCGGCGGTGTTGCTCTTCATAAAGGGAAAATTGCCGAAATGGCAACAGGGGAAGGCAAAACTGTAGTTGCCACACTCCCTGTATTTCTTAATGCACTTGCGGGTAGAGGTGTTCATATTGTCACGGTTAACGATTACCTGTCAAAACGCGACTCCGAATGGATGGGCCCGATCTATGAATTTCATGGTCTGACTGTTGATTGTATTGATAAGCATCAACCTAATTCAATGGAGCGCCGGAAAGCCTATAACTCTGATATAACTTTCGGAACAAATAATGAATTTGGATTTGACTACCTGAGAGATAACATGGCTGTTAATCCTGAAGATCTTGTCCAGAGAAAACATCATTATGCTATTGTGGATGAGGTTGACTCTGTGCTTATTGACGATGCTCGTACTCCACTTATTATTTCGGGCCCGACAGCTCAGGCCGATAACCAGCAGTTCGACGAACTTAAACCAAAAGTTGAGCGTCTTGTGAGTGCGCAAAAAAAACTCGTTACTCAGATACTTGCAGATTCTAAAAGATTGATCTCCGAAAACAAAAATGAGGAGGGAGGTCTTCTCCTCCTGCGCGCATTCAAAGGTCTTCCTAAAAACAGTGCTCTTATAAAGTTTTTAAGCGAAGAGGGTAACAAATCTCTTTTGCTTAAAACAGAGAATTTCTATATGCAGAATAATAACAAAGATATGCACAAGGTTACTGATGAGCTATTCTTTGTCATTGATGAAAAAGACAATACAATCGAACTGACTGAAAAAGGTATTGACCTGATTTCTACATCGGTGGAAGATACCAGTTTTTTCATTCTTCCAGATGTTGGTTCAAAAATTGCCGAAATTGAAAAATCAAATCTCGATGAAAAGGGACGATTAAGAGAAAAAGATGAACTTCTGCAGGATTATTCGGTAAAGTCTGAAAGAGTTCACACAATGACTCAACTTCTGAAAGCTTATACTCTTTTTGAGAGAGATGATGAATACGTAGTGATGGACAACAAGGTAAAAATTGTCGATGAGCAAACCGGACGTATTCTCGAAGGTCGTCGTTATTCGGATGGACTGCATCAGGCAATTGAGGCAAAAGAGAATGTCAAAGTTGAAGCTGCTACACAGACTTATGCAACTATTACTCTTCAGAATTATTTCAGAATGTACCATAAACTGGCAGGGATGACCGGTACAGCTGAAACGGAAGCCGGGGAATTATGGAACATCTATAAACTTGATGTTGTCATTATTCCTACAAATGAGCCTTGTATAAGAAAAGACAGGGAGGATATAGTTTATAAAACAAAAAGAGAAAAGTATAATGCGGTCATCGATGAGATTTCACTGATGAATAAGCAGGGAAGGCCTGTGCTAGTCGGTACCACTTCAGTTGAAATTTCCGAATTATTAAGCAGGATGCTTAAAATGAAGGGATTAAAACATAATGTTCTGAACGCTAAACTCCATCAGCGCGAAGCTGAAATTGTAGCTGAAGCAGGTAAACCGGGTACAATTACGATTGCTACCAACATGGCCGGGCGTGGTACTGATATTAAACTGACACCTACAGTGGTTGAGGCTGGCGGACTTGCAATAATTGGTACCGAACGTCATGAGTCCAGAAGGGTCGACAGGCAGCTCCGCGGACGAGCCGGAAGACAGGGAGACCCGGGATCATCGCAATTCTTTGTATCTCTTGAAGATGAACTTATGAGGCTGTTCGGCTCTGAAAGGATTGCCGGAATTATGGACAGACTTGGACTTAAAGAAGCTGAAATGATCCAGCATCCGATGATAACAAAATCTATCGAACGGGCTCAGAAAAAAGTTGAAGAAAACAACTTTGGCATAAGGAAAAGGCTTCTTGAGTATGATGATGTTATGAACTCCCAGAGAGAGGTTATTTATAAGAAAAGGAAACATGCCTTACTGGGTGAACGGCTCATTGTTGATGTGGCTAATATGATGTATGATGTTACCGAATTATTAGTTGATACATATCATAAAGAAGGTGATTTTGAAGGGTTTGACTTTGACCTCATAAGATCATTTTCAATGGACTCTCCTGTACCAAAGCAGGAGTTTGTGAAATCTGCCTCTGAGGATGTCATTGAAAAAGTCTACAAGAAGGTACTTGAAACATATAAAAGAAAAGAGGAGGCCATTTCAAAACAGGCATACCCAGTTCTGAAAGATGTTTATGACAGAATGTCTCATGTTTACGAAAACGTAGTTGTCCCAATTTCAGATGGAGTGAAAGTTTTCCAGGTAATCACTAATCTGAAAGCTACAGCAGAATCAGAAGGGAAAGAACTTGCTAGGGCATATGAAAAAACTGTCGTACTTGCAACAATTGACGAAGCATGGAAAGAACACCTTAGAGAGATGGACGAACTTAAACAGTCTGTCCAGAATGCAACATATGAACAGAAAGATCCTTTACTGATCTACAAATTTGAATCGTTCGAATTGTTCAGAACGATGCTAAACCAGGTGAATAAAGAAGTTGTGAGCACTCTGATGAAAGGGCATATACCATCACAGGATCCGGAACAGGTTAAGGAAGCTGAGCGCAGACGTCAGGTAGATATGAGTAATTATAAGGCTTCTAAAAGTGATTTTTCACAATATAGCAATACCGGTGGTGGCAGTGATCCTGACAAGCGGCAAAAAACAGAACCGGTAAGGGTGGAGAAAAAGGTAGGAAGAAATGATCCGTGTCCCTGCGGTAGTGGCAAAAAATATAAACAATGCCACGGACAGCAGCAAGCTGGCGCTCCTTTACCCAGGTAATGAGTAAAAAACTATTTTACTTCATCAATAGCCTTCTGTATCCTTGTATATATTTGTTTACTTACCGGTACCAGTGGAAGCCTTAGAATATTTTGGCATAGATTCATTAAATTAAGCATTGCCTTTACACCAGCAGGATTTCCATCTGTAAAAAGTAGCTCGGTAATCTCCAGGAAACGAAACTGAATTTCTCTTGCAACCTTGAAATTGAATTTCAGGGAATTATTTACCATCTCACTACATTCTGCCGGGAAGGCATTCCCCAAAACAGAAATCACTCCTGAACCTCCAATAGCAATGATCGGAATAGTGTCTATATCATTACCTGAAATTACAAGAAAGTTTTCAGGTTTATCTTTAACAATTTTCATAATCTGTTCCATATCTCCGGAGGCTTCCTTGATTGCAACAATATTTTCACAATCATGTGCCAGCTGAATACAGGTTTCTGCAGTAATATTGCTGCACGTTCTTCCCGGGACATTGTACAATATTACCGGAACCGGACTTGCAGTTGCTATCGCTTTGAAATGTTGAAATAATCCACGTTGATTCGGTTTATTGTAGTATGGTGCTACTGATAGAATCCCATCAACACCAGCCAGGTCGGTATTTCTGACCTGATTAATAACTTCCTGCGTATTATTTCCTCCAATACCGACGACCAGAGGTAATCTGTTATCAATAGCTTCTTTTATATAACAAACAACTGCCTTTTTTTCATCTTTTGAGAGGGTGACAGATTCACCTGTTGTGCCAAGAACAACAATGTAGTTCACACCACCTTTTATTACGTGGTTCACAACACGTCCTAATGCAGAAAAATCTATACTTGAGTCATTTTTGAAAGGTGTAACTATTGCAACACCCGTTCCTCTGAATTTTTTCATAGTTATTTGTTTATTCTCCCTGCTAATTTGATTTTGTATTTATCATTTCAAGATAATATAATACCTGCGTCAGATAATTATTTATATCTGTATCTTTTTTAAATTCAATCATCAGATCATAATGAGGGTTAACTTCCTGGTTATCAAATATACCAACTTTAAAACCAGCCAAAGATAAACATGATATATATTTTAATGGAAAAACATCTGTGAAATTAATATCAATCAGTATATCAAAAGGTGTATTGATGAATATATCTGCCTCTCTTGAAACCGGCCTGTATGAAATATTAATATCCTCCTTTTTAAGGCAAGTGAGATATCTTATTGCTGTTAATTTATCGGGAAGCTCTTTTCCCGGAAAATAGCCCATAATTTTAACTTCTATCTCTTTTTCAGCCATCTTCTGATGGAACTGTGTAAGCGCAGCGAAATCATCCGGGTGGGAAGCATCCCAAACCAGACCAATCGATTTTGAATTGTTGATATTGCCTTTAAACCTTTTTCTTTTCATCTTAGCCACCTTCTTTCGAAGGATGGTCTTTCCTCTATTCAACCTTATATTTTTAAACATTTCCATAATACAAACCTAACTGTTTTTTATTAAAAAAATGTAATGAGGTTTAGGATTCTTCACCAATTAATTTAAGGAATTCTTCCTCATTTATTATACCCACGTTAAGTTCAATAGCTTTCTCTTTTTTTGACGGACCCATATCATCACCAGCTAGAATGAAAGTGGTATTTGATGAAATTGATGATGTGTTCTTGCCTCCGTGTATTTCGATAATTTCTTTATACTCTTCACGCGTATGTCTATAGAATATACCTGAAATAACGATAGTCTTTCCTTTTAATTTATCTGATAAAACAATATTTGTCGGTTCCTCAGAGAACTTTATTCCATAGCTTCTTAACCGTTTTATTATTTCTTTGTTTTCCTCATCAGCAAAATAGGCAATAATGCTTCCGGCTATTTTTGGACCAATTTCATTGACTGTCGTCAATTGTTCAGGATCAGCATTTATAAGTTCATCAATTGTTCTGAACTCTTTAGCCAGGATTTTTGCGACAGTTTCCCCGACATGTCTTATTCCCAGTGCAAACAGAACATTCTGATAGGGTACATTTCTGGAATCATCTATGCTTTTAAGGATATTGACAGCAGACTTTTCGCCAAGTCTTTCAAGAGGTACCAGTTGTTCCTTTTTTAATTCAAAAAGATCGGCAATATTCGAAATCAGTCCCTTACTGAAAAGAAGATCTACTGTCTCTTCACCCAATCCTCCAATATCCATTGCTTTCCTGCTGATGAAATGTTCAATCCTTCCCTTTATCTGTGGAGGACAATGCAGATAGTTCGGACAATAATGATTTGCTTCACCTTCATTTTTTACAAGAATAGTTCCGCATTCAGGGCAATTGGAAATAAAAGTTACCCTGCTGCTTTCAGGACTTCTGTTTTTGAGATCAACACCAACTATTTTAGGTATAATTTCACCCCCTTTTTCAACAAAAACTGTATCATTTATGTGAAGATCAAGTAAATCAATCTGATCTTCATTATGTAGCGAAGCACGTTTTACAGTTGTTCCGGCAAGAAGTACCGGCTCAAGATTTGCAACAGGTGTTATATTGCCTGTCCTGCCGACCTGGAATGCAACTGACAACAGCTTTGTCGAAACACGTTCAGCCTTAAACTTAAATGCAATAGCCCATCGTGGCGATTTGGCTGTATATCCTAATTCCTTCTGAAGCCTGAGAGAATTGACTTTAATAACAACTCCATCAATATCATATGGCAGATCTCTGCGTGCTATATCCCAATATTTAATAAAATCCATAATCTCATCAATGTTCCTGCAAAGTTTCATGCTATCAGGTACTTTAAATCCAAGAGAAGACGCAAGTTTCATGTTGTCAATATGATTGTCAAAGGGCAGATCTTCTCCCATCATAAAATAAAAATGACAATCGAGTGACCTTGTTGCCACAATTTTTGGATCAAGAAGTTTCAATGTTCCGGCAGCTGCATTACGCGGATTTGCGAAAAGCTGGATCCCTTCAGCAGCTCTTTCTTCATTGAGTCTGTTGAAAACCGATCTGGTCATCAAAATTTCACCTCGCATCAGAAACTCACCAGGGACTCTTTCCTTATTAATTTTTACAGGTATATTTCTGATAGTTTTAAGATTCAGAGTAACATCATCACCTTTTAGCCCATCTCCTCTGGTGACCGCCCTTTGCAGGTTTCCATTCAGATAAGTGATACTGATTGACGCTCCGTCATATTTAAGTTCACAAGCATATTCAACTTCCGAATTAACAATCTTTTTAACCCTGTTGTCAAAGTCCCTTATTTCTTCTTCACTATAAGTATTCCCCAGAGAAAGCATGGGATATCTATGCTCATATTGAACAAACTCTTTAGTGACATCGCTTCCTATCCTTCTGGTTGGAGAATCTTCAGTAACAAGTTCCGGAAACTTTTTTTCAAGAGTTTCAAGCTCATTCAGAAGTATATCATATTCAAAATCTGAAATTTCAGGTTGGTTAAGCACATAATATCTGGTATTATGCTCGTTGATCTCTTTACGGAGCTTTTCGATTTTATTCCTGGCTTCAGATTGTTTCATTAACTATAACGATTATCATTTTACTAACAATTTAATAATCTTTAATTCCTAATTCCAGACGCCATCTACCTTTTTCCCACAGGCAGGACATTTACCATTTTTTAAATTATTAAACGATATACTGTAACCGTCTCTTTTGATAACCACTTTACCGCATGAAGGACATTTGGTTTCGGCTATTTCATTTCCAGGAACATTTCCCACATAAACGTATTTCAAACCTTCTCCGGAAGCAATTTCTGCGGCCTTTGTCAGTAAATCAACAGGAGTGGGAGGCAACTGATCGAGCTTATATAATGGATAGAACCGGCTAAAATGAAGTGGCGTATTTGTGAAACCGTTAGATGCCAGCCATCCGCACATTTTTTTTATTTCGTCGAGATTATCTGTCCATGAAGGCACAACCAGGTTGGTTATTTCCAGCCATGTACCCATCTCCCTGAACACTTTAAGACTATTCAAAACCGGTTGAAGTTTTCCACCTGAAAGCTTAAGATATGTGGATTCACTGAATGCCTTGAGGTCAATATTGGCAGCGTCAAGAACAGTGCAGAGTTTTCTTAATGGCTCTTCATAAATGTAACCATTGGATTTGAATATATTCTTTATTCCTGCTGTTCTGGCTAACGTTGCTGTTTCAAGGGTATATTCATAAAAAGTAACAGGTTCTGAATAAGTGTAGGCTATTGAACTGCACTTACTTTTAATGCACCCTTCCACAACTTGTTCCGGCGGGAGCTCATAATTTCTGGTTTTATCAGGACTAGTTTGTGAAATTGACCAGTTCTGACAGTTGAGACAGACCAGATTACATCCGGCTGTTGCAATTGAATAAGCTCTCGAGCCTGGTAAAAAATGATACAATGGCTTCTTCTCGACCGGATCAATATTCAAGGCACATGGGTTGCCATAAGCCATCGTGTAAAGCTTCGACTTATATACCTTACGGTTATTACATTTACTTATTTCACCCTCCTTCAACACACATTCGTTAGGACATATTCTGCACATTATTCCACGGGCAGTCTCCTCCTGGAAGAGTGCAACCTTTTTATAAATATCAGGTACATCATCAGAAGCACGATGCAACGATAATCCGCATGGAAGAAATGCCATTCCGGCCGAAAACGCAAAACATTTTTTCAGGAACTCGCGTTTCCCTTCATCATAATGTTCCATATTCATCTCAAATGATCTGAAATATAATTCAAAATTAAAGCTAATACTTGTTCCCAACTGTTCCAAAAAGAAGAGCTGCAAAAATAACCGTTGATAATAAAATAATGGTGGTTCGTATACCAAGTGCAGGAATTGCAAGTCCTGAAGTAATTACAAAGCCCAGAGCAGAACCGGCAAGATCAGCGCTGTATACTGAGGAAGTATCAGAATACGTCTCTTTCCTTTTTGTCATTAAGCTGAATAACTGACCTGTCAGTGCTGAAGGTATAAATATAATAAATACCAGCAGGATAATGGAGACTAAAGAGTTGCTTATTGCTGTTAATTTATTGAATATTAATCCTATGGATATGTAGAAAATGATCATGGAAAGCGAAATAATCCATATAATAACTGATCCTGATCTTTTCATATTGAAGCCAGATCCAAAAGCAAGACCAGTCATTAAGGAAGCCATAATCAATCCAGTAAGCAGGTACATGTAACCGATTGTGGTCTGAAGTACCAGAAGAATAATAATTTCAAAACCCGAAAGAGCTGCCGCCGAAGAAAACATTACCAGGTTTTTTCTTCTTAATGAAAACAGAGGAATAATGAAGATCAGAATCAGAAGAACAACCGACGGAATCTTTTCATTCAGATTTTTGCTGAGGTTGTAAGATTGATAATGAAAGCAAGCAACAGGAAAGCTGAAAGTATTCTGTTTTACACCAGGATCTATTACAGCGATAACATCTGCTGATTTTTTCTCCATCAGATCATCTGACAGATAATCTGAATTGACATAAATATTCTTTATTCCTTTTTTATCTGATAATGAACAAAATGAAGAGGATAACTCAGCATCCGACGAAATAAAATACAACTTGTTTCCTATAACCGGTCTTACATTTCTGAATATAGCATGGAGGCTGTTATAAATTGAAGAGAACAATATTACTGATTCTTTGCTGTAATAATTTTCACCGCTTCCGGGTGAGCATGAGAATATGCCTTTTGAGCCAATTCTTTTTCTTATTTCACTGAAAAATTCAGTGGTATAGAACCTGTTAAGAAGAAGAGTGGAAGGGGGAGGCAGCAAAAGAATCACAACATCGAAATCCTCTTTGGTATTTTTTATAAAACTGAAAGCATCATCGTTTTTTATTGTCAGTGTTTGCAAAAGTGAATTGTCTTTTTTCAATTCAGGATCTATCAGCGCGGGATCTCTTTCAACAAAGATTACTCTATTCACTCCATATTTCATTATTTCTTTCAGATTCGACTTTATGTCACCCGAAATAATAAGAACTTTTTTTGGGTTATCATACTGCAGCATTGCATAATGGATATTTTCCTCACGCTCAATTTCATCGTTTGAATAAGATTGCAGCCGCTGGTTATAATAAATGCTTTTTTCGCCTCCATAAACAGCAGTGGTAATGTTTCCATAAGGTGTGTCTCTCGAATTCCTGACATTTATTCCATGAAGAAGCTGCTGCCTGAAGAATTGATCAGGATTTAATGAAAGAACGATAATTGTAAAAAATAACATCCCGGTGGCAGTAAAGGTTTTTACTTTTTTTTCTTTGATATAAAATGAAATCAGGATATAAGTAAAATTCAGAATTATAATCAGCAGCAGGAGCTGGTATGTATTCAGCACACCTGCCGTAACCACTGAAACAGCTACTCCGGCAATTATGCCACCAGTCGTTTCTATTGAAAATGCTTTTCCCGGATGGAAATCTGAACTTTTCTCAGATCGGTTTAGAAGCTTAATGAAAGTGAATCCTGAAACAAAGCAAAAGGGGAAAAGCGGAATAATTGTCAAAATGACACTTAAAAAAAATGAAGGGGTTTCACCTGAATTCAGGAATAGCCTTTCTAAAGTCAGAAGCAGGAGTAAACTTACAAGCGGACCGATTGCAAAGATCATGTTAATCTTTCTGATATTCATTAACGGAGACCTTCGGGCCATTGCAGCGCCAGCAGCGGAACTGATAAGCCAGGAACCAAGAAAAGTTCCTGTAATAAGCTCATAACCTCCGGCAATATTCATTATCTCCCTGATCAGCAACAACTGTACAGAAGTACTTACAAAACCAATAATCATCAGATTAATAGTGTTTTGCTTAGTTGTTCCTGCGACATATTCTTCTGATTTTACTTCAGTTTCAGCCTTGACAAATATCTTAGTGAAATAGGAGAGATGCCAAATAAAGTGAAAGATGCCTGCAAAGACCAATCCGATTCCGCATTCAACATGCCATTTTAATACAGATTTAATGAATGGGATATTCCATTTATAAGTGATCTGCAGTGCCAGGAATAATCCTCCAATTCCAGCAAGCAGAAAAGTCAGCGACAGAATTATATTCCAGAATCTCCGGTGGTCATTAAGGGTATAAAAGCCACTCCTGTAAAAGAAAAAACTTATCAGATATAAAATAATAGCTATTGCACCCGTGCTGATGACATGATACATAGCTATTTTTTATTTTCTTTCAGAACAGCTGCTTCATAAATGTAAATATCGGCATCTTTCCACCCGTTCCAGCCCAAGCCTGCTTTCTCACTTGAAGTGTAACCAAGAAATTGCTCCACTGTCCATCCGTTTTCAGTCGCAACCTGTGGAAGCATAGTTCCTGACCTGAAATCCTTTTTAATATAGATGCCATCTTTTCCCAGAACTATTTCATTGATATTGCTGATCTTTTTTAAAGGTCCGAGAACAGATATCTCTATTTCAATTTTTTCGAAATCGGTTTTAGTAAGAGGTGAGAACCTTGAATCCTCAAATGCTGAAGCCAGCGCCATCTGGCTGACAACCTTGTACAGAGGATCACTGGGAGCAAATACTCCAATGCACCCTCTTAGTTTACCGTCTATTTTAAGTGTAACAAAAGCACCCAATTTTTTTTTAAAATCAGCAGGCAGGTTTTCCGGATTTATATTCAATTCTTTGTTATCAAACAACATAGATCTGATACTGGTCCTTGCAATTGAAATCAGTTTTTCGGCTTCTTCATCTGAAAATTTAAGTTCATTGGAATGAGTCTTTTTTTCAACCGTTTTTTTAGTCTCCTCGATAAGTTCAATTGCATTATAACCCACTACTTCTACTTTATTTCCATATTCTGAGTCACCTGAATTACTGTAACTTATCTTTTTGAATGTCAGGCTGGGATCTCCCTCAGCAAGGTATAATAAGGTCAGCCCTGACGTCCATCCACACATGCTGGTGACAAGGCCGGGAATCCCTTTTGATGAATTTTTTGCAAGTGTCATTAGAAAGTTATTGCTGCTTTTTGAAATAATGGCATCGGCAGTTATTTTATCATTTTCCTGGGCATTTTTATAAGAAGGATAATGTGAGAAATCACTGCTGATTACAAAAAGGTTTTCAGGAATAAAATATGGTTTCAGAGCATCTGCTATTTCTTTAATTGTATTTGTATTTTCAGCTCCGATAATTATCGGAACTATGGGGATTTCATTTTTTAAGTAATATTGAATAAAAGGAATCTGTACTTCTATGCTGTGTTCTTTTTCATGAGCTGTAAGAGGAAAATTGAAACATCTGTTACTGCTCTTAAGCTTATTGGCAATTTCAATGTTTACTTTCATTCTCCCAAGCGGAGTGATATAATCTCCTGCATTATAGATTGATGCGCCATCAAAAGCCATATAATGACTTGAGCCAATAATAAATATGTTCTTATAATCAGCATTCTTTGGCAAAGCAGAGAAAGCTGATGCAGCAATTCTACCGGAGAAAATATATCCAGCATGAGGGCTTATAATTGCTCTTACGTTCATATCTGCAGGAGCTTTAACACAGTTAGCGAAATATGTTGTCAGATCTCTGGTAAGTGTATCTTTATTTGAAGGGTAAAAACTGCCGGCAACAGCAGGATTTCTGTCTACCGAACTGTTCTGAGATAGTACATTCATAGTCCCGGTTATTAGAAGAATTACAAATAATGAAGTTCGCATGGAATTGACAATTTAAATCCAAACTAAAGTTATGCCAAAATAATCAAATGGAGATTCCGGAAGAAAGAAAAAAGATATAGAAAAAAGTGTTGTCAGATGAAAGGTCAGATCAGAACCATCGATTCCTTTATAATATTTCCCTTACCATCAGTACCATATAATTTAATTCCAATACTGATTGTAGAATTATTAATAATATCCACAACATGGCTTAGGGCATCTTTGATATCTTCAACATCCATATTATCAAATTCTTCAATACCAAAATATAGATGAATGAACAGAATACTTTCAGGGTCCTCAATTCTGCTCAGGCTCTTCACGATTTTCGCAAGCCATATCGAAGAAGCAGTATTGAAATACTCAAGGTTCAGGCGAAGGTTTGTTGTCTGCCTGGCATTCTTAGAGTATTCGTTCACCCAGTTATATAATGGTTCATAAATTTCGGTAGCGTTTTCAGGGATAGATCTTCCTGCCAGAATCAATTCGCCGGTGATATAATTGAAATCAACCTGAGGTGTTTTGTCAGTTGGTTCCTGAAATATGTTCTTAAATTCTTTCATTAGAAGTTCCCCTTCAAAATTGTCTGTCTGCCAAGCCAGATCAATTCTCAAATGTATCATAACTTTTCAATAATAGTCTTCACTTTCATCAAAAAGAAACTGCATGTTGTCAATTTTTTCAGTGCTTTTGTATACAGAAGGCAAAAACTTCAGATTTATGTTCTCCGTTTTGAATTTGTTAAGTTGGAAATAAAAGTTTTAAAATGTTATATTTGCAGGCTGAAAATTTATGCGCATGTCATGGAAAGCATTCTGAAGGAAAGAATAAAAGAGGCGGTTAAATCTCTTTATAACAGTGAGGTAGCTGATAATCTCATCCAGGTTCAGGAGACAAAAAAAGATTTTAAAGGTGATTTTACTCTGGTAGTTTTTCCGTTGCTGCGGTTTTCTAAAAATACGCCGGAACAGACTGGTATAGAAATAGGTACATATCTAATCAAAAATTTTAATGTTTTTTCTGAATATAATGTCATAAAAGGCTTTTTAAATCTGGTAATTGCTGACTCATGGTGGGTCGGACTGTTCAGTAAGATGAGCCAAAAAAAAGACTATTTTTCGGGTTGTATAATTGATGATTCTCAAACAATTCTTGTCGAATATTCCTCACCAAACACCAACAAACCCCTTCATCTCGGCCATATCAGGAATAACCTGCTGGGATTTTCACTTTACCGGATACTCTCTGCTTGCGGACATCGTGTGATAAAAACCAACATTGTTAATGACAGAGGGATACATATCTGTAAATCAATGCTTGCCTGGCTGAAATATGGCAAAGGAGAAACGCCTGAAACCTCGGGAATGAAAGGAGATCATCTTGTTGGAAAATACTATGTTTTATTTGAAAAGGAACTGAAGCAGCAAACGGAACAACTTATTAAGCAAGGAGTTGATGAGGAAACTGCCAGAAATTCAACTCCTCTGATGCAGGAAGCGAGAGAAATGCTTCTTAAATGGGAGGCCGGTGACAAAGAGGTTTTTGATCTCTGGACTTTGATGAATAGCTGGGTTTATGAAGGTTTCAACGAAACTTATAAAAAACTGGGTGTTGATTTTGATAAGATATATTATGAATCTGAAACATATAAGATTGGCAAGGAAATCGTCTTTAAAGCATTAAAAAATAATGTTTTATATAAAAATTATGATAGCTCAGTCTGGGCTGATCTGACATCCGATGGTCTCGATCAGAAACTATTATTGCGATCTGACGGAACAGCTGTCTATATAACCCAGGATCTTGGAACTGCCTGCATCAGACATGAAGAGTTTGATTTTGATAAGTGCATTTATGTAGTTGGAAATGAGCAGAATTATCATTTTCAGGTACTTAAAGCTATTCTTAAGAAAATGGGCTATCAATGGGCTGATGGTCTGATACATTTTTCTTATGGTATGGTAGAACTACCAGAGGGAAGAATGAAATCCAGAGAAGGTACCATTGTTGATGCTGACGACCTTATTAAAGAAATGACTGATACTGCACGTAAAGTTTCCCTTGAACTTGGTAAACTTGAAAACTATTCAGACGAAGAACGTGAAGATATATTTCGGAAGATAGGACTTGGGGCATTAAAATATTTTATTCTCAAAGTTGATCCAAAAAAGAATATGACTTTTAATCCAGCTGATTCAATTGACTTCAACGGGAACACGGGACCCTTTATTCAATATACCTATGCCCGCATTAAATCTGTTTTAAAAAGAGCAGAGGAAAATAATCTGAAAGAAGACATTTCAGCGATAGTTTTGGTGGACCCGACATATAAAGAACTGGACATGATAAAAATCCTGAGGAAGTTCACTTTGGTGGTTTCTGAAGCAGCATCCTCATATAGTCCTGCGATAATTGCCAACTACTGTTATGACCTTGCAAAGGAATATAATCAGTTTTACCACGATCATTCTATATTGGCTGATGAAAACAATAACATTAGAAATTTCAGGCTCATCCTGTCAAGAATTACAAGTGAGATTCTAAATTCAGGTATGTCCTTGCTGGGTATAGAAATGCCAGAAAGAATGTAATTTTAAAATATTCAGATAAACAATTTTTATATGTTTGAGAATTTAAGTGACCGGCTGGAGAAATCCTTTAAGCTTCTTAAAGGCCAGGGAAGGATCACAGAAATAAATATTGCTGAAACACTTAAAGAGGTAAGGAGAGCGTTGCTTGATGCTGACGTGAACTTTAAAATTGCCAAGCAGTTTACAGACACTGTTAAGCAGAAAGCACTAGGTCAGGAGGTACTGAAAGCAGTCAATCCATCCCAGATGATGGTAAAGATTGTTCATGATGAACTGGTTGACCTGATGGGTGTTGATAAAACTGATATTAACATTAAAATCAATCCGGCAATTATACTTATTGCTGGTCTTCAGGGATCAGGTAAAACTACTTTCAGCGGGAAGCTGGCAAAATGGGTAAAAACAAAGAGAGGAAAGAATCCTTTGCTCGTTGCGGGTGACGTTTACAGACCTGCAGCTATTGAACAATTAAAGGTCATTGGTTCCCAGGTCGAAGTCCCTGTTTATACGGAGGATGGTAATCTGAATCCTGTTTTAATAGCCAGAAATGCAATAAAAGAAGCCAAAAAAACCGGTTATGACGTTGTTATTATCGATACAGCAGGAAGATTGGCTGTTGATGAGCAGATGATGAATGAGATAGCATCTGTAAAAGAAGCTGTCAATCCTCACGAAATACTTTTTGTAGTTGATTCAATGACAGGTCAGGATGCTGTCAATACTGCTAAGGAGTTTAACAACAAGCTTGATTTTGATGGTGTGGTTCTTACAAAACTCGATGGCGATACAAGAGGGGGAGCTGCCCTTTCAATTAAATCGGTCGTGAATAAGCCAATTAAATTTGTCAGTTCAGGCGAAAAAATGGATGCCCTGGATATTTTCTATCCACAACGTATGGCCGATAGAATCCTGGGAATGGGTGATATTGTATCACTTGTGGAAAAGGCTCAGGAACAATACGATGTGGAAGAAGCCAGGAAGTTGCAAAAAAGAATAGCCAAGGATCAGTTCGACTTCAACGATTTCATCTCCCAGATACAACAGATTAAAAAGATGGGAAATGTAAAGGAGCTAATGGCAATGATTCCAGGTGTCGGAAAAGCTGTAAAAGATCTTGATATAGATGATAACGCTTTTAAGGGAATTGAAGCGATAATCCGAAGTATGACTCCGGAAGAGAGAACAAATCCAGTAGTTTTGAACGGCGGCAGACGAAAAAGGATTGCTCTTGGTAGCGGAACAACCGTTCAGGATGTTAACAAACTCCTGAAACAGTTTGATGAGACAAGACGTATGATGAAAATGATGACTAAAGGTGGAAATGCTGCCCGTTTGATGAACAGGAGATAATCATATATTATAATGTATCAGATAATCGATGGCAAAAAAATAGCCTCTGAAATTAAGCAGGAGATTGCTTCTGAGGTCTTAAAACTTCGGGAGTCAGGGAAAAAAATTCCACATCTTGCCGCAATTCTTGTAGGGAATGACGGGTCAAGCGAGACTTATATCGCGAATAAAGTGAAAGATTGCAAAGAAGTAGGGTTCAGATCAACATTGATCAGGTTCCCTGCTGAAACTATGGAGAGAATTTTGCTGAACAAGATCGATGAATTTAACAATGATCCAGATATTGATGGTTTCATTGTTCAGCTTCCTCTTCCTGGCCACATATCTGAAAACAAAGTTATTGAGTCGATAAACCCTTTAAAAGATGCCGACGGGTTCCATCCTTCCAATCTTGGAAAAATGATGATTGGTCTTCCTTGTTACATGCCTGCAACTCCTTACGGAATTATTGAACTTATTAAGCGTTACAATATTCAGACTTCCGGCAAATTCTGTGTTGTGATTGGTAGAAGCAATATCGTTGGAAGACCTGTCAGTATACTTCTTTCGCAAAAAGGAACAGATGCTACAGTTTGTGTCGTTCATAGCCGCAGCAAAAATGTCCATAACATTATCCGGCAGGCTGATATAATTATTGCAGCAATCGGTTCACCATCATTTGTCAAGGCAGATATGGTTAAAGATGGAGCTGTAGTAATTGATGTCGGAACAACCCGAGTAACTTCACCGGGAACAAGGTCAGGATTTAAACTTACCGGAGACATTGATTTTGAGAATGTTGCTCCTAAATGTTCATTCATAACCCCTGTTCCGGGAGGTGTAGGCCCGATGACCCGGGTATCTCTTTTGCGCAATACACTGGTTGCAGCGAAAGGGAAATAATAGAGGAATATATTTATTGGGTTATATTGAATCCGGTAAAATAAAGATCGAATCCTCCATTACCACCGGATTTATTAGATGAAAATACCAAAAACATATTTTTAAACTGAGGATCATAACCTAATACCGGTCTGTATTCATCTGATGAGCTATTGATTTTTGGGCCCAGATTCACAGGAGAATTCCATTTACCATTCTTAAAAATCGAATAATAAAGATCATAACCGCCCATTCCTCCCGGTCTGTTCGAAGTGAACACCATAAAATTCTTGAGAATAAACGGACATTTATCATTAGAACTGCTATTTATACTATCAACAATGACTGAGGCTGAGTAATCCTGGTTGAACCAGGCATCGAGCATTGTTCCAGAAGGTCTTTTGTGAAGAAAAATGTCATAATTACCGTTAATATCAGAAGTAAAATAAGCTGAATCCTGATTGGCATTAAAAGAAATATATGCCTCATTGCTGCTGGAATTGAGTAACTTAACAGGAAATGGGCCATGAACAGTTGGCATATTATTATTAAATTGAGGCTGATATTTTAAATAATACAGGTCAAGTAACTGACCTCCGTTCTGAGAAGCAAGCATCAAATAATCATTACCGTCGGAAAGACTGAAGATGCTTAAAGGTCCGAAATCATCACCAGCTGTATTTGCAGCGGATAAAAGCGAAGTTAAAAATGGGTCACTTGTCATCCCGCTATTCAGGGTAAAAGCGCCGGTCTTTTGATCGAAATTGTAGGTAATACTTCCCTGTACGAGGTCAAATTGCCCACCACTGCTGCCCCTGTTGCTTGAAAAAATTATCGGAAGTGAATTGCCTAAAACAAGTAGAGCAGAATTGTAATCATCATACTGTGTATTAAGCCCTTTAAGATTATAAACAGAATCAGGAAATGTTCCTATAGTATACTTAACAGGATTAGCAGGTTTTTTACAACTGGAAATGCTCAAAAAGATTGCCAGAAAAAATATAAGAGCTGAAATGATACCTGAAGATCTTTTCATAATTTAATTTTGGAGACTTTTCTTGCAAAGATATTAAATATATATATATATATGAAAAAACCGGGTTTGTTGCCCGGTTCTTTGAAGGTAGAATTTAGGTAAATTTTAGGGTAATTTTGGGTATGAGGGTTTATTTCTTATTATATAAACCTAAGATGAGTATTTCATCCTCAAGGTTGCGTTAAGCAATAAAAAAAAATAAAAAAAATCCGGATAATATCGTATACAGCTAATTACTAGCTGTTTTTAAAAAAAATAAAATGTTGATAATTGAATACAATTGAAAAACCCATTCTTAAAAATAGTATTAATTTTGACGGAACAAAGATATTATTAATGGAAGAAGATAAGTATGGATTCTCACATGAAGAAGAGATAAAAGAGGTGGTCCAGAAATTCGAGAGGATGAAAAAAGATAATGAAAATTATTTTTTTGATGTTATTGAATTTGAGACAATTATCGATTTCTATCTTGAGAGCAACAATCAGGCCAGAGCTTTTGAAGCTGCTGCCATTGCTTCCAGACAACATCCCCATTCAGTGTCAATTCAGTTGAGGAAGGCCAGGGTACTTCTCGAAAAAGGAAGAGCTGTTGAAACATTGAGAATCCTTAAAAAACTTGAGAGTATTGAACCTGGAAATCACGAAATTTATATCGCTAAAGGAACTGCTCTTGGAATGCTTGGCGATATTACCGGTGCGAAAAAAATGTTTGATTTTGCTCTGACCAAGGACTCCGAAGAGATAGAGAATATATTGTTTGTCATTACTTCTGTTTTGCAAAATCTGAATTATTATGAGACTATGATACCTTATATGATCAGACTGATGGAGCTTGAACCAGGATATCATGCCCACCTTTATGATCTTGCCTATGCATATGAGAAAATCCAGAACTTTGATAATAGTATCAGTTATTACCTCAAGTACCTTGAAGAAGAACCATTTTCTGATAGCGCCTGGTATAACCTCGGTATCATATATAATAAACTTGAAAAATATGAAAAGGCTATGGAAGCCTATGATTATGCTCTAGCTATAAACGATCAGAATACTTTTGCTCTTTTCAATAAAGGAAACATCCTCAGTAACTTAGACAGGTATGCTGAAGCCATACCTATTTATCACGAATACCTTGAGATTGAGCCTGAAAGCTTTGAAGCAATGACATACCTTGGCGAATGTTATGAAAAATGCAATGAACCGGTACTAGCTAAAAAATATTATCATGAAGCTATTGATCTGGCTCCTGAAATTGCTGACCCATGGTTTGGTCTGGGTGTTATCGCTCTGAATTCCGGTGAACTTGAAGAGAGTTTTATATTTCTACGAAAAGCGCTGAGATTTGATGATGAAAATCCTGAATTGTGGTTTTTCCTTGGAAAAGCCCATTATATTAAAGGTGAGAAAAAGGCCGCTCTCAGATGCTTCAGGGAAGCTCTCAAACTTGATGGATATTTCGATGAAGTATGGATTGAACTGGGAAAAATAATTCTCGCCGATGGAATTGTGGCAAAGGCTCTTCCATATCTTCAAAGGGCTTATAAAGTTACAGGAGATGTTCCTGGAATAAACTACCTGCTGGCTTCGTTCCATCTTCTCTCTTCACAAAAAGAGAAAGCGTTCTATCATCTTTCAAAAGCCATTGATAATGATGTTGAGTTATTTGAAGAATTTAGGGAAATGTTCCCGGATAACGTTCTTAGTAAGAAAATAATAAAGCTTCTTGAAAAAAATAATCTGATATAAAATGAAATATATTTTACCATTTATACCTGAAAGACCTGCAAAACCAAGGGAATCGAGATTGACCATGGTTATGGACAAAGGACTGAGTATCAGGGAAGCAGAAGATTTTATGTCAGTCGGAAGCGAATATACTGATTTCGTTAAACTTGGTTTTGGAACTTCATTGCTGACTCCGGGTTTTGAAAAGAAAATAAAGCTTTATAAAAAGGCAGGAACAGTCCCATATTTTGGTGGAACTCTTTTTGAGGCTTTTATTGTAAGAGATATGTTCGATGGTTATATCAGATTTATTGAAAAGTATCATATTGACCTCGTGGAAATCTCCGACGGATCTTATGATATTGAGCATACAAGAAAGTTAGACTACATAAACAAGCTTTCAAAGAAAGTCACAGTCATTTCTGAGGTCGGATCAAAAAAGAAAGATGTTATCTATTCTCCTGATGAGTGGGTTTTAATGATGAAATCAGAACTTGAAGCCGGTTCAGTAAAAGTGATTGCTGAAGCCCGTGAGTCAGGAACGACCGGAATTTATAATGAAGACGGTTCAATTAATAATTCGATCATCAGTGCAATATCGGAACATGTAAAACTTGAGAATGTGATTTGGGAAGCACCTCAGAAATCCCAACAGGCATGGTTCATCAAGCATTTTGGAGCAAATGTCAATCTGGGGAATATTGCACCTAATGAAATAATAGCTCTTGAATCATTACGCTGCGGTCTGCGCGGTGATACATTCTTCCAGTTTCTGCCAGATAATCTGAAACAATAAAAGCTGGTCATGATAATTGACTTAACCGGCAGAAAATGAGAAAATTTGGACTTATTGGATTCCCTCTCGGACACTCTTTTTCAAAACAGTATTTTTCAGAAAAGTTTATCAATGAATCAATTCATGCCTGTTCCTATAATAACTATGAACTTGAAACACTTGATGTCTTAAGAGAAATGATTTTGAATGACCCGGAGATTTGTGGTCTTAATATAACTATTCCCTACAAATCAAAAGTCATCAGGTACCTCGATAGAATAGATAATGAGGCGGCTGAAATCGGAGCTGTAAATGTTATTAAGATTTCTTGCAGAGAAGGAAAAACTGTTTTAAAAGGTTTTAATACAGATATTTTTGGTTTCAGAGAATCTTTGCTTCAGCATCTTTCCGGAAGGAAAATAAGAAGTGCAATTATCCTTGGCACAGGAGGAAGCTCAAAAGCAATTGTTTATGTTCTGAACAAACTTGGTATTTCAATTATTCAGATTTCCAGGAAATCAGGAAATGGGTTCATTTCATATCAAGAGTTGACCGATAAAATACTTATTGAAAATGAACTGATCATCAATACTACTCCTCTGGGTATGTTTCCTAATATCAACGGAAAGCCTGATCTGAGCTATGATTGTCTGAATGAAGATCATATTCTGTTTGACCTTGTTTATAATCCGCCACTAACTGAATTCCTGAAAAAAGGGAAGGAGCGAGGCTGTGAATTAATCGGAGGTCTTGAAATGCTTCATCTGCAGGCAGAAAAATCGTGGGAGATATGGAATAACCCGGATGTTTAAATGAAAATATTTTCAGGATATTCTATCTCGGTCAGGAAAAGTCCTTTTGCAGGCGCCGATTTTCCTGCTTTACAACGATCCTTTGAATTAATAATCTCTTCAAATTCCATAATGTCAATTTTACAAAGGCCGATCTCAATCATAGTGCCTACAATAGCTCTCACCATATTTCGCAGGAACCTGTCAGCTTTGATAGTGAAAATGAGCTGATTCTCAATTTCATCCCATTTTGCATAATATATTTTGCAAAGGTTTGTTTTTACATTCGTGTGAAGCCTGCTGAAACTTGTGAAATCTGAATGTTCCAACAGGAGTTCAGAAGCTTCATTCATTGCTTTCATATTTGGTTTCTCACGAATATACCAGCTCGAATCTTCTGAGAACGGATCTTTCTTCCTTGAAATGAAATATCTGTATGTTCTGGACAATGCGCTGAATCTCGCATTTGCTTCATGAATAACTCCTCTTATAGAAGTGACTGAAATATCTTTTGGGAGGAAACTGTTCAGCTTATAAATCAGGTTTTTATCAGTATCCAGATTATTTGATGAACTGTCGAAGTGAGCACAAAATGTCAATGCATGAACACCTGTGTCAGTCCGGCCTGCCCCTGTTGTAGAGATTTTTTCTGAAAGGATTATTGTAAGAGCTTCATCAAGCAACTTCTGCACAGTTATTGCATTAGGTTGTAACTGCCATCCATGATAACATGTCCCTTTGTATGAAATAAAGATGAAGTACCTCAAAACTTTTCTGGTTTGCACAAATATAGGAAATTGCAAAAAGATGGGGGTCAGATTGCAGAAAGTTTAATTAATTCTGACTGAACCTTGCCGGTCTATTTCATATACTATCCTGAGTTTGTTGCCTGGAAAACTTCCATCTTCTATGCGACCAAAGCCAGTTCTCTGGTTTTTTAAGAATTATAGATTCCAGTTTACGGGCATACATCTCTGTAAGTACTCCACTTTCAAGTTCTGCCGGTTTTGTGGTCAACAGGGTTAATTCTATTGTATAATAACCCCTCCTGACTCTCTCAACATTCATATAAACAACAGGAAGATTGTTTAATCTGGCATGTTTTTCCATTCCGTGCAGGAAAGGTGTATCATGATTGAGAAATTGAATCCAGTAAGCTTTATCTAGGAACTTTTTTGGCATCCCCTGATCTGCAGCCATAAGGAACAGCGTCTTCGTATTCCTGCACTTTTCAAATGTTTTTGATGTTTCATTTATAGAAACAAGGGTTGTTCCAAACTTGGAGCGGTTCCAACGGACAAACTTATCTATATACTTATTACTTAAAGTTTTATAAAAGACTATCACATTATAATCAGTCTGTAGTCTGCCCGACATACTTCCCCATTCCCAGTTTGTATAATGAGCTGTCACTCCAATAACGCTTTGACCTGCATCAGAAAATGGTTTAAGTATCTCCGGATTAATCATCCTGTAGCGTTTAAGCAGTTTTTTTGGTGTTATTGAAAATGCCCATATACCTTCAAGGAAAATATCTATAAGATTTTTATAAAAAAGTCGTGTTAACCGCTTTAATTCAATTTCTGTGATACCGGGAAATGCTTCTTCAAGGTTCTTTTTTACCACATCTTTGCGGTAACCAAAAACATAATAAATAATAATCCGGAGGAAATTTGAAAACCCGTAAAGAATGGGAGCAGGCAGAAGCCAGATTAATATTACACCTACCACGAAGAGTATAGCAATCAGAAGATTCATGATGAAATAATATAAAATATCTATTCTATAATGAACTTGCAAAGTAGTAATTTTTGGTAGACTATAAAAATTGGTTGCTACCTTGATTATTAAAATGCTTATAGATAAAAACTTGATTAACCAGATAAAGATTTAACCTGGTGGTTAATAAGTTTACAGGATGACAGGTAATAATTATTTTAATGCTTTTTTTATTTTATATATTTGTTAATTACAACAATTAAATGAGTTTAATTATTAACTAACGAAGAAAATCAAATAATGAAACAACAAACAGAAAGTAACTTAAGACTTGGAATGACCCTTATGGCAATGATCTTTTTCATATTTGGGTTCATTACGAATTTTAACATCGCCTTAAAAGATCAGGTTCAGGCGACGTTTCAATTGAGTAACTTCATGGCAAATCTGGTCAATGGAGTATTCTTTTTCGCATATTTTGTATTCTCATTTGCATGTGGGAAAATCATTAAAAAAACTGGTTACAAGATGGGAGTGATAATCGGTTTGCTCCTTATAGGGTTAGGTAGTTTTCTATTCTATCCGGCTGTAGCTGTACCTTCTTATGCACTATTCCTCGTTGCTGTATTTGTGATGGCAACAGGTGTAGTTTTTCTTCAAACGGCCGCTAATCCTTATGTTGCAGCACTGGGTTCACAAGAAACTGCTTCCTCAAGACTTAATCTGACTCAGGCACTGAACTCATTTGCTACCACTATTGCTCCTTTTATTGTAGGCATTTTTGTGCTGACACCTGCAGCTATTGCTATGGGCCCAAAAGCAGTACAAGTTCCATTCTTAATTATTGGTTCAGTTGTTATATTGATTGCAGCCTTTATCTTTGTTATGAAGCTTCCTGAGATCATCAGTGGGGAAGAAGAAGAAGGGAAAAAGAGTATCTGGAAGTATCCGCATGTACTACTTGGAGCTTTGGCTATTTTCTTTTATGTAGGCGCTGAAGTCGGTATCTCAACCGCTATAGTACCATATCTGAAACAAAGTGGTATGTTAATTGGTGAAGCTGCCAAGTTAGCTGCAATGTATTGGGGAGGTGCTATGGTTGGTCGTTTCTTAGGGTCCATAAATCTTAGCGCCATGGAAAGTCAAAAGAAATTTATGTACTCAGGTTTTGTAATTATATTAGCATTTTTCGTAGGCTGGCTGGTGACAAGTAGTCAAATAAAAGATGGTGTTTTTGTTTTCCAGTCTTCTCCGTCTAAAGGCTTAATATTCTTGGGTATTGCCATTGCAAATTTTATAGCAATGTTTCTTGCAAAAGGAAAGGCAAATATTGCATTGGGAGTATTCGGATTTATAGCCGCTGCTCTTGTTTTTGCTTCAACTATTCTTGGTGCCAATGTTGGAATATGGGCACTGCTTTCAATAGGTTTTTTCAACTCTATAATGTTCCCGAATATATTTGCATTAGGAGTTAAAGACCTTGACCGGTTTGAGATGCCGATGGCTTCAGGTATTATTAACACTATGATAGTTGGTGGAGCCATTATACCTTTGTTAATGGGTTGGTTCACAGACAGTATAAGCGTTCGGGCTGCATTACTTGTACCAGTGGTATGTTATATCTACATTGTCTTCTTTGCTTTAAAAGGAAGCAAAATCAGATAACCGGAATTGATTTGTTATTAAATAAGTGAAATAAATCAGTTCTCAATAGCAATAATTGAAAGGTGAGTCTCTTAACAATTCCATCTTTCAAATGATTTATGCTCCATATAATTACAGGAAGTTCTGTTTTTTCTCAGTTTTTATGGATGAACATATGATTATTAATCAATAAATTATAAAAAATGAAAAGAGTAGCTATAGGAATCGATATTGGAGGAACAAATACAGCCATTGGTGTGGTTGACAGTGAAGGCAATGTTCTGTATGAAAGAAATCCTCAGATGGCAACCCCCCAGAAAATGGAAAACCCTGATATGACACAGGCTCTGTCAGATGCTATACTGGGTAAGTACATTGACAATCTTACTGTGGAAATAAAGACTGCCATTGCAATGGTAAAGCAAATAAATCCCGAAATTGAAGTAATGGGAATTGGTATTGGTGCTCCCAATGCAAACTATTATAGTGGAACCATCGAATATCCTCCTAACCTGCCTTTTGTTGGAGTTGTAAATTTTTCGTCTCTTATAGAGAAAAAATTTCCTGAATTTAAACATATAAAATTGACTAATGATGCCAACGCAGCTGCTCTGGGTGAGTTGATTTATGGTGGTGGCAAGGGAATGAAGAATTTTGCAATGATGACTCTGGGCACAGGACTTGGAAGCGGACTGATTGTAAATGGAGATTTAGTATATGGCGCCGATGGATTTGCAGGTGAATGCGGACATACCACTGTTGTTCCAAACGGTCGTGTCTGTGGTTGTGGAGGTCTTGGTCATCTTGAAGCTTATTGTTCAGCTACCGGAATCAAACGTACTGTTTATGAACTACTTGCAAAATATAACGATTCCAAGAGTCCACTGGCAAATATTCCATATAATGAAATGACATCAAGGATTGTTTTTGATGCAGCTGAAAAAGGAGATCCTATAGCTAAGGAGGTCTTCCAAATGACCGGTGAATTACTTGGGCGTTCACTTGCAGATACTGTACACTATCTGAGCCCCGAAGCAATATTCCTGTTCGGAGGTGCGGCTGCTGCAGGTGATTATATTTTTAAACCTGCAAAAGCCAGTATGGAACGTCATCTGCTGCCTGTCTTCCGGAATAAAGTAAAGATACTTCCTTCAAAACTTAAAGAGAGCACAGCAGCTATTGTAGGAGCAAGTGCCCTCATCTGGAAAGAGTTGGAGAAGAACTGATTTATAACTAATAACGAAAAAAGAGGTTCACAATAATGAGAACCTCTTTTATTTTGATAATAAGTTTTTCTTATCTTATTTTTGAACCTTTTACAGCAAAGAATATCATATACAAATAATATATAAACATTAAGCTTACTGCTATCATTACAGAACCTGTCGCAGCTTGAATCTTCCCCATAATTAAAGTAAGAATTGAAGCGCCAATTACTGAGGTGGCAATTACTCCTGATGCAACTTTGGCATGAGGGCCTAAGTCTTCCAGCGAGAGGTTATAAATTACCGGCCACATAATTGAATGGAACAACCCTGTAGCAAGGAATAACCACATAGCAATATTTGGCAGACTGGAGCTGAGCGCAAATGAAGTTCCGAGTAAAACAAATCCTCCGACAGCGCAAATACTCAAAATCTTTGCAGCTTTGTATTTTCTTAAAATAAAAACTCCTAAAATCCGGCCTACCATCAAACCACCCCAATAGTATTTCAACATGTCGATCGCGTTAATTCCCTGGATACCCAGCTTGGTTGCATAGTCCGGGAAAAAGCTCGAAATGCCAATTTCGATCCCCATATACAAGAAAATAGCGAGAGAACCCAACCAAACATGCGGATACTTAAAAGCGCTCGACTTGTATAGTTTTTTTTCTGTTCCTTCTGATTCATTATCTTCGGTTTTAATTTCGGGTAATTTCAGAAAAAACATAATAAGCAGAATAACGGCAGTAACTATACCAATCACCATAAATGGACCTTTCACAATATCTTTTATTGCTGAGTTTTGCATTTTTGCTCCTGACTCAAGTTTTGGAGTCACTAAAAGAATTGAAACAAAAATTGGAGCAATAACAGTAGCTACTGAGTTCAGAGCGTTAGTTAAAGTCAAACGGCTGGCTGCTGTTTCAGGGGCTCCTAATGCGTTAACGTACGGACCTGCTGCAACCTGAAGAATAACGACACCGATTGCAAATATTGAAACTGTGCTAAGAAAACCATAATATCCCATTGAAACACCTGGTATACACATGAAGAATCCAAGCGAAATCAGGCCAAGCCCGCAAAGGATACCATTTTTATAACCAATTTTATTGAGCATTAAGCCTACTGGCACTGACAATATATAGGCACCATAGAAAAATGTATTCGGCAATTGCTTTTGAAAAGGGTCTAAGCCAAATGCATTTTTTAAGAAATCGATAGTTGAGTTGTTCATTGTGGTTATGAAGCCAAACAAAAAGAAAAGCGAGGCCATCACAATCAACGGAAACAAATAATTAGGTTTGCTAGTGTTGCTCATAGTTGTTATATTAATTTATTTTAACTAAGAATTTATATAAACATGTTTGTCTGTAAACTTCACCAGGTTTCAGGAGAGTTGAAGGAAAGTTGGGTTTGTTTGGCGAGTCGGGAAAGTTCTGAGCTTCAAGACACAATGCTGATCGCATTCCATAAGATTTAGATCCTTTGCCTTTGTCGCTTCCATCAAGCCAGTTTCCAGTATATAATTGCAAGCCGGGCTGTGTTGTGTACACTTCCAAAACGCGATCCGATATCGGCTCATAACAATTTGCTGCCAGGCTTAATTCACCTTTTATTTTTTTATTCAGAACCCAGTTATGGTCATAACCTTTGCCATAATCCAGCTGGTCAAAATCATCGTCAATGTGTTTGCCAATTCTGGTAGGTTTGGTAAAGTCCATTGGAGTCCCCTTAACTGATTTGATTTCGCCAGTTGGAATAAGAACATCATTGACAGGAGTAAATTTTTCGGCATTAATTCTTATCTCGTGATTCAGGATATCTCCTTTTCCTTCTCCGGCCAGGTTGAAAAATGAATGCGAACAGATATTAATACAGGTCGCTTTATCAGTTGTAGCTTCATAATCCAGCCTCAGCTCGTTATTGTCGGTAAGTGTGTAAGTCACTTTAAAATTAAGTGTTCCCGGATATCCCATTTCGCCATCTTTACTTACATAAAACATTTCGACTGCGGAACTACCTGTTTTTTTTGCATCAAAAACCTGATTGTTAAAACCCTCCGGGCCCCCATGTAACGAGTTTGGTCCGTTATTAACAGGTAATTGATAAGTTTTCCCTTCAATAACAAATTTCCCATCTGCAATACGGTTTGCATACCTGCCACAAATTGCGCCGAAATATGGATTACCTTTAATATAACCTTCAATAGTCTCGTACCCGAGAACGATATCAGCAAAATTACCTTTACTGTCAGGCACAAATAAGCTGACAATTTTAGCTCCGAAATTGGTTATTTGGGCAACTAATCCATTCTTGTTTTTCAAAGTATAAAGAGAAGTAGTCTTTTCTTTATATTTACTATTGAAAGCGTCTTCTTTTAAATAATTCATAATAATATTTATTCAATTTAACAAAAAGAACCACCTCGTAAAGAGATGATTCTTAAAAATATATGTTTCCTTATTACAAATCAAGTCTATCAGCACCTTTTTCCCTTATAAAGAGCTTGTGACAAGATCCTTTTCCAAAAACATGCTCCAATGTAGAAACATATTTTTCTAGTAAGTTCTGTGGAACAAATGCCTGAATTGTACCGGCAAAACCACCTCCATGAACCCGCCAGGCACCATGACCCTTTAAAACTATATCACTCAGAGCAAGGGCTAATGAAACACCTTGTTCTTTCACATTATTAACAGGATAAATATTTTGATTATACATATATGAACTGAACCCGGAATCAACAACCATATTTAAAAATGCTTTAAAGTCATTTTTCTCCAATGCTTTTACCTGGTCAACAACACGCTGGTTATCGCCCTGAAAATGTATTGCTCTTAAGATAGCACGGTCACCTACTTTCTGCCGGATTTTAGGAGCTATCTGCAAAACCTGATCCAGGGTGACCTGACGAAGTACTTTTGCTCCCAGTTCAGCTGCAACGGCTTTCATATCGGTCGGTAATGAGGCATACTCGTCATTAAGATCGGCATGGTTGCCTCCGGTATCTGTAATGACTAATGCGAAGCCGGTGGCAACAAAATCGAAGTTTACCTTTTTAACAATAGGATTTGAAGGATCTTTAAAATCAATTGTCACCAACCCACCTACAGCACAAGCCGTTTGATCCATCAGTCCACATGGTTTCCCGAAAAATACGTTTTCTGAATATTGTCCTATTATTGCATTTTGAACTGGATCAAGTTTACCTTTATTAAATAAGTGGCTGATAATAACACCGATAAGAACTTCAAAGGATGCAGATGAGCTAAGTCCTGATCCAACGGGAACGCCTCCGTCTATACAACAATCAAACCCTCCAATCACGAAACCAAGCTCTTTCATTCTGGAACTGATACCTCTTACCAGAGCTACTGATGTAAAATATTCTTTCTTGTCGGGTGAGAGATTAGTCAGATCAACCTCAAATTTTGGATATCCAACAGACTCAATCCTTACAATGTTTGTATTATTTATCGCTGCAACTGCAACATTATCAAGGTTTACGGCACCTGCTAAAACACGTCCGAAGTTATGGTCAGTATGGTTCCCACCTATTTCAGTACGACCTGGAGAACTGAAAATCATTATATCTTTCGAACCATATGTGGTTTTAAATTTATCAATAAGGTTATTATACCTATTTGCCTGTCCCTTAAGGACTTCTTCGCTGGTACCATATAATTCTTTGAACGTACTGTTACTGAAGGAGATTTTTTCAATCATTGCTTTATATTTGGTCTTATTTTGTGAATATATTACTGTTTTCTTAATTCGTGCAAGGTAATTTTTTTTTTTTAATAGATTTTATTCTGTGTAGTTTTTTACCATTTAATTTTGCACAGGATAAAGGTATCAGGAATCAATTATCCCAAATTCCAAGCGACCTCATTGGGAATACCAAAAAAGTAAATTAAGTCCAATTTGTTAGTTGCTAAACGTAGTCATTATTATCTTTACAATATCCTGACAGAGTCTTCGACTTTGTACTTTGTGAGGTCGTTTTAAAAGAAAATCATTCTAAGAATATGGAATCAAATAGTATAAAAAGAGGATTTGCCAGCGATAATAATGCTGGTGTCCACCCTGATGTCATAAAAGAGATTCTAGCAATAAACACCGGTCATGCAATTGGATATGGCTCAGATATTTATACCGACGAAGCAAAATCGCTTTTCAAAAAATATCTTGGTGAATCTGCTGAAATCTTCTTTGTATTCAACGGCACTGCAGCCAATGTGCTGGGTCTCTCTTCTGTGACTCGTTCTTGGAATTCAATTTTAACGGTATCTTCAGCTCACATTGAACAGGACGAATGTGGCGCTCCTGAAAAATTCACTGGTGGAAAAGTACTTACAGTTGAAACGACTGATGGTAAAATTACTGTCGATATGCTTGAAAAACATATGCATGGCTTTGACTTTGAACACCATTCTCAGCCAAAAGTGATTTCAATTACACAGGCAACTGAGATGGGTACAGTTTATTCAGTTGATGAAATAAAACACATCTCAGGATTTGCGCATAAATATAATATGTTGCTTCATATGGATGGAGCAAGGTTAGCCAACGCTGCCGTGACTCTAAATCTTCCATTTAGAACTTTTACAACTGATGCCGGAGTAGACGTACTTTCTTTTGGAGGAACAAAAAATGGAATGATGTTCGGTGAAGCAGTTTGTTTTCTGAAACCAGGTCTATCAGAGAATTTCAAATACATTCGTAAGCAGGGCATGCAGCTTGCTTCAAAAATGAGATTCATTTCTGCTCAGTATATTGCATATTTTAAAAATGATTTATGGAAGAAATGTGCCTCTAATTCTAATTCAATGGCTAAGTTACTGTATGAGAATGTTAAGGATATAAAAGGACTAAGGGTCACACAGCCGGTTCAGTCCAATGGTATCTTCATTATCATGCCACAAAACATAGCTGAAAAGGTTATGAAAGAATACTTCTTTTATCCGTGGAATGAAAAAAATTCAGAATATCGATTGATGACTAGCTGGGATACAACTGTTGAGGACATTGAAAACTTTGTAAAATTAGTTAAGACTGAATTTGATAAAATCTGACAGTAAGAATTCTATAACAAACATGTAATTAGTGCAATGGAAAAGGGATCTTTTTATTTGTAAATAGTTTAGTACCTAAACTATTTTAATCATTAGTGGTCTTTTTAACATACTTTCTCTTTATCCAGTATCTTGGGTCGCACTCTGTACATTCCTGTTTCCAATAACCAGGTGTAGCATATTTCCCGTTCCAGATTTTAAGTTTGCATTCGTATATTGCAAAAACCGGATTAAAGACAAGATCTGTTACGCCGAGTGCATACTTTGATTCATCTCCTGGATTGGCAGGAGATTCCAGCATCTCTTTTACTTCAAGATCATTATATTCAAGCAGTTCACGAAGAAATGCAGCTCTTTCAAGAGTGATTCCGGTTTCAATAATGGTACAACGCACACCATCAATTTCACCAACTATATGTTTCGCATTATTGATTGCCATACCATCAAATTTAAAGATTAAACACCGAAACTGATACTTCTGATTGTCTCAAAGAGTACACTTGCAAAACCCGTGACCACAATACCCGCAACACATATTGCCAGGGCAAAACGGGTTGGGAAATCACTCTTAAATTTAGCAATAGGAGATTCGTTTTTACTGATGAACATTGCTTTAACTACCAACAGGTAGTAATACAATGAGATAATTGTGTTGAGCACTGCAATCAGCACAAGTAAATAATACCCTTTTTCAGCAGCAGCAGTAAACAGGAAAAATTTTCCGAAAAATCCTGCAACAGGGGGGATTCCAGCCAGAGAGAATAATGCGAGTGTCATTATAAGACTGAGTCCTGGATTTGTATGATAAAGGCCGTTATAATCTTCAATGTTCTCTTTACCAGTTGCATTTGAGATTGCGGCAACAACACCAAACGCACCAAGATTTGAAAATATATAAACCAGAATATAATATATTACAGATGCCATTCCAAGCTGACTACCACCAATAAAGCCAAGAAGAATATAGCCTGCCTGCGAAATCGATGAAAAAGCAAGAAAACGCTTAAGGTTCTGTTGGCGGATAGCAAACAGGTTACCGATTGTCATTGTCAGAATAGCAGAAACATAAATTGTTTTCTGCCATGTAACCATAATAACAGGGAAAACAGTGAACAGGATTATTATAAAGATAAATACAGCTGCTCCCTTTGAAATAACAGAAAGATAAGATGTTATATTAACAGGTGAACCTTCGTATACATCGGCAGTCCAGAGATGAAATGGTACAATTGATATTTTGAAAGCCATTCCGGCAAAGAAGAAAATGAATCCAAGAATCTGAAGATTGTTATTCACAAATTGTTTTGCAATTTCACTAAAATAAAATGTTCCGGTTGTGCCATAAATCATTGAAAGTCCATACAGTAGAATACCGGAAGATAATGCAGATGACAAAATGAGCTTTATACCTGCCTCTGCAGAATTGTTTCGGTAACGGTCGAAAGCAGCCAGAGCAGCGATCGGAATGGTTGCCAGTTCAATACCAATATAGAACATCAGGAAATGTCCGGAAGAAATCATGAAGTTCATCCCCACAAGGGTAGAAATGAGAAGCATGAAATACTCATTTATTTTTTCTGAGTTTTCTACTTTCTCAAGCCAGGTAACTGACTGGATAAATACCAGTAAGACACCGATATTCAGGATATTCTTCATAAGTAATCTCGTCTCGTTGACTATGTACATTCCACCAAAAAGGCTTCCTGAAGGTGAAGGGATAAATCCTGCTGCAGTAATTAACGCAAAAAGAATTATTGAGAAAAGACTGATGGATCTCTTTTTTGCCGGGTTCCAGAATATTTCGGCAATGAGAACCAGCAGAGCTGCGGCAATCAGCAGCAGTTCATGCCGCATCATGGAAAAATTTTCTAGACTCATATTATATTTTTAATCAAAATATTATCACTAATAAACTTAAAAAGGATTAAGTGCAAGTATTTTATCTACAATAGGTTGCAGGCTAGTGCCAATCATTGTTGAAAGCCAGAAAGGAGCAAGGCCAATTGCAGCAACTGAACCTATCAGTGTAACAACTGAAATTCTTTCAAACCACTTTGCATCAGTCAGATGTTCAAAATGTTCATTTGTTGTCGGCCCTAAAAGCAAGATGGCAATAACACGAAGAATATAAACTGCCGTTATAACAATTGAAGAAACAACAATTATAGTCATTACCTTGTGGAAAACATCCGGATGCTGGAATGCTCCAACAAATATTGTCATTTCGGCAACGAAGCCGCTAAGACCTGGTAAACCTAAAGATGCAAGACCTGCTATCACATAACAAACAGAAAGAAATGGGATAACTTTCATCAGACCACCCATCTCATTTATCATTCTGGTATGAGTGCGTCCATATAGCATCCCTATAAGTGCAAAGAATAGTGCTGTCATAAGACCATGGGATATCATCTGGATAATTGCACCATCCATTGCTGTTTTGTTCATCATAAGCACGGCAAAAAGCACCAGCCCGCAATGACTTACGGAGGAATACGCGTTGATATATTTCAGGTCTTTCTGGACTATAGCTCCGAATGCACCATAAATCACGCTGATTGAAGTCAATATGATGAAAATCCATGATAATTCGTGCGCTGCCTGCGGCATCAGGAAAATAGCAACTCTGAATGCACCATATCCTCCAAGTTTCATTAATACTCCCGCATGAAGCATAGAAACTGCTGTCGGAGCTGAGGCATGGCCATCGGGTGACCATGTATGAAACGGGAAAAGCGCACCAAGAACACCGAAGCCGACAAATGTCAGTGGGAAGAAGATTCTCTGGGCCGACATCGGCATACTTACTTTCGATATTTCAAGAATGTTGAATGTGAAATGGCCACCTGCCGGAGCTGAATTAAAATAAATACCTAGGATCCCAAGCAACAAAAGAGCAGACCCACCCATTAGCATGAGTGTCAGCTTCATAGCAGAATAGTCTTTAGGACCACTACCCCATATCCCGATAAGCAGATACATTGGAATTACTGCAAGTTCATAAAAGAGAAACATCGTGAAGAGATCTATCGAAATAAAGAAACCGAAGACCCCGGTTGCCAGAAGAATCAGAGAAACGAAAAACTCTTTTGTCAGAAATTCAACCTCCCATGATGCAAATATCCCGGCAAAAACTACAAGTGATGTAAGAGCAATCATAGCTACAGAAATACCATCGACACCAACGGTATAATGAATATTCAGACTTTTAAACCATTCATGGTCACCTACAAAGAGCATTTCAGCTGTATTCCCTGCATGACGTGCTGACAAATAAAGAAACACCAAAACAGCTGCCATTATTAGCTGTATCCCCATTCCGATGGCTGCAACCAGACGAACCTGGCGAGTATCTTTCAACAGGATTATGCCAGTTATTGTCAGAACCGGAATTACTACAAATAGGGTTAAAATATCCATGGTTTAATAACTTTTCTTTTTAAAACTAACGCCACAAATAAATAAGCAATAATGCAAGGAAGATTGCTCCCGAAACAAAAACAAATCCGTATTTCTGAAGTTGCCCGGATTGGAATCCGCGAATTCTGAAGGAGACAACCTGGGTAACAGAAGCAATGGCATTCATTGTACCATCAACTATATGCCTGTCAAACCAGGCAATTGGAGCGGATATATATCTGAAAATTATTTTCTTAGTGATAAAAAGGTACACTTCATCAATATAAAATTTATTATACGCCCATTTGTAGCTGTACTTGAAAGTAGCAGCAAGTGTGTCTGGAATAGTTGATTCCTTCTTGTACATTACCCAGGCAATAAAAATTCCTGCAAGTCCGATAAGAACTGAAGGAATGGCTACAATCAATTCAATCTCAGTCTCTAAGACTTTCCCGTCTGATGTTACAAGCTTATTGAATGGAATGAAACCGGCAAATGCAGCGCCTGCTGCAAGTATAATAAGCGGGATAGTCATCGTTGCCGGAGCTTCATGTGGCGTATGGTCGTACTGAGTCTCTTTTCCCCAGAATATATTGAAATAAAGTCTGAACATATAAAATGCTGTCAGGCCGGCTACGATATATTCAATTGCAAAAAGTACTTTATTGTGGTGAAATGCTGCAGCAAGAATTTCATCTTTACTGAAAAACCCGGAAAACGGGGGAATTCCTGCTATGGTCAGACAGGCAATCAGGAACGTAATATGCGTAATTGGCAGATATTTTCGTAAACCACCCATATCGGTAAAATAATTGCTGTGAACAGCATGGATAATAGCACCTGCACCAAGGAACAGCAGAGCTTTGAACATTGCATGGGTGAATAGGTGGAACATTGAAGCCATATAACCAAGCCCTTCTTGTCCGCCATATCCTGAAACACCTAATGCTAGCATCATATAACCTATCTGCGACATCGTTGAATACGCAAGCACCCTTTTGATATCTGTCTGAGTACAGGCAATTATTGCAGCAAAGAGTGAAGAAAATGCTCCAACCCAGGCTACAACCTCAAGAGCAGTGGGAGCGGAGATTGCATAAATAGGGAACATTCTTGCAACAAGATACACCCCGGCAACAACCATCGTGGCCGCATGAATTAAAGCAGATACCGGTGTTGGACCTTCCATAGCATCAGGAAGCCATATGTGGAACGGAAACATTGCTGATTTACCGACACCGCCCATATAAACGAAAATCATAGACCAGGTCATTACAGAAAGCCCCAGGAATCCAATCCCTGCACCTTGAGAAATTGCTGATCCATGAGGATCTGTAAGTGTAACAAAATCAAATGTTTTTGTCGTAACTGATAAGATAAGTATGCCGATCAAAAACCCCATATCTGCAAACCTTGTAACAATAAATGCCTTTTTTGAAGCTCTGACCGCAGATGGTTTCGTATAATAAAATCCAATAAGAAGAAATGAAGAAACACCAACAAGCTCCCAGAAAATGTACATCTGGAAAATATTTGTTGCAAGCACAAGTCCCAGCATTGAAAAACTGAATAGTGAGAGAAATGAGAAGAATCGTTCAAATCCTTTTTCACCTTTCATATAGCCAAGACTATAGATGTGCACCATCAGGGAGACTGTACTTATTACAACAAGCATCATTACAGAGATTGGATCAAGAAGCACTCCGAGATCAATATGCAGTTTATCAGTAAATTGCAACCAGGTTGTATTGAATGCGATTATCTTATCATATGCACCGTCAACTTTTACTGATGAAAAGAAATAATTATAGGCAGTCAGATATGACAAAATCGAAACCACTGCCAGTCCTCCGGTTCCAAGAAGTCCGGAAAGTTTCGCCTTAAACTTATGTCCTGCAAGTCCCAGCAGGACAAACATCAGGAAGGGGATGATAAGTATCCAAATTGTATAGCTGAAATTTATCATAGTCTTACTTTACTGGTAGTTTAGCAATCAGAATTTCATTTCATTAACATCTTCAACATTTATAGTTGTAAACCGCCTGTATATGTTAATAATAATGGCGATGGCCACCGCTGCTTCAGCGGCCGCTACAGCTATTATGAACAGGCTGAAAAATAGTCCTTCAAGTTTGTGTGGATAGAGGTAACGGTTGAATGCCAGGAAATTGATATTAACTGAATTGAGTATTAATTCGACTGACATCAGGATAGTTATCAGGTTACGGCGGGTCAGAAAACCGTAAACTCCTATGAAGAACATTATAGTCGCCAGAATTAAGAAAAACTGTAATGGTATACCTGTATTCATATTATTCCTGAGTTAAAGTTTGAGACTGAGTTTTTTTTGGACCGCCTTTTTTTGCAACCACAATGGCAGCTACCATTGCAGCAATAAGTAGTACAGATATTATTTCAAATGGAAGGACATAGCCATCATAATCGACAGAAAGAAGGCTTTTTCCTATTAATCTCATATTTACTTCCTTAGCTACTTCAGTTGTAGCTGAAAATTTATAATCAAGGATTGTTACAATGCACAGTATCGATCCTGCCAATGCGGCCAGGGCAGAGAATATTATCTTTTTAGTACCCGGTTCCTCAAATTTCTGACTGATATGGCTTGTAAGAAGAATTGAAAATATTATCAGCACCACAATACCACCGGCATAGAGAGTTAATTGCACTGCAGCCAGGAACTGATAGTTAAGCATGAAATATAAACCGGCAGTTGATACAAGAACAAATAGGAGGTAAACTGCGGCTCTTAGTATCCTTCTTGTTGTCACAGTCAAAATTGAGAAGACAACTATCATGGAGGCAAAAAGAACAAACATTATCTGATTTTTTGTCATCACTCAACTCCTTTCATTAATTGCGAACCGGGTTTATTTGATACTTTTATAAGGAGGGATCTGTTGAAAACAGCATGTTCAAATTCCTGTGAAAATGCCAGGGCATTTGATGGACATGTCTTAACACACAATGCACAGAACGTGCACATTCCTAAACGATAAATATGCTTATCGATAGCTCTTTTTTTCTTCCCGTCTTCAGTTATAATTGTCTTTGATATGACTTCTATGGTGCCATTAGGACAGTTAATTTCACATATTCCGCAACCCGTACACTTATGTTCATTATTCTCATTATGCGGCATTATAACTTCACCCTTGAATCTTTCGAACATTACAAGTGTCTTCCTGTTATCAGGATATTTCTGAGTCACAATAGTACCCGGACGGAAAAAATATGATCCGGTTACCTTCATTCCTTTCAGAAGTGACCAGACCCCATTTATTATTCCATTAAAATATTTTAATATACTTCCCATAAGAAGATTTTTTTTCAGTCAGGATTAAAAATGCCAACCCATAAGGACTATAAATGCCATTATCAGTACATTCACAAGGTTTATAGGCAGTAAATATTTCCACTCCAGTGTCAGTAATTGATCAATTCTTAACCTGGGGAACGTCCATTTGAACCACATCATCATAAATATCACAAATGCTGTTTTTCCCAGGTACCACAAGAAAGGTGGAATATAATCCATTATATGGTTAAATCCTTCCCATGACCCTACATGAAATGGCATCCATCCTCCGAGAAATACAGTTGCAGCAATAGAGGCAACAATGAACATATTTATATATTCTGCAAGAAAGAAAAACGCGAATTTAATTCCTGAATATTCAGTATGGTATCCTGCTGTCAGCTCAGATTCAGCTTCTGCGAGGTCGAAAGGACCACGGTTTGTCTCTGCAGTACTTGAAATAAGAAAAATAATGAATGCTATAAAGGCAGGGATATGACCTCTGAAAATGAACCATCCTGTACGTTGAGCTTCAACAATTTCAGATAACTGCATGGAACCGGCAAGAATAACAATAGTAATCAACGCCAGTCCTACTGACAGCTCATAGCTTACTATCTGTGCCCCGCTTCTCATAGCTCCAATCAGAGAATATTTATTATTGCTCGACCAGCCTGCCAGAAGCACTCCGATAACACCCATCGATGAGACTGCAATAACATAGAGGACCCCAATATTCAAATCAATAGCATGAAGTCCTTTTGCAAAAGGAATCGCTGCAATTGCCATAAATGAGGCAACAATAACGATAAAAGGAGCAAGGTTAAATAAAAATTTATCCGCATTCTTAATTGGAATGAGCTCCTTTAGAAGCAGTTTAATCAGGTCTGCTATAGTCTGGAAAATTCCGAAAGGTCCTACTCTGTTTGGTCCGAGTCTGTTCTGCATAAATGCACAGACTTTTCTTTCTGCATAAACCAGAAAAAGTCCGACAAGTGCATAAAAGAGCAGAATAAGAACTCCGATTATCAGCATTTCCACAATAATAGTCCAGAATGGAGACATAGCATTGTGAAGACCTGTGTCTATCCCTTTTGTCAAAGATGAAAAATCATAGAAGACTTTCCACCATGGGATTGATTCTGAAGTAGAAGAATTAACAGCAGTAATATCAAGCAGCATATTTTTTTATTTATTTCTGATATACTTTCAATTTCTGTTTTTAAATTTCCAGGCTTCGGGCATCAGGTTCATTGGTTCCTTTTCTGTACCTGTCACCCGGCGCCTGATACCTGACGCCTTTTTATCTGTCAATGTCCGGAATAACCAGGTCAAGCGATCCCCCGATTGCTACCAGGTCAGCAATTTTGAAATCTTTTGAAATGTGGTTTAAAGCTCCAAGGTTAACGAAATTCGGTGAGCGGAACTTAACGCGATAAGGGTTTTTATTTCCGTCACTTATTATAAACACACCGAGTTCTCCTCGCGCTGTTTCTACTCTCTGATAATATTCTCCTTCAGGAAGCTTAATGATTGGTTTCATCTTAACTGCATATGGACCTTCAGGAATGTTATCTATCAGCTGTTCAATGATATTCATCGACTCACGCATTTCATCAATTCTTACCATATATCTGGAATATGTGTCTCCATCATAACGTAGGACTTCGTTGAATGTAACTCTGTCATAAGCGCTGTAAGGCTCATGTTTTCTTATATCACAGGAGAACCCGGACGCTCTTCCTGTAGGCCCTGTTACACCATATGAGATTGCATCTTCAAGCGATAGTTTTCCAATTCCCTTGCTTCTTTCCATGAAGATTACATTACCTGACAGCAATTGATCATATTCAGGCAAAATCTTCCGGAAATACTTAATAAAATCTTTTACTCTTTTCTGAAAATTAGCGTGAATATCATACATAAGACCACCAGGACAATTGTAGCTTACTATCATTCGGCTCCCGCAAGTCTCCTCAAAAATATCAAGAACTTTTTCCCTGTCACGTAGTCCATAAAAAAAACATGTAAGCCCTCCAAGGTCCATTCCGAATGAAGCCCACCATAGCTGATGAGACTGAATACGTGTAAGCTCGGACATTATGGTCCTTACAACTTTTATTCTGTCAGGTATTTCTGTATCGAGTGCCTTCTCAACAGCCAGGCAAACAGCTTCATTATTTATGTGTGCTGAGAGATAATCCATCCTGTCAGTGAGATGAATTATCTGGGGATAGGTTATGCTTTCGCACATTTTTTCAATACCCCTGTGAATATATCCAAGGTGAGGTTGCACATTTTTAACAATTTCTCCCTTGAGAGAAACAACAAGCCTCAATACTCCGTGGGTTGACGGATGCTGAGGCCCCATGTTAATAATATACTCTTCCTTTTCGTCTGGGGTAATAACGTTCACCTGTTCTTCCATAAACTATTTGGTAACAATATTTATATCATCAACATAATCTTTCCTTAGCGGATAACCCCAGGAGCTATCCAGGAAAAGCCTTCTGAGGTCAGGATGGTTCGTAAACCTTATTCCCAAAAGATCAAATACTTCGCGCTCATGAAAATCAGCAGTTTTCCAGATATCTGATACAGAATCAAAATGCGGATTTTCCCTGTCAGAGGTCTTTGTTTTAAGTACAATGCCATGATTATATTTTGTTGAGAAGAGATGATATATTACTCCAAGTTCCTTCCCGTAATCTACTCCGGTAAGACACGATAAAAAATCAAAATAAGTTTCATCACTTTCTTTGAGTTTTTTAGCAATCTGGTAGAATTTTGAAGAGGGAATTGTCACCTCAGCAAATTGTCTTCCCTCTTTCACCTCAATTTCAGGATCAAGAGATTTAGCAAATTCGCATAATTGAATTTTATCCATTGATAATCAGATTACTGAGTTAGGTTAAAATTGTTTATTTACTATCATGACTTATGTTTCTATTCTTCCTCGACTTTATGCTCTCAGTCTGGATCATGCGCTGCAGTTGAAGCATTCCATATAATAAAGCTTCTGGTCTTGGAGGACATCCCGGAACATAAACATCTACAGGAATGACATGCTCAACACCTTTTATTACACTATAAGAATTAAGGAAAAATGGTCCGCCGGATATTGCGCACGCCCCCATGGCAACAACATATTTTGGCTCAGACATCTGGTCGTACAACCGCTTCAGGACAGGAGCCATTTTATTGACAATAGTTCCTGCTACAACAATAACATCAGCCTGTCTGGGGCTGGCTCTGTAAACTTCCATTCCAAATCGTGCAAAATCGTGACGAGGTGCCCCGGCAGCCATCATTTCGATACCGCAACAACTTGTGGCAAAAGTCAGTGGCCAGAGGGAATTTTTTCTTCCCCAGTTTATTACGTCATCTATAGTTGTCAAAAGAATATTGGATTCTGATTCTCTAAGAAGTTCAAGGGTTGCATTATCCCTGAATTCTTCATATTTCATTCCTTTTATTCCCATATAAGAGCATGTTTTTTCCAGGCATATAAAAGACCCAGACCAAGTATAAAAAAGAAAATTACGATCTCGATAAATGCAACCATCCCAACTTCCTTCATTACAACAGCCCATGGAAAGACAAGTACCGTCTCAACATCGAAAACCAGGAACAGGATCGCAAAGAGATAGTATCCCACATTGAATTGAAGCCATGTAACGCCTTTTGTAGGAATTCCGCATTCATATGGTTCGAATTTCTGCGCGTTAATTGATTTAGGAGCTACAATACCTGAGAATATTAATACTGCTCCGACAAAAATGGCTCCGACCAGGAAAAAAAGTATTAACCATTCGTTGTTCATTCAAGTTATTATTAGGGGTGAAAATCGAACAAAAATATGATAATAATTTGATAATTGTGAAATTTGTAACAGTTTATATGAAATGATAAATATCATCTGATTTCAATGTATCTTTTGCAATTGATTTCACTAACTCTATTAAGCATTTTTCAGTATTTGATCAAGAACTATTATTGCTAATTTATATCAGATCAGATTATTAAATCCTTAGTAATTATTGGGGTAGTATGAACTGCACCAAATAATTACCCTGCAATAATGATATATGTCAATTTGAATTATGACAAGAATCATTAATTATAATGATTGAAAAGTATCATTTTATAAAACAGGAAATGTTGTTAATGACAGTTGTAATATTTACATAATCAATTTAATACGTCAATTATTTGACGATTTAGCTCGAATATTTACATTATAATATGAATAGTATTTCCGGTATTTTCGTTACCTGTTCGGTTCGCTAAATGAAAAGAAAAAAGCTAATTTTGATGGCTTAATAATTTTTATAAAATAAATATGAGTGCAGAGACCCATCATTCAGTTATAAGTGGTTTGGCAGGAGAAATCCTGGAGCACACAGGAGTAAAGGCAAGTCACTGCTATCAATGTGGAAAATGTTCAGCCGGCTGTCCCCTTTCAGAGGAGATGGAATATCCACCCAGTTATATTATGAGAATGCTACAAACTGATGATCCGGTTATGGAGGAAAAGATTCTCCGTTCATTTACAATCTGGGTTTGCCTTACCTGTGAGATGTGTTATTCGCGTTGTCCGATGAGCATTGATATTCCAAAGATGATGGATTATTTAAGGGAAAAGTCATTGAAAGAAGGAAAAGCAAACCCCAGGGCAAAACATATTATTGCATTCCATAAATCTTTCCTTGATTCAATAAGAACAACCGGCAGACTGTATGAGATTGGTTTACTGGTTGATTATAAAGCACGGACATTTAAGGTTATGCAGGATATGATCCTCGCTCCGAAAATGTTAGTAAGAGGTAAACTGAATATCTTTCCTGAACTCATAAAGGGCAGGGCAGGCGTTTCTTCAATTTTTTCCAGATCAAATAAGAAAAATAAAAAAATAATATGACTCTTGGATTATATCCCGGCTGTTCCCTGAAAGGATCTTCGCGTGAATACACCGAATCGGTTCTTGCTGTAGCGCAAGCTTGTGGAATAGAATTAGTTGAAATAGAGGATTGGAATTGTTGTGGCGCCACTGCAGCACACAATCTCAACAAGGAATTATCACTGGCGCTTCCGGCAAGGATCTTGTCACTTGCAGAAAAACAGGGAATGAATGAAATAGTTGTTCCATGTGCCGCATGCTACAGCAGGCTAACTGTAACAAAATATGAAATTGCTGAACATCCTGAACTCAATGAGACAATAACCAAGGCAAATGGACTTGAATATACTGGATCTGTCGGAATCTTGAATATCATACAGATGCTTGATAAATATGTAACTCCAAATCTTGAGGGCCGGATTATTAAACCCTTTGAGCATAAGGTAGCATGCTATTATGGATGTCTTCTTGTAAGACCTCATGAAATTCTGAAATTTGACCGGGAAGAAGATCCCCAATCAATGGATGAACTCATGTTAAAAGCAGGAGCTACGCCTATCGACTGGGCATTCAAAACAGAATGTTGTGGCGCTGGTCTTTCAGTTTCACGGACAAGTTCTGTGGGTCGTCTTTCAGGAGAAATATTGAAGGATGCAGCCGACCGTGGTGCGGAAGCCATAATAGTTGCGTGTCCAATGTGCCAGTCAAACCTTGATATGAGAAGGGAAGCCATTAATTCATATCTCGGTGAGAAAATTGATATTCCGGTGCTTTATGCAACACAGGTTCTAGGTCTTGCTTTGGGATTAGAAAGGAAAGCTCTTGGACTTCAGAGACATTTTGTCCCTGTTAATATCTAGATTTAAAAATAGTTATAAGACAATTATATGTCAAAAATAGGAGTATTTGTTTGCCATTGCGGAGAAAATATAAGTGCGACTGTTGATTGCGCAAAAGTTGCTGAGACTGCTGCCGGTTACGATGGCGTTGTTTATAGTATCGATTATAAATACATGTGCTCAGACCCGGGTCAAAGCCTGATTAAGAGCGCAATAGTAGAAAAAGGACTTACTGGCGTTGTAGTAGCTTCTTGTTCCCCAAGGATGCATGAACCTACTTTCAGGAAAGCATGTGCAGAAGCCGGTCTTAATCCATATATGTGCGAAATGGCAAATCTCAGGGAACATTGCTCTTGGGTGCATGAAAAAGGCGATGCGACAACCCAGAAAGCTATTGACCTTGTGAGAATTCTGGTGGAAAAAGTCAAAAAAAATCATTCACTCAATTCAATTAAGGTACCTGTGACCAAAACAGCCCTTGTGATCGGCGGTGGAATTGCAGGCATACAGGCAAGCCTCGATATTGCTAACTCAGGACATAAAGTAATCCTTATTGAAAGAGATCCTTCAATCGGGGGGCATATGTCTCAGCTTTCTGAAACTTTTCCGACGCTTGACTGTTCACAATGTATTCTTACACCCAGAATGGTCGAGGTTGCCCAGCATCCAAACATTACTCTTTATACGTACGCAGAATTAGAGAGTCTTGAAGGTTTCATTGGGAATTTTAAAGCTAAGATCCGCAGAAAATCAAAAAGCATCGACGAAAAGCTATGTACCGGATGCGGTCAATGCACTACAAAATGTCCGGTTAAAAAGATTCCAAGCGAGTTTAATGAAGGATTAGGTAAACGAACTGCAATCTATGTCCCATTCCCACAGGCAGTACCTAATAAGCCGGTTATAGACAGGATAAATTGTACCTATTATATAAAAGGTAAATGTAAGGTTTGCGAAATTGTCTGTCCAACCAAAGCTATCAGGTTTGATCAGGAGGATACAATTGTTGAAGTTGAAGTTGGTGCAATTGTATTAGCAACAGGATTTGCTGTAAAACAACCTGACTTCTTTCCCGAATATGGTTATGGGAAATTTCCGGATGTTATTACAGGTCTTCAGTTTGAACGACTGGCTTCCGCATCCGGACCAACTCTTGGCGAGATCAGGAGACCATCAGATGGGAAAATACCTGAAAAAATTGTTTTCCTGGCATGTGCCGGTTCCCGTGATCCGGCAAAGGGAATTCCTTATTGCTCTAAGATATGCTGTATGTACATTGCAAAACATGCGATGCTTTATCAGCATAAAGTTCATGGTGGAAAATCTTATGTATTCTACATGGATATCAGAGCAGGTGGAAAGATGTACGAGGAATTTGTCCGCAGGGCAATAGAGGATGATGGGGTAAATTATATAAGAGGAAGAGTTTCAAGGATTTATGAGAAAAATGGAAAACTGATCGTTAAGGGCGCAGACACATTGCTCGGAGCGATGCCGGTAGATATAGAAGCCGATATGGTTGTTCTGGCAACTGCCGGTATTGCGAATGAAGGTTCAGAAGAACTTGCTCAAAAACTTCATACCTCTTACGATTCATATCATTTCTTTTCAGAAGCTCATCCAAAACTGAAACCGGTAGAAACAAATACTGCAGGTATATTCCTTGCCGGAGCATGCCAGTCCCCAAAAGATATTCCGGAGTCCGTAGCAATGGCTTCAGGAGCTGCCGTAAAGGTAGCCTGTTTATTCTCTCAGGATGAGCTTACCCGTGAACCCCTTATTGCCATGGTGAATCGTCAGGCTGCACCTGTATATTCTTCTTGCGTAGGTTGTTTCCTATGTGTTTCAGCATGTCCTTATCAGGCAATTGAAAGGGAAGAGATTAAGAATCGCAATGGTGAGGTTATTAAAACCATTGCTAAAGTTAATCCAGGCCTCTGTCAGGGTTGCGGTACATGCGTGGCTTTCTGTCGTACTAAATCTATTGATATACAAGGATATACACATGAAGAGATGTATTCCGAAGTTATGGCTCTTTTAAATGATTATTAATATACTTTTTTAATGGCTGAATTTGAACCTAAAATAGTGGCTTTCGTCTGTAACTGGTGTACATATGCCGGTGCAGACCTGACCGGTACAAGCCGTATAAAATATGCTTCCAATGTACGTATAATCCGATTCCCCTGTACTGGTCGTATTGATTATATGCTTCTTCTCAAAGCATTCGATGAAGGTGCTGATGGAATTATTGTTTCGGGTTGTCATCCAAACGATTGCCATTATACCTCTGGTAATTTTCATGCAAGAAGGCGCTGGATAATGTTTCGCGAGCTTTGCGATTTTGTAGGAATTGATATTAACAGAGTGCTGTTTTCATGGGTATCTGCTGCGGAAGGCGCTAAATGGGCAGACGTGGTTAACACAACTGTCACTAAAATACGTGAACTCGGACCATATACCGAATATCAGGAGGTTGCTAAATATCCAGTCAGGGAGGTTACCAATGGATGAGTTAAGAAAACGAGCAAAAGAGCTTCTTGAATCCAAGAAGGTAAGTGTTGTTATTGGTTATGAAGAAGGTACAGGTGACAGGATAAGAGCACTATTTGTTGAAAAACCGGAAGATGTTTCCAGACTGATATTTGATAGCCGTTGTGTTCTTAACCTTGCAACTTATATAACCAAGCATGAAGTAAAGGCAAAAGGGAAAATGGCTATAACTGCTACAATCCCTGTTATGCGTAGTATAGTTCAGCTTGCATATGAGTTTCAGGTCAGCGATAAGAATCTGCTGGTTCTTGGTATTACTCCTGAATCCAACTTGATGGAATTCAAAGATCTCCTTGAGGTGGAAACCTATATACACAAGTTTGAAATTGAAATAAATGCAAGTTACAGGGAGAAGTTGGATAAGCTGGCAGCGATGACGCAGGCAGAGCGGTGGAGGTTCTGGATAGATGAACTGGCTCCATGTTTCAAGTGTTATGCCTGCCGCGCAGCCTGCCCGATGTGTTATTGTCACCGATGCACAGTCGATTTTAATCAACCTCAATGGATCCCGGTTCCTTCGCACGAACTTGGAAATCTTGAATGGCACATTATGAGAGCTGTTCATCTTATAGGACGCTGTATTGATTGCGATGCATGTGCTAATGCCTGCCCTCTGGCAATTCCAATTAACCTGTTAAATAAGAGGTTGTTGGAAGATGCAAAGAAACATTTCGGAGGATATCAGCCAATACTTAAAGGTGATCATCTGATGTCAACTTTCAAACCTGATGATAAAGAAAATTTTATACGATAGAACATGAGCATTGATAAGCGATTAATCAGGAAAGAATCACTCGAAAAGCTTTTCGATATCTTAAAACAAAATAAGACGATTTTTGCTCCGGTTTCAAAAAACGGTAAAATCTCATTTAAGATTACTGATAGTTTTTCATCTGTTGAAAAAGAATATATCCAAACTACACAGTCTTCAAAAGAATCAGCTTTCCCAAGAACAGAAAAAATTCTTGATTTCATTAAAAGTAAAAATAGTTTAGATGCTAAACCATTTAATGTCCTGGAAATACCTGAAGTTGTTTTATGGGGAATACGGCCATGCGACGCTATGGGAGTTGGAGAGCTGAACTCAATATTCAACTGGGATTCAAAGGATGAAATTTATAACAGCCGTCTTGCTAAAACCACTGTAATTGGCTTCAGCTGTGCAAAGTCGGATGAGTCATGCTTCTGCACATCTGTTGGAGGTAATCCTGGAAACACAGAAGGAAGTGACATACTTTTTACCCGGCTTGGTGATGGTGGAGATTATCTGGCTGAAATAATTACTGAAAAAGGTGCAGGAATAGTTGCTCTTGCACCGGATATCTTTCAAAAACCTGATAATCAGGATAAAAATAAGTATCTGGCAGAAGTTCCGGTAAAATTTGACCGTGAGACTATAAGAAAGAAGCTTGATAGATTTTTTGAAAGTGAAGATTGGGTTGAAAGGTCGCTGAAATGCATTGGTTGTGGTGCATGTGCTTATGTTTGTCCTACTTGCGCCTGTTTTGATATTCAGGATGAATCCCACGGCAAATACGGATCCCGGGTCAGGTGCTGGGATTCATGCGGGCTTTCGCAATTTACTTTGCACACATCTGGACATAATCCCAGAGAGGTGCAGTCCCAGCGCTGGCGCCAGAGGATAATGCATAAGTTTTCTTACATGCCGGAACGACTTTCAATTTACGGATGCACCGGCTGTGGGCGCTGCTCAAGGGCATGTCCCGTCGATATGAATATTCTTGAACATTTAATATCAATCCAGGAGGTAACCCTATGATGGAGAACATTTATATGCCCTACCTTATGAGGATAGAGAAAGTCACTTATGAGGCTCCGGGAGTCAAAACTTTTATGCTTAAATTTATTAATGAAGATGACCAGAACAACTTCAATTTTAAAGCTGGTCAGTTTGGCGAATATTCTGTGTATGGAGTAGGAGAGTCAACTTTTTGCATAGCTTCATCACCAACCCGTAAAGGTTATATTGAATGTACTTTCAGGCAAACAGGTAAAGTCACCAATGCCCTTGCTGGATGCGAGGAGGGAAACATCGTAGGTTTTCGCGGACCTTATGGTAATATTTTCCCTCTGGATGAATGGAAAGGAAAAAGTCTTCTGTTTATTGCAGGTGGGATAGCTTTACCTCCAATGCGTTGCGTAATATGGAATGCTCTTGACCTCAGGGAAAATTTCAAGGATGTAACAATTATATATGGTGCAAGATCGGTCAGTGATCTGGTTTATAAACAGGAGCTTCAGGACTGGGAAAAACGTCGTGATGTGAAGCTTATTACGACAGTAGATCCCGGTGGAGAATCACCAGACTGGAAAGGCGAAATAGGATTCGTTCCGACAATAGTTGAAAAAGTAGCTCCTTCAAGTGAAAATACTATTGCGATTGTGTGCGGTCCTCCGGTGATGATTAAATTTACTTTCCCGGTACTTGCTAAACTGGGATTTAAAGATGAAAATATTTATACTACCCTGGAAAACAGAATGAAATGCGGGTTCGGAAAATGCGGCCGCTGTAACGTCGGTAAGGTTTATATCTGCAAAGACGGACCAGTGTTTACTCTGGCTCAGCTAAAACAACTTCCAGACGAATATTAAGCCCCCCTTGGTCCCCCCTAAAGAGGGGATAATTAGTTGACATATAATGTGTTGGTATATAAGAAATAGAGAATTCTCTCCACTTTAGGGGAGATCCCGTTTTAGCGGGAGAGGGGTTATAAAATCTAAACAGATGAATATAGAATAACGTCGTAAAACAAAAGAGGCTGACTCAATGAGACAGCCTCTAAAATATCGTTGTAAAAGGTTTTACTTCAGCTGGAATGTTACAGGAACACTGTACCAGACGTTTACTGCTTTACCACCTTGTTTTCCGGGTTTCCATGTAGGAAGCATCTTAATAACCCTGATAGCTTCGTTATCGAGAGCCGGATCAACTGGTTTCAGAACAGTAACCTGGTCAACTGCACCTTTATAGGTAACACAAAATCTCAGGATTACTCTTCCCTGAATATTATTTTCCTTTGCAATTTCAGGATAGGCAATATTACTGTTAATGAATTTCATCAATTCTGCATCTCCTCCGGGGAATGTAGGCATCTCTTCAACTACAACAAATACCTGGGTTGGAGCTTCTTCCTCTTTTACCTCTTCCTGTACCTGTTCAACAACCTGAACATCTTCGTTTTTGACAGTCACCTGTGCCTGGTCAGCTGTCATAAGCTGTTTAATTTCTTCAGGTTTAATTGAATCTACAACTACCGGGGCAACGTACCTGACCTGCACCACTGTTTCAGCAGGTGGTGGAGGTGGAGGCGGTGGTGGTTCAATTTTCTCCTGAGGCTGATCGATGTTTTCCATCTTGAGCTCAACCTGCCTTTCAGCACGCTTTTTGCCTTTCTCCAGTACTTTGGCATTAATATACGGTGTAATAATAGCTGTACCTAATATAATTACACCAATTAACATTGCAATTAATACGTTACGGTTATACTTCTTACGCAACCTGTAGGCTCCGTACTCATGATTCCTCTTTTCGAAGACTATGTCGTCGAATGATGGAATAAATTTCTTCTCGTTTGCCATAATCTTAATTGTTTATGGTTACTTCTTCTGGGATGAAGCAGGAGTGATACCAAGAGTGGTTTCAATCATTTTTTCTTCAATCCAGTTTATATCAACAAAAATATAATGGGCTATGCTAATAATGGACATCTCATCGAGAATATCAACGAAATTTCCATAATTAGCTGCTTTATAGGCCTTTATTAGAACAATTGGCCCAGTATCATCTTCATTTTTAAGTCTTCTTTTCGCAGGTTCAATGGAATCGTGGGGCATGGTTATCTTGCCAGACGTAATATCATCATCGAATTGCCTGATTTTTTTGGAAAGAGTTGCGTTCCTTTCCAGAAGAATCCTGCGGATACCGTTTGCACTGAAGTCAGTCTCCTGTAGCGGAGGCGGATTTTTCGGATCTTCAACCAGTCCTGTGTAATAGAAAACTTTATTATCGGGTCCGAGAATAATATTAATTGTACGGCTTTTGGCAATCTTTGGAGCTTCCTGTTTTTCCTTTTTATCTTTTATTTTATCAGGAAGAATTAGATCCATGACCTTGGGTTTGCTTAAAGCTGAGGTAAGCATAAAGAATGTAATGAGAAGGCACATCAGGTCAACCATCGGCGTCATATCAATATGAGGTGCAGTCTTTTTCGCCTTCTTCTTACCGCCTTTTCCTGTTTCTTCTTGAATAATTTCTGCCATCTTACTTCGGGGTATTTACTTCTTTAATTTTAACTGCTTCGAGGTTGGTAATCAGATCAAACCTGCTCACATTCTTATCCTGTAATATATCAAGCACTTTTTTCACAGCTGGGAACTCGGTCTTTGAATCACCTTTAATACAAGCATTTACCTGTGGGTTCACCTGACGGCAATATAGTACCCATGATGCCAGCTGATTATTGGTTGAATCAACAGGAATTCCTGTCTGGAAGACTTTTTTCGAAGCTTGATCCTTGGTATCCAGAAATTCTTTCATTTTTTCCATCGGGACTCCCATTGAGGACGGGCTCTTTTCAAATTCTCTTAACTCAGCCGGAGTGAATTCAACATTATATTGCTTACCCATCTCAGTAAGAATCTTTTCTCTGTACTTGAGCAAGGTATCCGGACCGTTATCAACATATAAGAAAACTTTGCCGTCTTTTGATATAAAAATAGTCATTACATTCTGAACAGGTGCTGTTTTTTCTGATATTGAGGAAGGCGTATCAATATTAGCCGGTTCAGGTTGCCTCATAGTGGCAGTCAACATAAGGAATGTCAAAACCACAGAAAAGAGGTCGACCATCGGCGTCATGTCGATATGGGGCGACTTTGTTGGTAATTTAATCTTTGGCATTGTAGATCGTTATTATATGTTTAAACCAAAAGATAAATTCAATTCTTAGTTGCTTCTAAGTGAAGCGGCAAATGTCTGTGTCAGACTAAAGCCTGCTTCGTCAATTTTAAATGTATAACTATCAATTGTTGTTGAGAAATAGTTAAAAGCAATAATTGACAATGTTGATCCGGTGATACCGAATGCTGTATTTACAAGAGCTTCAGAAATACCGGTTGCAAGAGCAAGAGCATCAGGAGCGCCAGCTTGAGCAAGTGCGGCGAATGCTTTGATCATACCAAGAACTGTACCGATAAGACCGATTAATACAGAGATTGAAGCAAGAGTAGAGAAGATTACCATATTCTTTGACAGCATCGGCAGCTCAAGAGCTGTTGCCTCTTCAAATGATTTCTGAATAGAAAGAATTTTCTGGTCTTTTTCCAGTTCCTTATCTTTCTGAAGTTCACGGTAACGGGTCAGACCGGCTTTCATAACGTTTGCCAGAGAACCTTTCTGTTTGTCGCAAGCATCCATAGCCTCCTCAATTTTATCTTCAGTAAGAAGACTCTGAAGATTACGAACGAAGGAATTTAACCTTCCTTTTCCCTTTGCACGTGACAAAGTAATAATCCTTTCAAAAATAAAGATAATGAGGACCAATAAGCAGGTCATAAGTATCGGAACGATATAACCTCCTTTGTAAATAATCCCCAAAAAGTTTCCATGAATGGGTGTCCCTTTTGGATTCCCTCCTTCAAAGTTAACCGGGTTACCCATTATTTGTGTAAACAGATAATAGGCAATTAAAAAGGCTATTAAAATAGCGCTTGTTGCAAAAATATTCTGCAACGCATCTTTCAACGAACTTCCTTGTTTACTCATTTTTGTATCGATTTGTTTAGGTTTAAGATTTTACAAGCTGCAAATATATATTATGGATTTTTCAATTCCAATAGCAGGTGAATAATTGTTAAAAATACCTTTGATAGTTCATTATTTCTTCATAATACAGACCTTCAAAACCGTATTTACCCTATATATAATTTATAATCTGGCCGATAATCTTATATCTATTGTTCAAGTACAACATTTAGAGCATGAAGCGGTCTTTGCACCGGTACCTCTTTCGATTTATATCCTTTGGCAGAAATGATGAGTGCCTCAGAAGCCATCGGAATTTCAAACTTAAATTCACCTTTGGCATTGGTATAGGTCTCAGCAGCAGTATCCTTTACACGAATTGATGCATTTGCCACTGGTTGTCCTGCTACATCTTTTATGATCCCTTTCAGTTCATTGGGGTTGATGCCTGCCTTAACCTGTTTCTCTAAAGTCTGAAGATAACCAAGCATGTTTTTTGCAGATTCATTATTCGGATCAATTCCAATGATTTTATTATAAGACTCCTGAGCTTTAGCCAGATAAGGTAGTCTTCCTTCCAGGGTTTTTTCGTTACCCAGAGCCTTTAAATCGACATTGGCCAGTCCATTATAACCCTGTATTTTGTATTCTTTATTGTTTGGATCAAGGTTTATCATTCTGTTATAATAATCTTTTGCCCTGCCAAAATTTTCATTCTGCATATAGTGATACCCAAGGTAACCATAAGCTTCTACTAATTCACGGCTATATTTGGCTGAGTCAGATCCGGCCTTTTCTATTACAGTTTCGAACTTGGGCTTTGCTAGTCCAGTTTTTGCATCAGCTTCCATTTTTGAATAAGTTCTTGCGATATATACATAAGCCGGGATATAATCAGGTGACATTTTCAATACAATAGTAAAGATTGAATCAGCTGATTTATATTTTTCTCCAACATAATATGCCCTTCCAATCTGCATATAATCAGTAATATCATTTTTACCAAGAGCAATTAGTTTTGACCATGTTTTAGCAGCTTCATCAAATCTTCTGTAATTATAGTAACTATTGGCTATCTCATTTAATAACACTTTGTCCTCAGGATCATAGGTCAAAGCTTTTGCATATTCCCCGAAAGCCCTGTCAATATCCACATCGGCCTTGGCAGTTTGTTTATCCAACCTGGCTGATCTGTTAATAAGAGTATCAAGATTTGCTTTCAGCTTGGCTTTATCGGCTGCACTGGCGCTGGCATATTTAGTTTTTTCTCTTTCAAGCTGAACCTTCAATCTGTCGTTCTCTTTGACATAATTTGGATAATTCAGATTTTTCTTGAGCAGGATCTTTGCCATATAAATATAGTCCTTCTTAATTATTCTGTCGGGTGAAACAGTTTTAAACAGCGTTTCCATGTAAGAAAGAGCTTTATTATAGTCGGCATCTTTCTTTTCATAAGATGAATATCCTGCAATACGGTTCATATAAGTTTTTGACTTGTCAACTGCAAAAATTTCTTCGACATTTTTGATAGCTTCATCATATTCTCCGGTATAGAAAAGAGCTTTTACATATATTATTTTAGCAGGAATGTTTCCCTGTGTAAGATCAAGATATTTCTTGAAGTTTTCTTTGGCTTTGTCGTTTCTGCCAGCTAGAGTGTACATGGCGCCTAATTCGCGGTACGCAGGAGCATAATTTACATTGAGCGCGATAGCCTGTTCAAAGAATGGTATTGCCGCGTTAAGATTGCGTGCTTTCACATATATGCTGCCAATTTTCATATTTGCAGTGGGAGACTTTGGATCATACTCCTGCGCCAGATTATAATATTTTATGGCATTTGATCCGTCATTTTTGATATTAAAGATATCCCCGGCGATCAGGTAGATATCCCTGCTTTTTGAATCTATACTGATTGCTTCCCTGATAAATGGGAGAGCTAAAGCTGTATCGACTTTATTATCCGCATCAATGTACGATTCAGCCAATTTGGCAAGAGTGAAAGCGTAATCTTTTGCCGGAGGGACAATTTTCTTAATATTTCTATAAGGAAGGAGGAAACTCTTTGCCTTCGAGCGCATTTCACCGGCTGTCTTATTGTCGTCAAGGTAAAAAGCAACTTTGGCGAGACCTACATAATTCAACGGCTCGTTTGGATTTGCACTTACACCTTTATTATATAGTTCTTTTGCCTCTTTGGTGGCAACAGTAAGAGAGTTGGATATGGTATCCGCAAAATACTCCTGAAGGGTGTTTTCGCCATAAAAGAAAAAGTACCTGCTGTTTCCTGGTTCTTTCTGAATCAATTGTTTAAACATTTCTGCTGCTTTATCATATTGTTCACTTCTGGTAAGCAAGGTTGCAGCATCAAGATCCTGGGCTGCTACATTATTGTGGGTACCAAATCCCAGAATCGCCACAAGGAAAATCGCCGGACTTATAATTAAACGTTTCATAATAAAGTTGATTATTTTTTTGTCAAATATAGTTAGTTGTGTTAATTGTCTTGTAGTCTTATTGTTTTTTTGTCGAATTGTCTTGTTATTCTGCTTTCAAATTTTGTCTTGCAGTCTATTGTCTTGCAGTCTTTATGGACTTTATGGACTTTATGGACTTTATGGACTTTATGGACTTTATGGACTTTATGGACTTTATGGACTTTACAGACTTTCTCCTTTCTCCTTTTGTATTCATTCGTGTTTAATCTGCACCAACCGTATAGGCATTGTTGCAGGAACCAGACCCGATTTAAGAACAATTCGCTGGCCCTGTTCTGCACAAGCCCACTGAATAAAGCCGGAACCAAGTCCTTTAAATGTCTCACGCGAAATAAGGTAAATTTCCCGTACAAAAGGGTAAGATTTATCATAAATCGAACCCTGGTATGGACGATAGTAAGAATCGTCTGCAAGATATGGTTGCGATATTGCCAGAACATTTATCTTCCTGATAAAATTCCTGCTTACTGAGTCATTCTTATCACTTATCCAGTTAACACTTACAATACCCAATGCATTTTTATTCTTTGAAACGAAATCAATTACTTCTTTGTTACTGTTTAAAGCGAAGAAATTGGAAGGAAGTTTTTCAACGACATCAAATTTTTCCTTGAAATACCTGATATTTCCCGATTTTGCATTGTCAAAAATAACATTGATGTCTCCAAGTCTTGATTTTGGATTTATATCTTTCCATTTTGTGATTTTCCCGAGAAATATATCTCTTATAGTTTCATACTTGACTAGAGTGTCATAATTCTCTTTGTTTGTTACCAGCGCCAATGCATCATAAGCAAAAGTAGTTGTACGCGCAATAATAAGTGTATCACGAAGATACTTAATCTGATCTTCTGTAAGTTTTCTGCTTGTCACGATAACCTTGACAGAATCATTCATAAAATCATTTATGACGTCAACTTCAGATTTATAGACGGGTGTGATTTTAGCGTAATTATATAAATGCGTAAATGTAAAAACCTCTGTTTCAAGTAATGGAAATAAAGATTCATCCACAACTATTCTGATATTTCCGCTGGTAGGAGTCTCTGTAACAGTGTTATTATTGCCTCCGACACAGGAAGCCATAAGAAACAGAAATCCTACATATATATAAGGTATACCTGATAATAATGTTTTTCTTAAAATTCTCACGTTCTTAAAGTGTCTGAAAATTGTGTTATGGCACGCAATAATAATAAAATTTTGAATACCTGATACTCTGCTCATAATCTTAAATTTTATAAAGTTTAAACATTTTCCTGTTCAACTTATAGCAAAGTATATGCCAACATATAAACTCTTAACAATGCATAAACAAAATGTTTATTCTATTCATTTTTCTTCCTCGTCCTCCTCAACCTCTTTCGTAAAGAAAACCTCGACAACTTTCACATATGTCCTGTATGCCCGGTACAGTCCATAAAAAATGCAGGTTGAGCCCAGGATAACACGCATTGCCTTATCAATGTAAAAGAGATTGGGAGAAAAAATCAGATAAGATCCCAGACCAAGATAAAAAAAAGTCATCAGTCCTCCCATAATTGTTCCTACCTGCTGCATTAATCTGTTACTGTTCATTCTGGAAGATTTATTGCCAAATAAACGAAAATTCAAAATAATAACAAAGAATAGTCATCATTCAGTTTTGCAAATGCTTAAATGATCCGGTAAATATCGGTCAGAACTCCAGTTCACATCAAATATACAACGAAATAATTAGTTATGCAACTAAAATATTAAATTTAGAACCAGAAATAATGAAATTCGCTTACTTCAATAGGAGGGAACTATCACCGTAACTCAGGAACCTGAAATTTGTTTCAAGAGCATACCTGTAGATACTTTTCCAATTATCCCCAACCCATGCAGATACCAGAAGAAGTAATGTACTTTTCGGCTGATGAAAATTGGTAATCATTCCGCAGGTGATCCTAAACTGGTAACCTGGGATTATTATTAATCTGGTTGATGCATGAAGGCAAGTCAATCTATTTTTTTGCATCCAAAATAAGATTGTTTCAAGTGATTGAGCAGGTTGCAAAGAGTTTCTCATAGAATAGACATCCCATTGCCCCAGATATAGCTCTTCCGGATTGATCTGAGGATTCTCCATCAACTTTATTCCAATCCAGTAAAGACTCTCAAGAGTTCTTACTGAAGTTGTTCCAACAGCCAGAATCGAACCAATATTTTTCAGAATCATTTCAATCGTACCGGCAGATATGTAAAACTGTTCAGAATGCATCTGATGTTCCAGAATATTGTTTGATTTAACGGGCAGAAAAGTCCCGGCCCCTACGTGAAGAGTCAGACTCGTTGTTTGTATATCATTGACAAACAGTTTTTTAAGAACCTCTCCGGTAAAATGTAATCCGGCTGTAGGTGCCGCAACTGATCCTTTAACCTGTGAATAGATAGTCTGATACCTGACAATATCCTGCATCTCATCGGGTCTGTTCAGATAAGGGGGAAGTGGTACATGCCCGGTTAGATCAACGACTTCACCAAAAGTAAGGTCAAAATCATCCCATGAAAACCTGATGCGCCAGGAATCTCCTTCAGGATTGATCTTTTCAGCGAGTAGTCTGATTTGCCTGCCATTATTCTGGAAAGTTGTATGGATAGTTTTCTCTTTCCACTTTTTGATATTCCCAATCAGACATTTCCATTCGACACTATTCTTTGATATGAAAGAACTTGCATAATCTCCGGGTAAGAGAGGCTCAAGGCATAGTACCTCAATTCTTGCACCGCTCTCTTTCATGAAAATCAATCTGGCCCTGATTACCTTAGTATTATTGAAAACAAGAAGGCTTCCGGGAGGGAGATGATTGCCGATATTACTGAAAACATCCTCAGAAATATTGCTGTCTTTATAAAGAAGAAGACGCGATCTATCTCTTTCTTCAGGAGGGTATTGTGCTATTTTGCTTTCAGGAAGATTGTAGTCATATTCTTTTAGATCAATTTGGATCATTAGTTGAATTTATTTTATCAGGAAAGACTCTCCCGGTTTTACATAAATTGTGCAAAATTAGGAATATTTGTCGTATTTTTGCAGAGCAGCAGGCCGTTCCATCGTGGCGCCAAGGCGCCAAGGAAAGTCCGGCCAACACAGAGCGCCATGCTTCCTAACGGGAAGATATCCGCGAGGATATAGTAACGTAACAGAAAATAACCGTTCCATCCGCCAGCTGGCAGACGGGATAAGGGTGAAAAGGTGAGGTAAGAGCTCACCGGTCCTGCTGGCAACAGCAGGAGCCGTACGTCTGATGGGTTGAAAGACCATGTATACCGGCTTCAGGGCTGCTCGTCCTTGCCGGGGGGTAG
>Ga0182027_10000566_pt1 | contig 63778 bp, 68 predicted proteins | sample 712E1DmetaG_FD_121300 | JGI IMG/M metagenome (GOLD analysis project Ga0182027, IMG submission 121300) | Permafrost microbial communities from Stordalen Mire, Sweden - 712E1D metaG (Illumina Assembly) | ecosystem: Environmental > Terrestrial > Soil > Wetlands > Permafrost | place: Sweden...
TACGGGATATATATGGAAAATATTTCCGGCCCGACTAATAATTCCTACGGCATCAATCTTGGCACTTTGACGGGAGGCGTCATCACCAATACTGGCCTAAATGTCGGGGCGATTTCCGGTGCGGCAGCTAATAATTATGGAATAAATCTGAGTACTCTTACCGGAGGCACGAGCGCTAACGCCCAAATTAATATCGGAGCGGTGACGGCAGTGGCCGGGGCTACTGATTATGGAATAAACATCGCCGGAGTCACCGGAACCGCCGCCCTGTCCGCTAATTATGGAGTGAACGTGAACACATTAAATTCCGTAGGCGCGGCTAATTATGGCATTTATATCAGCCAACCGTCCGGATCAACACACAATGTAGCATTGGAAATAGGAACGGCGGCGGCGACAACTACTGGGACCTGGGCATTATATTCTTCCAGCGCCCAAAACTCTTACTTTGCCGGCAACGTCGGCATCGGCACGTCTAGTCCGACTGGGTTATTCCAAATTGGCATCGGCGCGACCACTCCCATCTTTGTTTCGACCGGAGGCAATGTCGGTATCGGGACGACCAATCCGGCTTATGCCCTGGATCTTTTGTCTGCCGGTACTGCTGTGGCCAGATTTGGCAGCACCAGCGGATATTCATCTTGTTCGTTCCAAAGCAACGGAACACTTTCTTGTTCGTCCGATATTAATCTCAAAAAAAATGTCACCAACTCGTCTTATGGTCTAGATACAGTCATGAGCTTGCGTCCGGTCGAATATAATTGGAAATATGAAACAGATGGTACCACTAAAAATATCGGTTTTATCGCCCAAGAGGTGCAAAAAGTGATACCGAATCTGGTGACTACCGACGCGTCCGGGTATGAAGAGTTGAACACTATCGGAATGGTGCCGGTGTTGACGGCAGCGGTCCAAGAGCAGCAACTGGCGATCAATAGCCAGGAGACGAAAATCAGCGGGATCGATCTGAAAGCGGATAAAAATATTACCGATACTAATAATCTGCAAGACTCGGTGAATAATAATTTGACTTCGATCAATAAATCTATCAATGGCCTCCAAACCCAGATAGATAATTTGAAAAATAGCGGACAAGATATGGCGTCTCTCGAGAGCAAGATGAAAGACCTGGAGGATCAGATGGATCTGCTCAAGACTCAAAATCAGGCGGTGATCGATTTCGCCCTGGCGCTCGATCCCAAGTCGCTGATTTATAAAGACGTGGACGGCAATCTGGACTTAGGTCTGGGAAAACTGGAAGCGGATGGCGTGGTAGCCGGCGCTTTCACGGTGAAAGTAGTTGATCCAAATAGCAAGACCATCGGAGAAGCGACGATTACCGCGATAAAAACCGACGCCGATGGAGACGGAATTGATGATGACACCAAGTCGGACGGGAAAAGTATCATCATAAAGACCAAGGCGGTGAGCGATACGTCGAGGATATTTGTCTCACCCAAAGCCAAGGAAGCGCTGAAGTTTCCACTGACGGTGACAGAGACGAAAGACGGGGAGTATTTCAAAGTGGAAGTGCCGGAAGCGGTCAGTGACGATCTGGTTTTTGACTGGTGGATAGTGGACGAAAAAGACGAGACGACGACTCCTGATAGCTCACAAATCAATTAGCTTTCGATCATAACCAGCGCCGATTTGATAAAAATTTATTTTCTGCTAAGATTGTACCAGAATAAATTTGCTGGAAAGCAAAAAATCTTTCGGGGTAGTGTGGCATTTATTTTTATTTTCATGGAAGGAAGAAATAAAAAAATAGCATTTCTTTTCGGACACATAGTTTTTATCTTGCTTGTTATTTTTTTGGCTTGGTCATATGTGGAAAGCAAGACCGGTCAGCTGGAAAAAGACGCGCCCAAAACCCAGGAAGTGCGTGAGAGCGGCTATCAGCTGGTGAGTCCGCTTTTGGAATGCAATGTGAACGGGGAATCGGCCTTGAAAAAATATGTTCCTTTTGAAAGCAAATTAAAAGACCAGATTAAGGAAGAAATTATAGATAAGAACAGCGATATCCATCTGGCTGTGTATTTTCGTAATCTGAACAATGGTCCTTGGTTCGGAATCAATGAAGGAGATGATTTTGCTCCGGCCAGCCTTCTGAAAGTTCCCTTGATGATCGCGTATTTGAAAATGTCAGAGCAGGATCCGGGCGTCCTCACTAAAACTATCACCTATGACGCGTCCCAAGGGGACACCGTCAGCCAGGATATTCCTCCAAAAGAGCCTCTTGTGTCGGGAGAATTATATACTGTAGAAGATCTCATCAACCGGATGATCATCTATTCCGACAATCAAGCGATGCAGCTCCTGGTGAAAAATATTTCTGCCGACCAGTTTAATAAGACTTATGTCGATCTGGGTGTCGTGGTTCCGGACGCCCAAAGTCCGACTAATTTTATGTCAGTCAAAGATTACGCTTCCTTTTTCAGAGTCCTTTACAATGTCGCTTATCTCAATAAGGATACTTCCGAAAAAGCCATGGAGATTCTGGCTAAATCCGATTACAAAGATGGTCTGGTGGCCGGGGTGGATAGCGGCGTCACGATCGCGCATAAATTCGGCGAGCGCGATCTGGATGAAAACGGCGTCGCGGAAAAACAGCTTCATGATTGCGGGGTAGTATATTATACCAAATATCCCTATCTTTTATGTGTCATGACTAAGGGGAACGATTTCCAGAAGCTTTCCAGTGTCATCGCCCAGACTTCTGGAATCGTTTTTGACGAAATCAAGAAAGATTTTCCCCAATAGTTTCGCTATAATTTTCTGAGCGCGAATAGCCCCCCCAGGGGCTGTTTTTTCTTCTTAAGGCCGGCTGTGGTATAATGAAAACAAGGAGGGGGATATATAAACCTTTAATTTTAAGTTTTATGTCGAAGATAAAAAAAATATACGCCCGGGAAATTTTGGATTCTCGCGGCAATCCGACGGTGGAAGTGGAAGTAGAGTTGGAATCAGGCGTGAAAGCTATGGCGGCGGTGCCGAGTGGTGCGTCGACCGGAACATATGAAGCACTGGAGCTGAGAGATGAAGATCCTGGTCGCTATGGCGGCAAGGGAGTGACAAAAGCGGTCGAAAATGTGAATAAAATAATCGCCAAAGAAATTGTCGGGATGGAAGTGACTGATCAGAAAAATATCGACGTGAAAATGATAAAGCTGGACGGGACGGAGAATAAATCCAAGCTTGGCGCCAATGCCATTTTGGGTGTTTCCTTGGCTGTTTGCCGGGCCGCGGCCACCGAGAGGGCTATACCTATATATAGGTATATCGCCGAGACCTATAAATTCCCCGGAAAAAAGTTCAAATTGCCCATTCCGATGTTTAATGTCATAAACGGCGGAATGCACAGCGATAGCGGATTATCGATCCAGGAATACAAGATTATCCCCAATGGCATCGGAACTTTCAAGGAACAATACCGGGCGGGGAGCGAAATTTTCCATAAACTCCAAGACATCCTGGCCAAAGAAGGATACAGCACCTCAGTCGGAGACGAAGGAGGTTTTGCGCCGAAACTGGAGAGTAATTCCCGACCGCTCGAACTGATGAATCAAGCGATAGTCGAAGCCGGATATAAAAAAGGCAGTGAGGTGAATTGCGGCGTGGACGCCGCCGCTTCGTCTTTCTATAAAGAAGAAGAGGCGCAGTATCTTTTTAAGCCGGAAAACAGGGGGCTGACCCGCGAGATGCTGATGAATATTTATAACGATTGGATAACAAAATACAATGTTATCTCCATTGAAGATGGACTCAATGAAAATGATTGGGATGGCTGGGCGGTCATGAATGCGAAACTAGGCGACAAAATACTTCTCATCGGCGATGATCTTTTGGTGACGAACGTAAAAAGGCTAAAGACAGCTATCGAGAAAAAAGCTTGTAACGCCGTGCTGATCAAAGTAAATCAGATCGGCAGTCTCAGCGAGACCATCGATTGCATAAAACTGGCCAAGAAAAACAAGATGAAGATCGTCATCTCTCATCGCAGCGGCGAAACGACCGACGATTTCATCTCTGATCTGGCAGTCGGCACGGGAGCCGAATATATGAAATCAGGATCGCTGTCGAGAGGAGAGAGGATTTGTAAATATAATAGACTTTTGAGGATAGAGGAGGAGTTATAGAATTTTTCAATTTTGAATTTTCAATTTTGAAATAATGATTTAATTTTGAATGTTTAAAACATTTTGTCATTCGAAATTATTTCAAAATTCAAAATTCCTAAATTCAAAATTTAGAGACTTAATTTAATTCGCAAGACTATTGACGTTGTATGGCTAATTATAAATCACCGACCCTTCTCATAATCCTCGACGGTTACGGCGTCGCTCCTCCAGGGAAAGCCAATGCTATAACTCTGGCCAAAAAGCCGACCATTGATCGGCTTTTCGAGCTTTATCCGTCGACTCAGCTGGGAGCGACCGGGCTGGATGTGGGACTGGAAAGCCATCAGATGAGCGGTTCGGAAGCCGGGCATATGAATATCGGCGCCGGAAGAATTGTCCAGCAAGATTCCTGGTATATCACCAAGAGCATCAAAGACGGCAGCTTTTTCATCAATCCCGTTTTCACCGGAGCGGTCAAACATGCCAAAAAAGATGGCGGGAAATTCCACGTGATGGGTCTTATGGGCGACCATGACAGTCCCCACAGCGATCCGGATCATTTTCGCGCCATTCTTAAATTGGCCAAATCTAGCGGGATAGAAGAAGTTTTTTGCCATCTTTTCACGGATGGCCGCGATTCATATCCCAAAAGCGCTCTTGCGCACCTCAAGAATTTCCAGCGCATTATGCAAGAAGAAGGGATCGGAAAGATCGCCAGCATTTCCGGAAGATTCTACGCGATGGATCGGGCCAAGAATTGGGACAGGCTCACCCGGGCTTATGACGCCATAGTTTTTGCCCGAGGCGAGAAAGCGGGCGCGCCGGAAGAAGTGATTGAGCGGGCCTATGCCAATGATCTGACCGACGAATATATTCCGCCGACGGTGATAAAAAAAGACGGAATACCAGTGGCTAAACTTAGTAAAAATGACAGTATCGTATTCTTTAATCTCCGGTCGGACAGAGCCAGACAGTTCACCAAACTTTTTGTCTGCACGGATAAATCTTCTATCCTTAGCGAGGATATGCCGGTCTTGGACCGGGTGAAAAATCTATATTTCGTGGCTCTTACTGATTTTGGTCCGGATCTGGACATCCACACGGCCTGGCCGGAACAATCTATCCCGGGAACTTTGCCGATGGTGCTCAAAGACTCGCGGCAGCTATATATGGCCGAGTCGGAGAAATATGCCCACATCACCTATTTTTTCAACGGTGGTTATGCCGATCCGGTGGGGGGAGAGGAAAGGAAGATAGTGCTGTCGCCCAAAGTCGATTCTTACGCCAAGATTCCTCAGATGGCGGCGCGTCACATCACCGAACATATCTTGGGCGCCCTGCAAAAGAATAGCCATGATTTTTATGCCATCAATTTTGCCAATGCCGATATGGTGGGGCACACCGGCGATCTTAAGGCGACGATAGCCGCGGTTGAAGTTCTGGACGCGCAAATCAAGATCATCAGCAAAGAAGTTTTGAGGCAAGGTGGGAATCTGATAATAACAGCCGATCACGGCAATGCCGAAGTGATGTATGATTTCAAGATCGACCAGCCCAACACGTTCCACACTAAAAATCCGGTGCCGTTTTTGACCATCGGGGAAAGGTTCAAAGGCAAAAAAATATCAAGCGGCGGAATTTTGGGGAATATCGCGCCGACAATTTTGGAAATTTTGGAGATAGAAAAACCGCAAATTATGAAAAAGGAATCTTTATTAAAATAAATTAATGAAAGCGAAAAAGTACGCCAAGATAGGGAAAAAGCCTGGACGGCCAAGCTATCGCACGCCGTCAGATTTCAAATATCAAAAAACAATAAAAAATAAAATAAATAAGGCCCGAAAAAGCGGGCTGGAGGAGAAAAAAATATTAGAGTATAATAAAAACAATAAATAAACAATAAATTATGGGTAAAATAATTTGTATCGGATCAGCGTGCAAGGATATCTTTTTTCCTACTTCCGAAGGAAAGGTACTGGAAACGCCGGAAGATCTTTTGTGCCAGGAAAAAATCGTTTTTGAGCTGGGAGCAAAATATAAGATAGAAGAACGCTTTGAAGCTTTGGGCGGCTGCGCGGCCAATGTAGCCGTGGGGCTGGTAAAATTGGGACTTGAGGCGGGATGCTATTCAAAGCTGGGAGGTGATGTTGCCGGAAAATGGATAAAAGAAACTTTGGAAAAAGATGGTGTGGGCACGGAGTTAGTAAAAACAGAAAATAATTTTCCGAGCGATCTCTCGGCCATCGTTGTCGATGCGACTTCCGGAGACAGGGTCATTTTTTCCAATCAGAAAGTGAACGAAACACTGGAAATTATTCCGGAAGAAATAAAAAACGCCGAATGGTTTTTTGTTGGTGATCTCCAGGGCGACTGGGAAAATAAGCTGGAAAAAGTTTTTGCGGTTGCCAAAGAAAATAATATCCGGGTGGCTAGCAACCCAAGGCAGATAAACATCCACGATAATCCGCAAAAAGTTTTGGAATTTATCTCAAAAAGTGAAGCGCTTTTTATCAATAAAGACGAAACCATCGAAGTGCTTTCTGCCACAGGAGAAAAATATTCTCCGGAAGAACTAGAGAACGAATTATTTCTGATAAAAAAGCTTAAAAACTTGGGGCCGAAAGTTGTAGCTTTGACCGACGGCAAAAGAGGCGCCTGGGCGACGGATGGCGAAAAAGTCATTCACGCGCCGGCGCTCACGACCGACGCCAAAGACACGACCGGTGCCGGCGATGCTTTTTGCAGCGGCTTTCTCTCGGCCTATATAAAAAGTAAAAATCTGGAAGAATGCCTCATCTGGGGCATCGCCAACGGCGCCAGTTCGGTGGATTTTTATGGAGGAACGGAGGGATTGTTGAATGAAGTGGATATAATAAAAATGGTAGGTGATGTAAAGGTTGAGGAAATAATATAGCATTAAAATCCAAATGACAAATTTCCAATGACAAATCAAATCCAAAATCCAAATGACTAATTTGACATTTGATATTTGGATTTGATTTGAAATTTGATATTGGAAATTTGAAATTAATTATCTTATGAATCTCGAACAACTCTTTAACCCCCAATCCATCGCCATCGTTGGTGCGTCTGAAGAAGAGGGAAAAGTGGGAAATGTGCTGGCGAAAAATATTCTGACGCTTGGCTATCAGGGCAAGACTTTTTTGGTCAATCCGAAACACGAGACGCTTTTTGGGCAAAAATGCTACAAAACTCTCAGCGAAATAGCGGAACCGATCGATCTGGCGGTTATTTCTATACCGGCTAAATTTGTCCTCGCAGAAATTGAAAACAACGCAGATAAGATCAAAAATTTTGTCGTTATCTCGGCCGGTTTTTCGGAAATGAGCCAAGAAGGAAAAGAAAGAGAGGAAGCTATCAAAAAAATAGCCGATGAAAAAGTTCTCAATATCCTCGGTCCGAACTGTTTGGGCTTTATCGTTCCCGGCGCCAAACTGAACGCAACTTTTGCCGGCGGAATGCCATCTGAGGGAAACATCGCGCTTATCAGCCAGTCGGGAGCGCTGGCAGTGGGAATGCTCGACATCGCGGAAAAAGAAAAATACGGTTTTTCTTATGTCATCTCAGTGGGCAACAAGATGGATATCGATGAATCGGAACTTTTGGAATTTTTGAAGAATGATGAAAAAACGAAAGTTATCGGAATGTATCTGGAAGGAATAAAAAACGGAAAAAGATTTATGGAAATTGCGGCCGAAGTTTCCCGCACAAAACCGATCGTGCTGATTAAAGCCGGAAAAACGGCCAAATCCCAAAAAGCTATTTCTTCCCACACCGGGGCGCTGGCCGGCAGCGACGAGATAGTTTCCGCCGTTTGCGAAAAAGCGGGCATAATACGGGCAGACAATTTGGAAGAATTTTTCAATTTATTAAATCTCATCTCGCTCACTGATCCTCCGGCCAATGACCAAGTAGCGGTCATTACCAATGCCGGCGGTCCCGGAGTTTTGGCCACCGACGCTTTCAAAGATAAGGCGCTGAAGCTGTCCGATATCAGCGACAAGACAAAAGAAAAACTGAGAAAAATTTTGCCCGAAGAAGCTTCTCTTCAAAATCCCATCGATGTTTTGGGCGATGCTCACGAAGACAGGTATCAAAAAGTTTTGGCGACGTTGGGAAAAGAGGCGGTTTGGGGTTCGTTCATTTCCATTCTCACTCCTCAGGATCAGACGCCGGTCAACAAAATCGCTTCTAAAATCATCCAGTTCTCCGCCAAAGGCGGATCCGCCTATGGCGGAAAAAACAAAACTCAGGCCAGCGTGGCAGCTTCTTTCATCGGCGGAAAAAGAGTGGAGCGGGCCGAGAAAAAAATGAGAGAGCACGGCATTCCTAATTTTAATTTTCCCCACCAGGCAGTGGAAGTGCTGGATAAATATTATCGATGGAACAAGAAAAAAATAGATTCATCTGCGGATAATATTTTTCAAAAAAATGAAGAAAGAATATCCAAGATTAAAACAATCATTGAAAAAGTAAAATCGGAAAATAGAGGCGCGCTATATTTTTCGGAGGCAAAAGTTGTGATGGAATTATACGGCATAAAAACTGTTGAATGCCGGGAAGCGGAAGTTAATAATTTAAATGTAGAATTTCCAGTCGTTCTCAAGGTAGATAGCGATAAGGTTCTCCACAAAACTGATAAGCAGGGACTTATTTTAAACATAAAAAATCAGGAAGAATTAACGGCGGCCATAACTCAGATGCAAAATAATTTTCCGGGCGAAAAATTAATAATTCAACCGATGATGGCGCGCCGGACGGAATTAATTTTAGGAATCAAAAAAGACGAAATTTTCGGACCGATCCTGGTTTATGGACTGGGCGGAATCTATACCGAAGTGCTCAAAATGGTGAATTTTCTCGTTCCACCGCTGGCGGCGGAAGAAATAGAAAAAGAACTGATGAAAAGTAAAATCAGTTTTCTATTTTCCGAAACCCGTGGCCAAAAACCGTATAGCATCAAAGAACTAGCCAACATTCTTTTGGGATTGAGCAATTTTGCCCAGGAAGCGGAAGAGATAAAAGAATTCGATATAAATCCGCTGCTTATCTATAACGATGGAAAAGAAGCAGTGGCAGTGGACGTGAAGGTGATCATCTAAACATATAATCACATAATCATTAAAACATATAAACATTTATGGCTAATGACAAGAAGCTAAAAATTCTAATCATAGACGATGACGATCCGATCCGGGGGATGTACGCGGATGTTTTTCGCCACGATGGTTTCGAAGTGGAAGAAGCAATCGATGGCGTCGAAGGTCTGGATAAAGCGACTAAAAATCCTCCCAACATCATATTCACCGGAATCGTGATGCCCAGGATGGATGGCTTTATGCTGATAGAAGCGCTGGCGAAAAATGTGGTTACAGCCAATGTCCCGGTTATCATATCGTCTCACTTAGGAAGAGAGGAAGACAAGCAGAGAGCAACGGCGTTGGGAGTCAAAGATTTCATCGTCAGAAATGTGGTGACACCAAAGGAGGCGGTGGAAAGAGTGCGAAAGGTTTTGGGAGCAGGGGAATATAAAGTGAAGCTCAATATCAACGAACTTGATGCCCGACAACTCATTAGGGATATTCATCTTCAGGAAAATTTTCAATGCAGCTATTGCGGAGCGGATTTGATTTTGGTGATCAATATGACCGATGTCAGCACGCACGAGTTTGCCGCCCGGATTGTTTGTCCAAATTGTGGCCGGGTATAAAAATAATAAATTAATGAATTTATAGCAGAAAAACAGCAACGGGCAAAGAAAGACGCCCGGAGGGTTAGAATTTAAAATATGACCAATTGGGAAATAAAAAAAGAAGAAACAAATTTTGATGAGGAAATGCGGACAAAATATGGTCCGGTGATTTTGCAACTTCTTTTCAACAGAAATCTGAAAACTGCCGAAGAAATTGATAATTTCTTCCAATTTGATTATGAAAAAAATATTATCGATCCGCTGCAAATTCCTGAAGTCGCTAAAGCGGCAGAAAGAATAGAAAAAGCCAGGGAGAAAAAAGAAAAAGTAGCCATCTTCGGCGATTATGATGCCGATGGGGTGACAGCTTTGGTCGTGATGTATGAAACGCTCACTGATCTGGGAATAGCCGAAATCGTTCCCTACATTCCCGATCGCCAGATCGAAGGCTACGGGATGAACGTAAAAGCGTTGGAATATCTCAAAAAGGAAGGCGTGAAACTGATCGTCACTGTCGATTGCGGGATAACCAACCACGAAGAAGTGAAAAAAGCCAATGAGCTGGGAATGGATGTGATAGTGACCGATCATCATCACGTGGGCAGCTCTTTGCCCGAGGCGCTCTCGGTTATCAATCCTCATATGGAAAATGAGAATTTTATTTTTCGCGATTTTGCCGGAGTGGGAGTGGCTTTTAAATTCGCCCAGGCGCTCTATAGAAAAATGGCTCCCGGAAAGATCGATCAGCTGAAATGGGCGCTGGATCTGGTGGCTATCGGCACTATCGCCGATTGTGTGCCGCTACTCGGTGAAAATCGGGTGCTGGCCAAATACGGGCTTATCGTTCTCTCTAAAACCCGCCGGGTGGGACTGCAGGAAATGTTCAAAGTGGGAAGGATTACCATCGATGAAAACAATATTCCTGATACCCGGAAGATAGCTTTTCAGGTTGCTCCCCGCATAAACGCGGCCGGCCGCGTGGATCACGCCAATATGTCCTATCAATTAATAATCGAAAAAGACAGAGCCAAAGCCAGGGATCTGGCGTTGGAAGTGGAAGGAAAAAATCAGGAACGGCAAAAAATTAACGGTGAGATAGTAAGGGAAGTAAAAATACTGGCGGAAAATATGCACAAGGATAAAAAACTGATTTTTGCGGCTAGTCCCAATTGGCCGGTGGGAATATTGGGACTGGTGGCCGGGAAAATCGCCGATGAATTCGGAAAACCGACAATAGTTCTGCAGGATCAGGGAGCGGAACTGGTGGGATCGCTGCGCAGTATCCCTGAGGTAAATATTATAGAAGTGTTGGAAAAATGTTCGCAACATCTGCTCAGATTCGGAGGGCATTCCCAGGCAGCCGGACTGAAGATGAAAAAAGAAAAGGCGGATGAATTTTTCGCGCAGGCGGAAAAAATTGTGAGCGAACTCACTCCGGAGGAAGCTTTCGTTTCCGCGCTTGATATCGATGCTGAAATTACGCCCCAGGACATCAATTGGGAATTTATGGATACGCTCAAAAAGATGGAACCTTTTGGCGAAGGCAATCCGGAGCCGGTGTTCATCATGAAAAATATGAAAATATTTGAGCTCAAAATTTGCGGCAACGGCTCAAAACACCTGAAACTTTCTCTCGGCTCGGCATCAGGCTCGCCTCGATTCGACAAGATGTCTCATCGAGTCGAAGCGGGCAGCCCGAAAATTTTCGATTCCATCGGGTTTGGTCTCTGTGAAAAGTTTCCAAAACTGGCCGTTGGCGATATAATTGATGTAGTTTTCAATCTGTCCGAAGACAGCTGGAACGGCAGCAAAAAAATGCAAATAAAAATTATCGATCTTCAAGTCCATGAGCGCTAAGTCTATAATTATTTTTGATTTTGACGGAACACTGGCTGATTCTTTTGATGATGTCATAGCGGTATTTAATGAATTGGCCCAGGAATATAAACTTTCTGAAATAAAGCCGGAAGATATTCCGAAACTCAAAAATATCTCTTCCAGAGGAATTCTTAAGAAATTTAAATTTCCTGCCTGGAGGTTGCCTTTTTTGCTCAAAAAAGGGAGGCGTCTGTTCAATGCCAGAATTTCCAGCATCAATCTTTTTCCCGGCATAAAAGAAACACTGGCAGAACTCAAGTCCCGCGGATGTACGCTGGGAATTTTGTCGTCCAATTCCGAAGAGAATATCAAAAATTTTTTGGATCGTAATCAGGCCAATCTATTCGATTTTGTATACACCGCCAGCAATCTTTTTGGCAAAGACAAGGCTCTCAAAAAGATAATCAGAAAACACCAATATAATGCGGCAGATGTAATTTATGTCGGAGACGAAACCAGAGATATCGAAGCGGCCAAAAAATGTGGAGTAAAAGTCATCGCGGTCAGCTGGGGATTCAATTCCAGGGAAATTTTGGAAAAATTTAATCCGAATTATCTGATCGATAAGCCGGAAGAATTATTAAAAATATTAAATTAAAATTATGCCCGATATCATCAAAATGTATACCGACGGAGGAGCCAGGAATAATCCCGGACCAGCGGCCATTGGTGTGTGGATTCCCACACTCGACAAGAAATATTCCGAATATATCGGAGAAAAAACCAATAACGTCGCGGAATACGAAGCGCTGGTGTTTGGCCTCAAAAAAATAAGATCGCTCATCGGTAAGGAAACAGCCAAAGAAACTGAAGTGGAATGTTGTCTGGATTCGGAACTGGTGGTGAAGCAACTGAATCACGAGTATAAGATCAAAGAAGATTACATCAAAGATTATTTTATCACCATCTGGAACCTCCAGATCGACTTCCGAAAAATCACTTTTCGGCATATAATGAGAGAAGAGAATAAAGTCGCTGACGCGCTGGTTAATCAGGCGTTAGATGAAAAGGAGAAACAAGGAAGCCTTTTGTAAAATCAGAACCACTGATTACACGTGAATTTTAATTCAGTGAAATCACGTGCGCTCAGGTGTTAATCAGTGGTTCAGACAATTATGTTCAAAAAGAAAAAAACATACATAATCCTAGTAATATTAATCCTGATAATCGGTGGCTTTTATTATTCCAAAAGCAAAGCCAAGAAGATTGAATATACCACTTCAGATGCGGTGCGCGGGAATTTAGTGCGGACGGTTTCGGTCACGGGAACGGTAACGCCGGTAACGCAGGTAGACTTGTCGTTTAAAACCGGCGGAAAACTTATGGAAATAAATGTGGCGGTGGGCGATCAGATTGCAAAAGGAGAAAATATCGCTACCATTGATAAGGGAACGCTCGGTGACGATCTGGCTCAGGCCCAGGCTGAATTGGCTGCCCAGAAAAAAACTCTTAGCAATATGAAAATTCATAGCGCCTATACGCCCCAGCAGGCAAACGCGCAAAAAGCCCAGGTGGATAAAGCTCAGTCGGCGGTTTCCAGCGTGAAGAGTGAGATCGGCGACACGGTAATGTATTCGCCGATAGACGGAATTGTGACGGCTAAAAATTATGAAATTGGCGAAAGCATTCCGGCCAATTCTGCCCTGACCGATAATCCGGTAGTCAGTATCGCCGGAGACGATGGCCTGGAAATTGACGCGGACGTGCCGGAATCAGATATCGTGAAAGTGGCGTTGGGACAAAAAGCCGACCTTACCTTTGACGCGTTCACTGCCAATGATATTTTTCCCGCAACGGTAACCAAAATTGATCCGGCTTCCACAGTAATTCAGGATGTAGTTTATTACAAAGTGAAACTAATGCTGGATAGTCCCGAACCACGGCTGAAAAATGGTATGAGCACGGATATTGATATCAACACTGCTGAAAAAGATAATGTCGTCTCTTGTCCTCTTCGTGCGGTGAAAACAGAAAACGGATCGAAATATGTGGAAGTTCTGAAAGACGAAAAAAATAACATCACAGAAAAAGTGCCAGTGACAACGGGCCTGGAAGGTGATGACGGAATGGTGGAAATCACTTCGGGGCTTTCGGGCGGGGAAAAGGTGGTGACGCTGACGAAAACACTATAGGTGAAATTTATGTCAATTCCTCTCATCCAAGTCCAAAATCTCTGCAAGACTTATGAAAACGAAGGTGTGGAGACAAAAGCGCTTAGCGGCGCTAGTTTTGTAGTTGATAAAGGAGAGTTTGTTTCCATTATGGGTCCGTCGGGATCGGGGAAATCGACGCTGATGCAAATGCTGGGGCTGCTCGATAAACCGAGCGAAGGAAAATATATTTTTGAAGGCAAGGACACGACCACTTTTAGCGACGACACGCTGGCCAATTTCAGAAATAAGAAATTGGGTTTTGTTTTTCAGGCGTTTAATCTTTTGCCCAGAACTTCCGTTTTTGAAAATGTGGAGCTGCCCTTGCTCTATGACGACAAGCCGGACGGCAACAATAAGGAAAAAGTGATGGCGGCGCTCCAGGCGGTGGGAATGGACCATCGGACCAACTATATGAGCAATCAATTGTCCGGCGGAGAAAAACAACGGGTGGCTATCGCCCGAGCTCTCGTCAATGATCCGGACGTGGTTTTTGCCGACGAGCCGACCGGAAATCTCGATTCCAAAGCCGGTATCCGGATTATGGAAATTTTGCAAAAACTGAATAACGAAGGGCACACCATAATTTTGGTCACGCACGAAACTTATACCGCCGAGCATGCCAAAAGAATCATATATATGAAAGACGGAGAAATCATCGCTGACGATCCGGTGAAGCACAGGAGGATCGCGACGGACGGAGAGTTGCTGAAGTAAATCAGAACCACTGATTAACACGTGATTATACTGATTACACGTGAATTTTAATTCAGTGAAATCACGTGCGCTCAAGTGCTAATCAGTGGTTCAGACAATTATGCGTATAATTGATCCCATCCGAATATCTTACAAGAATTTATTGGCGGCGAAGTTCCGCTCGTTTTTAACTATCCTCGGAATCATCATCGGGGTGGCTTCGGTCATTCTCATTATGTCTATCGGCCAATCGGCGCAGGCTTTGATTTTGGACCAGGTTTCCGGCATCGGATCGAATCTTATCGGAGTTTTGCCCGGAGCATCCGATCAGAATGGTCCGCCAGCGGCGGCTATGGGGATAAAAGTGACGACGCTCAAATACGACGACCTGCAAGCGCTGCGTGATGGTGAGCACGTTCCAGAAATTTCTGACGCGGCCGGCTACGTGATGGGATCGGAGACAGCGAAATATAACGGCAATTCTATAGTCGCTTCTTTCACGGGGACGACGGCCAGCTATATCAATGTGGAAAACGCGGAAGTTGATGAAGGGCGATTTTTCACGAAAGACGAAGAAACTAATATGGCCAAAGTGGCGGTGGTGGGAGAAAATATTGTCCGCGACCTTTTTAACGGCGACGATCCGGTCGGAAAAACATTCAGACTGAAAGACCAGAATTTTCAGGTGATTGGCGTTTTCAAATCAAAAGGCGGAGCCGGTTTGGGCACATCAAGCGTTGACGATTCTATCTTTTTACCGCTAGTGACTACGCAAAAATTAATGCTCGGAATAGACTATATCGCTGCTATCCGGGCCAAAGTAAAAAGTGCCGATCTGGTAAGCTATGCCATCGCCAACACTGAAACGACTCTGCGCGAGCGGCATCACATCAAGAATCCCTCTGGCGATGATTTTTCGGTTCGGGACCAGGCCCAAGCCATCAAGATGATCACCCAAATCACCAACGTGCTCCGCTATTTCTTGCTATCGATCGGCGTAATCTCGCTTATTGTCGGTGGAGTGGGAATTATGAACACTATGCTTATCGTGGTCAGCCAGAGGATCAGGGAAGTGGGCCTGCGAAAAGCCATCGGCGCTAAAAATAAAGATATTTTGACGCAGTTTTTGGTCGAATCATCAGCCATTTCCTTTTTCGGCGGAGTGATCGGAATAATTTTAGGCATCATTGTTGCCTGGATCGCGGCCATAATTATGCAAGCGCTGAAGTATTCTTGGCCGCTTCTCATTTCCTGGCAATCGATCATTGTCGCGACATTGGTTTCTCTGGCAATCGGAGTGTTGTTTGGAATGTACCCGGCGCGGAAAGCGTCGAAAATTTCGCCGATGGAAGCGTTGAGGTACGAATAAATCAGAACCACTGATTATCACGTGATTAAAATGATTCCACTGAATTTTTAAATCATGTGTCATCAGGATAATCAGTGTTAATCAGTGTTAATCAGTGGTTCAGACAATTATGCATGATTTAACAGTTTCCATAAAACTCGCCTTCAAAAACCTTCGTTCTAACGTAGGCAGAACTTTGCTTTCGCTTCTTGGCATTGTCATCGGCGTGGCTTCGGTGATTTTAGTGCTGTCGTTCGGTTCAGGGATGAAACAGTATATCGTGGACCAGGTTTCTTCTTTCGGCACTAATGTTATTTCCGTCAAAATAAAAGTGCCGAAAGTAGCGGCAGTTTCTTCGGCCAATGCTACGAGCCAGGTGGGCGGAACGACGATCACCACTTTCAAACTGGATGACGCCAAAAAAATCGGCGCCCTTCCAAACATCGGGCCCTGGTATGCTGCGACTATCAGCCAACAGGAAACGACTTATCAGGACAAAAAAAAGCAAGTTATGATCTGGGGCGAGACAGCCGGCGTGGTCGATGAGGATAAGAATATGCAGATTGAAACCGGAAGGATGTTCACTGATGAGGAAGACAACAGTTTGGCGCAAGTAGTGATCCTGGGCAGCGATCTCGGGAATTATTTTTTTGGCGACAACGATGCGATCGGGCAGAGTATAAAGGTAAAAGGGCAAACATTCAAAGTGATTGGGATTCTCAAAAGCCGCGGAGCAGTCGCGACCCTGAATTTTGACGAGTCGATGTATATTCCGCTTCAGACGGTCCAGAAAAAATTACTGGGGCAGGACTATATTTTGGCGGGAATATACCAAGTGAGAGATATGAGCAAGCTTGATGTCACTATGGCCGACGTGACGGATCTTATGAGAAGGGAGCATAATATCAAAAAACCGGAAGACGACGATTTCGCGGTCCAGTCAATTTCAGAGGTGCTGAATATTTTGAACACCGTTTTTTTCGCGCTGAACGCTCTGCTTCTGGCGCTCACTTCCATCTCGCTGGTCGTCGGCGGAGTGGGCATTATGAACGTGATGTACGTGGCAGTGGCGGAACGGACGTTTGAGATCGGACTCAAAAAAGCAGTCGGCGCCAAAAATGCCAGCATTTTGGGGCAGTTTCTTTTTGAAGCCATATTTCTGACTCTCCTTGGCGGTATCATCGGAGTAGCGGTCGGATTTTTGATCACCAAAGCTGCGGAAATCGTGGTGGCGAATTTCGGCTACACTATCGGCCTTTCTATCACCTGGTGGTCGGTGGCTATCGGCTTCGGTTTTTCCGCGGCGACAGGAATAATTTTCGGCTATTGGCCGGCCAGAAATGCATCGAAGATGACGCCGATCGAGGCGTTGAGGAAAGAGTGATTATTACACAATATTCCCCAAAATCCGCAAGTTGTGGGGTTTTTTGGTTTATGATAATGTTAATGAAGCTAAATACTTCAAAATCAACAAATTAAATAATCAATTAATCAATAAATCATGGAAGATGAAATAAAAAATCCGGAAGATTCCGTGAACGAAGCCCAGACTTCCGAGGTCAGGGAAGAAAATTTGGAATCGGAGAATGAGGAGCCGAAAAAAACCAGGAACAGAAAAACTGATTTTTATATCGAGCTGGCCCTGTTTTTGATTTTAGGCATACTCATCGGCATCGCTGTCAAAACGGAAGCGGTCAAAAAGATCACTATCGGTTTTGACGATTACAAAATGAAAATAGCTAGCCAGGATTACGACATCAACACAATCCAGCAGAATTTGGCCAAACAAAGCGCGGCGGCTACTCAGGGGTCGGACAATACCGCACCCAGCGATCAAAATGCCGGTGCTGATAATTCAGCTGGTCAGGGAGGCAGTGATAACAGTGGTGTTCCTGCCGACAACCAGAACGCTCCGAGTAATAATTAATAAATACTTTCAGGTAAATGTTAAAATTTTAAAAATATGGAAGAAGATAAAAAAGAAAAAAAGGGGGAAGGCGATTGCCAGTGTGAGGAAGGTAAATGCCAATGCGGCAAGAAAGCTAAGAATTTGATTTCCATCATCATTCTTCTGGCCGGACTATTTGTGGGCAGTTTGTTCGTGGATTTCTCTCAGGTAGTGAAGGGCAGCGGATATTCCCAGAAGAATCTGGATAAATCGCAAATCTTTGAAGCAAGCGGCAAAACTTGGGTGGCCTATACCGAACCAGCCGTACCAGTGACCATTATCAACGACGACAAATGCACCAAATGCGATGTCACGGAACCTTTGGTATGGCTCAAACGCGTGCTTCCGACCGTCAGCACCATAAAAGTCGCTTACGACAGCGACCAGGGAAAAAATCTGATCAGCCAATACGGCATAAAAACTCTTCCCGCCTTTATCTTTGACGCGTCTCTAGACAAGACTGATTTCTATACTCAAGCGGCGACTGTTTTTGACAAGAGCAATGGCCAATATGTCCTGAGAACTCAGGATCTCGGCCTGCCGGCCGGAAAATTCCTGTCATTGCCGACAGTAGACCAGAGCGATGCCACTTTCGGCCAGGCCGATTCCAATGTGAAAGTGATCGTATTTTCTGATTTCCAATGTCCTTATTGCAAAGTACTTTATCAGACCGTCCGCGATACGATGAAGCAATATGGAGATAAGGTTTTGTTCGACTATAAAGAATTGCCTCTTGATATCCATCCCCAGGCGAATAATGCTGCTTTGGCTGCTTCTTGTGCTCAGGAACAGAATAAATTCTGGGAATATGGCGACAAGCTTTATCAAAACCAGACTGCCTGGTCTGCCACCAAGGATACGTCCAGTTTCAAACAATATGCGGCTCAGTTGGGACTGAATACGACGCAATTCAATCAGTGTCTGGACAGCAAGAAATATCAGGACAAGATCGATGCCGACAAGAAAGAAGCGACTGATTTCCAAATTTCCGGCACGCCGGCAGTGTTCATCAATGATACTTTTGAAACCGGAGCTATCAGCGCTGACCAGCTGAAGAACGATATCGAAGCGCAATTGAATCCTGGTTCACAATCTAGCCAACCAAGTTCTGATTCTAGCAACTTACAGCAAAACAGCCCGGCGCAAGATAATCAGGCGACTCCCGATAACAACAGTCAGCCAACAGATAACCAGGCGCCGAGCGCGAATGATCAACAGCAGGGACAATAAATCAAAGAATCAAGGAATCATTGAATCGTCAAATCATTCAATCAATAAATCAAAGAATCAAGAGAAGCCCACCTCGGTGGGTTTTTCTTTTTTGTTTAATGTGTTAAAATAACCATATGATTTTTTGTTTAATTGATTAGTTGATTTCTTGGTCATATGAAATATCACAAAGACATCTTTGAAATAATTTTTCACGCACGCGGCGGACAAGGAGCTAAGACGGCTGCTGAAATTATTGCGCAAGCCGCGCTTCACGAAGGAAAATTCGTCCAGGCATTTCCGTCTTTCGGTCCGGAGCGAAGCGGCGCGCCGACCAAGACTTACGTGAGAATATCAGATAATGTTATCCGCACCCACGAACCGGTGGTGGATCCTGATGTGGTTTTGGTTTTGGACGACACGCTCATCGATTCCCAGATCGTGACCGGAGGATTGGACAAGAACGAAGCATTAGTTATAAACAGCAAAAAAGCAGTCCACGAGATTAAAGAAATAATCAGATACGACGGCAAGATTTATCCGGTGGATGCTAACGGCATTTCTATGGAAATCATCGGCCAGCCGCGGCCAAATACTGTAATTTTGGGCAAATTCGTGAAAATAACGGAGATCGTGAAATTGGAAAGTGTGATTGAGGAATTTCGAAAAATTTTTGAAGATAAAGTGGGAAAGGAAGCCTGTGACAAGAACGTCGCGGCGATTGAAAAAGCTTACGATTCAATATAAATTTATGGAACATGGCGCAATTATAAAACACGATCTGGCCAAGGGTCCCAAAACGGGAGCCTGGCGGTATATGAAACCGGAAGTGGACAAAAAAAAGTGCATCGGATGCGCGAGTTGTGTTGGATTTTGTCCGGACGCGGTGATTGAACTAGTCGATAAAAAAGCGGAAATAGATTATGAATATTGCAAAGGCTGCGGCGTTTGCGCGGCAGTCTGTCCGGTAAAAGCGATATTAATGAAGAAGATTTAATATGACAAAAAATACTGAAAAGCGAATAGCTCTCACCGGTGCTTATGCCGGAGCGGAAGCGCTGAAGCAAATTAATCCCGACGTGATGGCGGTTTATCCGATCACGCCGCAGACACCGATTATTGAAACGTATTCAAAATTCAAAGCCGATGGCGTTGTGGACACGGAAGTGATCCACGTGGAATCAGAGCACAGCGCGATGAGCGCCTGCATCGGATCAAGCGCGGCCGGAGCGAGGACAGTGACGGCAACGAGCTCTCAGGGTTTAGCGTTAATGAATGAAGCGGTCTATATCGCTGCCGGATTGCGTTTGCCTATATTAATGCTGGTTTCCGCCAGAGCTTTGGCGGCACCGCTCAATATCCATGGCGATCACAGCGATGTGATGGGCTGTCGCGACAGCAGCTGGATACAAATTTTTTGTGCCAATCCTCAGGAAGTTTATGATAAAACCATTTGCGGGATGAAATTGGCCGAAAAAATAAAATTTCCGGTCCAGGTGATTATGGATGGATTTAATACTTCCCATTGCGTGGAAAATATGGAAATGATTGAAGATGAGGCGGTCAAAAAATTTGTCGGAGAATATAACCCGGAACAATATCTTTTGGATGTGGACAACCCGATCACTGTCGGACCGGTGGCGCTCCAGAATTCATATTTTGAATTCAGGAAAGATATGGCCGACCAATTTCCAGAAGCGGAAAAAGAATTACAAGAAATATATGACGAGTACGCCAAAATTTCCGGAAGAAAATATAGCATAGCTGAAAAATATCAGCTGGAAGACGCTGAAACCGTTTTAGTATCATTGAATTCTTCCGTTTGCGGCACAGCGATGGATGCGATTGATAAGTTACGCTCGGATGGAAAAAAAGTGGGACTTTTGGAAATCAGTTTGTTTCGGCCATTTCCCTATGAAGAGGTAAAAAACGCCCTGGATAAGGCGAAAGAAATAATAGTGCTCGATAGAAATTTAGCTTTTGGAACTGTCCAAGTCTTGGCTGGAGAAATCGAACAGGCGATTGGAAAGAAAGTAAAAAGCGTGGTTTATGGACTAGGAGGAAGAGATACATTTCAGAAGCAGATTATTGAGTTGGTGGAAGGGAAGAATGAAAATAACTTTTTGATGTAAAAAGATTTATGAATAAGGAACTGACAAAACATTTTTCTCCCGGTCACTCCGCTTGCGCGGGCTGCGGATTTCCGGTTATCGTCCGGACGGTTTTGGGCGAGGTAGAAGGCTCTGTAGTGGTTTCTAACGCTACAGGTTGTTTGGAAGTGACTTCGACGCTTTATCCATACACCGCCTGGAAGGTGCCCTATATCCACAGTGCTTTTGAAAATGCATCAGCGACCATTTCCGGAGTGGAAAGAGCGCATAAAATTCTGAGCAAAAAAGGAAAGGTAAAAAAAGATACTAAATTCGTGGTGTTCGGCGGAGACGGTGGCACTTATGATATCGGTTTACAAAGTTTGTCAGGAGCTCTCGAGCGCGGCCACGATTTTCTTTACATCTGTTATGACAACGGCGGCTATATGAACACGGGAAACCAGAGATCTTCCGCCACACCCTATGGTGCGGCCACGGAGACTACTCCGTCCGGAAAAGAGTCTTTCGGCAAAATGGAAGTCAGGAAAAATCTGATGGAAATTGTGAAAGCGCACGGGGTGAAATATCTGGCTCAGGCCAACGCGGCCTATCTCCCGGATCTCAAAAGGAAAGCCAAAAAAGCCCTGGAAACGAAAGGGCCGAGTTTTCTTTTGGTTTTTTCTCCCTGCACCAACAACTGGAAATTTCCCACTTCGCAATATGTCAATATCGCCAAGCTGGCGACGGAGACCAATTTCTGGCCGCTTTATGAAATTGAAAACGGGAAATACAAAATCAACACTGCTCCCGAAAATCCTAAACCGGTGGCGGAATTTTTGAAGACCCAAGGCCGATTCAAACATCTTTTCAGTGAAAAAAATAAATCTCATCTGGATGAGATCCAAAAAATGGTTAACGCGGAATTCGCGCGACTGGCGGGATTGGTGGAAGAATAACTTTGAGCCACCTGTCGGATTCGAACCGACGACCTATGCGTTACGAATGCATTGCTCTACCAGCTGAGCTAAGGTGGCATTTGAATTTGAGTCCCGACCCGCTTCGCCGAAGCTTCAGCGAGGCGAGCGCTTCGGTCGGGACCCCGACCGCGAAGCGCGTCGGGGCTAGGATGGCATATTAGTTATATTAAATTATAAACAATAATTAATCAATATTATTCACCCCGTTAGAAATATAGCTATATAAAGCGGGGCGATTAATAGTTAAATTAGAAAATATTATGGAAATTTCTAACGGGGTAAAACTTTACATCTGTGAAATTTGCGGGGATGCCTATATCGGTACCGAAAAACCGAGCGATTGCCCTTTCTGCGGAGCGAAGAATAATTTTATAAAACTAGCCGACGAAGCACAACCGATAGTCAATGAAAAAATTGAAATCAGTGAAACATCAAAGAAAAATTTGATGGAAACTTTGGCGCTGGAGACCAGAGCGAATGCTATCTATATGTGTATGGCCGGAAAATCCCAGGAATATAAAATAAACAAGATGTATAAACGTCTGGCCAAAGTAGAGCTGGAACACGCGGTCATTGTCACGAAACTTCTGGGAATAGAAATGCCGGAAATAAAAGCAGAAGTTTGCGCCGATGATAAACAGGAAAATTTTGCTGAAACTATCAAGCTTGAGGACCACGCGACCAATTTATACAAACAATTTGGAGCAGAAGCGACAGAAGACCATATCCGCAAATTTTTCGGCGCGCTGATGCAGGTGGAGCAAGGACATATTGATCTGATAAAAACACTGTAAATGTTAAATGTTTGGCTTTATACAATCATATCCGTCGCTATTGTCAGCCTGATCTCGCTTGTCGGCGTTTTTACGCTTTCTATCGATCAAAAAAAATTATATACGCTGCTGATTTATTTTGTCAGTCTCTCGGCCGGAACCTTGATGGGTGATGCTTTTATCCATCTTATCCCTGAGGCGTACAAAGAAAGCGGTGGTTCGAATTTTGTTTCCATCTACATCCTGGCGGGTATTCTGGCTTTTTTTATTTTAGAAAAAATTCTCCATTGGCGACATTGCCACGAAGAACCTTGCGCCACCCATCCGCATCCATTTTCCTACATCATATTATTCGGCGACAGCGTGCACAATCTGATCGACGGTATGGTGATCGCGGCCAGTTTCCTGGTCAGCGTTCCGGTCGGTGTGGCTACAGCAGTAGCGGTAATTTTTCACGAAATTCCGCACGAAATAGGCAATTTTGGCTCGTTAGTTTATGGCGGCTTTACGAGAGACAAAGCTTTGCTCTATAATTTCCTAAGCGCCGTGATGGCTATTTTGGGCGCGGTGCTGGTCCTGGTCGTGAACATAACTGACGGCAGCCTCACCCGGTTTCTTATTCCTTTTGCCGCCGGCGGATTTGTCTACATCGCCGGCACGGATCTGATTCCGGAACTGCACAAAAACACGGAAGCCAAAAAAGGAGTACTGCAGCTGGTTACATTTTTAGCAGGAATAGGACTGATGTTGGGACTGCTTCTATTTGAATAATAAGCGATGAAAGAATTACAAGATAAAATTACCGAGCTAAAAAACAAATCCCAGGAAATTGGGAAAATTTTAAATTTGGAAAAAAAACAGAAGAAGATAGGGGAACTGGAGAAAAAAATTAATGTGCCTGATTTTTGGAATGATCACGAGAAGGCTTCCAAAATTATGCAGGAACTGGAAGAATTGAGAAAAGAAATAGGAGAAATCGGGGAATTGGAGAAAAGACTGAGCGGCGCCGAAGAAATGGCGAAGATATCCGAAGATGAAAAAGATTCCAAGGAAATAGAAAAAGAGATATTGGAAATAGAGAAGGCATTAAAAAATTTGGAATTCAGGACACTTTTTTCCGGTCCCTACGATCGCAATGATGCCATTCTTTCTGTCTATTCCGGCGCCGGCGGCATTGACGCCCAGGATTGGTCGGAAATGATTCTGAAAATGTATCTCAAATGGGCGGAAAGAAATAATTTTCGCGCCAAAATCCTGGACGAGACGCGCGGGCAGGAAGCGGGAATAAAAAACGTTACTGTTGAAATTTCCGGACCATACGTTTATGGAAAACTGAAATCAGAAGCGGGCGTGCATCGGCTCGTGCGGCTTTCTCCTTTCAATGCCGACAATCTTCGCCAGACTTCTTTTGCGCTGGTGGAAATATTGCCTGTCGTCGAAGAGATAAAAGAAGTGAAGATCAATCCCAGTGATATCAAACTCGATACTTTCCGTTCCTCGGGAGCCGGCGGGCAAAGTGTTAACAAAACTTCCAGCGCTGTGCGTATTACCCATATACCGACCGGAACCGTCGCCACCTGCCAAAACGAAAGAAGTCAGATGCAAAATCGCGAACAAGCGATGAAAATTTTGAAAGCGAAATTGCATAAAAAATACCTGGAAGAAAAAGAAGCGGAAAAGAAAAAAATCCGAGGGGAGCAGGTGAGTGCCGAATGGGGGAGCCAGATCCGTTCCTACGTTATTCACCCGTATAAACTGGTCAAAGACCACAGGACTAAGCAGGAATCTACCGACGTAGAGGACGTTTTAAACGGCCATCTGGAAGAGTTTATGGAAAGCTATTTGAGATATTCTCAGAAATAAGGTATAATTTCATTAAGTTTTTAATTGAAAATATCCTATGATTAAATTTGACCAAGTTACCAAAAAATATAAAGATGATTTTATCGCTCTTGAAGATATCAATCTGGATATAAAAGAAGGGGATTTCATTTCCATAGTAGGGACTTCCGGCGCGGGCAAATCGACACTGCTCAAACTTATCTATGCTGAAGAAGCACCGACTTCCGGCACCGTTTTTTTCCGCGAGAAACCATTGCGCGATATCAGTCGCCGAAAGCTCCCGTTCCATCGCCGCAATATCGGCACGGTTTTCCAGGACTTCAAATTGCTGCCCAAGAAAACCGCCTTTGAAAATGTTGCTTACGCTTTGGAAGTGTCAGGCGCGCCGACCTCCGAAATTTTGGAAGACGTGCCGCAGATTCTGGATATCGTAGGCCTGGGAGAAAAAATGCAGAAATTTCCGCACGAACTTTCCGGAGGCGAACAGCAGAGAGTGGCTTTGGCGCGGGCGTTGATCCACAAGCCGATGGTCATCGCGGCCGATGAGCCGACCGGCAATCTCGACCCTGTCTCTTCGATGGAAATCGTCGATTTGCTTTTGAAAATCAATGAATTGGGCACCACAGTGCTTTTGGCCAGCCACGACAGGGAAATAATCAACAAAGCGGGGAAAAGAATGATAGTCATCGAAAAAGGAAGAATTATCTGCGATGATGAATGCGGAAAATATAAAACATCCAACTAAGTAATATCAATAAAATTTCAATTAAATATGCCCGGTGGCACAACTTCGACGGGAGCCCAATTAATTGGAGTTTCATGGTTGCCGGACAAAAAATATTAATATAAGATTTTCATCATAATTTCGATAATTTAAACTTTCGAGCGTAAATTGTCGAAGTTGTTCCACCGGGTATGTTTTTAGTCATTTCAAGAACATTAAAGGAAGCGCTGAGTAATTTCATAAGGAACGGCTGGCTGTCAGTGGCGGCAGTAACAGTCTTGTTTCTTTCTCTTTACGTCATCAGTTTCCTTTTTGTCATTACCAAGACGGCCGAAGGCGTTCTTCAGGAAATCCAGGGCAAGGTCAATGTCAGCGTCTATTTTAAGACTGACGTAACGGAAGATTCCATCCTGAAAGATAAGGAAAATATGGCCGGATGGCCAAGCATAAAATCCGTGGATTATGTTTCCCGCGATAAGGCTCTCGCCGATTTCAAAAGCAACAACAGCGGCAACGACACTATTATGAAATCGCTGGACGAACTGGGAAGCAACCCTCTTTGGGCGTCATTGGTGGTAAAAGCCAATAATTCCGGAGACTATGAGGCGATAGTCAGCCAGATCAACCAGTCTTCTTTTAAGGATGATGTCAGCCGGGTTAATTTTGAAAAAAATAAGGAGATAATCGACAAGCTCAATTCGACGATCACGGAAGTCAAAAAAATCGGTATGGCTCTCGTCATTCTTTTTGGATTTATTTCCGTGCTCATCACTTTCAACACGATCCGTATCACTATTTATACCCATAAGAACGAGATAGAAGTGATGCGTCTGGTGGGTGCTTCCAATAATTTCATCCGCCTGCCGTTCATTTTTGAAGGCATAATTTATGCTATCATCGCTATGATCCTTTCCACTGCTTTTGTCCTTGGAACCTTGCAATTCGTCCTGCCGCACATCACGACCATCATATCCTCCCAAGTGCTTCTCGGCGTGTTCACCCACAATCTCCCGGCTATCATCGGCCTCGAGCTGGTAGTGAGCATATTTTTAGGAGTAATTTCCTCTATGATCGCCATCCGGCGATATCTGAAGATTTAGTTCTTATTTTCTTTTTCCACCGAGCGGGGGTAGGCGAGTTGGTAGCCAATAGGTTCATGCCCGGCAATTTTTATTTGCTCCTTTCTCCTTATTGCCGGGCCCAGCCTTGTAATTATGCAGGTTCGAATCCTGTCCCCCGCTCCAAAACCAAGCAATGCCTTGGTTTTATTTTGCCTAAGCATTGATTTTATTTTCATTTTGAGATAAATTAATAGAGTTAGCAAAATCAACAAATAGCTCAATTCCTAGATACTAAATACCAGATACAAGATACTACCCTGGGGAGTAGCCAAGCGGTAAGGCAGTAGGTTCTGGTCCTACCATGCGGGGGTTCGAATCCCTCCTCCCCAACGGTCAGACTTTTTTATCGAGAGACCCTGAGGCCTCGAAAAGCCGCTAGATCTCATCCGGAATAAGAGATAAAAAGTCATCAAAAAAACAGCGCCAAGAGCGTTGTTTTTTGATTTAATTCTTGCTTTTAAGCGACAATATGATATTCTAGAAACAGATTAATCCTGAATTTAATGATATATAAACACCAATATTTTAAATTAGACACGGAAAGTCGGAAGGTTTTTGACGAGAACAATAAGGAACTGATTTTAACGGGCAATGCCTACCGCTTGCTTGTTTTTTTATGCCAGAAAGGAAGTGCCACCATAACTGATATTAACGAATATTTTGACCCGGCCGGTGCCAAGGATTATACCGAAAACCATATCCGGCAATACCGCTATAAGATAAATTCAATTATTGGCCATAATATTGCCGAGTATAAAAACAATATGTACTCAATTAATGGCGAAATTACAAAATACCAAAAGGGGGCTGATTTTGAAACGGCCAACCCTAAAATTCAAAAGAAGGAAGAAAATCCGGCGAAAGAAGAAATAGCTAATCCCAATCCGAAGAATAATAAAAATTTATTTAGTAGGAATAGTCTAATCATTTCTGCTCTAATAATCATTTTAATAATCTTTAGTATAATCGTTTTAAGAAATAAAAAGGAAAATGCTGGTATTTCCCAAAAATCAAATCCGTCTGTCGCGACAGCCACTCCCTCTCCAAAGCCGCCAGACAATATGATTTTAATTCCGGCTGGAAATTTTACTATGGGCAGTACCGAACAACAGGCACTGGACTCCTTTGCTTTATGTAAAAATGACTGTAGTAAAGATGATTTTTTGGCCGAATATCCGCAGCATACCGTTTTTGTTAATGATTTTTATATAGATAAAGAGGGAGTTTCCAATGCGGATTATAAAATGTTTGTCCAAGCCACTAATCACGAAGCTCCTCCCTACTGGAATGACTCAGATCTAAACTCCTCCAATCAGCCGGTGGTAGGAGTGAATTGGAACGATGCTAAAGCCTATTGTGAATGGTTGGGAAAAAGACTGCCGACTGAAGCAGAACGGGAAAAAGCAGCTCGCGGTACTGATGGACGGATTTGGCCGTGGGGCAATACTTGGGATAATACCAAAAGCAATCATGGCAAAGGCGGTAGTCCTTATTATGATGACAGTGATGGCTATAAATACACTGCTCCGGTTGGGGCGGAATTAGGCGTTAGCCCTTACGGAGTGCTGAATATGGCTGGCAATGTCTGGGAATGGACAAGTGATGACTTCGCACCTTACCCAGGAAACGATAAATTTACTCATGAGGACTATGGTAAGGACTACAAAGTTGTGATGGGTGGAGTTTACGACGACGATACGTCCGAACTTCATGCGGCCAATAGATATGGCTACGAACCGAATGACGAAGATGATGATATAGGCTTCCGCTGTGTTAAAGATAAATGATTCTAAACTCAAAGGTGCCAAGTTAGCACCTTTATTTATGTAATACGCTTTTGAAAATGTTCTTTATTTAAAGCCTTTATCTCCGTATTACGGATTTATTACGGCTCTTTGTGTCAAAATTGCTTCATAAGATTAATTATTAACCAAAAAATCTTATGAAAAAGACATTCTTGATTGCCGCAATGGCAATCGCAACAATTATCCTTCCGGCCTCGACTGTATTTGCTTATGGCGAAAATTTTACGGCAAATACTTACGGCAACACAACTTATCTTTCAGGCGACGGTTTAAATGGCACTGCCAATACGTACGGAGATACGACTTATTATAATGTTGATGGTAGTAATTTTACTGCCAATAAATACGGCGACACGACTTATTTTTCGGGAGAGGGCTTAAACGGTACCGCTAATACCTACGGAAATACTACTTATTATGATATTGGAGATAAAAATTATACCGCTAATACATACGGCGATACAACCTATTATTCTGGTGATGTAACGGGTACTGCTAATACCTATGGGGACACGACTTATTATAATATCTCACCGAGCCATACACCCAGCCTCGATAATCCTAGCCCCAGTTATGATTCTAGTCCTAATTATAGCGATCCGTCTTATTATAATTCTGATGATTATTCAAACCAATAATTATGATAATAATAAGAAATATTGCATATTTTTTAATAGCTTTATTTGGAACCGGATGGATTATAAATTTTATCATGGTTTCCCTGTACTGCTATCGGGAAGAAAAAATATATAAAGAATGGAAGGCAGAGGCAGATAAAATAAAAAGTCAGCCAGTAGCGATGCCATTTATAACAGGACGGTTAAAAAATCTGGAGGATAAATACCAACCAAAAATTTCAGAATTGGAAAGAAAGAGACAATTTATGAGAGACGTAATGCCTATAATAAAAAAGTGATAAAAATAGATAGGAACACATAGCGAATAATTTTTAATAATAAAAAATATGGAACAGAAGAAGAAAAATCTTGGTTATATAAATTGGTTTAATTGGAAATTGGAAGAAAAAGAATTAAAAAATCAGATAGAAAATTATAATACCTTGGGGTTTTTAAAATCCTTAAGAAAACTATCGTTTGCTCTCATAATTTTTAGCATAATTATAACTTTAATCTTTATAGCAGTTGGCTCATTACAAACTGACGCTTTTGTAGATGTTTTTATATGGGCTATATTGGCTATTTTTGTTTATAGAGGTCAAAAGTGGGCAATTATTGGAGCGATTATTTTGTGGACTCTTGAAAAGGGATTCCAACTTTATGGATTCGTAGAGGGCGGCAACAGTAGTACTCTTTTATTGCCTATTTTGTGGTGGGCTATTTATATGGATGTTTTCTGGAAAACTTACAGAGTTGAACAGGAAAGAAAGAGACAAATAACAAGTGCCGAAGGTTACGTACAAGAAAATCAAAAAATAGAAGAAGTTAAAAATCATAAACAATTTTGTTCAACTTGTGGAAAGGAGATATCACAATTAAACAATTTCTGCAAATATTGTGGTAACAAAATAATTCAATAAAATATATGTTTTGTGAAAAATGTGGGCATAAGGTTAATGAACAAGAAAAATTTTGCGAGAAATGTGGCTTTTCGCTGAAAGCTGATAAAATCAATAATACTGGTATTCAGACAAAAAATCCTGAAGATAAAGCTTGGTTTAGATTTTTTAAGGTCGCATATATTGTTGGCTATGTTTTGAGCATATTACTTGTAGTTGGTATTTCAATTTCAACTATACCAAAGGAAAAAATAGATGATGCATTATCAACAATAAAATGCAATAATGGAAAAACATATTCACTTAGTAGAAATAACCTTTATACCAGTAATAGTATATTAGACTATTCCGAAGATAAAAACGCTAGAATTTTGTGTCAATATGATACTGTAAACTATTATAATTATTTATATTCTAATCAACAGATTAATAAAAATTACACATTTAATCCTTTTTATACAACTCCTAATTACAAAAGTTGGGCTATTTATTCCCTTGTAGCGCTACTGATCATGTGGTTATTATTGATATTAATAAGAATTGGTTTCCTATACATTGCTATTGGCGGAAAACCGAATTGGAAAAAAGAATTTTTACAAACTTGGTTTTAGTGAATTAAGTTTTTAATTTTAATAATATGGAAAATCAGCCAACGCCAGAAAATAAGTCATCAGAAGGTTGTAGGAAAGAAGAAAAGTAAAAAATAAAACAGATTAATATAAAATATTTTCTTCCTGATTTTAAAATTAAAATATGAATCCCAAAGAAGTTAAAAAAGAAAAGAAAAAATGGTGGAGATATGTTTTATATTTTATTTATGGGTGGGTAGGCTCTTTTGTTGGTATAGTTTTTTTAGTTGAAAAGAGTGGAAATAATAATGCAACACCGGATGCTAGTCAAATTTGGGGTGGATATATTTTTATTACAATTCTGGCCCTCATTCTGGTGCCATTAATTGATCTGATAGCCATAAAGGATTTTGGGATTAAGGTCAAGGCCTATTTTAGGCGATTTCTTTTTCCGCTTTATTTTTTTCCAATTAAAATAATTACCTATTCAATCTACTATTTAATTTTAACTTTGATTAAATTTTTTATTTCTATCTTGAAAATACTTTGGGATTTTATTCGTTTTCCATTTATAAGTCTTAAGAACTTTTTGAAATCACTTTTTATTGCCATTCTGGTTGCCTATATGCTGGCCTCGCTTTTTGTTAACTTAGATTATATCCGAAATAATTATGGCTGGTATAATAAATTTTTTAGCTGTGCATTTAACGGCAAGGTTGGGATTAACGATAAAATAAAAAAGTCAGTCGTACGGGTAGTGGGCGAAGATTCCGAAGGCTCGGGATTTTTCGTCCAGCCTGATGAGATTTTGACTAATTTTCACGTGATTGCGAATGAGCCCAGTCCGAAAATAATTTTTCCTGACGGAAGCTTCATTGTTCCCAAAAGAATCATCGGTAACAAAGACCGTGATTTAGCCATTATTTTTACGGAAAAGGAATATCCAGATATGGTTCTGGACATATATTCGGGCGATGATTTAACTTTATATCAAAACGAAGCTTTTTTTGCGACGGGCTATCCGATGGGCACTGACCTCCTGGGCGGCTCTACCCAGCTAAGGGGTAATTTTATGGACGATAAGACAGTGGCTAATTATCAATTTATCCAAACTAATATAAGTTTGGCGCAAGGAATGAGTGGAGGGCCGCTGACTGATTTATGCGGAACTGTGATGGGCGTGAACACCATGGGAATTGGAGGAATTTCTCTTTTTGTCCCGATTAATAAAGATTTGATGCAATCTGCTAATTTTACTGATAAAGATGTAGAGAAAATACAGGTTAATCCGAATGGCTCGCCGGAGGATGTAGTTACGAGTTTCTATGTTTATCTGAAAGCCAGAAAAATGGAAGATGCCTTCAATCTTTTAAGCCAAAAATATCTTCAAAATACCAATTTTACAGAATGGAACAGCCGTTTTAGCAATGTCATAGACGTGGATGTTATTTCAACTAGTAAATATGAAAATACTGCGGATACTGTTTTTATTAAATTCATGACTCAAAACTGGACTAACAATGAAGTGGAATTGCACTATTATGAGGGTGCCTGGAAAACAATTTCAGAAAATGGGGTAAATAAAATGCTGCAAAGTGATATCCAGGAGGTAAATAATCCGGACCCCTCCTGGTTTAATCCGCCGTTAAACTAAAAAAGGTTTTTTCAAACAGAGAGAATGCTTATCAAACAGGTTCTCATATCGTCCAATAAGCGGAAAGTTTCAGCATGTTGTTTTTGGCGAACCAAGACCGCAAAAATAATTTTTTAATTTTAACAATAAAAAATGGAAACAATAATAATTATTTTAGGTATCATCGTTTTTGTATTTGGGCTATTTAAGCTCGAAGACGATATAATGGAAATTAAAAAAGAGGTAAATGAAACAAAGGAAGGGCTAGATAAAATTAAGAGAGACATAAGGAAGTAAAGGTGCAATTAGTCTATAAGTTTTTAATTTTAATAATAAAAAATATGGAAGAACTAGCCAAGAGTTTATACAAAATACGCTATATTTGGGAAGTTGTGAGGGGGATAATAATGCTGATAATTATATTTGGGTCTCTTTCGTTAGTATCCCAATCAAAATTTGAAACAATTAGCGTAGCCATCCTTTTGCTTATTTATTTAAGCATTGCTAGATTTTTTACGTACTGGGCGGCACAAACTATGAAATTCGGGCAAAACTTTGCAGTTTTACAGATAAATATTGCAAAAATTCTAAACCGAGAACGAGAGTTAAGCGAAACAGACAATAAAGAATATGAGGATTTGAAAGCTGATGTGAGGGGCGAGTTTATAGCTAGCTCTATAAGTAAAATCTTTAATTTTTTAGGCTATTTGCTAATATTGGTTATTTTAATTCTGGTACTTTGCTTCTGAAATAGAAAATTTATACCCAAAAAATAATCTTTACCAAATATGATACGCTAACTATTTTTATGCTCGCAAAGTGTGGCAGTATTTCAAATTTTAAGAGGGGGGGGCGGGGGTGTTGCGTGGGAGTACTGGGCGGACACAAATTCCTTTGGATTCATAAAATACTTTATAAACCAAATCTGACGGTGTAACTAAGCAAGGCTAATACTTTGTTTTAATTCTTGCCAAATCCTCAATTCTTCCATTATCTGGTTCCAACTGGTGCTCAAGTAGTGCACGGTCAGACTTTTTTATCGAGAGACCCTGAGGCCTCGAAAATCCGTCAAATTTCGTACGGAGAGGGAGATAAAAAGTCATCAAAAAACAGCGCTCTCAGCGCTGTTTTTTGATCCTTATCTTGGTGTTTATTAATGAGTTTCCTTCCTAATGTATAAGAGATTTATACGCCAAATTACGCTAAAGAATAATGTTCTTTGGTTTTTAGCGTTACAAACATACCGAGTGCAAACAATGATAGTATCGAAGCAATTCCAAAGACTGCGCCATGGCTATAGGTGTAAATTGCCGCGGCGCCAAGCGGAACAATCACATGGTATAAAGCTTGGAGGCTTTGATTTGTGCCCTGAAGCTGTCCTTGCTTGCTTTCATCCACTGACAAAGAAAGCCGGGCATTGTATGGAGGATCGAATAAACCTTCTCCAAGCACAATACAAGCAACTGCGACAAGAACAAGGACTACCAACGGAATATGCGCGCTTACAAAGAGAAGAGCTGTGCCAATCGCCAGTCCACATAGGCCAACGATGCTGATCGTCCGCTCGCTCCATTTTTTAAGAAGTTGTGGCAAGAGAACGACACGAGAAAGGATGTCGCATATGCCAACCAGTACCAAAATCCCACCTATAAATGATGGTCCCCGCAAAAATACATCTTTCAAAAAAATGCTTGCATTGAATTGCCATATATTGAGGCTGACATAGAAAAACGCCCCCATGATGAGTAACACCCGCGCTTCTCTCAATGAAAAAATTTCTCTAAAATGGTTAAGCGTATTGAGACTTTTGGGCGTTAGACGCATAGTTCGCTTTTCAGGCGCGAGTGATTCAGACACAAACAAGGCAGTCAAAATAACAGAGAGAAGCATAATTCCTGCAGTAACAAAGAACGGAAGGGTTATCGATGTACTGCCAAGCAGCCCGCCTATTGCTGGCCCAATTATAGAACCTACGCCCATTGCTCCACCTAAATATCCGTACCATTTACCTCGCTCATTAGGTTCGGTTGAGTCCGCAATGTAGGCAAAAAGCGTACTTATATTTCCAGCGGTAAGACCGTCGATTATTCTTCCGAGGAATATTATCCAGAGGGCTCCCCCAATACCGATAAGGGCATATCCAACAACTGAGCCAAGTAAGCTGATTATCAAAATTGACTTTCTTCCATAGCGATCACTTAATGCTCCGAAGAACGGCGCTGCAAGAAACTGACATAGGGCGTAGACAGAAAAAATAGCACCCATTACAAGTGCAATCTGTGCAGCCGGTACATATTTTCCTAGAAGAAATGGGACTAACGGAAATACCATTGTCATGCCAACGCCATTGAGAGCTGTAAGTCCGACAATAATCCAGAGGCTTCTTTTTTTATTCATGTCTTTATTCCCTATCTTTTTTTTGGAAGTTGACGCTCGACATAATACTGATCGCGGCGATGCCAAGGAAGAAAACAATGATCGAAGTCAGGTTGGTGGAGTTCACTTGCCCCAGCTGAAAAAGCAAATAACCGATCAGCACATTAAACAAAGCCCATACAACATTTACGGTCGGAGACGAAAGCCCTTTGCCAGGCGGTTTGGCAAAAGGTGACGGAAATTTATTTCCCGAAATGCCCTGTACGAAATGCGGAACCGCATTCGCCAAAAAGATTCCCGCAAAGAAGCTTGCTATGTATAGATACCATTCCATACGTTTATTCTACTTTATTGCACGATCATTTGCAATAAACGTAGCAATCCTTTCTAATTTCGCCTCCACAACCTCCCAATTCTCCAAAATCCCCTCAAATGTTAAACTAAAAAGGTTCGTAGATATATAATTGCTTGCCAACAACGATATTTAGGCTTATCTAAAACTTTTCTGTTTTGAGTTTTTGACACTTATAGCGAATTATTCTAAAATGAAATTATGAACGAAGAAACCAAAAATGATAAATATATTACCGAGGAGCATCTGGACAAAAGACTGAGTGAACAGACGCAGGTTATAATCGAAGCAGTTGGTTTGGTTTTGGATAAACGGCTGAAAAAAACAGAGGATAATTTGCGCAGTGAACTAAAAGAAACAGAAAACTCTTTGCGTAGTGAGTTGTATATCGTAAGAGACGAGCTGAATCAAAAAATAGATAGTGTCGAATCGAATCTCGGGGAAAAAATTGATAATCTCCAGACGCAAATGGACGGAGCCGTCAAAAAGCAGGAAGATTCCGTCGAGGAAAATACTATTATCAAGGAAGAAGTCAGGCAGATGAAAAGCGTTTTTAAGGAAAAACTGGGAGTTGAAATAAGAGCGATCTAGTTTTTACAAAGTTTTATTGTGAAATAATCCGCCAAAAACGGATTTTTTATTTTCCAATCAAACATTTTATTCTTTTAATTTTTGCCTCAACAAGCCCTTTGTTTTCCAAAATCCAAGCGTATGTCAGACAAAACTGGTTGTTGAAACTATCCTCAACTCCCAACCATATTTCTAAACATTTTGGATATTTGACAGGCAAAGAAGGTAGTATTAAAATAGCAATTAGCACTCGGACTTGACGAGTGCTAAGTGAGTGATTATAATTATAAATATGGACGACAGGTTCAAAAAAATTTTAGCGGCAGTGATTGAAGAATATACCAACGCGGCCATTCCCGTGGGGAGCAAAATTTTGGTGGAAAAATATGGTTTCAAGATCAGCCCGGCCACTATCAGAAATGATATGGTGGAGCTGGAAAAGAAAGGATATCTTCATCAGCCGCATACCAGCGCCGGGCGCATTCCGACCGACAAAGGATACCGCTTTTTTGTGGAAGAAATGATGGGTGAGCAGAAGCTGACGATTCCCGAACAAAAAAAATTACAAGCCGAAGTTTTAAAACTGAAAGCGCAGAACAACCGGATGGCCAGAACTACCGCCAAATTGCTTTCGTCTCTTTCAGGAAATTTAGTCATTACCGGACAGGAAAATGATTTTTATGATTTCGGAATGAGCGGACTTTTGTCCAAGCCGGAATTTCGGGAAATCGATGAATTTTGCCGAATCGCGGAAGTGCTGGATTACATCGACGAAAATATCGACACCATCCTGGCCCAAGTGAAGGACAACGAAACGAAAATTTTTATAGGCAAAGAGAATCCGATCAAGGAAATTTCCAACTGTTCTATGGTTGTTTCTCCTTATAAAACGAAAAGCGGAGAAAGAGGAATTTTGGCCATCATCGGTCCCAAGCGGATGAAATATGCCAAGAACAAATCGCTCCTTGATTATGTCAGGAAACTAATAAGCTCCTCGGTTGTATTAGTTGTTGCTGCTAACACAGCGATAATTTGGTATAGATAAAAATATGGATAAAGACAAAATAAAAAAGAATATCGATCAGGAAGAAGCTGTGAATCACGAGCCGTATCTACTTCAGCTTTCCATAAAGGCTGTCATATACGATAAGGAAAAGGATGCTTTTCTTCTGGTGAAAGACGTGAATGAAGACAGCTTTTTTTCCACTCATTTCGGGCCGTGGGAATTGGCAGGAGGACGTTTGCAAAAAGGTGAATCGATAATCGATTGTCTCAAACGGGAAATCAAGGAGGAGCTGGGAAATGATTTCCAATACGAGCTCGAGGATATGTTGGGAGCCGCCGGTATCGAATATCGGACGGGCAAGGCGGTCGCTTCCGGGTATCTCGTTTTCTACAGTGGCGGGGAGATAAAACTGAGTCCTGAACACAGCGAGTATAAATGGGAGAGCGCCAGGACGATCGAAGAAAATTCAGATTATAAACCCTGGCTCAAAAATTTGGTGAAAAGGGCGGTGCGAAGGATGGAAGAGCGCCAATATCTTGACGGCTGGAAAAGATGCCAGGCGGATTTCGAAAACTATAAAAAGCGGCAAGCGGAAAACCAAAAAAATTTGGTGGCTTATGCCAATATAAATTTAATCACTGAAATTTTGCCGGTACTCGACAATTTTCACGCGTCGACCGAACACATCCCGTCCGAGCAAAAAGAAAATGCTTGGGTAACAGGCATTATGCACATTCAAAAGCAATTGGAAAAAGTTTTAGAAGATAATAATGTTTCTGAAATTAAAATAAAGCCGGGCGATAAATTTGATCCGGAAATGATGGAAGCGATAGAGAACAAGGAATGCCCGCCGGAAAAATGCAAAAATGTCGTGAAAAAAATAGTGACGCGGGGATATAGAATGGGTGAAAAGGTGATCAGGGCGGGAAGAGTGACAGTGGAATAAATTATAAAAAAGTACATTAAATAAAAAAAGCCCGGAAAAGAATTTTCCGGGTGTAAGAGGGGGTTGAAATTTGAAAAAAGTACAATTTGTCTGGAGGGAGTACGCAGACGACGCGACGCTCGTGTTACGCTTCGGGACAGTGGCCACCGCAAAGTAAGAATTGTTCGGCATCGAAAATACCGACAGCGATGATTGCTTGACGAACGGCATATTCACCAAATCTTTTCTTGAGCCAGGCGAGTTTTTCCTTCAAGCTTTTTCACCTCCTTTCTAATCTCCTGATTTATTGAAGACTATAGCAGACATTAATAAATTTATCAAATAGTTATCCTTTTAGCCGCTTAAGAATAATTTTTAATTTTATAATTTTTGAATTTTTAAATAAATCTAAATTTTTAATTTCTAAACCAAAACAAGAAAAAAGTTTAAAAAATTTGAGCATTAAAAATTATTTACAAAATTAAAAATTACAAAAATTAAAAATTATTAATATGCGAATTAAGTAAATTAAATCAAAGTAATCCTAGCAAGTACAAACTCGTTAGAATTACTGAATATTAAAGTTATGCCAAAAATATTAGGAATCGATCTGGGAACGACCAACTCCGCGATGGCGGTGATGGAAGGAGGCAGTCCGGCTATCATTGAGAACAAAGAAGGCAATCGCACCACTCCGTCTATCGTGGCGATTTCCAAATCCGGCGAAAGGCTGGTCGGACTTCTGGCCAAGCGCCAGGCGGTGACCAATCCCGGAAACACTATTTTTTCCGTGAAGCGCCTCATCGGCCGGACTTTCGAAGACAGTGAAGTGCAGCGCGATATGAAGCTGATGCCGTATAAGATCGTCAAAGCCAACGGCGGAGTGAAAGTAAAGATGGGCGACAAAGAATATACGCCGCAGGAAGTTTCGGCGATGATTTTGGGAAAACTGAAAGCGGACGCGGAAGACAAACTGGGCGAAAAAATCGAGGAAGCGGTGATTACCGTTCCCGCCTATTTTGACGACTCGCAAAGGAAAGCCACGGTCGAAGCCGGAGAAATTGCCGGACTGAAAGTACGAAGAATTATCAATGAACCGACGGCGGCCGCTTTGGCCTATGGTTTTAATAAGAAAAAAGAGGAAAAGATCGCGGTCTATGATTTGGGCGGCGGAACTTTTGATATTTCCATCCTGGAAGTGGGCGACGACACGGTAGAAGTGCGTTCCACCAACGGCGACACGCATTTGGGCGGCGATGATTTTGACCAGAGAGTCATCAACTGGATCATTGACGAATACAGAAAACAGGAAGGAATCGATCTGGGCAAAGATCCACTGGCGCTGCAACGGATCAAAGAATCGGCGGAAAAAGCCAAGATCGAACTTTCGACTGCCCAGGAAACAGAAATCAATCAGCCGTTCATCACTACTGACGCCAGCGGGCCGAAACATCTGGTGATGAAACTGACGCGGGCAAAATTGGAAGAATTAGTGGGCGACCTGGTGGAAAAAACTTTGGCGCCGGTGAAAAAATCATTGGAAGACGCCAAGCTTTCTGTCGGCGATATCAACGAAGTGATTATGGTCGGCGGAATGACCAGAATGCCTCTCGTCACTCAGACTGTCGAAAAATATTTTGGCAAAAAACCGAATTTGTCTGTCAATCCGGACGAAGTAGTGGCGCTCGGCGCTGCTATTCAAGCCGGAGTATTGCAAGGCGACGTAAAAGATGTTCTGCTTCTTGACGTCACTCCTTTGACACTGGGAATCGAAACTATGGGTGGAATAGCCACTCCGCTTATCGAGAGAAACACCACTATTCCGGCGACCAAATCTCAGGTATTTTCAACGGCTGCTGACAGCCAGCCGTCTGTCGAAATTCACGTTCTGCAGGGCGATCGGCCGATGGCTGGGGACAACAAAACTTTGGGGCGATTTATTCTCGACGGTATTCCGCCGGCTCCCCGCGGCATTCCGCAGGTGGAAGTTTCTTTCGACATCGACGCCAACGGCATCCTGAACGTCAAAGCCAAAGACAAAGCGACCGGCAAAGAACAATCGGTGAGGATCGAAGCGACGACTGGCCTGGGAAAAGACGAGATTGAAAAAATGAAAAAAGACGCCGAGGCGCACGCGGAAGAAGATAAGAAAAAGAAAGAACTGATCGAAGTGCGCAATATGGCGGATACTTTGATATACACCACCGAAAAAGCGCTGCGCGATGCCGGCGACAAGATCACGGCGGACGAAAAGAAACCGATCGAAGAAAAGATCGAGGCTCTCAAAAAAGTGAAAGACGGTGATGATCTGGAGGCTATCAAAAAAGCGACCGAAGAGATGTCACTCGCGGCGCAGAAGATTGGCGAGAAACTTTATAAAGCCGCGGCCGAGGCCCAAGCCGCGCAAACTCCTCCAGCTGACGCTAAGCCGGAAGACAGCGTAAAAGACGCTGAAACGAAGGAAGAGACGAAAGAGGAAGATAAAAAGGAATAAATTGATTATGAAGCGGGGGATTAATCCTCCCGCTTTTAAGTTGACGCTGGATTTTCAAGACGGTCGGATTTAAGTAAAAATAAAAAAGGCCTCGGATGGCTCCGGGCCTTTTTGGAAGCGGATCATTGATCTACTTCCGTATGGTGGCTGCTTTTTCAAGGGCAACCACATAAGTCGGATTGCACTTGAGATCGCATGTCCCTTTGCATCGGTCCTGCCCGATGCTGCTGAGGCTGACTATGGCGGCGATTATAATAATGGCCATCATAACAACCGCTCCGATTTTACAGATTTTTTCTTTCATTATTTTTCCTTTCAACCGCCGGCTGCTATATCGGGTTAATACAGCCCCGTTCGCAAAGATCCAGTTGGTCTCCATCATGAAAGCCAATACTTTCACACCAGGCGATACATTTGTTTATCGCATCTTCCTGCGGGGTGATCGGACTACACTGTCCGTTTCCACTGCTACCAACAATCTCAATCTGTTCCACTCTCTGCTGTCCGGTGTTTTCTATAAAGGACAGGAAGCAAATTGTGAAGAGAAATGCCAAGATCAGAAGAATAATTTCATTTCTGATAGTCATAGCTCCACCTCTTTCCTTGGGTTATTTGATATCCGCTCAATCACCTGATTCTGGCCTCGTTAAGGACAAAATAAGGCGATTGAATTCCGAAAATTTTTCAATGTACAACTGCTAATCATAGCACCTTTTAGCCACTTTGTCAAACGCAGTTTTAAAATTTTTAAGCAAGAAAAAAAGCGGGGAGCATTGGCTCCAGGAGGAGAAGTTCGCTGTCGAACAGCCGGTCGAAAATAGCTGGTTTAAAAAGTTGACGCCCTGGTATTTAAATGATAATTTAGCATTAACTTTAGCTAAGGAGGACAAAGATGAACAGTTTCGAGGAGAGGCATCCGCAGCTGCGGGGGCTACTGGAAAAAGCAGGAAAACTGCAGTCCAAGCGGCAAGCGCAGATTAGGGGAGAAAATAGTATCTTCCAGAAAATATTGGAAGCGGGTGACAGCGAAGGAGATTTAAAAATTCTTGAGAGCGAACTTTTGAAAAGGAAGCCTGAGTTTATGGAAGAATTTTCCAGGGCTGATTCCGAAGAAGCGGAACGGGTGCGAAAGTATCTCATGCAAATATTCGTCTCCGGCAACAGATATGCCTACTTCTTTTCTTCGTAACCTGCCAACGAGCCAAAATCGGAAAGCCAAGGGTAATTTACCCCTGGCTTTTTACAAAATGGAAAAAATTTGTATTTTATTAATTATAATAGTAGACTGCTTGCAAGGAGGCTTAGTCATTTTTTAGGATAAGAATGAGGCGGAGGGCGGTCTTATCTTTTAGTTTTTTGAAAACATATTTGGGGGTAGCGTATGGGTAAAATCTATGTTTTGGATACCAATGTTCTACTGCATAATCCTGGCGCGCTGTTTGGTTTTGAAAAAAACGATATCGTTTTGCCCTTCGCTGTTATCGAAGAAATCGATAATCAGAAGAAAAGGCAAGATGAAATTGGTCGCAATGCCAGACTGGTGAACAGGTATCTTGATGGCCTAAGAAGCAAAGGAAATTTAGGCAAAGGAGTGCAATTAGACAACGGTGGATCGATAAGAATTGAAGTGAACAATATTAGCCACAAGGAAGTGCCAAAGTTGTTCGATCTTTATAAGGCGGATAACAGAATTTTGGCAGTAGCAATGAACCTCAAGAAAAAAAAGGAAGGAAAAGAAGTTATACTAGTTTCCAAAGACTTGAATGTGCGAATCAAGGCCGACACTTACGAAATCAAAACAGAAGATTATGAAAAAGACAAAGTTGACTTCGACGAGTTGTATACTGGCTATTCCACATTGAATCTTACGGAAGAAGATATTGAAGAAATCAGATCTTCCGGCTTCGTTGCTCTTCGGGAGGGGATAGAAGCTTTCCCCAATCAATTTTTCGTTTCGCTAAACAATGAGAATCCCTTGGTTGTCCGTTATAAAAAGAATGAAACGGGAGGAGTCTTAGTTCCCTTGAAGTACGGATCCAATGATAACTGGGGAATTTCCGCGCTTAACCTCGAACAGGAAATGGCTCAGGAGCTTCTTTTGGAGGACGAGATCCCGATAGTTACTCTTGTCGGTCGAGCCGGCACAGGGAAAACCCTCCTGTCTTTGGCAGCGGGTATGGAGTTGGTTGTTAATGAGAAGAGCACAAAAAAATCCCCGCAAAGACGCTACGATAAGCTTATTGTTGCCAGACCTATTATTCCGATGGGAAAGGATATCGGGTACCTGCCTGGCAGCAAAGAGGAAAAGATAGATCCGTGGATGCAGCCAATTTATGATAATTTGCACTTTTTGATGAGGGACTGCGATGAGCCGGATAATGATATCGCTGACCTTACTCGGAGAGGCTTGCTGCAAATTGAGATTTTAACTTTTATTCGGGGGCGTAGTATTCCCAAACAATTTATTATCTGCGACGAAGCACAAAATCTTTCTCCCCAGGAAATAAAAACGCTTGTTACCAGGGCGGGAAAGGGAACCAAGATTGTACTTACTGGCGATCCGGAACAGATCGATACACCCTTTCTTGATTCCAGCAGCAATGGTCTGAGTTATTTTGTAGAAAAAATGAAAGGGGAAAAAATTACCGGACACGTAACACTCGACGAGAGTGAGCGTTCTGAAGTAGCAGAGATTTGTTCCCGAAGGCTTTAATTGAAAATCTTCGCGAGCGTGCAGAATCACACCGATTCCTGCACGCTCTTTTTTTATGCAAAAAAAGCTATGGCTTGGCTCAATCATAGCTTTTGGAAGATACGTGCAGGCGATTGTTTCCTGCTGGTTTTTTCCTGAAGATTTTTTGTCCCTACTGTCATTGTGAGACTTGTCTTTGCGATCATTCTGCCGGTTCTGGTTTCCGGACGGATTATTTCTATCAGAAGCACTTTGGTTCTGATTAGAGGCGTTTATGGCCTGACTCTGACCATCTTTTGATCTCTGGCTTTGATCCGTCGCGGATGTGCTGTTGTCCGCTAAGGCTACGGCAAAGGGCGAGATGCCCATGACTATTGTTAAAAAAACAACAGTCGCCATTCTTTTGGCACTGTATAACAAAGAAAAATAGGGCGTCACTCGATTTAAGTGACACCCTTGGGTTTTGTTGGGGGGAAGGAGGGAAGTTAAAGAGGATGTTTGGGGAAGTATTCGCTGAGGAATGATACATCAGCAAATAAGGTTATAAGAAAAACAGCGAAAATGATCAGGAAAAATATTCCCATAATCAGTGCGGTGCGAACGGGTAATCGGTAAACTTTCTTGGGATGGAAGAAGAAAGGAAAGCTTACCGTCAATCCGCCGGAAATTACAGAGAGTATCAATGACAAAGGCAAACAGTAATATTTTGCAGTATAAACTAGCCAACTCATTTTTTCTCCTCTCCTGTATGAGGTTGTCAAGCAACTTTCAATTGCCCCTCCGGGTTTATTATAGCAGTAATAATCCCTGATATCAAGCGTCTTTGCGCTTATATCCGTGAATACGCAGGCGTGGGTAAAAAAATTTCAATTTCCGTCAATTTGATATTTTCAGGGGAATACGGGGGCTGTTTAGCACTCGAGGGGGGAGATTGCTAATTTTCCAGAATGGTTGTATTATTTATAATGTATTATTTAGCAAAAAATTTTTAAATCTATGGCAGAAAATTATTACGATATCCTGGGCGTACCGAAAGGAGCGTCGGATGACGAGATAAAAAAAGCGTACCGGAAGCTGGCGCACAAATATCACCCCGATAAATCAGGGGGAGACGAAAAGAAATTCAAGGAGATAAACCAGGCTTACCAGGTGCTTTCCGACAAGGCTAAAAGGGAACAATATGATCGCTTCGGCCAGACTTTTGAAGGTGGCGGTTTTTCCGCCGGAGGCGGATCCGCCTATGGCGGAGATTTTTCCGGTTTCGACTTTGGTGGATTTAATAAACAAGGCGATTTTAATTTCGAATTCGGCGGCGGAGATTTTGAAGATATTTTTTCCAGTATCTTTGGCGGCGCCCGGGGAAGAACGGGACAGGCAAAAAGACGCGGATCAGACATCCAGGTAGATGCCGAAATAAGTTTTGAAGAGATGGTGAGAGGAACGGAGAGAGAAATAACTTTGAGAAAAAAGGTGGCCTGTGATCGCTGCAAGGGAACCGGCGGGGAACCGGGAACGGCAATGAAGACTTGCCCGACTTGCCACGGTTCGGGCCGGGTGCAAAAGATAACCCGAAGTATTTTAGGTTCTTTTTCCCAGGTCAGCACTTGTTCGGAATGTGAAGGCACGGGCCAAATTTTTGAAAAAAAATGCGCTAAATGTAGAGGAAGAGGACGAACAGAAGAAACCGAAACGATAAAAGTGAGGATTCCGGCCGGCATTGAAGACGGCGGAGTAATTTCTATCTCTGGTGCCGGAGAAGCAGGCGAAAAAGGAACATCGGCCGGAGATTTATACATCGCGGTCCACGTCAGGCCGCATTCCAAATTTACACGGCGCGGCCTTGATATCCTGAGCACAGAATATGTTCCTTTTTCAGTGGCGGCGCTTGGCGGAGAAGCGGCTGTCGACACGATGGACGGAAAATTAATTTTGAAAATTCCCTCCGGAACCCAATCGGGAGAAACTTTCCGGATAAAGAATAAAGGCGTACCGGAGGTGCGCGGAAGAGGAAATGGCCATCAGCTGGTCAAGGTTATCGTGAAAATTCCCAAGAAATTGTCGCGGGAACAAAAAAGACTGGTTGAGGAATTGGGAAATTTGGGAGAATAAATCATAGAAACATAGAATCATAAAATCATATAATCAGGCGTAGGTTTTGGTATGACAAATATTCGAGTGGGTAGTATAATAGAAATATAAAAATAAAATTAATATATGAACTTAGCATCAATCTTATCCAAACTGGGTTTGGCGGCGAGCCTGACCCAGGATATCACTTTGCTCATCGTGGTGGTGCTGGCCAGTTTTCTTTTTGGCATTTTCATCGGCCGAGCGCGCCTGGTCTCTGTCCTTATCAACACCTACATCGCTTTTGCCCTGGTGGTTGTCATTCCGGCCAGTTATCTGGCTGATTATACCTACAAGCTTCTGGCTTTTCTGGTTCTGGTCGTGATTCTGACGCTTTGGGGCAAAAGAATATTTGACGTTTCTTTCTCCGGCGTCGGATCGGGATTTATGTGGAAAATATTCGCTTTGAGTTTTCTGGAAGTCGTTTTGATCCTGAGCATCGTCGTCTCACTGATACCCAAAAAAGAAGCGCTGGCTTATGTCTCTCTTTCTTCCTTTGGCTATCTGGTCGCTGATCCAATGAAGCTTGTCTGGATGGCCGCCCCGCTGATATTTTTGTTTTTTGTGCAGAGGAGAGGGTAAATAAAAAATATTACAAAAATAAAAAAAAAGTTACCCGTTAAGGGTAATTTTTTGTGCGCCCACCAGGACTCGAACCTGGGACCATTTGCTTAAAAGGCAATTGCTCTACCAACTGAGCTATGGGCGCATGAATGACTAAACCAAAAAATGGCTAGTTATAAGTTAACTAACTTTAGCATTATATCAATTGCCAGCTTATTAGTCAATATTAGAGAATGAAGTTCCTTTACAAAATAGTCAGCTTACGCTATGCTTTTGTATTCCTTACAAATTGAATACCAACTCCAGGAGAAGGGAAAATACGATGAAAATGCCCAAGTGGATACCCAACTTACTAACCTTATTACGCTTATTGTCCATTGTTTTTGTTATCTCCCACGCCGTGAGAGGACAATGGCTGGCAGCATTAATTTGGGCTATTGGCGGGTTTTTAACGGATTTTGTTGATGGGGCGTTAGCCAGACGTTTTGATGCCATAACGGTTTTCGGAAAAATTATGGATCCAATTGCAGACGTTTTATTTGATGTCGGTCTGATATTGGGGACAACATTGGCAGGAATAACCGACTGGTGGCTGGCAATTGGATTAATGACCGGGGCCGTAATGCTTAGGCTGCCGGCTTACTTCGGACCAGATAGTCCCTGGTACAAGCTGGGATTTATTTCAGGCTGGTTTTATGGTCCACCAATGTTCTGGTATGTAGTCAAGGAATATTTTATTAGAGGTCTCGGCGAACGGATTTGGAATTTAATTCTTATTTTCCCGATTGTCTTGTTCATTGCCTGGCTAAAAAGAGACAGGATGAAATCGGACTGGAAAAAATTTCTGGCTGTTATCCGAAAAAAATAATCGAGATGCTTTATTCAGCTCGGTTTGAATTGAGTTATGCTCCGGCGGGAACACTTTCCTGCCGGAGTTTTTTTAAAATACAACCCTTCTTTTGCTTTTTATGTTTCCAGTTGATATAATAAGAATATTAAAATAAAAAAGCAAAATATGAAAAAATATTTTATTTCAGCCTCAATGGTAGCGGCAGTTTTGGTTTTATCCGGCTGTTCTTTGATGCCGGTCCAGCCAACGACACAAAATCAACCCAATAAAACCTACGCTGTTTCCCAAAGCTTTTGGAAATCTACTGACAGTGGAAAAACCTGGCAGGTCAAGGATACTACCAAACAGACGCCGACAGTAACGGATTGGGACGTCATCCGCATTGAAATAGATCCGACCAATTCCAATATTATATATGCAGGACTGAAGGACGGAGGAATAGTGAAGACAGAGGACGGTGGAGATACCTGGAACTTTACTAATTTCGTATCCGGCCGGCCGTATGCCATAGAGATCGATCCGGGCAATAATAAAGTCATCTACGCCAGCGGAATCTGGCAAAAGCGAGGCAAAATGTTCAAGACCGAAGATCAGGGAGCGACCTGGAAGGAAATTTATACTTCTCCGGTGGACGGGCCGTTCATAACAAGCTCCGCGATGGACAAAAACGATACCCAGACTCTCTACATCGGCAATACGGACAGCCAGATTTTGAAAAGTACGGACGGCGGCAGTTCCTGGGTCAATATCTACAAAGCCAACGCTTCTATCTCCAAAATATTTTTGGATAAATCCGACAGCAACATAGTTTATGTCCTGACCATCACCGGATCACTATACAGAAGCCGCGATGCCGGCCAAACTTTTGAAGACATCACTTCGAAAATAGGCGGAAGCGGAATTTTGACTATAGCAATCGATCCTGGTATTTCACAGGGAGTATACGCGGCCGGAACCGGCGGAATGTTCCGCAGCAAAGATGCCGGAGACAATTGGGAGAAAGTCAATCCGCTCAATGACTCGGGAAAATATCCAATTACTGCTATAGCCATCAATCCTCAAAATTCCCGCGAAATTATATACGCCACTTCCCAAGCTGCCTATAAATCGGAAGACAGCGGGGCTTCCTGGACGCCATATCAGTTTACTTCGGGAAAATATATCGATATAATTAAATATGACCCGACAAATCCTAGCCTGGTTTATGTGGGATTTAAAAAATAGGTTACGAAATACGAAAAAAATACGAAATACGAAAGTACGAAAAAATGAAAACTAAAAAAGAATTGATATATGCTGACGAATGTTATTTGATAATGGGGTTGGTTTTTAAGGTCTTTAAGGAGTTGGGATTTGGTCACAAGGAAAGCTTTTTTCAGAAAGCGCTTGCTAAAATTTTCAGGGACAATAATATTCCCTTTAAAGAACAGGTTCGGTGCAAGCTAAAATATAGAGGAGAAGAATTGGGAATTTACATAATAGATTTTGTTCTTTATGATAAAATTGTTATAGAGATAAAACAAAGAAATTTTATTTCCAATAAAGATATAAATCAGCTTTATAAATATCTCAGAGCGACAAATCTTAAATTAGGTTTAATAATTACATTTACTAGCGAAGGAGCAAAATACAAAAGAGTAGTTAATATTAGCTAGCGTTTCGTATTTCGCTCCGGTTCGTATTTCGTAAAATATGGTCAAGGAACTCTTCGACAAAAAGAAAGCGGATTTTGAAAAAGCAGTGGAACATTTCAAGGATGAGCTGAGCCAATTGAGAACGGGGCGAGCCAACGCGTCGCTGGTAGAATCTCTCTCGGTGGATTATTACGGCGCCAAATCTCCTCTGAAACAGGTAGCCAGCATCAGTGTTCCGGAACCGAGAACGATCGTGATTTCTCCCTGGGACAAAGATTGCTTGGTGAATATCGAAAAAGCCATCCGGGAGTCACAGCTCAATCTCAATCCGATGAATGACGGCCAGGTGATAAGAATAAACATCCCGGCGCTTACGGAAGAGAGAAGAAAGGAATTGGTAAAGCTCCTTAATCAGAAAGCGGAAGATGCGAGAGTGGCTGTGCGTAAGAACCGAGAGGCTCTGTGGGACGAGATCCAGGAGCTGGAGCAGGCCGGAAAAATAGGGGAGGACGATAAATTTAGCGGAAAGGATAAGTTGCAAAAAGTGGTAGACGAATACAACGGCAAGATTGAAGAAATGCGCGATAAAAAGGAGCAGGAGATAATGACGATATAATTTTTATGTTAGCAGTTTTAGTTTTCATCATAATATTAGGAGTGTTGGTTTTTGTCCACGAATTGGGCCATTTTGTGGTGGCGAGAAGGAACGGCATCCGGTGTTATGAATTCGGTTTCGGTTTTCCGCCGAGAATTTTGGGCGTGCAGTTCATAAAAGGGAAAAAAAGAGGAAAAGTGAGAGAAATAGAAAGTATCGAGATTGAAAAGACTGATATCAAGACAGGAGAAGAAGAAATCATCACGGAAACTATCAGCGAAAAAATTCATACTATCGAAAAAGATATGCCGGTAGGCAGATGGAGAGTGATTTGGGGCCGCCATGACGGTGATGATGAAAATGAGCGGGAAGATTGGGACGAAATCGAAGAAAATAAGTATAGCGGAAGCACTATTTATTCCATCAACTGGATACCGATCGGCGGATTTGTGAGGATAAAAGGAGAAGACGGCGCCCATAAAGGCGATTCGGACAGTTTTGCTTCCAAAAAAGCTTGGGCCAGAACCAAAGTACTGGCAGCAGGAGTGATAATGAATTTTATTTTTGCCTGGCTTATTATTTCCATCGGCCTTATGATCGGTGCGCCGGAAGCGGTGGATCAGGGCCAGAACGTTCCTAATTCCAAAATCCAGATTTCAGCCGTAGCGCAGAACAGTCCGGCGAGTGTTATGGGGCTGAAGATCGGAGATGAAATAGCCAAAATCCAGACCAGTGTTTCGGGAGAAAAAGTAACTCTCAAAAATTCCGAAGATATCCAGAATTATATTAATTCCGAAAAGGGCAAAGAAATAAATTTACAAATCATAAGAGGCAAGCAAAACATCACGCTTCACGGCACTCCCAGGGTGGATGTTCCAACTGGCGAAGGACCTCTGGGAATTTCTCTGGCTGAAACTCAGATAGTGCAATATCCGTGGTATCAGGCTTTCTGGAAAGGATTGGTTCTGACTGGCAATTTGATCATCGCTATCCTAGTCGCTTTTTATGGACTGCTTCGGAGCCTTTTTATGGGGCAAAGTGTCGGGGCGGATGTTACGGGTCCGGTGGGAATCGCGCTTCTCACTCGCGATGTCACCAATATGGGACTGATTTACGTCATCCAGTTCGCGGCGCTTCTGAGTATCAATCTGGGCATAATCAACATCTTGCCCATTCCGGCGCTTGATGGCGGACGGATCCTTTTTATTCTCATTGAAAAAATAAAAGGCAAGCCGGTGACGCAGAAAGTAGAACAGATGTTCCATACTGTTTTTTTCGCCCTGCTCATTCTGCTGATGGTCCTGGTGACTTTTCACGACGTGGCAAAGCTGATAAAGTAATTAAAATACGATAAATCAAAAGGTTTAAGCTGGCCTTTTTTTGTTTTTGACAGCGGGCATTATAAAAGCTATTATATATAGGAGATAACACAAAAATAAAAACTTTTTATCTACAGTTTTTAAGCATTAAATAATGTTTCTTTTTATATTTCTCAAATAATGAAAAAAATCAAAAATATCTTCAAAAAACTGACCGGCAATGTTTTTGGCAACTTCTCCAAAGACATCGGCATCGATCTGGGAACGGCCAATACTTTGGTATATGTCAAAGGCCAGGGAATCGTCATCAATGAGCCGTCCGTCGTGGCGATCAATAAGAAAACCGGCCAGGTCCTGGCGATCGGCCGGGAAGCGAAAAGGATGGTAGGAAAAACCCCCAGCCATATCGTGGCGACCAGGCCCCTGGTTGACGGCGTGGTGAGCGATTTCGAAATTACGGAGCAGATGCTCAAATATTTTATCGAGAAAGTGCATAAAGGCAGTTTCACTCTTTTCCCCCGTCCGAGAGTGGTAGTCGGCATCCCTTCGGAAGTGACAGAAGTGGAAAAACGGGCGGTGATCGATGCCACGCTTTCCGCCGGTGCCCGGGAAGCTTTTTTGATCGATGAACCGATGGCGGCCGCTATCGGCGCCAGACTCCCCGTGCAAGAGGCTGCCGGAAATATGATAGTGGACATCGGCGGCGGCACGACGGACATCGCTATCATATCTTTGGGCGGAATTGTAATTTCCAGAAACTTGCGTATCGCGGGAGACGAGATGAACGAAGACATCGTCCGTTATTGCCGTGATGAATTCAATCTTCTCATCGGAGAAAAAACATCAGAGGAAGTGAAGATCGCGATCGGCAGCGCTTATCCGCAAAAGGAGAAAATGCAGATGGAAGTACGCGGCCGGGATCTAGTGAGCGGACTGCCCAAAAAAATCATCATTAATGACGATCAGGTGAGGGATGCTCTTTCCCGCTCGATAAGGATAGTCATCAATAATATTAAGACAGCTATAGAAGAAACGCCGCCGGAACTGGTGGCGGATATTATGCAGCGCGGGATCATTCTGGCCGGCGGCGGCAGCCTTATCCGCGGCCTCGACAAGGTCATTGCCGATCAGACCGAGATGCCGGTGCGGATGATGGAAGATCCGCTGACAGCCGTGGTGCGGGGAACGGGGATAGTGTTGGAAGATATCGATACACTGAGAGAAGTGCTGGTGGAGAATCAGCATGAACAGTCTTTACGATAAGTCTAAGGGCTAAATTTTAAAGGCTAAATCAAGTCTAAATTGCTAAAGTATAAAGAAAAGATAAAATTTAGACTTTTATACTTTAAATTTTATTTAGATTTTAGCCTTGTCTAGCTTATGTCTCAAAAATTTTTCACTTCCAAACTAATAAAACTCATAGCGGTAGTAGGAATCTGTCTCCTGCTTGTTTTTTTAAACCCGCATAGCTTATTTAATCCGATAAGAGCTTTTTTGTATACCATAGCTTATCCTTTCCAAAAAACTTTTTATCTCCTGAGCGATAAGACCGAAAATACGTACGATTTTTTGAAATCTATCGGTGAGTTGAAGAATGAAAATCAGAGATTGGAAAAAGAAAATGATTCTTTGGCGGCGGAAAATGCTGATCTTGCGACGGAAAAAAAAGAAAATGAAACACTAAGAGACCAGCTCGGCCTTGTTCCCCGCGATAAATATAATTTGGAAAGCAGTTATGTCATCGGCCAGGATCCGCAAAAGCTGGGCAGCTGGCTGATGATAGACAAGGGAAGCGCCAACGGCATCGAAGTAAATATGCCGGTGATAGTTTCTGACGGGATTTTGATAGGAAAAGTGCAGGAAGTATATCCGACCAGTTCGAAAGTGAGTTTGCTCACCGATTCCTCCAGTTCTATCAATGCCCTCGATCTCGAGACAAGCTCCAAAGGAATAATCAGAGGGGAATATGGTTTGGGGATAGTTCTGGATATGGTAGAGCAGACCGATGTGATAAATAATGGCGATACGGTAGTCACTTCAGGATTGGGCAGTGATGTCCCCAAAGGGCTTCTCATCGGAAAAATCCAGGAAACAGGAAATTCCCAGGACAAATTATTCCAGCAAGCCTTGATTACGCCCAGAGTAAAATATTCCAAACTGGATGTGGTTTTCGTAATTAAGAAATAAATGTTTCAAAAAATCTTCACATTCCTCATAATATTCCTGACCGTCATCATCCAGATTTCTGTCTTTCCTCATTTTTTTCCGCCGGGATTGGTTCCGGATCTGGCTCTCATTTTGGCTATTATCTGGACGGTAGACGAAGGATTTGAAAGGTCTCTCTGGCGGATCGTAATTTTAGGACTGGTGTTGGACTTGCTGTCTTTCTGGCCGGTGGGGTTCAATGTTATCGCACTCGTGCTGATTTCCTACGCCACCAGTTTTTTAGCCAAAAGATTTCTGATTTCGCCCAAAGCCTGGAAATTGCTTTTCATTCTTTCCGTCCTGGCGCTCGGCACTCTGGCTTATCATATCATCATCAACATCCTTCTTTTGTTTTTCAATTCTTTAGCCAGCGAGAAGTTGGATAATTTAATTTTGAGGATAGGGGACGCAAAAATTATTTTTAAAGTCGCCTGTAATTTATTGGCTCTCTTCCTTATCTATTGGCCGCTCAAGAAAACGGAAGAATTCTTATCGTTTTATAACAGAAATAATTTCAGCCAGGCCAAAATTTACAGAAGATAAATATGTTCAAACAATATTTCAAAAACAAGAGAATGAAAAAAGGGGCGGAGATAGAGGATTCCATAATGACCATCACTCAGGAAGAAAAAGCTATCATTGAAGCTCCTTTCAAAAAACAAGGACTGGCGATCGTCTGGTACCTGATGGTTTTTTTGATCCTGGCTCTCGGAGGAAGGATGTTTTATCTGGATTATTATAAAGGCCAATATTATGACGATGTTTCCCGGGGTAATCGTATCAGATCCATCGCCATCAAAGCTCCTCGCGGCAATATTTTGGACAAGAACGGGAAAGTGCTGGCCAGAAATGCGCCGAGTATGGATGCTATCATCATTCCCAGCAATCTTCCGACTGACCAGGGAGATATAAAAAAAATAGCCCAAGAAGTGTCTGATATTCTGGGAATGAATTCCGGCAATGTGGAAGCCATCCTGGAAAGCCAGGACAGAAAGTCGCCGGATCCGGTCCTTCTCCAAGAAAATATTTCCCAGGATCAGGCGCTGGTTCTGGCGGAAAAAGCCAACGAACTCCCGGGAATATTCATCGATAAGACAGCGATCAGGAGCTATGAAAATGCTGCGGAGTTCGCTCCCATCATCGGTTATGACGGAAAAATAACCCGGGACGAGATGAGCAAAAATAAGGGATATCTGATGACTGACTATATCGGCAAGGCGGGAATTGAAAAAAGCTATGAAGCCCAGCTGCGGGGAGTTTATGGCGCCGAGCAGATGGAAATCGATTCTTCGGGTAACGTAAAAAGGGATCTGGGAACGATCGAGCCCCAACCCGGGAGTGACCTGGTCTTAAATATTGATGGAGATCTTCAGAAAAAAATCTATGACAGTCTCAGTGGAATTTTGGAAAAATCCGGCACCAAAACAGCCGCCGCCGTAGCTATCGATCCTCGAAACGGAGGAGTGCTGGCGATGGTTAGCCTTCCGAGCTACGACAACAATCTTTTTGCTAACGGAATAAGCAACGATGATTACAAAAATTTGATAACTGATCCGAATCTCCCGCTTTTTAATCGCGCCACCAGCGGTGAATATCCGCCCGGTTCGACTATTAAAATGGCCGTAGCCTCGGCGGCATTGACTGAGGGTGTTATCACTCCGTCCACTATCATCGATGGCTTGGGCGGCAATCTGCAAGTCGGCAATTTTCATTTTGGTGACTGGACGGCTCACGCGCCTTCCGACGTACGGACAGCCATCGCTCAAAGTAACGATATATTTTTCTACACGGTGGGTGGCGGTTACGGAAATATCGGCGGCCTTGGAATGAGCCGGATGAAAAAATACGAAAACCTGTTTGGTTTCGGCAGTCCCACCGGGATTGATCTGCCTTCGGAATCAGACGGGTTTATTCCTGATGAAGACTGGAAATTACAAAAGTTCGGTGAAAAATGGTATATCGGCGACAGCTATCATTGTGCCATCGGCCAGGGATTTGTGACAGTCACTCCGCTGCAACTGGCTAACTATGTCGCGGCCATTGCCAATGGAGGAACGCTTTATGCTCCTCGGATCGTTAGTGAAATAAAAAATCCTGATGGTCAGGAGACTTCTGTTCAACCGAAAATAATCAGAAGCAATTTTATTCCGTCCGATGTCATTCAGGTGGTGCGGGAAGGAATGCGCCAGGCAGTGACCGGCGGAACCGCTCAACCACTGAAAGACTTACCGGTAGCGGTAGCCGGAAAGACCGGAACAGCCCAATTCGGAGTAGGAGGTAATCAGGCTCATGGCTGGTTCGTATCTTTTGCTCCCTACGATAATCCAACCATCGCCTTGGCGATTTTGGTGGAAGGTGGCGGCGAAGGATTTTCCAGCGCCGAACCGGTGGCCAAAGATGTGTACCAGTGGTATTTCGGCGGGCGCAACTGATGTCTTAGTTGACAGCAACAATCTATCTGTTACAATGTTCAGTATATTATAACTGAGAGACGGCAGTTGAAATAAATTAACAGTACTGCGGTAATAAAAAGGAAATATCCCACCCTTCTTGGAAGGGTTGAATTTTTTAAAATAAATATTTATCAAGAACCACTATGGCAAGGTTTCTAACCGAAGAAGGGCTCAAAAAAATTAAGGAAGAACTGGGGTATCGAAGAACTACGGTACGCCAGGATATTGCTAATGCCATCAAAGAAGCTAAAGAGCAGGGCGATCTCAGCGAGAACGCCGAATACAGCGAAGCCAAAAGACAACAGGCGGAAAACGAAGCCAGAATTGCGGAGCTGGAATATCTGCTCAAAGAAGCTCAGGTGGTTTCTTATGACCGAAATTCCGGTGTGGTGCAGATGGGATCCAAAGTGAAAGTAAAATGGAACGGTTCGGAGATGGATTTCCAGATAGTCGGTTCCAACGAAGCCAGCCCATCAGAATTCAAAATTTCCAATGAAAGCCCGATGGGCAAAGCCTTTATGAGTCATAAAAAAGGCGAGAAGGTGGAAGTAGACACGCCGGGCGGAAGGATGAAATATACGATACTCGATGTAAAATAAGACTTTTCAATCAAAGCGCGGGGAAAAAACTCGCGCTTTTTTGTTGCTTAATTTGGGTAAATAAGTTACATTTAAGATGTAATGAATATAAGAAAACGACAAAAAAATGCTCGAAGACATACAAAAAATCAAACTGGAAAAACTGGAAAATATTAAAAAAGCCGGTATGGATCCGTATCCGGAAAAAACGGAAAGATCGATGACTAACGATGAGGCTTTGGAAAAATTCGACGATATAAAAGACGAAATAACTCTGGTCGGCCGGGTGAAATCATTCCGTCCGATGGGCGGGTCGGCCTTTGCGCACATTGAGGATGGAACGACGAAAATCCAATTGTTTGTCAATAAAAATAATGTTGGCGAGGAAAAGCATAAACTTTTTGTGAAAGGCGTTGAAACGGGAGACTTTATCCAGGTCAGGGGAACGCTTTTTAAGACCAAACAAGACGAAAAAACCCTGGAAGTGCATGATTGGAAGATGCTCTCTAAAAATATCCGTCCGATCCCGACTGAATATTTCGGCCTGAAAGACGAAGAAATGCTGCTTCGAAAAAGATATCTTGATCTTATGATGAATCCGGAAACGCGGGAACTTTTCCGGAAAAAAAGAATTTTTTGGCATACTATCCGGCATTATCTGGTAGAAAGCGGATTTTTGGAAGTGCAAACGCCGGTTTTGGAACATATTCCCGGCGGAGCAGAAGCCGAGCCGTTTGTCACTCACTATAACGCTTTGGATCAGGATTTTTATCTCAGAATTTCTTTGGAGTTGCCGCTTAAAAGACTTCTGGTGGGCGGATACGAAAAAGTTTTTGAGATCGGCCGGGTGTTCCGCAACGAGGGGATGGACCGCGACCACCTCCAGGAATTCGATCATATGGAATTTTATGCTGCCTACTGGGACTTGGAAAAAGGCATGGAATTTACGGAAAAAATGTTTAAAAAAATAGTCGAATCCGTACTTGGACATCAAATGTCCAAGTACGAGGATAATGAAATTGACTGGAGTAAGAAGTTTGCCGTTGTAGATTATTTTGCCGAGTTTAAGAAAGAAACAGGGATAGATTTGAACAAGGATATTTCTATCGAAGAACTTAAGAAAAAAGCTGACGAGCTTAATATTAAATACGAAAAAGAATATGGCAAAGGCCGGATGATCGACACGCTGTACAAAAAAACCGTCCGCCAAAAAATTGTCCAACCGTCATTTTTGGTCGGCCATCCGATCGAAGTGTCGCCACTGGCCAAGAAAGACCCGGCAAATCCCAAAAAAGTTTTACGTTTTCAAATTGTGGCCGGAAAATCGGAACTTTGCAATGCTTTTGGCGAACTTAACGATCCGATAGATCAGAAAAATAGATTCCTGGAACAAATGAAAGCAAAAGAAGCTGGTGATACGGAAGCGATGGCTATGGACGAAGATTTTGTGGAAGCTTTGGAATACGGTATGCCGCCTGCTTTTGGCTTTGGATTATCCGAGCGGTTCTTTGCATTTCTTATGAATAAATCAGTTCGGGAAACAGTTATCTTTCCGGCGGTGAAAGGGAAATAAAGTTAAATTTATGTTGAACAAAGTTGAAAAATGGGAGGAGCTGTCCCGCGAAACAATTTTCCAGAAATATGGTCGAGGCATGGAAAAGGTGGTATATAAATTTCCAGATGGAACGGAAAGCGAATTTTATATTAAAAATGAGACTTCCGTCATTTGCGTGTTGGCCCTCACTAAGGACAACAAAGTTATATTGGCCAAGCAGTTTAGGCCAGGACCGAACGAAATTGTGTTGGAACTTCCAGGAGGAGGAGTCGAAGAAGGAGAAACTCTGGAACGATCTATGGAGCGGGAGTTGCTGGAAGAGACTGGATATAAAGGCAAGGTCAAGAAAATAGCGGAGGCTCTTGACTGCGCGTATTCTACGAGAAGAAGACACTGCTTTGTGGCGACTGATTGTGAGAAAATAGCTGAGCCTCAAAATACCAGTTCGGAAATCTGTGAGACAGTTTTGCTTACGCTTCCGGAATTTCGTGATTTGCTTCGAAGTGGCAAAGCTACCGATGTGGAAGTCGGCTATCTCGGATTGGATTACTTGAATTTATTATAATATCGCGTGAAATCGATGGATGAATTAGGTCTTGCAAAACAACAAGCGAATGAATTAGTCGAAAAATATATTACTAATCCCATCACAAAACTCCACTTGATCGAATCGGAAGAAATTATGAAAGCTCTCGCGCGGAAGTTTGGCGAGGATGAGGAGGAGTGGGGAATAATCGGACTGCTTCATGATATTGATTGGGATTTGTCTAAAGATAATACTTTGGAACATTGCAAGAAAGCGGTCGGTATTTTGAAAGAGGCGGGCGCGAGTGACTTTTTGATTGAAACAATTTTATCTCACGGTTACGGCAATCCGCATTGCGGCGCGCCGCAGGATAAAGTTAGAAATACCAAATTGCAGTATTCTTTGGCGGCGGCGGAAACTTTGACGGGACTGATCGTTGCTTCAGCTCTCGTTCAACCGGATAAAAAACTGGCGAGCGTCACTTTGCAATCGCTCAAGAAAAAATTCAAGAGCAAAGGCTTTGCGGCCGGATGCAATCGCGAAATAATTTTGGAGTGCGTTAAAGCCGGTGTGTCGCTGGAAGAGTTTTTGGAGCTAGGACTTGATGCTTTAAAAAATATTAGCAATAAACTGGGACTATAATTCCATCTGACTTTTTCTGTCCATTCGTCCATATATGGACGCCAGGGAAAATGAATTAAAATAAACAAAAATAAAAATAAAAATGGCTAAAGTTAAAGTTTATTCCATAGACAGGAAAGAAAAATTAAAAATCGTAGATGAATTTTTTGATGTTATTGCTGGCCTAAAAACAAAAAAAGAAGCGGTCGTGTTTTTGTCGGGATTTTTGACTGCCAGCGAGGCTTTGATGATGGCCAGAAGAATTCAGATTGTTAGGATGCTGTTAGCAGGAGTTGAAAAAGAGACGATAATGAAAAAATTGAAAGTTAGTCATCAAAACGTAGACAGGATTGAGCACTGGCTAAAGGGCGATGAGAAAAAAGAGAAGGCTATCAAAAGCAAGGTCAGTGCCTTAAATAGTTCAGCTAAAGCCCAGCCTTCCAGTCTCCTGGACAGATATTCTCATCATCGTTTTATCAAAGAATTATTGTCCTAATCATTTTGACTCTTTGCTTCGTCCATTCGTCCATATATGGCAGGGTAAGGGAATCGAACGTAGTAATGTAGTAATTTTGCGAACAACTATGCAAATCGAATACGAGGCGACATTTACTAATATCAACAAGGATGAAATGAGAGAGCGGCTCAAAAAATCGGGAGCGCGGTTAGCGACTCCGGAATCCATAAGAAAAAGAGTGAACTTTGGTTTTCCGCCGGGAGTCAGTATTCCTGGTGGGTGGCTGAGACTCCTTGATGAGGATGGAAAAATTACCTTAACGTTGAAAATTATAGATGGGAACAAGATTGAAGACCAAAAAGAGACAATAATAGAAGTAGATGATTTTGCGGAAACGGAATCACTGTTGAGTTTAATCGGATGCAAGAAAAAGGCTTTTCAGCAGTCAAAAAGAGAAGGTTGGATACTCGACGGAGTGGAAGTGGATATCGATGAATGGCCATACCTGGAGCCGTTTGTGGAAATTGAAGGTAAATCAGAGGATGAAGTCCGCAAAGTGTCAGAGAAACTAGGATTTGATTATTCAAAAGCAATATTTTGTTGCGTCACAACGTTATACTCACAAAAATATTCTATTCCGGAGAAAGTTATTAATTTTGATATTCCGCTGATAACCTTTGAGAACCCCAATCCATTCGAAAAATATGCCCAATAAAATCGATTGCAAAACCGGCCTCAAGAAAAATATGATTTCTAAAACGGTTTTTGAGCGGGAGATTTTGCTTTGCCAAAAACTGAATAAGGATAGTGGCAATAGGGGTTGTGGCTGGGGAAAATGTAAAGATTGCGGAGTGATTCCGTTGCTATATAAATTGCATAAAGGAATTCTGATTGAAGATAAAAAAGAGCTTAATTTTTTAAGAAAGAAGATTATTGAAACTTAACACCGAAGGGCCGGCAAAAGAAAATGGCCGGCCTTTTTTTATCCAAAAATTCGTGATATAGTGATTTTAGCCTTATAATTGGTATTTTTCCCTCATCCGTCTCCGATATCAGAATATCGGAGCCACCTTCTCCCTGGAAAGGGAGAAGGGGATAACGAAGGGACTACTCTATATGTTAGACATAAAATTTATCCGCGAGAATGCGGAAGCAGTCAAAAAAAATTGTGAGCAGAGAAATATCAAATGTGATGTTGATAATTTGATCAAGCTTGATGACGAAAGGAAAAGATTGCTTCAGTATGTGGAAGAACTGAATGCGGAAAAAAACAAGCTTAATGATTTGATGGTGGCGACAAAAGATCAGGAAGAAAAAAAGAAAGTTATCGAACAGGGAAAAGCGTTAAAAGATAAACTGGAAAAGACAAAGCCGGAACTAGAAGAAGTGGAAAAAGAATATGGCAATCTGCTTTCGGCAGTGCCCAATATGACGCATCCCGATTCGCCGATCGGCAAAGATGACAGCGAAAACAAAGAAATCGAGCGTTATGGCGAGCCGCCGAAGTTCGACTTCGAGGCGAAGGAACACGAAGAGTTGATGACTGATCTCGATATCATCGATTTTGAGCGCGGGGCGAAAGTGGCCGGCTCCAAATTTTATTTTCTGAAAAACGAAGCGGTATTTTTAGAACAAGCTTTGATCAATTTTGCTTTTCAGAAAATCGTCAAAAAAGGATTTATTCCTTTTGCTACGCCGGATCTGGCGAAAAATAGCGTGCTATTCGGCACCGGATATAATCCGCGCGGCAACGAAACGCAGATCTATTCTATCGAAAATACGGATCTAAGTTTAGTAGCGACGGCGGAAATACCGATGGGTGGTTATCATATGAACGAAATAATCGCTGAAGAAAAATTGCCCTTGAAATATGTGGCGCTCTCCCATTGCTATCGCACGGAAGCCGGCTCATACGGTCGGCACAGCGCTGGATTATACCGCGTCCATCAATTTACTAAAGTAGAAATGTTTGCCTATACCACTCCGGAAGAATCGGAAAAAATGCATACAGAGATAAAAGACATCGAAGTGGAAATTTTCGAAAGTTTGGGCGTGCCGTTCCGTGTGGTGGATATCTGCACGGGCGATCTCGGCGGTCCGGCCTATCGGAAATATGATCTGGAAGCCTGGATGACTTCGAGAAACGACTGGGGCGAAGTGACTTCCACTTCCGATACGACTGCCTATCAAGCCAGAAGGCTTAATATAAAAGTAGAAAGAAAAGACGGCCAAAAAGAATTTTTGCATATGCTCAACGGTACAGCCATCGCCATTTCCCGCGCGCTCATCGCCCTTGTCGAAAACTATCAGCAAGCCGATGGAAGCGTCCTCATTCCGGAAGTGCTGAAACCATTCATGCCGGAAGGGATGGAAAAAATAGTTAAAAAATAAAATTAAACATATGAGCGAATTTAAAAAAACTTCCCACGCCATCATTCTTTTTGAAGGCAAGGTTCTTTTGGAATTGCGGGACAAAAATCCGAAAATTTCCGATCCGGACAAATGGACTTTTCCGGGAGGACAAATGTGGATGGGAGAAGACTATATGGATACTATAAAGCGGGAATTGTCAGAAGAAATCAGCCTTATTCCCCAGGACATAAACCTTCTTGGCATGATGATAAACACGGTGACGAGAAGCAGGCATCGGATGTATATCTGTAATCTTACTCCGGAGGAAGCCAAAAATGTGAAATTGGGGAATGAAGGACAAGATCTCAAATTTTTTACTTTCGATGAGATGCTGAAATTACCTCTGGCTAAATACGCCGGAAAATATTCTGCCGATTACGGAAAGGGACTGAGAAAGCTTATTGAAAAATCGGAGGTAGACAAAAATCTCCTAGGATTTGATGAAAATGGCGTGGTTTATATTTAAAAATAAAAATGACTGACGATAAACTAAAATTTCCGGACGGATTTTTGTGGGGAGCGGCGACAGCGGCTCATCAGGTTGAAGGCGGTAATCATAATGATTGGTCGGAATGGGAAAAAGAAAATGCCGAGAGATTAGCCAAAGAAGCGGAAGGCAAATGGGCTGATTGGCAAAAGAAAAAATTCCCGGAAATGCTAACACCCGAAAATTACATTTCCGGCCGGGCGTGCGATCATTATAATTTATACGAAAAAGACTTTGATATCGCCAAATCTTTAAATTTAAATGCGCAAAGAATATCAATCGAATGGTCACGCATTGAGCCAGAGGAGGGCAAATTCGACGAAAAAGAAATAGAGCATTATAGAAAAGTCATCCAGGCGATAAAAGACCGCGGGATGGAACCGTTCGTGACCATTTGGCATTGGACAAATCCGCTATGGCTCGAGAAAAAAGGCGGCTGTCATGGCCGGTTTTTTGTCGGGCATTTTTCCAGGTATGCAAAGTATGTTGTTGAAAAATTAGGTGGTGAAGTAAATTTCTGGACCACTCTTAATGAGCCGACGACCATCATCTGGGAGTGTTATCTGGCCGGGCTTTGGCCGCCGCAAAAGAAAAATCCGATCACAACTTGGCGTGTTTACCGGAATCTATCAAAAGCTCATAATCTGGTCTATCAGGAAATCCATAAAATAAATCCAAAATTAAAGGTGGGATTCACTAATATTATTCCATATCTTGAGCCATACAATAAGAATAATATTTTAGACAGAGCGGCAACGCGCCTGTTCAAATATTTTGCCAGTGAAAAATTTTTAAATATGACCAAAGGCAGGCATGATTTTTTGGCCGTGCAATATTATTTCCATAATCGCATCAAATTTCCCGGGCTTATCAGAAGGAAAAATGAGGTTGTGTCAGATCTTGGCTGGGAGATTTATCCGGAGGGTATTTATTATAATTTAAAAGATCTGAAAAAATATAATCTGCCAATTTATATCACCGAGAACGGCATCGCTGACAGCGACGATTCGAAGCGCGATAAATTTATCAAAGAGCATTTGCGCTGGGTGCATAAAGCTATCGAAGAAGGAGTGAATGTTCACGGCTATTTTTATTGGTCGCTTCTGGATAATTTTGAATGGGACAAAGGTTTTTGGCCGCGATTCGGACTGGTAGAAATAGATTACAAAACGCTAGAACGCAAGATCCGGCCGAGCGCTTGGGAGTATGCCAAGATTTGCAAGGAAAATACGCTGGAAATTGAGAATTAGGGAGCATGGTTTGACCGCATTTTAGGATCTGATATAATGGGTTTATGAGGATTACTAAATGCGATATTTGTAAAAAAGACATAAAGAAAACGGAAGGCGAAATCAATATATCTACCGGAGGACTTTTCCATGGTTACTTTGATGTTTGCGGCAACTGCGCCAAGCCTATATTAAAATTTCTTGAAAGTAAAAAGTTAATCGAAAAAAATGGAAAACGAAGAAAATAAGAAATTATTGGAAGAAATTACGAAACGTTTTGATGAAAAAACCGAAGAAATAAAAAGACATTTTGATGTATCGGTTGAAGAGTTCAAAAGTCAATTTAAAGTTTATGGAGAGCAGTTATCCAGTGTGGAAGAAAAGGTTGATTCTCTGGTGGAAGATATGGATGAAGTAAAGGCTCGATTGACCAGTGTGGAGGGCGAGGTAAAAGAAGTTAATATAAAATTGGATAAAAAAGTAGATGAGGAAATTATTGAAAGGCACGAAAAACGCCTAATCAAGCTCGAAAACGCGGCTTTGACGAAGGCTTAGCTATCTTTCGGACAAGCCCTTGACAGGATATTTAAAACCGCTAATATAGATAGTACGAGTTGCATATAATTATTTAGGTCTAAAACGGCATTAAATAACATAAGCAAAATACTTTAAAATATTTATCCCGTGACCGTAGGTTTTTACGGGACGGGTGAAACAAAGATACATCTTTGTGCGTGATGAGATTGCGCATAGGGATGTGTTTTTTGTTCGTTTGGATGAAAAACGAGAACTTTGAAAATAGAATAGTTCCAGATCATTTTCAGTCATTGGAAAGGTCTGGACATATCGCAATTTTTTGCGATTAGTCCATAATTAGTCGAGCTAGTTTACTAGTTTGGCTGATTAAAAAGAGTCTATTCAAACAAAGAAGTAAAATTCTTTACATAAGTTTTATTTGACCCGCCTTCGCTCTTCGAGCTTCGGCGAGGTCTAATAAAGCTAGCGAAAATTTCTTCGAAATTTTCGATCTTTATTGAGAGTTTGATCCTGGCTCAGGATGAACGCTGGCGGCGTGGATAAGGCATGCAAGTCGAAAGGGTTTAGGCCCTTGGCAAACGGGTTAGTAATGCATAGGAACGTGCCCTGAAGTCGTGGATAATCCTTCGAAAGAGGGAATAATACACGATATGGTCTACGGACTAAAGATTTATCGCTTCAGGAGCGGCCTGTGTCCTATCAGCTTGTTGGTGAGGTAATTGCTCACCAAGGCTATGACGGGTAGGGGATGTGAGAGCATGATCCCCAACATTGGGACTGAGACACTGCCCAAACACCTACGGGTGGCTGCAGTCGAGAATAATTGTCAATGCTCGAAAGAGTGAACATGCGACGCCGCGTGCGGGATGAAGGCCCTTGGGTTGTAAACCGCTTTTATAAGGGAAAAATGTAATGATGGTACCTTATGAATAAGAGGTTACTAACTCTGTGCCAGCAGTAGCGGTAATACAGAGACCTCAAGCGTTATCCGGATTTATTGGGCGTAAAGAGCATGTAGGCGGATATATTAGTCAGACGTCAAATCTTCGAGCTCAACTCGAAAACTGCGTTTGAAACGGTATATCTAGAGGAAGTGAGAGA
>Ga0182027_10000567_pt1 | contig 63769 bp, 50 predicted proteins | sample 712E1DmetaG_FD_121300 | JGI IMG/M metagenome (GOLD analysis project Ga0182027, IMG submission 121300) | Permafrost microbial communities from Stordalen Mire, Sweden - 712E1D metaG (Illumina Assembly) | ecosystem: Environmental > Terrestrial > Soil > Wetlands > Permafrost | place: Sweden...
CCGAGCTGCGAGCCATCGCCAAGCAGTTCGCGAAAGAGCGGCGTGGCCGCCGGCGTGGAGACGATCAGAACCTCGCGGATCCCCGCCAGCATCAGCGTGGAAAGCGGATAGTAGATCATCGGCTTGTCGTAGACCGGCAGCAGTTGCTTGCTGGTCGTAAGCGTCAGCGGATGCAGCCGCGTGCCGGAGCCTCCGGCCAGGATCATTCCTCTCATCGCCGCTCCCTTTCCGCTTGCTGCTTAAGTGAGCCGAGTACGGATTTCAGCGCATTCCGCCAAGGCACGGTCTCTATGTTGTAGATCTGCTTGATCTTGTCACAAGATAACCGGGAATTCCGCGGCCGGCGCGCGGGAGTGGGATAGCCGGCGGTGTCGATCGGCTCCAGCCGCGCTTTGATACCCGCCCAGCCGCGCGACTCTTCGAAAATGGACTGCGCGAAGCCGTACCAAGTGGTATCGCCGCCTCCCGTATAGTGGAAAGTGCCGTAGCCGTGGGGTTTTGCATCTGAGGCGAGCCGCCGTGCGATCGTCAAGATGGCCCGAGCGAGATCCCCGGCGGAGGTCGGTGCGCCGTACTGATCGTCGACGACTTTCAGCACGTCGCGTTCGGCTCCCAGCCGCAGCATGGTTTTCACAAAATTCGATCCGTGCACGCTGTAGATCCAAGATGTCCTGACGATAACATGCGCCTCGAGAACATTTCGGACAGCGTCCTCGCCCGCGAGCTTGGTCCGCCCGTACGCGCTCAGCGGATTCGTCGGATCGGATTCCGCATAAGGCGAGGTCTTGGCTCCATCGAACACATAATCCGTCGAAACGTGAATAAGCGGAAGGCCCCGTGCGGTGCATGCCTTGGCAAGGATGCCGACCGTGTCCGCGTTGATCGTCCGCGCCAACGCCTCCTCGGTCTCCGCCTTGTCGACCGCCGTGTAGGCCGCTGCGTTGACGACCACATCGATGTTGCGGGCCTGCTCAACCGCGCGAACGACATCGTTTGGGCGCGTGAAATCGGCTTCTTCGAGCGTCACGCGCTGCAAATCGACGGCGTTAGCCTCGGCCGCATGGATCAGCTCCAGACCCAGTTGACCGACGGTACCGAATTGAAGAATGCGCGGCCGTGGTTTCTGGCTCATACTCTTGTCACCGGCTCATACTGGAAAGGGCTATCGACCTCGGCCAGGAACGGCAGGGCGCGGTCCTTGCCGGACAGCTGGGCGCCTGCGAAGGCAGGCCAGGCAACCTCCAGCGCGGGATCGTTCCAGCGGATACCCATGTCCGATTGCGGCGCATAGGGCGAGGTGACTTTGTAGATGATCTCGGTGTTGGGCTCGAGCGTGCAAAAGCCGTGCGCGAATCCGACCGGCACGAGAAGCTGCTTCCAGTTCTCCGAGCTCAGCTCGACGGCGAGGTGACGGCCGAAGGTCGGCGAGCCTTTGCGAATGTCGACGGCAACGTCGAGAATCTTGCCCCTCACGACGCGGACGAGCTTGTCCTGGGCGTGCGGCGGCACCTGGAAATGAAGCCCGCGAACGATACCGGGTTCCGCCGACATGGAGTGATTGTCCTGGACGAAGGTCAGGCTGATCCCGGCCTCGGCCAAACTCGGCGCGCTGTAGGTTTCCGAGAAGAAGCCGCGCGCGTCCTTGAAGCGCGCCGGGGTGATCAGCAAAGGGCCTTTTATGGCAAAGGTCTCGATCTGCAGCGCCATGGGTTCAGTCTTGCGTAGCGTTGACCGGGACCGGCTTGCCCGTGAGGCCCAAACGTGCGCCTTCGAAACCGCGGTTGCGGATCGCCTGCCACCATCCGCGGTTCTCGAGATACCACGCCACCGTCTTGCGAATTCCGTCTTCGACGCCGGTCTGCGGACGCCAGCCCAGTTCCCGCTCGATCTTGGACGCGTCGATGGCATAGCGCTGGTCGTGGCCCGGACGGTCCGCGACGAAGGCGATCAGCTTCTCGTGCGGCCGATGCGCACTGCCGGGCAGCAGTTCGTCCATCGCGCGGCAGATCAGCCGGACAAGGTCGATGTTCGAAAGCTCGTTGCGGCCGCCGACATTGTAGGACTCGCCGGTCTTACCGTGCTCCAGAATAGTCATCAACGCATTGGCGTGGTCCTCGACATACAGCCAGTCGCGGATGTTGGCGCCCGTGCCGTAGACCGGTATCGGCTTGCCTTCCAGTGCGGTGATGACAACTACCGGAATGAGCTTCTCCGGGAATTGATAGGGGCCGTAATTATTGGAGCAATTGCTGGTCACGACGGGCAGCCCGAACGTATGGTGCCAGGCGCGCACCAGCATGTCCGACGACGCCTTGCTCGCGGAGTAGGGCGAGTTCGGCGCGTATGGCGTCTTCTCAGTGAAGAATCCCTCGCCGCCGAGCGAACCGAAGACTTCGTCGGTAGAGATGTGGTGAAACCGAAAACGCGCCTTGCGCGCCGGTGACAGCTTGTCGTAATGGCGCCGCGCCACCTCCAGCAGCATGTAGCTGCCGACGATGTTGGTCTCGACGAACGCCGACGGGCCGTCGATCGAGCGATCGACATGGGACTCGGCGGCAAGATGCATGACAGCGTCTGGGTCGTAACGCTCGAATATGCCTTGCACCGTCGCGCCGTCGCAGATGTCGGCCCGCTCAAAAGCGTAACGTGGATCGGGCAGAACTTCGTCAAGGTTGGCCAGGTTGGCGGCATAGGTCAGCTTGTCGAGGTTCACGACATGGTGGCTGGAATTTCTCAAGACATGACGGATGACGGCCGAACCGATAAAGCCCGCGCCGCCGGTGATCAAAAGACGCATTCTGCAAGCCCTGACGTTGACCCAGAATTCGATGTTAGACCAATGGATCGGCTTATTCCAATGCAGCCGCAGCGGCCTCGCGGGGAATGGCTGCCGGGGCAGATGAACTGGCGGCACTTTACGGCGCACTCCGCGGTTAGTACTACGCGCTTGAACGCCCTTTCAGGTGTCGGGATGTGCGGTTAACCGGAGTCCTCAGGTTTGTCATGACAACACGTTCGATAGCCGACGGCGAGATGAGACCGGTCCGCGTGGGGATCGTCGGTTCGCGGGGAATCCCGAACCGCTACGGCGGCTTCGAACGGTTCGTCGAGCTGCTGGTGGAGCACCCATCATGGCGCGGCACGCCGTTCCGCTTCATCGTCTACGGAGAGAATCCGCCGGCGGAATTCAATTCAGTAACCACGACGCGCCAAGTGGGTGTACTCAAATCGAAGAGCCCACTGGGATATTGTGGGCGTGCGACGCAAATGGCGGTGCGCGAATGCGACGTCATATTGGCCTTGGGTGTCGGGATTTCGTTTTTCTCAATCCTCCCCCGTCTGCTCAGAAAGCCACTGATTATCAATCCGGACGGCGTCGAATGGAGGCGATCGAAATGGTCCGTACTCGGAAGATTTGCGCTACGGGCGCTATACTATCCCGCCCTTTTCTTCGCCGATCGCATCGTGATCGACGCCGAGGCGCTGAGGACCGATTTTCCCAGATTGTTCCGGCACAAGATGACGTATATCGCCTATCAGGCGGTGCGAGCCCCAACGGTCACGGACGGTGCGACGGCGCTTTCAAGTCTCGGCATCGACGGGCCTTTCATGTTGGTCATCGCGCGGCTCGAGCCGGAAAACAATATCGCGATGATCGTCGACGGCTATCTGCGGGCGGCCCCCGACCAGCCTCTGATCGTCGTCGGGGCAACTACCACGCAGTATTTCCGGGACCGGCTCGAACCCAAACGGGCACGCAATGTGCAATTCGTCGGCGCGATCTACGATCAATCCGTCTTGAACGTCCTTCGCGCGCGCTGCTCGGTTTACATTCACGGTCATTCCGTGGGCGGCACCAACCCGTCGCTGCTGGAGGCGCTCGTCTGCGTGCAGGGACGTCTGCTTTGCCACGACAACAAATACAATCGTGAAGTGGCGCGAGAACGGGCACAATATTTCCGGGACGCGGAACAGCTAAGCCGCTCGCTGGCCGCAACGCCCGCGGACATACCCGACGCCGCGGCCCCGGCTGCGATTTTCGACGATGAGCGATTTCAGCCTTCCCACATCGCGGACGGATATCGCGAGGTCCTGAGCGAGCTTGCTCCCGCCCCTCGATAGGTTCAGTGAGATAGCGGGCCGGCCCGCGTTCCGTTGGCGTCATGGAGCAGGGTTTTCATCGGTCCGGCATGCTCGAACTCTTCCAGGACGCGCGCGAGCTTGGAAAGGAGCCCGCGATTGCCGACGACATGCCATTGGCACTGGCGTGCCCAAAAATAGGCCCGGCGCGGCAGCTGTGCGCCCTCAAGTTCGCTCCACGTCACCGAGAACGAGCGGTCGGTGACGAACTCGTAGGGATGAAGGTAGATCAGCACCTGTCTTATCGTAGCCGCGAGCAGACGGTACATCCGACCCGTGTAACGGGTACGGCCCGAATTCCAGAAGGCCAGCGAGAGCAGCCCTCTTTCGATACCGCCAACCGATGACCGGGGCGTCGCCCAATCTACTGTGGGGCCTCGTCGGGACCTAAGCATTTCGGGTCGCCGATCGCTTCAAGGCGCCCGAATTCGGCGTGCACCAGTCACACCCTTTATCCCCCGCCGGCAGCTTCGCCACGACGCCCATCAGGCCGCGGGCTTCCCCTCCCGAAAGGTTGTGGTACAAGGCGTCGTGGTCCCGTGGAATCGCCACCTAACTAATTGGAAATGGTCTCTTTTCATTCCGGTCTTGCAGGCATTATGCTAGACGTGGCCGCGACGGCTATTCCCTAATCATCGCCGAGGGGGCATGCCAATGAAGAGTTTTGCCGGTTTTGCACGCGGGGGGCGTGGCTCAGCAACCTTCTGGCGTTTCGTATTCTGGACCTTTATGGCGATTGAACTAGCGGCCGGCGGCGTCGACGCCCAGCAGCTACCCGGTCTGACACAGGATCAGCTTCAACAGCTTCAGCAAAGGATGCAGGGTCAAGGGGGAAGCCTATCTGGCGCCAACTCGGGCGTCACGCCCCAACAGACGATTTTGGAACCGAACGTGTATCCAAGTCCGCAACTCGGGACGTCTCGGCTCGAGCAGATTTTGTCGATGCGCGCCGGCGTCAAGCTCATGCAGTTCGGTTATGACCAGTTGGGAATTGGCCGGCCAGTTACGCTTCCTCAGATGGGAGCGGTTCAGAGCAATTACATCCTCGGGCCCGGAGACGAGATTGTCGTCACGCTGCGCGGGCAGGAAAACTCGGAATACCGGACCCAGGTGGATCGGGATGGCATGGTCACGCTGCCGCGTCTTAGCCCCATTGCAGCGAACGGGCTTACTCTGGCGGATTTTCAGCGGGACATGGTCAATGCGATACACCGTGCCTACGTCGCGACAGAAGGATACGTGACGGTCGGTCGTGTGCGTCAGGTCAGCATCCTGGTATCAGGCGAGGTGAACAGTCCGGGCGTACGCACTCTCACCGGCCTTTCGACGCCGGTTGACGCGCTTTTGGTTTCGGGCGGTGTCAAGAAAACCGGCAGCCTGCGCAATGTGTATATCCTGCGCGGCGAACACAGGATTTCAGTTGATCTCTACAGCGTGCTGACGGGGCGCGGGGAAACAGGCCACGTTGCCCTGACAGACGGCGACAGGATCGTGGTGCCGCCATTGGGACCGACCGCGGCTGTTGCCGGCTGGGTGCGCCGGTCCGGCATCTACGAGATCGCAGGCGGACGCTCGTCCATAAGCGTGTCGGATCTGCTGTCGCTCGCCGGCGGGCTCGAGGTGCGCGGGAAATATCGGCTTTCCGTTCTGCGCGTGGCGCCGGACGGTCGCAACCAGATGACGGCTCTCGAGCGTCAATCCGGCACAGTTGGGGACAGCGAAATTCTTTTTGTGCAACCGGCTGCGAATCAGACGGTCAACCAAGCGACTCTGTCCGGCGGCACGGCGCTGGCCGGGCAGTATTCCATCAAGAACACCAAGCTTTCCGAGCTCCTGAAATCCCCGGGGGCGCTCGGCACGGATCCGTACACGCTGCTCGGCGTGATTTCGCGACGCGATTCCGTCACGCTCATGCGCACGCTGATCGCCTTTGCGCCGGTCGCCATCCTCAGGGGATCGGACGACATGGATGTCCAAAGCGACGATGTCGTACGCGTCTTGTCGGCCAGAGAGGCGCGGCTTCTGTTTATGACGATCAGCAAATTCGAAAAGCGGCGCGCGCAGGTGGATGAGGCGCTGCGCAATCCCGACAACATGACGCCGGATGAGAACGCGCAGGCTGAGATCGCCACAGCTTCGCCCGGGGCGACGCCGAGTCAGCAGCAAGTGGGACAAGCGCTCGCCAACATCAACGCCCCACATTCGGAACTTTCATCCGAAACCGAGTCCGAATCGCTCAAGCATGTCGAACGCGAAATTGAAATCGCTACTCGTACGCAGAACTTAGCGCTTCCCTCCGTCTCAAACGCGCAGCAAAATCCAAACGCCCTGCAGGATGCGTACACGGAGCAGGACGCGTTCGCGCAGCTGAGTGCGTCTGGCATGTTAAACGGTTCTTCGGCTCTAGACGCCGCCGGAACTCAGAATTCGCAGAACGGACTGCCGCAGAGCGAATTGAACAATTTGCAGCGGTCAATGGCGCAGACGCCGCAGCAGATCGGTCCCTATCGCGATACGCGTTCGCTTGAGCCTCCGACGGTGGGGCAAAATCTGGAAGAGCAATCGGTCGCTGTGGGACAGGTTCCCACGAACCAAGAGGTCTCAACCCTTAGTCAGCTCGCTCGCCAGCTTAGCGTCGACCCGGTCGTCCTTGTCAATTTCTTGCGTGATCACAAAGTGATGGTAGGCGGCGCGGTGCGTGAAGCCGGTCTCTACCTCGTCGGTCCGGACACCGACATCCGGTCGCTGTTACAGGCGGCTGGTGACTTCGCGCGTTGGGCGGACAAGAGCGCCGTCGAGGTGACTTCGACTCAAGTTGATCCCAATGCCGGTACCGCACAGACTCAGCGTCGAATGGTGTCGCTCGCCGACGCGGCCGGTGCGAGCTACATCGTCTCTCCACACGACGAAGTGCGCGTCAACGAGGTCTTCACAGATGTCGGGACTGGTTCGGTGGTTGTCCAGGGTCAGGTTCGCAATGCCGGCACATATCAGATCGTCCGCGGCGAACATCTCTCCGAGCTCTTGATGCGGGCTGGCGGTTTGACGCAAAGTGCCTATCCCTTTGGGACGGTATTCCTGCGCCGGTCGGCCGCCGAGCGCGAACGGGACGCTTTCCATCGCGAAGCCACTGAGATCGAAGATCAGCTCTTGCTCGCCATGAGCAGCCGCGATCCGACTGCGAAGCTCGGGCCGGATGCGTTCACTGCGGTGCAAGGTTATGTCATTCAGTTGAAGAATCAGAAGCCCTTGGGGCGTGTTACGGTTGCGGCCGATCCGGCCGTCCTTGCGGCAAACCCCTCTCTGGACCCCTTACTCGAACCTGGAGACATCGTCTTTATCCCGTCACGACCGTATTCGGTGGCCATTTTGGGCGAAGTGCTGGAGCCCGGGAGCGTTCCCTTCAGGACTGATTTGACGGCCAATGACTATATCGATCAGGTAGGCGGATATTCGCAGTTCGCTGATAAGTCGGAAACCTTCTTGGTTCTCCCGGACGGTTCGGCGCGCCGGATTGAGTCGTCATGGTTCGATTTCGGCAGCAACGAAATCCCGCCGGGGAGTACCATCTTCGTTGCCAAGGACATGGCACGGTTCGACCTGCGTCAGATCATCATGGACACCACCCAGATTTTCAGCCAGCTGGCAACCACGGCAGCCGCCTTGGCGGTGCTGTCGAAGCAATAGAGCTGCTTTGATAGAAGGAACAGGCCAGCTCCTTTTTTCCGGCGTCTTGGCACAGGTGCTGCACGATTTCCGCCGTGCCCGCGACGGCGGTCCCACGTCAATCCGGCGCGCAAGAAAACCAGACTCAGCACAGAGGCGGCCGCATGGGATTCTTGCTATTCGCGTTTGATCTTCAGGCCGTGTGCAAATGCTTCGTGGCTGCACCCTCTAACTCATCGACTCGCTTGCCCAAGCCCGTCGCCCGCAATTGTCGGCCAACGCCTTGGAATCAATGCCAATATAAATGCGATTCGCGCATGCTGGTCGCAGAGTGCCTAATTTCGCGCCGATGGCGGACAAGGGCAATTGGAGGCCTGTCGGCAGCTTAGGGATACAATATTAGGCGACCCAAGATCCCCCTTTTACTAGGCCTCTAAGGATCTTGTCGGTAGAATGACAACCATCGTTTGTTGCATGACGGCCACAGGATTCGGGCCCATTTGGGTTGACCCTAGCAAATGACGCGTGGTAAATCTTAACCGATGATTTCAGCAAGGAAGTTCGTAGGAGGGGATGAATGATTAGGCGGTTTGGGGCCGTGGCTTTGGCAGCCACAATGTTCGTTTCGAGCACGGCGTTCGCGGCGACGGATGGAAACCGCGCGGCGCTTGCCCAAGGCAGGCCGGCGAGTGTGAAACAGGCGGAGTCCTATGACAGCCGCAACTTGCCGTGCTGGATTTTGGGCGCCGGTATCGTGATCGGTGGCATCGTTCTCATCGCCTCCGGCAACAGCCATGGCAACGTCGGCAACACGACGGCGTGTCCTCTCGGCGGCTGCCCGACTCCTACGACTACGACTACGACCTCGACCACGACCACGCCGTAGTCTAGGCGAGTTTATACGAACTTGGTTTGTGACCAGGGGCCACCAGATATTGGTATGGCCCCTGTTGTCGTTTATGCCATTTTCAATATTCAAGCTGGCGGACGCAGGATTTCTGTTTCGATCGCGTCTAGCTGCGGATGGACGTGCTGAATCGAGCGCCAGACAAGGCCGCTGTCCGGATCGACCCAATAAGTGTTCTTGAACGACCAGTCGAGCCGGCTGCCGGCGCTGGCACACGATTCTTCGATACGCCTTGTGTGGATGTCCGCCCCAAGGATGACGATTGTTTCATCACCTGCCTGGCGGTCCTGACAGGTGATCGGAACGGAGTAGAGGTTGAGGTCCGGAAAATCGGCTTGCCAGCGCACGGTGCCTTTGCCGTTTTCGCCCGACGAATCGCCTCGCGGCTCATAGCCGCCCAAATTGTGCTCGAACCCTGCCGTGCGCACGATGCGGCCGTCTTTGGTCGTAATCGCGAGCTTGACAGCCGAGGTCCAGAGGCGTTGCCCGCCCGTATCGCCTGCCAGAATGATCATGACCTCTGAACCGCCGCCTAGACGTATGCCCATCGATGCGTAAGGCATGGAAGCGGCCTCTTCGAGCGTCACTTTCTGGCTGTTGCCGTTCCACAGGTTCTTGGCGATCGCATAGAGGGACCCCACATCGCCGCCACCGATGGCGCTGCATCCAGCCAGCACAGAAACGGCCACAAGAGCAAGCGCCGCGCGCTGGACGTCACGGTTCGACGAGGTCGTCGAAATGTTGCGCAATATCGCCATAACTTGTCCTGCGTGTTTCATCGTAGAGGGAGTCATCGTTATCCAGCCTTTGTCCGCCATCGCGCGTCAGTGCGTGCAACACCAGATCGTACGAGGACTGGCTGTGAAGCGGTAATCCCCACTCGAAGGGAATGTGAAGAATGATGCCTTTGTCGAAACTCCCTTCGCCGAATTTGCTGAATGGAACGTTGGTGAAGGTTGCGAAAAAACCGATCTCCACGCCGGCAGAGGACCTTCTCGTCACTTCGAAAGTGGCGCCGTAATCACCCGCCAAATAGCGCCCCATATGGACGTTGAAATTCAAGCCATACCACGGAGATTCATAGTAGATGGAGGCATGTCCGGTGAGAATGTTATAGCTCTGTCTGCCGAATAGACGATCGAAGTCGCGCTTCCACACCTGATAGACATCGATGCCGAAGGAAACGCGGCTGCCCTCCGGACGCCACAGAAGCTGGCCGCCCGCGCCCATGTACATGTCTTCCAGATATCCCGCTTTCGCTTCCCCGAACACATCGCGCGCCAATCGTGTTCGATAGACGACCTCCAGGGCGGACATCCCGTAGGCGCCGTGTTTGATGTATTCGAGAAGGTCGGTGCGCACATGGGGCAGCACGCTGCCGGCGCCCCTTGTCAGAATATAGTCGTTCCAGATATTCCCGGTGAGTTCGGTTTGAACCGTCAATCCAGGCGCCACGCCCAACCCGAGGATCACATCCGCGTACACCATGAACTGAAGCGGCTTATCCGGGTCGAAGATGTGTTCGGTCAATTTCGGGTCCAGCGCCCAGTAGAAGCGCGGAAAGAGGTTAGCTGCCGCACGATCCAACGCGGGATTGTCGAGCGGCGGCGCACTCAGCGTGATCGCCTCGCCCAGTCCGGCAGCCTGGCCGTGCGCCAAGGCCGCGCGTTCGAGCGCGCTGCGCGCAATTGTGATCTCCTGCACTGGCATGCCGCCAACCATCGGTACGAGATGGAAGAGTTCCACTGACGGCGGGGCATCGGCCATCAGCACGCGGACAACGCGCCCGGCGGCCTCGCTTTCCGTCTGATAGCGGGAGTTCCCGTAATAGAGCCATAATTCACTAGTGCCAAGCGATAGCGCGTTCAGAATCAGCGCCTGCTGATCCAAGTCAGCAGCGAGCTTGCGCTCGAGGACGGTCGGGTCGACTGAGCTTCCCCCGTCATCGGTAACCCGGGCGCTTTGGGGTGCATCCTGCATATCGCCTTGCGCATAGGCTGCCTGGGTTGCGACAGGGCAGAACGTCACACGCCCGTCGTTGTCCTGCAGATCGGTCATGGCGACAGACGTCAGGCGCGCTCCGTTGGCTGAAGCGATCATGGCGTATCTCGCACATTGCGCTTGGCCGTCGCTGGAGCGCCCCGCGTCGATCACGAGGGTCGCGCCCTGGATGTCGATGTTGCGCACGCCGCGGCTTTCGCTCAACAACGCCTGCGTCAGATCCAGTTTGGTCCGTTCGGCCTCGGTAGGCACGTGCACCCACGGCCCGCCGGCGCGTAGATCGGCGCTACGCGCATTACGGTCGATCAACCGTATCAGTGCGCCTTGCTGTTGCTGGTCGTCGCGGACCACAGCCGGCGGAATCGGCGGCCCAATCCTCAGCGCCGATGGCACTTCCTTGTTGGTATCGCCCGCGATACTCACCGAAATGCCATAAGTCGTCCCGTAGAAATATCCGCCAGCCAACGTCAGCGCGCCATACCGGTAGGACAGCCCGACGTTGAGGGGAGAACGTGTTTTAATGCCGATGGTGGGGTCGTAAGATTCAGCATTGTACTTATCGCTGCTAAATTCGGCCATGAGGTTCAGGTTGTCTATCGGCGTGTGCCACACGACGCCGCCGAATACGCCAGTTCTTGGGCCGTGAAACCACGACTTGAAATTGAATTGACCGCCAGTGCTCACTGCGATGATTGCGGGGCGCGTCTTAAAGGATGAAAGAACATAGCCGAAGGGGTTGGGCAGCGTGCCTGTATCTGCCAGCCGCCCCCAGCCCAACCCAGCCGTGAGATCAAGAGCCCCGATCTGCTTGCTGGCGGCGATATATTCCGAACCTTCTTTCTCCGCGCCCACCATATCACGGAAGCCCACAGATATATCCGGTTGATAGCCGTCTTCTTTGAGCAGACGAATCTTCATCCCCAAGCTGCGGTCGTGGAATTGGGGGCCGAAGGTGGTTCCCGGGACATAGCTGTAGCGAAACGAACCTTCGAACCAGGGCAGAAACTGATATGCGAGGGCGTAGCGTTGTGTCGAACCGACGTCACCCACCGTGAGGGCCAGCTCGCCATCCGGCGCCATGCGGGCGCTTGGCATATCGAGGATGCCGACTTCGCCATAGGTGTTGCGGATGCCATCGCCCTCCTGCTGCGCATAGCCTGGCGCAATCGCGCTCAGCGCGCCGACGATTGCCGCAACGGCGCAAAGGACACGGGCGCGCGCGCCCCGCCAGGGACGCAAGCGCCGCCTGCGGCCGGTGGCACGCTGCCTGGGCATGGTCCGGTTATTGGAAATTGCGCCCTCCCGGCCAAGCCGTCGTTTGCTTGCCGAACCAAGCCATTTATTCAAACTTTTGAAGCAAACTCAATGCGATATGGGCAACGGGGAGGAAGTAATCAAATGCCCATCTCTTTTAGGACCGCGCGCAAAGCCGGAGCAATATCCGGCCGCTGCAGGCCGACCGCGATGTTGGCCTTCAGGAACCCCACCTTGTCCCCGCAATCGAAGCGCGCGCACGTCGTTTCGACGGCGTGGAACGGCATCTGACCGATCAGCCGCGCCATGGCGTCCGTCAGCTGAATCTCGCCTCCCGCTCCGCGCTCCTGCTTGTCGAGCTCCGTGAAGATCCGAGGCTGCAGGATGTAGCGTCCGATGATGCAGAGCGTCGACGGCGCCTTCGCGGGATCGGGTTTTTCGACGAGCGCTTTCACTTCCGTCGCATTGCCGTTCTTCTTGCCTGGATCGACAACGCCGTAGCGCTTGGTCTCCTCGCGGGGCCGCTCCTCCGCGGCGACGATGCAGCCGCCGCCGACGCGATGATAGGCTTCCACCATCTGCGCCAGCCCGCCGGGCTTTCCCACCAGCAGATCGTCGGGCAGCAGAACCGCGAACGGCTCGTCGCCGATGAAATGGCGCGCGCACCACACGGCGTGGCCAAGGCCCAGCGGTTGCTGCTGGCGCACGAAGCCGACCGAGCCGGTCGGCGGCAGCATCTCGAGCAGGCCCTTCAGTTCCGCCGTCTTGTCGTGCGCGCGCAGCTGGGATTCCAACTCGTAGGCGTGGTCGAAATGGTCGGAGATGACCGTCTTGCCCCGGCCGGTGACGAACACGAATTGCTCCACGCCGGCTTCCCTGGCCTCTTCGACGGCGTACTGGACGACCGGCTTGTCGACCACCGGAAGCATCTCCTTGGGAATCGCCTTGGTGACGGGCAGGAAGCGCGTGCCGAGACCGGCGACGGGCAGGACTGCTTTGCGGACGGGTCTTGCGTAGGGCATAGGAACCTGTGCGTAAGTTGCGGCCACGGGCTCCCTTTCATCGCATATCGGTGCAGTTTCCGTCCACTCGCCCTGAGGGCGGTATGGTGACGCTAGTCTATCCTGGGTGCCGGATGCATCTGATCCGCATGGCCTGTCTGGTAATTGGGGCCGTGGCGCTTGCCGGAGCCGGCGCCGAACCGGGCGCCGGGGACGCCGCCAAGGCGCGCCAGTTGATGAATTTGGGCGTCGCCCACGCGCGGCTCGGTCAGCAACAAGACGCGCTCGCCGATTTCGCCGCGGCCCTGGAGATGAAAGCGCTGTCAGCGGCCGACCGGGTGCGCGCAACCTTTGACCATGGCGTAGCGCTCGACGCGCTCGGACGGAGCGATCAGGCGATCGCCGATTATTCGCAAGCCATCCGCCTCGACCCGCACTTTGCGCCCGCTCTCAGCAATCGCGCCAACGCCTATCGCCGGCTCGGCCAGTCGCGCGAGGCCAAGCGCGATTATTTGGCGGCGCTCGCCGCCGGCGAGGCTGGACGCGAATATCCTTATTTCGGGCTGGGGCAGATCGCGGAAAAGCTGGGCGACTTCGATGTTGCGCGCGACTTTTACCGCAAGGCCTTGGCCGCCAATCCCGCTTTTCTCCTGGCAGCGCAGAGCCTGACGGCGTTGAATCACGCGACGCGGGACCCCATCGTGCTGCGCCCGCCCGAGCCCAAACCGATTCCCGCCCGCGATCCGCAGAAGTCGGCCTCCGTGACGCCGGCCGCTCTCGTCCATTTCCTGGCCAAGCACGCCGCGCCAGAGGCCGCGCGGGCAGACCCGCCCGAGCCACCCTTGCGGCTGGCGATCGTCGACGCAGGGCCGGCGGCCGCGGACCCTGCGGGCAAGATTCAACTCGGCGCCTTCCGCGACCAAGCCGGCGCTGCGGCTGGCTGGAACAAGATCGCAGCCGCTTCGGAAGGCGCTCTACAGGGCTTTTCGCCGCTAGTCATGCCGGTCGACTTGCCGGGAAAAGGGCGGCTGTGGCGGCTGCGGACGGCCGTGGGAGACAAAACCAGCGCCCGCAGGCTTTGCGCCGCGCTGGCCGCCAAAGGCCTGGCCTGCATGATGGTAAACGGCTGATCCCAAGCGACCATCTTTCGCGGCCTGCCTGATCGCCGCTATCGTTGCGGGGCCGTCCGGCCTCACCCATAATCGCGCTGGGCAACGGACGTCGGCAGAGTCGCGATCATCGCAAGAACGAACCCATGAGCCACGAACATCGCCTCTACCCCGTCATTCTTTCAGGCGGCTCGGGCACGCGGCTGTGGCCGATGTCGCGCTCGGCGCTGCCCAAGCAGTTGCTGGCGCTCAACGGCGCGCGCACCATGATCCAGGACACGGTGCTGAGGGCCCAGCTTCCCGGCGCGGCAGCGCCCCTGGTGATCTGCAACGACAGCCACCGGTTCCTGGTCGCCGAACAGATGCAGCAGATCGCCGTCAAGCCGTCGGCCATCGTGCTCGAATCCGAGGGGCGCAACACCGCGCCTGCGGCCGCCTTGGCGGCGCTGATCGTGGCCGAGAGCGACCCCGAGGGCGTCGTTCTGTTGCTGCCCTCGGATCATGTGGTGACCAAGGAAGCCGCGTTCCGCGAGGCCGCCGCGCTGGCCGTTAGCGCCGCCGGGGAGGGCAACATCGTCACCTTCGGCATCGCCCCCGGCAAGCCCGAAACCGGCTTCGGCTACATCCAGCGCGGCGAGCCGCTGGCGGGGATCGAGGGCGCCTTCAAGGTGCAGCGTTTCGTCGAAAAGCCGGATGCGGCGACGGCGGCGCGCTATCTCGCCGACGGCGGCTATTTCTGGAACAGCGGCATGTTCGTCTTCCGAGCCGACGTCCTGCTCGCGGAGGCGGCTCGTCTGGCGCCCGACATCGTTGCGGCCGTGCGCGAGGCGCTGGCCAAAGCCAAACGCGATGTCGATTTCGTCCGTCTCGATGCCGAGAGTTTCGCTCGGGCACCGAACATCTCCATTGACTATGCGATCATGGAGCGCACCGACCGTGCCGCGCTGGTGCCATGCGCGCTCGGCTGGAGCGACGTGGGTTCGTGGGCGGCCTTGTGGGAAATCCAGGAGCAGGACGATCAGGGCAACGTCCTGCAGGGCGATGTGATTGCCCACGATGTGCACGGCTCCTTCGTGCGCAGCGAAAGGGGTTTGGTGGCGCTGGTCGGCGTGCGCGATCTCGCCGTCGTCGTCACCAAGGACGCGGTCCTGGTGGCCGACAAATCCAAAGCCCAGGACGTCAAGGCCATCGTCGATCGCCTCAAGAGCGCCAAGCGCAGCGAATGCAGCGATCACCCCAGAGTGTTCCGGCCCTGGGGCAATTACGAAACCCTCGAAATGGGCGGTGGTTTCCAGGTCAAGCGGATCGTCGTCAATCCGGGCGGGCGGCTGTCGCTGCAGATGCATCACCACCGTGCCGAGCATTGGGTCGTGGTCGAGGGAACCGCCCTGGCGACGGTCGGCGAAAAGGTGACGACAGTGAAGGAAAACGAGTCGATCTTCATTCCGCTCGGCGAAAAGCACCGCCTCGAAAATCCCGGCAAGGGGCCGCTGACCTTGATCGAGGTGCAGTGCGGCGCCTATCTCGGCGAAGACGACATCGTGCGCTTCGAAGACATCTACGGGCGGGTGCCGCAGAAGGCCTAGCCGCCGCTCTTGCATAAGAAATCGCACGAGCCTATTTCACGGCGGCGTGCCGGGGTCTGCAAAATTGTCCACTAATACGCCCGTAATATCTCACCTGCGCCGGTTGGAGGCCGAGAGCATCCACATCATGCGCGAGGTGGCGGCCGAGTTCGCCAACCCGGTGATGCTCTATTCCATCGGCAAGGATTCGTCGGTGATGCTGCACCTGGCGTTGAAGGCGTTTTATCCGGCCAAACCGCCGTTCCCCCTGTTGCACATCGATACGACGTGGAAATTCCGCGAGATGATCGCGTTCCGCGACGCCACCGCCAAGCGTCTCGGCCTCAGGCTGCTGGTCTACGTCAACGAGGAAGGGCTGAAACGCGGCATCAATCCGATCGATTCCGGATCGCAACTGCACACCCAGGTGATGAAGACGGAGGCCCTGAAGCAGGCGCTCAATCGGTATGGCTTCGACGCGGCCTTCGGCGGCGCGCGGCGCGACGAGGAGAAATCCCGCGCCAAGGAACGCATCTTCTCCTTCCGGACCGCAAGCCATGCCTGGGATCCGAAGAACCAGCGCCCGGAGCTTTGGCACGTCTACAACACGCGCATCAACAAGGGCGAATCCATCCGCGTTTTCCCGCTGTCGAACTGGACCGAGCTGGACGTCTGGCAATACATCCTGGCCGAGAAGATCAAGATCGTGCCGCTCTATCTCGCCAAGAAGCGCCCGGTGGTCGAGCGCGACGGCACGCTCATCATGCTCGACGACGAGCGGCTGAAATTGCGGCCCGGCGAAAAGGTCGAGGAGCGGCTGGTGCGCTTTCGCACGCTGGGCTGCTACCCGCTGACCGGCGCCATCGAATCCTCCGCCGATACGCTGGAGGGGATCGTCACCGAGATGTTCACCGCGCGCACCTCCGAGCGCCAAGGCCGGCTGATCGACAGCGACGAAAAGGCCTCGATGGAGAAGAAAAAGAGGGAGGGCTATTTCTGATGGCCGCCCCTCTCAAATCCTTCCTCGCGGCGCAGGAGAAGCAGTCGCTGCTGCGCTTTCTCACTTGCGGCAGCGTCGACGACGGCAAATCCACGCTGATCGGCCGGCTGCTCTACGATTCCAAACTGCTGTTCGAGGACCAGCTGGCGGCGCTCAAGCGCGATTCCAAGGCGCACGGCACCACCGGCGGCGACATCGATTTCGCGCTTCTGCTGGACGGTCTTGAGGCCGAGCGCGAGCAGGGCATCACCATCGACGTCGCCTACCGTTTCTTCGCCACCGCCAACCGCAAGTTCATCGTCGCCGACACGCCGGGCCACGAGCAGTACACCCGCAACATGGCGACCGGCGCCTCGAATTCCGAACTCGCGGTGCTTCTGGTCGACGCGCGCAAGGGCGTGGTGACGCAGACCCGGCGCCATGCCGCCATCGTTTCGCTGCTCGGCATCCGCCACGTCGTGCTGGCGGTGAACAAGATCGACCTAGTGGATTATTCGCAGGAGATATTCGACCGGATCGCCGAAGAGTTCTCGAAATTCGCCGCGCAGTTGGGAATCCCCGGTTGCATTGCGATCCCGATATCGGCGCGCTTCGGCGACAATGTGATCGCCAAGAGCACGAAGACTCCCTGGTACGCCGGCCCGCCGCTGCTCGAATTTCTCGAAACCGTGGACGCCGATGACCAGCTGGCGCAAATGCCCTTCCGCATGCCGGTCCAGTGGGTGAACCGCCCCAATCTCGACTTCCGCGGCTTCGCCGGCACCATCGTCGCCGGACGCATCGCGCAGGGCGACGCGGTCGCGGTGGCGAAGTCGGGCCAAACCTCGACCGTCAAGCGCATCGTCACCAAGGACGGCGATTTGCACGATGCGGCGGCGGGCGACGCGGTGACGCTGACGCTGGCGGACGAAATCGACATCTCGCGCGGCGACGTCTTGTGCGCGCCGGACGAGCGCGCCGAAGTCTCCGACCAGCTCGCGGCGCATCTGATCTGGATGGCGGAAGAGCCGCTGCTCCCCGGCCGTCCGTATCTGCTGAAGCTTGCCACTGCCACGGTTTCCGCGCAGATCACCGACCTCAAGCACAAGCTTGACGTCAACACGCTCGACAAGCTGGCGGCCAAGACCTTGCATCTGAATGAGATAGGCAGCGCCAACCTTTCGCTCGCCCAGCCGCTGGCCTTCGATCCGTATGCGAAGAACCGCGACATGGGCGGCTTCATCCTGATCGACCGCTTCAGCAACGCGACCGTCGGCGCCGGCATGATCGATTTCGGGCTCAGGCGCGCCACCAACGTGCATTGGCAGGCGCTCGACGTGAACAAGAACGCGCGCGCCTCGCTCAAGCACCAGAAGCCCGCCGTGTTGTGGTTTACCGGCCTGTCGGGTTCGGGCAAATCGACCATTGCCAATCTGGTGGAGGGTGCGCTGTTGGCGCAGGGCCGCCACACCTATCTGCTGGACGGCGACAATGTGCGCCACGGCCTCAACCGCGATCTCGGCTTCACCGACGCCGACCGGGTGGAGAACATCCGCCGCATCGCCGAGACCGCTAAGCTGTTCGTCGATGCGGGATTGATCGTGCTGGTCTCGTTCATCTCGCCTTTCCACTCCGAGCGGCGCATGGCGCGCGAGCTGGTGGGCGAGGGCGAGTTCGTCGAGGTGTTTGTCGACACCCCGCTCGAAGTCTGCGTGGCGCGCGATCCCAAGGGGCTCTACCGCAAGGCCAAGGCCGGCGAGATCAAGAACTTCACGGGCATCGACAGCCCCTATGAGCCGCCGGAACGGGCCGAGATCGTGCTGCGCACCGTCAACAGCACTGCCCAAGTGCAAGCGGCGACCGTGCTCGCCTATCTCAAGGAACGAGGCCACATTGTCTGAGCCGCAAGCCGAGCGTTTCGTCCTCACCCTGTCCTGCACCGACCGCATGGGCATCGTGGCCGACGTCTCGCACTTCCTGTTCGAACATCGCTGCAACATCGTGGACAGCGCGCAGTTCGGCGATCCCGACAATGGCGTGTTCTTCATGCGCACCAGCTTCCAGTCGCAGACGTCGCTGACGGCGGCGGCGCTCGACAGGGAATTCTCGCCGGTGCGCGAGAAATTCGCGATGAATTGCGCTTTCCACGTCCAGGGCGCGAAACTGCCCGCCCTGGTGCTGGTTTCCAAGTTCGGCCACTGCCTAAACGATCTCTTGTATCGCCAGCGGATCGGGGCGCTGCCGGCGGAAATCCGCGCCATCGTCTCCAACCATCCCGATTTCGCCGACGTGGCCGCGGCGGCCAGGATCCCGTTCCATCATCTACCGGTGACGGCGGCAACCAAAGCGGCCCAGGAAACCGCGCTGCTCGACATCGCGCGGCAAGCGGGGGTCGAACTGATCGTGCTGGCGCGCTACATGCAGGTGCTGTCGCCGGATTTGTGCGCGTTCTATTCGGGCAGGATCATCAACATTCACCACTCCTTCTTGCCCAGCTTCAAAGGCGCGCGGCCCTACAAGCAGGCGCACCAGCGCGGCGTCAAGCTGATCGGCGCCACCGCGCACTACGTGACCGGCAATCTCGACGAGGGCCCGATCATCGAGCAGGCCGTCGAGCGGGTGGCCCACGACTTCTCGGTGGAGGATATGGTGGCGGCGGGCCGCGACCTCGAATCGGTCGTGCTGGCGCGTGCGGTCAAGTGGCACGCCGAGCACCGGATCCTGCTCAACGGCGGGCGCACGGTGATCTTCCGCTAACCTCCTCACCTTTTCTTGAAGACAGACTCGCGCGGCGGCGAGTAAGGTCCGGGCCAAGTATTTTTACCGGCTCGACGAATGTCGCCGCAACCTTGAAGGAATCCCGCGATGTCTCGGATCAGCACGATTTGTCTCGGCGCCGCCGTCTTGGCGCTGGCCGCCTGCACCACGGAGGACAAACCCATGCCCCCGCCGCCCGCGCCGGTCGTCGAACCCAATCCGTTCTTCGAACCCAGCGCGCTGCCGTTCCAGGCGCCGCCGTTCGACCGCATCAAGGACAGCGACTTTCAGCCTGCTATCGAAGAGGGCATGAAGCGCCAATTGGCGGAGATCGATGCGGTCGCCGACAATCCTGCGCCGCCGACGTTCGACAACACTCTCGTGGCGATGGAGAAATCCGGCCAGTTGCTCGCCAGGGTCATGAGCGTGTTCCACGCGCTGACCGGAGCCAGCGGCGCCAACACCGACGAGACGCTGCAGAAGCTGGACGAGATCGAAGCGCCCAAGCTCGCCGCCCACCACGACGCCATCTATCTCAACGCTAAGCTCTACCAGCGCGTCGAGGCGATCTACGACCAGCGCGACAAGCTCAGTCTCGACCCCGAGGCGTTGAAGCTGGTCGAGGTCTACCACCACGATTTCGTCCATGCCGGCGCGATGCTGTCGGACTCCGACAAGGCCAAGCTGCGCGACATCAATCAGCAGATATCCACGCTTGAGACGGCGTTCGACAAACTGCTCCTGGCCGGGACCAAGGCCGGCGCGCTGGTGGTGGACGACAAATCCAAGCTCGCGGGAATGAGCGATGGAGACATCGCGGCGGCGGTACAGGATGCCGAAGGCCGCGGCCTTACGGGTAAGTGGGTAATACCGCTGCAGAACACCACGCAACAGCCGGCGCTGCAGTCGCTCGACGACCGCGCCGTGCGCCAGGAATTGTTCGAGCATTCCTGGATGCGCACTGAAAGGGGCGACGCCAACGACACGCGTGACACCATCGCGACGCTCGCCAAGGTGCGCGCCGAAAAGGCGGCGTTATTGGGCTTCCCCAATTATGCCGCCTACGTGCTCGAAGACCAGATGGCCAAGACGCCGGCGGCGGTCGAGAAGTTCCTCTCCCAACTCGTTCCCGCCGCCACCGCCAAGGCGCGGGGCGAGGCCCGCGCCATCCAGCAGGTGATCGACAAACACGGCAAGCGCTTCAAGCTCGAGCCGTGGGATTGGGACCATTACGCCGAGCAGGTGCGCAAAGCCAAATACGACCTCGACGAGGACCAGCTCAAACCATACTTCGAACTCAACAATGTGCTCGAGAACGGCGTGCTGTGGACCGCGACCCAGCTCTACGGCATCACCTTCAAGGAGCGCAAGGACATCCCCGTCTATCAGCCCGATATGCGCGTGTTCGAGGTCATCGACAAGGACGGCTCGTCGCTGGGGCTGATGTATTTCGACTATTTCAAGCGCGACAACAAATCCGGCGGCGCCTGGATGGACAATTTCGTGGGCCAATCGAAGCTGCTTGGCACCAAGCCGGTGATCTTCAACGTCGCCAATTTCACCAAGCCGGCGCCGGGTCAGCCCGCGCTGCTCTCCTACGACGACGTCACCACCATGTTCCACGAATTCGGCCATGCTCTGCACGGTCTGTTCGCCGATCAGCAATATCCCACCTTGTCGGGCACCAATACCGCACGCGACTGGGTGGAGTTGCCCTCGCAGTTCAACGAACACTGGGCGCTCAATCCGGTGGTGCTCAAGCACTATGCGGTCGACTACCGGACCGGCGAGCCGATGCCGCAGGCGCTGGCCGACAAGATCAAGAAATCGGCCACCTTCAACCAGGGCTACGACCTGACCGAACTACTGGCGGCGTCCCAGCTCGACATGCAATGGCACACGCTGGCGGCCGGCGCGCCGAAACATGATGTCGACAAGTTCGAAATCCAGGCGCTGAACAACACGCATCTCAATCTGGCGGACGTTCCGACGCGCTATCGTTCCAGCTATTTCCTGCATATCTGGAGCAACGGCTACGCCGCCGGCTATTACGCCTATCTGTGGACCGAAATGCTCGACGACGACGCCTATGCCTGGTTCGAGAAGCACGGCGGGCTGACCCGCGCCAACGGCCAGCGTTTCCGGGATATGATCCTGTCGCGCGGTCACACGCTGGATTACGGCGAGATGTACCGCGCTTTCGCCGGCCGCGATCCGCAGATCGGCCCGATGCTCGAACACCGCGGGCTCAAGAAGGCAAAGAAATAATCGAATCGAGCCGCCTGACCAGGCGTCATCGCGCCTCGTTCGCCTTGGTCGCCGCGTCGTTGTCCGGCTCGGCGTTGAAACCCATCTGGGTGATGACGATCTTATAGTTCGCGCCGTCCGCCAGCGGCATGTAGTTCGCCGAGCCGAAGCGGCGGTCCTGCGCGATGGCAAGCGACATCAGCCATTTGGCCCAGCTTTCGGGCAGGTACTGGTTGATCTGGGGCGCCGGACCAGCGATGTCGCAAGACGTTATCGGCCTGCCGTTCGCCGCGGCGCCGGAGAAATACATGTTGGAGATCTGATCGAGCGAGTAGGTCGCGTTGAGGCCGATCTCGTTGGCCCAGGCCTGCCATTTCTGCACCCGCCCACTGAGCAGCCACTCGTCGCCCTGCACGGTGCAGGCCGTCGTGCGGTTGCTGCCGTCGAGACGATGCACGGAGACGGTGTAAAGCTTCTCCGCCGGGTTCTGGGCGTGGATGCTGATCTCGGCAACGGGTGCCTCATAGGTCAGCCGCGAATAGCTCTGCAGGTTGAGGCCGAAAAGCCCCACCGCCAGTCCGCCGATGGTGAGCGCGCCGCCGCCGCCGAGCCCGAGGCCGGCCCGGCCCGCCCGGCCGCGCATCATGTGTCCCGCGCCGCCCAGAAAGAACAGAAACCCCAGCGCGGCGACAGCCAGCGGTGCAATGATCCAAATCGTCCCCATGGCACACCCCATACTTAACGTTGCGGCAAGCCTACTCGCGGTGGGCCACCGGCGTCCAGTTTGGGGGCAGATTGAGGCGGAAAATCGCCAGACTGCGGGCTATTTCGCGCCGGGGCGGCCGACGCTGAAATACTCGAATCCGGCATCCTTCATCAGTCGCGGGCGGTAGATATTGCGCAGATCGACCATCAGCGGGCGCTTGAGAAGCGATTTCACCCGTCCGAGATCGAGGGCGCGGAACTCGTTCCATTCGGTGAGGATCACCACGCCGTCCGCGCCTTTGAGTGCTTCATAGGCGTCCTTGCAGAGATCCAGGTTCAGCCGCTTCTTGGCCTCCTTGGCGGCTTCGGGATCGCAGGCCTGGATGCGCGCGCCTTTGCTCTGCAGATAAGGCACGATGACCAGGCTCGGCGCGTCTCGCATATCGTCGGTGTTGGGCTTGAAGGTCAGGCCCAGAATGGCGATGGTTTTCCCCGCGACGCCGCCGAAGGCGCGCTCGATCTTCTCCGCCATCTGTTGTTTGCGCTCGGCATTGACCGCCACCACCGCCTCGACGATGCGGGTCGGCGCGCCGTAATCCTGCGCCGTCTTGAGCAGCGCCAGCGTGTCCTTGGGAAAGCAGGCGCCGCCATAGCCCGGCCCGGCGTGGAGGAACTTGTTGCCGATGCGCCCGTCCAGTCCCATGCCGCGGGCCACGTCCTGCACGTCGCCCCCGACCTTCTCGCACAGATTGGCCATCTCGTTGATGAAGGTAATCTTGGTCGCCAGAAAGGCGTTCGAGGCATATTTGATCAGCTCCGAGGTCTCGCGGCTGGTGAAGACGATCGGCGTTTCGTTCAGGTAGAGCGGGCGGTAGACTTCCTTCATCAGCGCTCGGGCGCGCTCGGTATCGCAGCCCACGACGATGCGATCGGGCCGCCGGAAATCCTCGATCGCCGAGCCTTCGCGCAGGAATTCGGGGTTGGAGGCGACGTCGAATTCCGCATCGGGGCGCACTTTGCGGATGATTTCCTCGACCTTGCGATTGGTGCCGACGGGAACCGTCGATTTGGTGACGATCACGGCATAGCCCGAAAGGCAGGCGGCGATCTCCTCGGCCACGGCAAAGACGTAGCTCAGATCGGCATGGCCGTCGCCGCGCCGGCTGGGCGTGCCGACGGCGATGAACACCGCCTCGGCGCCGGGAACCGCCTTCTTCAGGTCGGTCTCGAACGACAGCCGGCCGTCCTCGATGTTGGTGGCGACGACTTCCTCCAGCCCCGGCTCGTAGATCGGCATCACTCCCCGTTTCAGCCCGGCGATCTTTTCGGCATCGTTGTCGACGCAGACCACTTCATGGCCGAACTCGGAGAGGCACGCCCCCGAGACGAGCCCGACATATCCGCTCCCGATCATCACGATCCGCATGTTGCCGCTCCTGGCCGAAGGACGGGACCGCCGGAATTTCCGAAAATTCCCCGGTTCGCTTCGCACTATCGCATAAACGGGAGGCCGCGAAAGTCACGAAAAATATCATTCCCCGACAAGAAACCGCGCTAAGATCGCCCCGTCAGAGTGGGGCGTCATGATCGAAGTTCGCGATCTCGTTTACGAGTACCCGTCGGCGCGCGCGCTGAAGGGCGTTTCCCTTCATGTGGCGCCCGCGACCATCACCGCCTTGGTGGGTCCCAACGGCGCGGGCAAGACCACTCTGTTGCGCTGTCTTGCCGCGCTGGAGCCGCCCTATTCGGGCAGCGTGACGATTGGCGGGCTCGACACCAAGCAGGCCCCTCGCGCCATCCATGCAAGGCTAGGCTATCTGCCGGATTTCTACGGACTCTACGATGCCCTGAGCGTCAGGCGCGCCCTGACCTATACGGCGCGCTCCCGCGGCATCGCCGCGGCTCTGGTCGCCGCCGCGGTCGAGAAAGCGGCGGGGCGGGTCGGCCTGACGGATCGGCTCGAAGCGCGGGCCGGCGAGCTGTCGCGCGGGCTGCGCCAGCGACTGGCCATTGCCCAGGCCATCGTCCACGAGCCCGCCGTACTCATGCTCGACGAGCCCGCCGCCGGCCTCGATCCGCAGGCGCGGCGCGATCTCTCCCAGCTGCTGCTGACGCTCAAGGACGGGGGCATGACGCTGATCATCTCCTCCCACATCCTGGCCGAGCTGGAAGATTACTGTTCGGAGATGATCATCATCGAGGACGGCCTGATCGTGGGCGGCCGGGCGATCAAGGTGCGCGACGTGGAGCGTCCCCGCTACATGCTGGAGATCGCCACGGCGCGAAGCGATTTGCGCGAATTCCTCTCCGCCCGGGCCGGCGTCGATGTGATCGAGGCCGACGGTTATCACGCGCTTCTCACCCACACCAAGAACGCGCTGGCGCGCGCCAAGCTGATCCGAGACCTGCTGGCCGCGGGTTTCGAGGTCTCGAGTTTCGGGGAATCCACCAAGACGCTGGAAGACGCCTATTTCAAGCAGGTGGGGAAGGGCTGATGAACCCGGAATTCCAACGCAACCTGTGGCTCGAACTGACGCCGCGCCGGATGTTCGCGATGGTGGTGGCGCTGGCGCTGATCTTTTTTGCGGCGGCGCTGACGGGCGGCCTGGTCAGCGGGCCGGGCGAGGCGGCGGGTTGGCTCTATTATCTGATCGTCGTCGTCTGGGGATCGCGCAACGCGGCGCTCAGCGTGGTGGGGGAAATCCGCGACCGCACCTGGGACGGCCAGCGCCTGTCCTCGCTCGGCGCTGACACCATGACCTGGGGCAAGCTGTTCGGCGCCACTTCCTTCAATTGGTTCGGCGGTGCGATCTGCCTCGCCGTGATCCTGATCGATCTCATGGGCAATCGCGGCGTCGCCGTGGCGCTGATCGAACTCGTCTATTACCTCGCCATCGGCGTGATCGCGCAAGCCGCCGCCCTCCTCGCCAGCCTGATCGCCGCCGGACGCCGCCACGCCCATTCGCAGTTCGGGGTGTTCCTCTACCAGGCCGTCGGTCTGGCCGCGGCCATCATCGTCTACATCATCTGGGCGACCGCCGACCCCGCCGGCTCCATCCTGGCGCGCCGGGCGCCTGCCGATTTCATCGTCTGGTGGGGGCTGGCGTTCGACGCGCGCGCCTTCCTGCTGCTGTCGCTGGCGGCTTTCGCGGCGTGGACGCTGGCCGGCTGCGTGCGCCAGATGCGGCTTGAGCTCAAGATGCGCAACGGGCAGTACGTCTGGCTGGGCTTTCTGGCGTTCATCGGCGTCTATGTGGCGGGCTTCGATGCGTGGCTGTCAGGCTGGCAGTCTCTAATGCATCTCGATGCCGTTGCGCGCCGGCTGCTGCTGGCGGGGACGACCTACGGCGCGCTCGCTTACATAATGGTGTTCCTCGAACCCAAGGACCGCGTGCATTATCGCTGGCTGGGAAGCGCATTCGCCAAGTTCCAATTCGGGCCGGCGCTGGGTGAGCTGCAAGGCTGGATGACCGCCACGCTTGCCGCGCTTGGCGTCGGAATTGCGCTACTTGTCTGGCTGGGGCAGACGCCGCAGGACGAGGCGATGGTCGGTGCGATGCTCGGCTTTCTCTGCCGCGACATGGCGGTCGTGGTGCTGGCGAACATGCTGGCGCGGCGGCGCGGCGGCGATTTCATCGCCCTCGTGATGCTGTTCGCGCTTTACGTCCTGCTGCCGGCCATCGTCAAAGGCATGAATTACGAGACGGCACTGGTGTTCTTCTTCCCGCGCGCCGGCGATCCGCTCTGGCTGTCGCCGCTCTTGGCCTGGAGCGAAGCTGTGCTCGCGACGGCGCTGGCCGTCGGCAGCCTGGCGCTGCCGGAAGACAAAGCAGCGGCGGCGCCGGCCTGATTACCCCGCCCGCAGGTACCGCACCGCTTCGTCGCGGCCGAAGAGATAAAGCAGCATCCGCAAGGCTTCGCCGCGTGGCGATTTCAGGTCGGGATCGCGCGACAGGGCGAGCTTGGCGTCGTCGCGCGCCGCCGCCAGCAACTCGCCATGCGCCGCCAGATCGGCCATGCGGAATTCCAGCTCGCCACTCTGGCGCGTGCCGAGCAGCTCGCCGGGCCCGCGCAGACGCAGATCTTCCTCGGCGATGACGAAGCCGTCGTCGGTCTCGCGCAGGGTTTTCAACCGCGCCTTGGCGGTCTCGCCGAGCGGCGGCTGATAAACGAGGAGGCAGCTCGATTTCCCGGTGCCGCGCCCGACGCGGCCGCGCAACTGGTGGAGCTGCGCCAGGCCGAAGCGCTCGGCATGTTCCACCACCATGATCGTCGCCTCCGGCACGTCGACGCCCACTTCGATCACCGTCGTGGCGACCAGGATGGCGAGTTCGCCGCTCTTGAATTTCTCCATCGCGGCATCGCGCTCGGCGGGTTTCATGCGGCCATGCACCAGGCCGACATGCGGCCCCAGCGCTTTTTTCAATTCCTCGGCGCGTTCCACGGCGGCGGCGAGATCGATCTTCTCGGATTCCTCGACCAGCGGGCAGACCCAATAGGCGCGCGCGCCCACGGCAATCACCTTGCGCAGATGCTCGACAACTTCGCCCAGCCGCTCGGCCGGCAGCACGCGCGTTTCCACCGGCTTGCGCCCCGGCGGGCGGCCGACGAGCCGCGAAACATCCATGTCGCCATAGGCGGTGAGCGCCAGGGTGCGCGGGATGGGCGTCGCCGTCATCACCAGCACATCGACCAGCCGCTCACCTTTCCCCTGCAGCGTCAGGCGCTGATGCACGCCGAAGCGGTGCTGCTCGTCCACTACCGCCAGGCCGAGGTCGCGGAAAGCGACATCCTCGGAGAACAGCGCGTGGGTGCCGATGAGAATGTCGATCACGCCCTTGGCGAGCGCCGTCATCATCGCCTCGCGCGAGGGCCCGCGCTCGCGCCCCGTGAGCAGCGCCATGCGTACACCCGCCGCCGCGGCCATCGGCTCCAGCGCCGCCATATGCTGGCGGGCGAGGATTTCGGTGGGCGCCATCAGCGCACCTTGCGCGCCCGCTTCGACCGCGCCGAGCAGCGCCAGCATCGCAACCACGGTCTTGCCCGCGCCGACATCGCCTTGCAGCAGCCGAAGCATCCGCGTCGGCGACGCCATGTCGGCTTCGATCTCGGCGAGTGACTGCTTCTGCGCCTCGGTCAGCGCGAAGGGCAGGGCGGCCAGCGCTTTGGCTTTCAGATGGTCGTCGCCTTTGAGCACCCGTCCCTTGGCGGCGCGCATATGGGCGCGGATCAGGATCAGGGCCAGTTGGTTCGCCAGCAGTTCGTCGTATGCGAGCCGCGAGCGCTGCGGCGTGTCAGGCGCCAGATCGTCTTCGTGCACCGGCGCATGCGCCTTTTTCAGCGCCTCGGCGAACGCCGTCCAGCCGCACGCCTTGAGGAACGAGGCGTCCTGCCATTCGGGCATCGCCGGAACCTTTTCCAGCGCGCCGCGGATGGCCTTGGCCAACGACTTTCCGGGAAGGTTCTCGGTCAGCGCGTAAATCGGCTCGTGCAGAGGCAGCTCGGCTTCCTGCTCCGGCGGCAAAACATAATCAGGGTGCGGCATTTGCAGGCGATTGTTGAACCGCTCGATGCGCCCGCTGACGATGCGCCGCGAACCGGCCGGCAGGATTTGCTTCAGGTAATCCGCCTTGGCGTGGAAGAAGACGAGTTCCAGCGCCGCCGTGTCGTCCGAGCAGCGCACGCGATAGGGCTGGCGCTTGTCATAGGGCGGCAGATGATCGAGCACGTTGACCGCGACGGTGGCGATGCGTCCCGCCTCGGCTTCGATCAGCTTGGGGTGATAGGAGCGGTCCACCACGCCGGTCGGCAGATCGAAGATCAGGTCCACCAGCCGCTTGCCCGCAACCTGCGCGATCAGCTTCTCCAGCCGGGGGCCGATGCCCGGCAGGGTGCGCGTCTCGGCAAACAGGGGAAACAGAATCGCTGGCCGCATGATCGGGAACAATAATGGAGGTGCGGCACCCCGTCATTGGCCGGCCATTGGCAGAAATGCGCTCCAAAGGGTATATCCCGCCCATGACCGACGGTGAAAAAGGTGGCTCTTCGGAGACCCGCCGCAAACGGCTATTGTTCCGGGCCCAGCGGCGCGGCTTCAAGGAGGTCGATCTGATCTTCGGAACCTTCGCCGCGCGTGAGCTGGCGGGGCTGGACGAGGCGGGCCTCGCCCAGCTCGAAGCACTGCTCGATGCGCCCGATCAACAGGTTTTTTCCTGGCTCAAAGGCGAGGCGCCGGTACCCGCCCCCTTCGACACCCCCGTCTTCGCGAAATTGAAGGCCCTGTGCAAGCGTAAGAACCCGACGTGGAACGTGTAGATTATATCGCTCGCACGCCGGGCCGTCTGACGATCAGCGGCGCGCCGGAAGGCTATGATGCCTGGCTGGCGGCTGAGGCGGCTTCGCGCCTCAAGGGACTGGTCGTGTTCGTCGCCGCCGACGATGTGCGCGCGGCCGCCGCCATCGACGCGATGCGGTTCTTCGCGCCGAGCGTGCCCGTGCTGTCGTTTCCCGCCTGGGACTGCCTGCCTTACGACCGCGTCTCGCCCAAGCCCGACATCGAGAGCGAGAGGCTGGCGACGCTGGCGGCGCTGGCGCGGCGCGGCAAGGATTCGGGCCCGGTTGTCGTCGTCGCCACCATCAACGCCCTCTTGCAGCGCGTGCCGCCGCGCGAGGCCATCCTGGGCGCGAGCTTCGCCGCGCGCGTCGGCGACGCGGTCTCGCACGAAAAGCTGGCGCTGTTCCTCGCCCATAACGGCTATGTCCGCGCCGGAACGGTGCGCGAGCCGGGCGATTTCGCGCTGCGCGGCGGCATCGTCGACCTGTGGCCGCCGGGGTTCGATCCGCTGCGGCTCGATTTCTTCGGCGACCGGCTGGACGCCATCCGCCGCTTCGACGCCGAGACGCAGCTTTCCAGCGGCGAGGTGAAGCGCATCGAGCTTCTGCCCGCCAGCGAAGTGCCGTTCGACGAGGCTTCGATCAGCCGCTTTCGAACCGGTTATGTCGCCGCCTTCGGTCCGGCGAGCGACGACCCGCTCTACGAATCCGTCAGCGCCGGGCGCCACGCGCAAGGCATGGAGCATTGGCTGCCGCTGTTCTACGAGCGAATGGACACGCTGTTCGATTTCGTGCCGCGCGCGCTCCTCATGCTCGGCCACCACATCGAAGAGGCGAAGGGTGCGCGGCTGGAGCTGGTCGCCGATTACTACGACACGCGCCGGCAATTCCTCAGAGGCGACGCCAATGGCGCGCTGAAATCTCCGCCCTACAAGCCGCTGGCGCCCGAGCGGCTTTATCTGACGACGGAGGAATGGAATGGCGCGCTCGCCAGCCATCCGGTGCGCGATCTGTCGCCGTTTCAGGCGCCGGAATCGATGACCTCGGTCGATGCGGGCGGCAGGCTGGGGCGCGATTTTGCGCCGGAGCGCGCGCAGGGCCGCGTCAATGTCTTCCAGACCGCCGACGCGCATATCGATGCGCTGCACACGGCGGGCAAGCGCGTGATCGTCGCCGCCTGGACGGAAGGCTCCGCCGAGCGCATGGGCGGCGTGCTGTCCGATCACGGGCTTGCCGCGCTGCGCCGCGTCGCCGACTGGCCGGACGCCGAGGCCATGGATGCGCGCGCCGTGGGCCTGGCCGTGCTGGGCATCGAACACGGCTTCGAGGCGCCCGATTTCGCCCTGGTCAGCGAGCAGGACATCCTCGGCGACCGCATGGTGCGCTCGCACGCGCGCGCGCGCCGGGCGCAGAATTTCCTCTCCGAAGCTTCCAGTCTGGCGCCGGGCGATCTGGTCACCCACATCGAGCATGGCGTCGGGCGCTATGTCGATCTCAGGACCATCGACGTGGCGGGTGCGCCCCACGATTGCCTGGAGCTGCATTACGACGGCGGCAAGCTGTTCCTGCCGGTGGAGAATATCGAACTGCTCACCCGCTATGGCGCGGAGGAGGGCGCGGTGCTCGACCGCCTCGGCGGCGCGGGCTGGCAGCAGCGCAAATCGCGCGCCAAGGAGCGCGTGCGGGAAATAGCGTCGGAGCTGATCCGCATCGCCGCGGCGCGCGAATTGAAATCGCTGCCGGCCACCGATCCGCCGCAAGGCCTCTACGACGAATTCTGCGCGCGCTTTCCCTATCAGGAAACCGAGGACCAGGAGAAAGCCATCGCCGACGCCATCGAGGATTTGGCTAAGGGCCGGCCGATGGACCGGCTGATCTGCGGCGATGTCGGTTTCGGCAAGACTGAGGTGGCTTTGCGTGCCGCCTTCGTGGTGGCGATGTCGGGCCAGCAGGTCGCCGTGGTGGTGCCGACCACGCTTCTGGCGCGCCAGCACACCAAGGTCTTCGCGGAACGCTTCGCCGGATTTCCGCTGAAGGTGCGCCAGCTCTCGCGCTTCGTGGACGCCAAGGAGGCGCAAGCGACCAAGGCGGCGCTGACCTCGGGCGACGTGGACATCGTCATCGGCACTCATGCGCTGCTCGCCAAGGGCATGGCGTTCCGCAATCTCGGGCTGGTGGTGGTTGACGAGGAACAGCATTTCGGCGTCGCGCACAAGGAGCGGCTGAAGGCGCTGAAAGCCGATGTGCATGTGCTGACGCTCACCGCCACGCCGATCCCGCGCACGCTGCAATTGGCGCTGTCGGGGGTGCGCGACCTGTCGCTCATCACCACGCCGCCGATCGACCGCCTGGCGGTGCGCACCTTCGTGACGCCGTTCGATCCTTTGGTGGTGCGCGAGGCGCTGTTGCGCGAGCATTACCGCGGCGGGCAGAGCTTCTATGTCGTGCCGCGCATCTCCGACCTCGGCGAGGCGCAAGAGTTCATCAAAACGACGGTGCCCGAGGTGAAATCGGCGCGCGCCCACGGCCAGATGGCCTCCACCGCCCTGGAAGACGTGATGACCGCGTTCTACGACGGCAAGGTGGACGTGCTGGTCTCCACCAACATCGTCGAAAGCGGCCTCGATATTCCCACCGCCAACACCTTGATCGTCCACCGCGCCGACCAGTTCGGCCTGTCGCAACTCTATCAATTGCGCGGGCGCATCGGCCGCGCCAAGCAGCGCGCCTACGCCTATTTGACGACGCCGCCAGACCGCAAGCCGACCGAAGCCGCCGAGCGCCGGCTCGAGGTGCTGCAATCGCTCGACCAGTTGGGCGCGGGCTTCACCGTCGCCAGCCACGACATGGACATCCGCGGCGCGGGCAACCTGTTGGGCGAAGAACAGTCCGGCCACGTCAAGGAAGTCGGCATCGAGCTGTATCAGGAGATGCTGGAGGAAGCCGTCTCGCAGATGCGCGCGGGCGAGGAGACCGAAATCGCCGACCAATGGTCGCCGCAGATCAGCATCGGCGCCTCGGTGCTCATCCCCGAAGCCTATGTGCCCGACCTCAACGTCCGCATGGCGCTATATCGCCGGCTCGCGGGCATTGAAACGCGCGAGGATATCGAGCGCTTCGCCGCCGAGCTGATCGACCGCTTCGGCCCGCTGCCCGAGGAAGTGCGCCACCTGTTCGAGATCGTGGCGATCAAGCAGCTTTGCCGCGCGGCCTCGGTGGAGAAGGTGGAGGCCGGGCCCAAGGGCGGCACCATCGCCTTCCGCCACAACACCTTCGCCAATCCGCTGGCGCTGGTGCGTTTCATCTCGGCGCAGCACGGCACCATGAAGGTGCGCCCCGACCAGAAGATCGTGGTGGCGCGCGACTGGCCGACGCCCGAGGCGCGGCTCAAGGGCGTGCAGGCGGTGCTGACGCAACTCGCGAAACTGGCGGCGGCGGCCTAGATCAGAATGCGCCCATGGAAAGGATTCAAGTGATGGCTACATCAACTGAAGCTAAAGCTAACTATGTCGCAAAAATGGGTGATGAACTTGGAACGCAATTTGCGCAGCTATGGCGGGAAGTAGCCCACCTTTACATGACTTGGACGGAATATGTTGCGCTGTTCGGCACTAAACCGTCACGAGTTGAACTCTTGAACCACTCTGCTCCCGCGATATTTCGAGCCATACAAGATACCATGTGGGAAGCTACGTTACTGAATATCGCTCGATTGACCGATCCGACGAATTCGCTCGGGTTTAAATACAAACCCAATTTGACCATTCAGAACCTGCCCAATCTCATTGACGATCCGACTCTGAAATCGAAAATCGGCAAATTGGTACAGACAGCGAGCGAAAAGGCGGCCTTCTGTCGTGATTGGCGAAACCGTCACATTGCTCATCGGGACCTTAATTTGGCCTTGGAACGACCGGTAGAGCCATTGGCTGAAGCAAGCATCACGCAAGTAAGAGAGGCACTTGATGCTATGGCGGATGTGCTGAATGGCGTACAGGGATCCTACATGGATGCTTCCACACATTTTGATTTCGGATTTGGGATCGGGAACGCGATATCGCTTCTGTCCGTTCTTGACGATGGGCTTAGGGCTAGAGCGAAGCGAGAAGAGCGTCTATCAAAAGGACAGCCGTCGGAAGAAGATTTGGTTGGCCGTCAACGTGATCTATAAATCTGTCGTCCCCGGCGAGCACGAACGAAGTGAGCGCGAGGGAAGGGGACCCAGGTTTCAAACACAAGCGCGGTGTCGATACCTGGGTTCCCTTCCCCTCGCGCCGAAATGCGGCGCTCGGCCGGGAATGACAGTCATTACTTTGCGTTCTAATCCGCCCCGTTGGTTCCTCGTCGCGCCGGCCTGCTACCGCATCCGCGATTTCAGTTTGATTGTCGCGCCGTCGACGGCGAACGCGCCATAGCCGCGGTGGTGGATGGTCTTGGGGTTCTTCTGCTTAGGGTCGATCCAGGCTTTCAGCACTTCGAGGATGAAGAGGCCGTACGGGTCCACGAAGCGCGTGTCGGTCACTTTGCATTCGAGGTTGACGAAACATTCCTTGACCAGCGGCGGCGTCACGCGCGTGGCAGCCAGGGGCGTCAGCCCGAAGGCCTTGAACTTATCGATGCGGCCACCGTGCGCATTGCCCACCTTCACGACTTTGGACGCCAGCTTGCGCGCCGGAATCGCGATCACGCATTCACCCGTCGCCCGCAACGCGGCGAAACTGTGATTGCGATTGCTGACGATGCAGGCGATGAGCGGCGGCTCGAACTCGACCATCATGTGCCAGGACATCGTCATCACATTGGCGCGGCCATCGCGGGCTGTCGTCAGCAGGACCACGGGGCCAGGTTCGATCAACGCGTAGACTTTGGAGAGTGGGAGGTTCTTCATCGTGTTCGTCAGGCGAACTCCATGATCGTCGCACTGCCGGCGCAAATGCGCTCCAGCAGCATCGGGCATTCGGGAATCAGGCGTTCCATCCAATATTTGGCGCAAACGAGCTTGTCTTTGTAGAACTGGGCGTTCGGCGGGTTGACCGCGAGCTTCGCCTGCGCCACCTTTGCCATGCGCGCCCACATCCAGCCGACCACGACGATGCCCATCAGGCGCAGATAATCCGCGGCCGCCGCGCCCGCATCGTTGGGATTGGCAGGGCCGTGCTGCGCCAGCCACATCGTCGCCTGTTGCAGCGCATCGAGCCCGCGCTTCACCGGTCCGGCGAATGGCGCCAGTGCCGCCTCGCCGTTCTCGCCCAGCCAGCCGGAGATCGCTCCGAACAGCGCAATCGGCGCCGCGCCGCCTTTGCGCCCCAGCTTGCGCCCCACCAGGTCCATCGCCTGCACGCCGTTGGCGCCCTCGTAGAGCAGGTTGATGCGCCCGTCGCGCACGAACTGTTCGACGCCATTGTCGCGGATATAGCCGTGGCCGCCATAGCATTGCATCGCCAAGTTCGCGGCCTCGAAACCCATGTCGGTGAAGAAGGCCTTGATGACCGGCGTCATCAGGTCGGCGAGCAGACCCGCCGTCGCGGCTTCCGGCCGGCTCGATTGGGCGACCGACATGTTCAGCGTCGTCCACATCGCCATGCCGCGGGCGCCTTCGACGAAGGAGCGGCAATGCAGCAGCATGCGCTTGACGTCGGGATGCACGATCAAGAGGTCGGCGGGCTTGTCAGGCTCGGCGGGTCCGGTGAGGGCTTCGCCCGCTCGGCGCTCGTGCGCATAGGCAAAGCCGTTCTGGGTAGCGACCTCGCCGATCGCAATGCCTTGCATGCCGACGCCCAGCCGCGCCGTGTTCATCATCCCGAACATGCCCGCCATGCCAGCGCTGGCGGAGCGCTTTTCGCCGGGCGTGGGCTTGGGCCCCAGCCGCCACGCCACGGCGTCGTCGAAATTGAGCACGCAGGTCGCCTGGGCCTTGATGCCCATCTTCTTCTCGATGCCGCCGGTGGCGACGCCGTTGCGCGCGCCCATCTTGCCGTCTTCGCCGACCAGGAATTTCGGCACCATGAAGAAATTCACGGTGGAGATGTCGTCGCGGATGCGGCCGTCGGGATCGGGGATCTTCGCGATCGCCAAATGAATGATGTTCCCGGTCAGATCCTGGTCGCCGCCGGAGATGAAGATCTTGGTGCCGTTCATGCGATAGGTGCCGTCGGGCTGCTCGACCGCGCGGGTCTTCATCAGGCGCAGGTCGGTGCCGCAGCCGGGTTCGGTGAGGCACATGGTGCCGGCCCATTCGCCCTCGATCAGCTTGGGGACGATGTGCTCCTTCATCCACGGCGCGCCGGTTGCGATCAGCGCCGATGCGGCCGCGCCGGTCAGTCCGGGATACATCGCGAAGGATTGGTTGGCCGAGGTCGCCATCTCATTGAGCGCCATGGTGAGGGCCATCGGCATGTTCGAACCGCCGAATTCCGCCGGCGCGCCGAGCCCGCCCCATCCCGCCCGGCGATAAGCCTCATAGGCCTGCTTGAAGCCCTTGGGCGTGCGCACGACGCCGTTCTCGAAATGGCAACCTTCCTCGTCGCCGGACTGGTTGAGCGGCTGCAGGACCTCCTCGCAGAACTTCGCGGCGCCCGCGAGGATGTCGTCGATCAAATCCGGCGAAAGCTCCGCGAACTGCGGCAGGTCGCGCTGCTTCTCGAACTCCAGAAGCTCATGCAGCAGGAAGCGGTAATCGTCGACGGGCGCGCGATAGATCGGCATGTTCGAATCCCGGCGTTATTGCGAACGCCAGTCTAATCACGCCAATCCGCGGTGTCGATCACGCACCGCCAAGATTTGGCCCTAGATCAGATCGCGCAGCGTGACCTTGATGGTCTTGGTGTTCTCTCCGCGTTTGACGGTGAAACTTACGACCGTGCCAGGCGGGTCGTCGCGCAGCCGCTGGCGCAGATCGTAGAGATGGATGTCCAAGGCCGGCTTGCCGTCGACCTCCATGATGACGTCGCCCGACTTCACGCCGGCCTCCTCGGCCGGGCCGCCCTTGGTGACGTCGACGATCTTGAAGCCTGTGTCATCCACGTTCATCCACATGCCGGCGCGGTCGAAGGTGCCGGTGTCGGCCACCGGCGCGGGCAAAGGCTTCAGATACATCATCTGATGGTCGTAATCGAAGGTGACGACAAAGCGCTTCAGGATTCCGCCACCGACATTGCCGGAGTAATCATTGCCGGAGAACGCGCCCTTGTCCTGGTTCGCCAGGCTGGTGACGATGCCGTCGATCTGGATCGGGCCGAGCGTCATTGTCTTGCCGCGAGTGACGTAACCGGTCGAGGGCCCGCCGACGCCCCAGCCGTCCACGGCATCTACGCCCTTTGGATGGCTGGCGCGCACGCCGTTCTTTTCGGCGAAGGGTTTGGTCAGCGTCAACTCGGAACGCGCGCCGGTGTCGAGGTCGAATTTCGCTTGTATGCCCTCGAACGTGCCCATCACCTCCACATTCGAATCGTTGAAGTTGAATTTGACCGGCGTTCCGGCGTCTTTCGGGTCGAAATGCTTGGGATCGATCAAGGTGATCGTCTTGGCGCCATAGTCGATCCGCGTGACGAAGCGGCGGAAGGTCTCGTAGCCGACCATGCCCGGCATGGGCTGGCCTTCGATATCGCCGAGTTTGTCGAGCGGGATGACGATAAGGGTCTGGTCCTTGACGGTGGCGTCCCCGACGTCGAGCGTCACGCCCTTGGCGAAGCCGCCTTCCATCACGCCTTCGCCCGCGCCCGTACCCGGCAGCGTGCCCTCGACCTTCAATCCCAGTTCCTTGGCGACCGGCGGCGCAATGAGATTGTGTCCTCCGGTGTCGAAGATGAAGAGGAACGGGCCTTTGCCGTTGACCGTCGCTTCGCCGTAGATGTGGTTGTTGATGAGCTGGAAGGGAATCTGCGTTTGCGCAGCGCCACCGGCGATCGAGAAATCCGCCACGGTCACCTTGGGTGGCGCATAGGTCGAAACGGGTTGCGCGCCGATGAACTCCGCCTTGGTGAGCGTCAAGGTTTGGAGGTATTTCATGCCCACGCCTTGGTCGATAACGACCTTGTAGGGCACCATCACGCCGTCAACGGTGCGATAGTCGGAAAAGGTCGTGGTGACCATCTGGGAGCTTTGCTTTTCAAGGATTTTCGCCAGCAGATGGGTTTTCGCGTCGAACCAGGCGTCGAACGGTTTTCCCCCCTTGGGCGTGATGGTCAGCACGTCATAGCTCGCGCCCGCCTCGGTCTGCTCGCCGTCATTCAAGATGGTCGCGCCGCCGCGGTCCGGCTGCCACCATTTGCCGGCAACGCGATAGCAATCGTTGATCGCAAGGACCTGCGCATCGCCGCCCTGCTGCAGCGTGACCGTGCCGGACATGTCTTTCTGCCAGGAATTCGTCCCGTCGTAGCCGTTGGCGCCGCTGACCGGCCCCGCACTGTAATCGCTCATCGAGCGGCCCGACTTGAGATCATTGACGGCGTGCCCCGACCCGGTCAGACCGTAGCCGGCGATAGTGAATTCGCTGCTTATGGTGAGTTTGGAATCCCAGGCGTTGCCGCCGGTCGCCGCCTTAAAGGCGTCGAGGATGTCGCCGGCCGATGGCGCGGCGATCGCAAATGTCGAATAAGCTAAGGCCGCGGCGATTGCGGCGACGAACATGGTCTTGCGCATGGTCACTCCCCTGAAGGCTGCTCCACACTTGGCCTGTGCCGGCTATTGCAACAATATGCGCCGCCCGCATGGCTGGATTGTCACGATTTTGTGCGTGCTGTACATCCTTTTCGAGCCTGCTTTTTCCGCACCTCAGCATGTGGTGTCCACATTTTTGTGTACCGACGAATATGTCTTCCGGCTGGTTCCGCCCGCGAAGATAGCAGCGCTGTCATACGAGGCGACGGACCGCCACCCGGTGGTTTCCACCGTCGCCGACGCCGCGAAAGGCATCCCCACGATCCATCCGTCCAGCGAGACGGTGCTGTCGCTCAGGCCCGATCTGGTCGTGATGTACGCAGGCACGGAGCCCCGCTTGCGCCTCAATCTCAAGAAGCTTGGGATCGCGGTGCTCGACGTGCCGTGGGCCAACTCGCTCGCCGATGTGCGCCGCATTACGAATATGTTGGGTGAAAAGCTCGGGGCGCCGGACAAGGCAAGCGCGCTGCTCTCCGAGATGGATCGCAAGATCGCCGCGGCACGTGCCTCGGCGCCCCATCCTCCCGTGCGAACGATCCTCTACGAGCCCAATGGCTATGCCGGCACCGGCGGCGTCACCGACGAAGTGATGACATTGTCGGGCATCGTCAACGCCGCGCCGCCCGCCCAGCTCAGCCGTACCGGAACCTTGCCGGTGGAAGCACTGATCGCCGCCGCGCCCGAATTGCTCATCCTCGGAGGCGAGGAGACGAGCGGCTCGGCGAGGGCCTACACGATCCTGCACCATCCCGCGCTCAAGACGCTGAAGGGCTTGAGGGAACATGCCGTGTTGACGCCGCTCTTATGTCCCGGTCCCTGGTCGGTGGACGCGGCGGCGACCTTTGGCGATCTGGCCCGCAAGGCCCGCGCGCTTGCGCAGGCGGGGCCGCGGCACTAGAACTTTCCCGACGCGACGGTCAAAGGGAACGGCGGGTGAAAATCCCGCGGCTGCCCCCGCAACTGTGAGCGGCATAAGGTGCGTGGCCACTGGTCCTTCGGGACGCCCGCCGTCGGCAGGCTCCTCAGGACTGGGAAGGCCATGCGCGCGAAAGAGCCGCCAAGCCAGGAGACCTGCCGGCGCGTGTCGTCCATCCGTGCGGCCGGGGTGCTGCCCGCGGATTCGTCCTTATACGGACGGAAGCGGCGACGAAGCAGGGCCGCGAATGGACGATACGGTATCTCTTCTGCGGATCACGAGCGCCGGCGACCGGCGCCGTGCCGGCGTCACGCTGGCGCTCTCGGCCCTTGCGCTCGCTTTCGCCGGCTGGTCGTTCCTGTTGGGGCCATCCGAGCTTTCGCCGGCCGCACTGTTCTCCGGCCTGCTGGACGGCCACGGCGAGGCGGGCGTCATCGCCCAGCAGATCCGCTTTCCGCGCGCGGCGCTGGCGCTGGTGATCGGCGCGGCGCTGGGCGGCAGCGGCGCGGCGCTGCAAGGCCTGTTCTGCAATCCGCTCGCTTCGCCCGATGTGACCGGCGTGACCTCGACGGCCGGGCTCGGCGCCGTGCTGGCGCTCTACTTCGGGTTGGCGGGAGTGAGCGCCCTGGCGTTGCCCGGCTTCGCGATCATGGGCGCGCTGGCGGCGGCCTGCATTCTCTATCTTCTTTCGCGCCGCGGGGCAGGCGCCGTGGCGCTGATCCTGGCGGGTGTGGCGATCGCCAGCTTCGCCACCGCGCTGATCGCGCTCGCCTTGTCGTTCGCCGCCAACCCCTATGCCATGAGCGAGATGGTGTTGTGGATGATGGGGTCGCTGAAAGACCGTACACTGAATGATCTGGCCTTTGCCTTGCCGTTGACACTGGCCGGGCTGGCCTTGCTGCTGAGCGCCGCGCGCGGGCTGGACGCGCTGACGCTCGGAGAGGATGCGGCGCGCAGCCTGGGGGTCGACGTTTCCCAAGTGCGCGGGCGGGTGATCGTCGGCGTGGCGCTGGCGACGGGTGCTGCGACGGCTGCGGCCGGTTCGATCGGCTTCGTCGGGCTGGTGGTGCCCCATCTGCTGAGGCCGTTCTGCGGCCATCGGCCGGCGCGGCTGATCCTGCCTTCGGCGCTCGGCGGAGCCGCGCTGGTCAGCGCCGCCGACGTGGCCGTGCGCCTGATCGCGCCCGACGGACAGCTTCTGCTCGGCGTGGTGACGGCGATGCTCGGCGCGCCGTTCTTCCTCTGGCTGATCCTCAGGATGAAAGGCGAGCGATGAGCATCATCGTTGACAAGGTCTCGGTGCGCTACGGCGCGCGCGCGGCGCTAAGCGAGGTTTCGGCGCGCTTTTCCGTCGGAGCGGTAACCGGGATCGTCGGCCCCAACGGCGCGGGAAAGACGACCCTGCTGCGCGCGGTCCTCGGGCTTCAGCCGCTCGACGGCGGATTGATCCGTATCCTGAATAAACCGCTGGAGGACTGGCCGCGCGAAGACTTGGCGCGCGCCGCTGCCTACCTGCCGCAAGGAGGGGAGGCGAAATGGCCGATGCTGGCCGATGAGGTGGTCATGCTGGGCCGTCTGCCGCACCGCGCCCGATTTGCCTCGCCGTCGGCGGTGGACTGGGGCGCCGTCCGCGACGCGCTGGAACGCTGCGATGCGGCCCGCTTCGCACGCCGGCGCATGGACGAGCTTTCGGCGGGCGAACGGGCGCGCGTTCTCTTCGCCCGGGCGCTGGCCACCGCTGCGCCGATCCTCTTGGCCGACGAGCCGGCGGCGTTCCTCGATCCCGCCCACCAGATTCGCCTGATGGAGCTGCTGCGCGAGGAGGCGCGCCGCGGCGGCACGGTGGCCGTGACCCTGCACGATCTGCCGCTGGCCGCGCGCCATTGCGACGAGATCGTCGTTCTCCATGAAGGGCGCACGGCGGCGGAAGGAGAGCCCGCCCAGGCGCTGTCAGACGAGGCGCTGGCAAATGTTTTTGGAGTCGCCGCGCTGCGCGTTCGCGATCCCCAGGGAGGACCCGAAATCGTGGCGGCGTTCCGGCGGATTTGATTTCCCGGAAGCGATGCTCTATTCGCGCAGCGGAGGATCCCACCATGCACGACGACGAAGAAGACGGCCCTGACGCGCACTATAGCCACGCTTTGCGCAAACTGCAGATCGAGTTGGTGAAGCTCCAACACCAGCTGATCGCGCATGACGAGCGTGTCCTGGTCATCCTCGAAGGCCGCGACAGCGCCGGCAAGGACGGCACCATCAAGCGCCTCACCGAGCACATGAGTCCGCGCGAGACGATCGTTCATGCGCCGGGCAAGCCGAGCGACCGCGACGAAACAGAATGGTATTTCCAGCGCTTCGTGCCGTATCTGCCGGCGGGCGGCGAGTTCGTTGTCTTCAACCGCTCCTGGTACAATCGAGCCGGCGTCGAGCGCGTCATGGGTTTTTGCACGCAGAAGCAGGCGAAGCATTTTCTCAAGATCGTGGTGCCTTTCGAGGACATGCTGGTGCGCGACGGACTGCACCTGCGCAAATATTATCTCGACATCGAAAAATCGGAGCAGAAGAAGCGGCTCAAGGCGCGCCACACCGATCCGCTCAAGCAATGGAAGAGTTCCCCCGTCGATGCGGCAGCGCTCGAGAACTGGAACGCCTACAGCCAGGCGCGCGACGAGATGTTAGAGCGCACCAGCCATCCGCTGGCGCCCTGGAAGGTGGTAATCGCCAACGACAAGAAGATCGCGCGGCTGGAATTTCTCCGCGATCTCGTCGCCAGCTTCGATTATCGCGGCAACGACAAGAAGCTGCTGCGCCCAGACCGTCGAATCGTCTTCGAGTGGTCCGAGAAGAAACGCAAATTGCTGGGGCCGTAGCCGCCGAGGTCCGGTTTCTTCTTGAGATATTCGGTACAATCGATCTCGCCCTCGGCGCAATCGCTGTGCTAGACTGCGCGGCATCAAACAGGAGCGAATCGCGATGCGGAATTGGAGCGCCAGGAAGTTTCATCATCTGATCGGTGGGTTGCTCGTCGGCGGCGCCGTCACCTGCGGTGCGTATGCGCAGACGTCCAGCAGCTTGCCGCTCGATACTCCCACGACGATCGGCGGTATAGAGACAGTGTGCACGGGCGTCGCCGTGGATCCGGCGGACATCCCGCGCTGGGACAAGTATCCGTTGAAGGTGGTCGTGGCCGGCAAGAACGGCCAGTTCCTCGCCGGTGAAGAGGTCAGTGTATCCCAGGGCGATCACAAGCTGGTCAGCGCGGTGTGCGATGGACCATGGCTGCTCTTCAAGCTGACGCCGGGCAAGTATCGCGTGAAGGCGACGCTCGACGGCAAGAGCGTAGAGTCGCTTGCTCACGTTCCGAAATCCGGCCAGGGCCGTGTCGCCCTGCGATTTCCGGCGGTCGGAGGCGCGGTCAGCCCGCAGGACAAGGGAGGAAATCTCTAGGCGGGCAACGACGCAGCGCAGTCTGGCCTGCCAAGCCGTAGCTGCGTCGGCAGCGGAGGCTGGCGACCCCGGGGTGACTCGAACACCCGGCCTACGGTTTAGGAACAGCACGGAAAATCTTCTTCTTACGCTGTTTGAGAGTTTCAAAAATGATGGCCTCATCTGCGGCGTCGATCTGGCCGACTGCCCGACGGAGCAGTGCGAGTGAAGGAATTGGCGGGGGCTCGGATCAAGTGGAGGCTGAATCGGATGGTGATCAGAGCCGAATTGCGAGGACGGCGTTATGGCCGCCGAACGCGAATGAATTCGACATCGCCACTTTGACCCGAGCCGCGCGCGCCTCGTTGGGGACATAGTCTAGGTCGCAGTCCGGATCGGCCTCGGTGAAGTTGGCGGTCGGCGGGATGAAGCCCTGCCGCAAAGCCATGACCGTCGCAGCGAGTTCGAGTGCACCGGATGCGCCGAGCGCATGGCCGTGCATCGCCTTGGTCGAGGACACCGCGAGCTTCTTTGCGTGGTCCCCGAAGGCCATGTGGATCGCCTTGGTCTCGGTGACGTCGTTGGCCAAGGTGCCGGTGCCGTGTGCGTTGATATAGCCGACCTCCTCCGCCGTGAGCCCGGCGTCGGCAAGGCAGGCCCGCATGGCGCTCGCCGCGCCCGCGGCCGAGGGCAGAACGATGTCCAAGGCGTCGGAACTCATCCCGAAGCCGACGATTTCGGCGAGGATTTCGGCGCCGCGCGCTTCAGCCCGCGCGCGGTTCTCCAACACCATGATCGCCGCGCCCTCGCCGAGCACCATGCCCCTGCGATTGCGAGAAAACGGCCGGCACATATCGGGCGCCATGACGCGCAGCGCGTCCCAACCCATGATCGTGCCAAAAGTGAACACCGCCTCGGTGCCCCCGGTGACCGCGACGTCGACCGAGCCGGCACGCACCATATGGAAGGCGACCCCGATCGCATGATTGGCGGAGGCGCATGCGCTCGCCACCGTGAACGAAGGCCCGGTGATGCCATGCTCCATCGTGATGTGACTCATCGCTGCAGAGATCATGAACTTCGGAATGGTGAGGGGGTGGATCCGCTTCGCCCCTTCCGCATAGACACGGTGAAAACTGTCGTCGAGCGTGACCATGCCGCCGACGCCGGAGCCGATGATCGTGGCGGTGCGCTGGCCCAGGCCGTCGCGAAAGCTCAATCCACTCTGCGCAATCGCCTCGCGCGACGCCACGAGCGCGAACTGGGCGCAGCGGTCGAACAGTGTCAGCTGCCGGTCGGCGAAATAGGCAGCAGGATCGAAGTCGCGGACCTCCGCCCCGATCTTTGTGATCAGTCCGTCCGTCGGGATGTTCGTGATGGGACCGATGGCGCCACGTCCGGCGCGCAACGTGGCCGTGACGTCCGCGACATTCTTGCCGAGCGGCGAAACGATTCCGAGACCCGTTATAACCACCCGGTTCATGCCGACGCGTCTTTCATTGTAAGGGTTCTGTCAAAGACGAAAGTGCCGGCCAGTCACACAGCTTTCTGCGCATGCTGCTCGGCGTTCAGCCGCTCGACCGCACCGATCAGGTCGTTAACGGTTTCAAACGCGATGCCGGCGGAATTCAAGTCGCTTGCATTATAGGGCACCGAGATGTCGAACTTATCCTCGATCGCGAAGATAAGCTCGATGATATCGATTGACTGAAGGTCAAGCTCGGATAAACGGGTGTCGCGCTTCAACGTATCGCGATCAACCTTCGCCTGTGTGGCGACGATGTCGAAAATGTCGCTTTCAATATTCACTCCGGCCAGCCCCCAAAAAAGACTCGCGCACGCCTGATCGTCGGTACGACATTCTAACCGTTTGCCCGTTATAGGCAAACATCGATCGGGACTATCTACCGCTTCAATTTGATCCTGGATATCCGCGACGACCGCTACTTTCACCTGTTCCGATGGCAGTTTAAGCGCCGATTCATGCGTTCCGCAAGGGTCGCGTCATTACCCGTGCGGCATTCTCGACATGTCGAACAGCACGGCCGGCTACCGGGCTACACCAACGATGCGGAACATCTCATCCTGCAAGGTGTGAGCATGCTGCCTGGCGTCGAAATCCCGCTCGGCCCGCTTACGGGCAGCGGCACCGTGCCGGTGACGCATCTCCGGATCGAAGAAGTAGCCCAGACATGCCTCAGCCAGAGCTGCAATATCGGGAGGCCGGCCGGTCGCCAAACGGCCCTCTACGCCGTCGTCGATCATCTCGCCGATGCCGCCCATCGCAAATGCAACGACAGGCTTGGACATCGCAATCGACTCCATGACGGCGCGCGGCAACGGATCTTCATAGATGCTGGGGACAACCGAGACATCGAAATCCGCCACATAGGGTCTGACGTCGGGGCGGAAACCGATGAATTGGACCTGCTCCGTCAGATCGAGTTCCCGTACGAGCGACCGGCATTCTTCAAGATGATCCGGCCGCATATCCTGCGGCGTATCGCCCAGAACGACAAACTGGCACCGCGCGCAATCCTGCGTGCTCAGCTTATCGACGACGAGCCGCGCGGCATGGATCAGTTCGATGAATCCCTTTCGCGGCAGGATACGGCCGTGACTTCCGAATATTACCGTTTGGTCGTCGAGGCCGAGTTCCTTGCGCAACACCGGCTCGGCGGCGCGCGCGTCGAACTCGTCGATATCGAGCGCGGTTTGGATCAGACGAACCTTCTCGGAACAGTGCGCAAATTGCAGTGATGTCTGGCGCGAGACGCATATGATTGCGCGGACGTTCTTTCCGGCGGCCAGCCATCGGTGCAAGGGACGGACGGCCGGCGGGACGGAAGGATAGAGCACATGCCAGATCGCGGGAATGCCTGTGAATGTCGCGATCGCTCCACCGAGAAAACCAGCGGACGTGCCGTTGCAGAATATCAGATCATAGCGCTCTTTTCGAACACGGCGCAGCAGCCGGACAAAGCCCGCCGCGGCGCGGACGATGTTCCCGGCCGCGCGCAATGTCTTGAGCGCCAGCGGGGCATCAAAATCCTTTCGCTCCATCGGATGCGATAAGGGTTCGTGGATGTTTTCGATGAGACCCCGTTCGAAGAAAAGGGTTTCCGCAACTTTGTTCTCGGCAATTCTGCGACTGACGATGCCCTCTAGCGGAATCAATACGGTGCGGTGAACACGAGCGGGATCAAGAAATTTCAGGATGTACAGAATCGTGCGGCCGGGACCGCCGTTGCGCGACGTATCGTTGATGAACAGGACGCGCAGGCGCCTGGCCGGAGCCGCTTCGGGGACCGTGGCACTCCTGCTCGAATCCGCTAGAATTGACATCATTCATCCGTTTGTGCCGTCACATCGCCGTGGCGGTTGGTGCGATCGCAGTGCCTGCGGCGAGTTCCCTATATACGGCCCCATAGCTTTTGCACATCGTGTCGATTTCGAACTTGCCTTCCACCCAAGCACGCGCATTGACGCCGAACTCGACCGCCCGCGGACGGCTGGCGCTGGCCTGCGCCAGGGCCCCCGCCAGAGCATCGACGGTATGCTCCCTGACGAGCCAGCCGGTATGGCGGTCCTGTACGATTTCCGGAATGCCTCCGCAGTCGAACGCCACGGCCGGCCGTTGCATGGCGGCAGCCTCGACCACAGAGAGCGGAAGCCCTTCCACGCGCGAGCAGTTGATGACGGCGTCGCAGGCTGCGAGCGCCGGCCGCGGATCGCGCAGATAGCCAAGAAAACGCACGCGAGATGCGATGCCGCGCACCTGCACAAGTCTCTCCAGCGTTTTCCGCTCGCTCCCTTCGCCCGCAATCGTCAGGCGAACATCCGACGTTCGGGCCACCGCTTCAATGGCGACATCAATTTGTTTTATGGGTTCAAGGCGGGAAACCATCGAAAATGTAAAAAGACCGTCGGGCGGCTGCGGTGTGCGATCGAAGTACGTCAAATCGATACCGTTGGGGATGACTAGGATCTTTTCGCGCGCATGGGGCGCAATGGCCGCGACCGTTCGTCCGACATAGTCGCTGACCGCAGCGATCCGGTCCGTATGGCGCAGGGCCCAATGCCGAAAGAGAGCGCAAGAGGGATCACGGTAGTGACGGACTCCGTGCTCGGTGCGCACGATCGGCCGATTGAACCGTAGCGCCGCTCGGACGGCGAGAATGTGCGAACCGAACGTATGGGCATGAATGAGACTCGCATCTTCCTCCTGCAAAACTCGCCCAAGCCACGAAATGTCGGCCGGCCCAAGACTGCGCCACAGATACGCGGCAGGATTCTGCTTGACTGGACCCCTATCCCTTATCCTCAATCCGGCATCCGCAAAAAAATCGCGGAGCTTCGGATTGGGCGTCATGAGCGCCACACAGTGATCCGCACCCGACAGTTCAGGGCGTGACGCGAGATTGACGAGAAAACGCTCGGCGCCGCCGATCTCGCCGGCGACAACGACGTGAACGACTTTCGGATGGGCTCCTGGCTGCATTTCGAATATCTTGTTGGACAGGTTCCGACGGCGGGACAGCGCTAGCCGTCGAACCGCAAATACCTGTTGCCGACAGTGTGGGATATTTCGCTTTCGCGCACCAGAGCCACGCCTGCGGAGGTTGACTCCGCCGCTGGGGTGTCGTCACGTCGGCGCTCCGCTTGGGGCACCAGGGCAGTGGGCCGGCTCGACACCGTTTGGTCATCGAAATTGTCTGCAACGGACGGAGAGGCGTACGACAGTTTCGTCGCCACTGCCGGTGGCGGCCATTACAGCCAGACGCGGCCCTGGGCAAACGTCGCGACGGCGGCAAAGCCCTTCGTTCACTCGTATTTTCTTGCGCGCCGGAACGGCCGGGTTGTGGGAGCAGCGCTGATCTTGAGGACACAGGCCTTCGGCGTGATGGCGCTGCCCTTTGCCCAGATCGAGCGCGGCCCTGTTTGTGACGACCCGGCGCAATTGCCGGATGTCCTCAAAGCCCTCCTCTATCAGGCCCGCCACCACGGGATATTACGCCTGTCGGTCATGCCTTACTGGGCCGGCGAGGCGAAGTTACAAGTAGAACGGATTCTCGGGCAAAACGGATTTGTCGACAGACAAACGTTTGGTGGCAGACACGCTCGCTCGCTCCGCCTCGATCTTTCCGCCCTGTCGGTAGACGATCCTTTCGCGGGCAGTACGCTTTCCCGGATACGCCATGAAATAAGGCGCGCAGAACGCGCGGGCGCAACCGCGCGACGTGGACAGAAGCCCGATTTGAACGCCTTTCGGGAAATGCATGAGCAGCTCTTGCGCCTTGAGGGAAAGCAACCGCCCGCTGCGGCGTGGTACGAAGCGTTGGCAGAGCATTTTCTGTCGTGTGAAGAGCGTGGAGCGATGTTCGTCTGCGAGCATCAGGGGAACGTCGTTGCCGCGGTGTTCGTGGCGCGCCACGGCGCACTTGCGACCTACGTCATGGGGGCATCGTCAGGACAGGAATTGCGCTTTCCGAAGATGATCCTGCCGATGGCAGCCACGATCACCTGGGCTAAGGCAAATGGGGTAGAATGCCTCGATCTGGGAGGAATTCCGATGGAGGGAGACGTGGACGCGAAGCGAGCAAGCATCGCCGATTTCAAGCGCAGTATTTCGCGCACCGAGGTCGCCTTCGTTCACGAACACGTCCGCTGGTTCTGAGGGATGAGCGTCTATCTTTGCGTCTCCATCGATTGCGAGTGCGACAAGGGGCCAGGGTGGCGCACCCAAAAGCCTCTTGGCTTTTCCGGTATCCTGCAGGGAATCCGGGACCGGCTGCAGCCGCTCTTTCGTCGATTTCGGGCCAAGCCTACATACCTGCTTTCCCCCGAAATCATGCGCGATGCGCAAGCGCTCGAAGCCCTCGTCCATCTGGACGGCGATGCTGAGTTCGGAACCCATCTGCATGGCGAGTTTGCGGAGCCCGGCGCGTTCGAACCGGACGTGACGTCCGCCTTCCAGTGCCATTACGACCAAGAAACGGAAAGGCAGAAGCTGGAATACCTCACGAACCTCTTTCGAAGCTCGTTCGGGCGGCTGCCGCGTTCGTTTCGCGCCGGCCGATTTGGGATTGGCCCCCATTCCCTCGGACTACTGCAGGACCTCGGCTACGCGGTCGATTCGAGCGTCACACCCCACATGGACTGGAGGTCGGCCGGTGCACCCGAGGTGTCGTTCCTGCAAGCCTCCACACAGCCTTACTGGCCTGTCCTGGACAAGCCCGAACTCGCCGCTCCCCATGCCGGGATGCTGCTCGAAGTTCCCGTTACGATTCGGCCATCCGTGTTCGCCGGGATATCCCTCATCGGCCGTTGGGCCGAGCCTCGATGGCTGCGCCCCACACGCGGAAGCGTTGCCCGGCTCATCGAGGTCGCACGTGAGGAAATCAGGCATGCGCAATCGTCGCACAGCGATCGCCCGATTATTCTCAATTGCATGTTTCACAACGTCGAAATAGTTGCCCAGGCAAGTCCCTACGCGAAGAACGAAGCAGAGGCCGATGCCATTATGAAGAGCCTGTCAGGGCTACTCGCGTTCGCAGAACGTGAAGGCATCCACGGCCTCGGCTTGGGCGACCTCCCGGAACTGTTCACCCCTTCAATGCCCATCGATAGTTCCCGCGGTTAGGTTAATTAGACGACTCTCGCCCGCTCAATCTCTCGAATCGCGGATGGCAGAATGTCTCGGCTCAGCCGCTCGCCGAACCGAACGTCATGCACGTTATGAAGAACCACCGTACGTCGGCAGGCCGCAGGTAACGGATCGAGGGGACTCGGCTCCGGAGCACTACGCGCGGCGCGGGTCTGTACACTGAATGGACACTCTCTATATCATCCGCGCCGGCAATCGAGGGCAAAGTTTGGGCCGGGTTCGAATGGTGAATCGGGCTTGCCGTTAGATGGAAATGTGAAGGGGCATGCTATCCGTACAGCAGCTGGTGAAATCGCTTTCCGGGCACCGGGTCATCGAAGATGTGACGCTGTCGGTTCAGCGTGGCGAAACCGTCGGTCTGCTCGGACCCAACGGAGCGGGCAAGACGACGACCTTTCGAATGCTGACCGGACTGATCGTCCCAGATTCGGGCCGGATTGTGCTCGATGGCGTCGACATCACTACCCTACCGTTCTACGAACGCGCCCGGCGTGGCATCAGCTATTTGCCCCAGGAATCCTTTGCCCCGCGGTCGCTTTCGGTGGAGGACAACATCACGATGGTTCTGGAAGTCCGCGAACCATCTGCGAAGAAGCAAAACGAGACAATCGGACGCCTACTCTCTCAGTTCCACCTCGATGAGATTCGCAGAAGGCGCGTCGGCGCGCTATCCGGTGGTGAGCGACGCCGCTTCGAAATCGCGATCACGCTTGCCTGCGAGCCCAGTTTTGCCCTCCTCGACGAGCCACTCGCAGGCCTCGATCCGCATGCCGTCGAGGAAATCGCAACGCTTATTCGTCACCTGACGGACCGCAACATCGGCGTGCTCATCACGGATCACAATGCTCGTGAGCTGCTTCAACTGGTCGACCGAGCCTACGTCATCGAGGGCGGGAGCGTGCTCGCGCACGGCAGCGCCGAGGAGATCATTGCCCACCCGGAGGTTCGCCGGGCCTATCTCGGTGAGGCGTTCCGGATATGACGACCAAGCCAAGCGAGAGGACTTTCGGTATTCGCCATCATATCCGGAAGGTGAAGCTGCGGGCCGTTTACGGCCCGTTCATGCGTCTCCATGCACGGAGCTTCTTCGCCGGCGTGGCGCTGCAGGTACTCACCGTCATGGTTCTGGTCGAAGCCATCTTTCTGGCCGAGCGCTTTCCCATGGTGTTCAGGGACGTGTTCAGGAACAACGCCGATCCGTTCGACACCGCCCTATTATTCGCCCTCACCAGCACGCAAATAGTCGATTTGGCTCTCGCGATCGCGATCCTCATGGCGGTGTATTGGACAACCCTGCGGATGCGCGAAAATCGCGAACTGCTGGTTCTCTTCGCAGCGGGAACCGGACCATATCAGTTCATGGCTTTGACCCTGGCAATTGCCATCGTCGCTCAAATCGCTTCGCTGACAGTCTCTGGCGTGATCGATCCGGCGTCCCGTTATGCCCAACGCGAGATCCTGTTCAACGCCGCGTTTCGCGCGCTCAAGAGCGGGATCAACACGGGGCAATTCTATCATTTTCCCGATCGTGTTGCATACGCACCGGCGCAGTCCGCAGCGGGCCGCGATGGTGCAGGTACCGGTCAAAGCAAACAACTTTTCATCTATGAGCAGGTGAAGCCAGATACGTTCCGGGTGATCACGGCCGATCGTGCCCGGCTCGATGGACCGGACTCATCCGGCACAATCCTGCTGAAGCTTTCTAGCGTCACGTCGCGCACATTCTCGACCGCCCAACCATCGGCCAGCGCCACGCCCGCGCCTGCACAAACCGATGCACAGACCTGCGTAGACTGCCCCTGGCAGCCGAAGGGCGTCTCTCACGTGACGTTGTTTGCGCCGGATATTACCCAGGAAATGACGATCAATGATCTGCTGACGTTCCTTCCGCGCGGGAGTAATGCAGAGGAGTTGACGATTTTCAAACAGTTCGCAGCAAAGGCGGTTTCGGCGTCCCCAAAATACATGGAGGAGATGCGCCTGCTCGGCGAGCGCTTCGCGCGCAGCCTGTTGTGCCTGCTTGCGCCGTTCATTGCGCTTGCCTCCGTTTGTCTGACGTCACGCGCAACCAATTATCTCGTATTGCCTCTCGCGGGTATGGCCCTTATGTCGCTTAACGTGACGAGCGAATGGCTGATCAGGGCGATTGCGCCTTCGAACCCGCTCGAGGCGTTGGCCGTGCCGACGGCGCTAACGGTAGTGTTCGTGGCATTGCTGCTCGCCGAGATCATCCGCGAGCAGGGCAAGCTGGCACGGCCGCAATTGGCGCGCCCATGAGCACTGACACATCTGCAGTTCCCGGCACGACCGAGTTGCGCACGATCCATTTTTCGCCTGCAGGTCGGCACACCCGATACATGCTGGCGGGACATCTGCGCCACGTGTTCATAGTGACTTCAGTCTTGCTTGCGGTAGCGCTTACAATCGATTTGTGGCCACAGTTTCACATCATCGCCAACGGCCAGAGTCATGGCGCGTTGATCGCAATCTGGAGCATCCTACGCTTTTCGGCTTTGCGCACGCCGGATCTCGTCGCGCCATTCCTTCCGTTTGCAACCTTCCTGGGCGTCGTCTGGACGGAAATGGTGCACACCCAGTCCGGCGAGCGCATGCTTGTGTGGAACAGCGGTCGTTCGCCGATCCAATGCGTGACGCCCGTCATCCTGCTGGGTGCGATCCTCGGCGCTGGCGAATTCACGATGGACTCGTATCTGGGTCCTGCAGCAATGGCCGTGCAGATGCACGAGCGACTGGGGCTCGACGGCCAACGGCTGGATCGGACCCGCCGGGGAGACAACCAATGGATCGCTTTGTCCGGCGGGTTACTCAGAACGGAAATCGAATACGGGCCGCCTCCGGTTCTGCATCACCTGACACTCTTCAGGCGCGATGCCGGCGGCCGGTTGACCGAAGTCGACGTGGCGGCCGTCGCACGCCGGCTGCCCGGCAAAAATCTATGGCTCATGCGCGACGGCCGCTATTGGACACCAGAGGGAAAACCGGCGAGCAATGACGCGGAGCGCGCGACCATTGTGCCTGACGATTCCGCGGGGGACACGCTGGTGCCGTTCGCCGAGCGGACCGTCTCGCTGGATCTCGACCCACTCTGGCTCAGCGTCTTCGGGATGGAAACGCAGTATCTTCCGATGCACGTGCTGCGGGCGCTGGCACTGTCCGATAGAGGTCCCCAGTCCAAAGGCCTTTATCGCACCCGCCTCCAAGTTCTTTACGGCGAAGCTTTGCTTCCCGGCGCAATGGCTCTTCTAGCTGCGACGCTCTCGATGCTTCTTCTGGCCTACAGCGCGTCACCAAAGGCTCTGATCAGCATCGTGTTTGTCGGTTACTTGGCGCATTTCGGAACCAAAGCGTGCTTGCTGATGGGCCAAAACGGCTATATGCCGCCCGTCATGGCCGGTTGGCTTGTGCCGGTCGGCCTTTTGGCAGCGACGATCACGATCTTTGGCATCATCGAACTGCAGCGCCGTGGCGCTAAACATTGAGAGAATCCCAAAGATAGCCGCTCCTGCAAATACTCAGTGCGTAATGATGTGCTCGCGAAGGGGTTTGCCGGTGAGTTTGTCAATTCCAAAAATGTCCAGGGCCGGCACCTCGGGCCATATCCCGCTGTCGTCGACATAAAGATAGACATAGACAAGCTTTATCCAGCGGTCCCCGATTTGCATCAACGCTTCCGGGCGCCCGTAGCCGTCTAGATCGACAACAATCTTTCGCTCAGGAACCGCGGCCAATTTGAAGGTGACGGCGCCGCGTGGTCCGTCATGGCTGACTGAACTGACGCCGTAGGCCAGCATGCGTTCGATGGGGATGAGCGGTTTCTTGTGGCCGTCGACGTTGTACCACCGCCAATAGGCGCTGACGGGCGTGTCCGGATCAATCCGTCCGTGCGAATCTTGGTTCGCCGCGTATATCACCGTGTTGGAGTTGACCGAGCGCTCGATGTAAAAAAGCATATTCGGTTCGTTCGGCACCGGAAACTCCGGCCGTACACGGAGCATTTGGTCCAGTTCGGTCACCTGGCTCGTTGGCTCACGCCCAAAAGCTTCGCCGTTTAACGCCAGCATCAGGCCGGCCACGGCTACCGCACAGATGAGCAGGCGACGCGCTGCTATCGCCCGCATCGCGCGGCGTTTCGTTCGAATGCATAGATCCGAGACATATCGCGTAAGATCAGACACTCTCACAGGCCATGCCATCCCGATTGTTGTTTACAGCAGGTTCGGCGCGCTTGCTCTGGGCGACTTGAGCGTACAGGGCGAAGAGCTTTTCGAAATGGCTTTCGATGTCGCCTACCCGCCGCGCCGCTTCAAGCGCCGCGCACGAAAGTACCGCCCGATCGCGCGCGAGCAAGTCTAGGATCGCTTTGGCGGCGGAATTCGGATCACCGGGCGCATAGGTCTCGGCATATTCCGCGGCAGCCAGATCACCGGCGCCTCCGGCGTCCGGCACGATCACCGGCGTGCCGCAGCACAGCGCCTCGGCGACGACAAATCCAAAGGTCTCCGCGGTCGAACAATGCAGAAGGGCGTCGGCGCTCGCGACCATGCGGGCAAGCTGCGCGCGATCCTTCACCCATCCCGCGACAGGGATATGCGCTGCCCTCGCTGCCTTGGCCCTCACCCGGGAATGGATCAAGCCATCGCCGACAACGTACAGGCCGACCGGCCTGGATTGCTGGGCCCTGCTCACGGCCTCGATCGCAACGTCGACACGCTTTTCCGGATGATGACGCCCGATATTGATGAGCAGCGCCGCATCGGGTCCAAGTCCGCATTCCTCAAGCATCGCTGCCCGCAATGTGTTGTCGCGAAGACCCGGACCGAACCACGCCGTCTCGACGCCGAATGGAACGACGTGCAGATGGTGCAACCCGTGGCCCGCGAAACGCGCGGCAAGCCACGAACCTGAGACGACGCAGCCGTCGAAACATGCGTTCAGGCGGCGCAAATACGACCAATACCAGCCGAAGAGCTTATCGATTACGGATGGCGAGATCAGGCCGGACAACAGTGTCTGGGGATATACGGCGACCGGGTCGGCATGCATGAACAGCATCTTGGCGGCGGCACCTTTCCATCGCGCTGCGATCCACCCGCCGCGCCACGGCGACGAACCTTCGACCACATCCGGCGCCTCGTCGTCGATGATCCGCCAGACGTCCTCGGCACGCCAAAACATGCGGTAGTTGCGGTCGAAGGGCAGTTGGGGGGCTTTGACCCACACAAGCTTGCCGCCCTCGCGCGCCTCGATGCTGTTCTTCGTGCCGGGCGCGATCACGGTCAGGGAATGATGGTGCCTCGCCGCCGCCTTGTACTTCTGGTCGACATAGTTGCGCACGCCGCCACCCGTCGGCGAATAGAATTCCGAGATATCGACGATCTTCACGCCGGTGTCTCCGCGAGCAGCGATTTGTAGTAGCCGTGGATGCGTGCCATCGTTTCGTCCCAGGAAAACCCAAGGCTAAGCTCGCGAGCGGCCGCTCCCATCTGCTGCCGCAACTGCGGATCGCGCGCTAACGTCACGATGTGGTCCGCGAATTCTTGTGCCTGCCCAGGCTTGGCAAGGTAACCAGTGCGGCCATGCACGACCAGGGAGCGGCTGCCCGTCGCGTCGGCGCATACACATGGCAGTCCCGAGGCCATCGCCTCCAGCGTCACATTGCCGAAAGTCTCAGTTTCGCTGGGAAATACAAAGACATCGGACGACGCATAGGCTTCGGCGAGATATTCCCCCTCCAGGAAACCCGTGAAGACGGCGTGCGGCAATTGGCGTTCCAGCGCCGCGCGCTCCGGGCCGTCGCCCACGACAACGCTTCGATGGGCGACGCCGCCCGCCTCCGTCAACCGCAGCGCGGCGGCCAGTGTATCGAGCCGCTTCTCGCGCACAAGGCGGGAAACGAAAACAACGACGAGCTCGCTCTCGCCGATTCCATGCTTCGCACGCCAAAGGCTCGATCTCTTCCCGGGATTGAAGTGCGTTGTGTCCACGCCCCGCGGCCAGAGGCGGAAATTGTTCCTGAATCCGTCCGCCAGCAGCGCATCGATCATGGATTGGGATGGAACGTAAACCTCGCGGCAAGCGCCGTAGGAGCGGCGCAAATAGTGTCTGATAAGGCCGGTGAAACCCGACACGTACCAGTAGTGCTTGAGATAGGTCTCAAAGCGGGTGTGATAGGAGGCAACGACCGGGATCTGCAAACTCTGCGCAGCCTTCAAGGCGCTATAGCCCAGGAAATCCGGTGCCAGCGCGATATGGATGATGTCCGGCCGGAAGGCACGCAGTTTTTCCCCCGTTTGGTGCGGCAAGCCGAACGCCAAGCGATATTCCGGCCGCAAGGGCAAAGACACCGACGGAACAGGCACGACCGTGCCGATGTGGGCGAAAGCTGGAACATTTCCGACCGGCGCGAAGACAAGCACTTCGACACCATGCCGTTCCAAGTAAGCGACCAAGCGATTCAAGGTTAAGGCGACGCCATCTTTGATGTAATTATAGGAACTCGCCACGAGAGCGATGCGCAGCGGGCGCCGCTCGTGGCGGCGCTGCCAATGCTCGGCGGATGACTGCGTCCCTAATTCCATATCCAGCACGCGACTGTCGCCGCGCCCTTGGAGACGCCTCTGCACCTGAACTGAACTCACAAGTCGCCTCTAAGCCCTTGAAATAGCCTTTACAAGACGGCGCAGGCGTGCCCTTGTCAACCTGTCTGCACCTCTTCCATATCCTGGAGGATGCACATGCAGTGTGTGTTCGCGTTGTTCTTTTTTCTGGCGCAGCAGAGCCGATGTCCGCCAAAACAATACTAATTACGGGTGCTTCGAGTGGGATTGGTGCCGGGCTAGCCCGCGACTATGCCGTGCCGGGCAATCGCCTTGTCCTGTGGGGAAGAAACGAAGATCGCCTCAACGCGACGGCGGAGCAGTGCCGCCAGCGCGGCGCGTTGCTCGAAACAGCATGCTTCGATCTCACCGGATTCAGCCAACTTGTCGAGCATCTCGAGGCGGCAGATACACGCAATCCAATTGATCTCGCCATTTTTAATGCCGGGCTCGGCGGCAGCCTGTCACCCGATCGCGCAGCGCAGGACGTCCATGCTGCGGAAAGAATGGCGAGCGTGAATTTCACCGCGCCCGTCATCGGTGCGAACCTGCTTGCAGAACGCATGGCGAAACGTGGTCGCGGGCGGATCGTTCTTGTCGGCTCTGTCGCGGCATCCTTTCCGCTGCCGATGGCGCCCCTCTACGCCGGGGCGAAGGCGGGACTTGAATTGTTCGCGGAAGCGCTCGGATTGCGACTCGCAAGATACGGTGTGGGCGTGACGCTGGTCTCACCAGGCTTCGTCGATACGCCGATGAGCCAAGGCCTCAAGGAACCACGACCGTTTCTTATCGGCGCGGATGCGGCTGCTGCGATTATCGCAAGAAGGATAGAACGCGGCGCGCGACGCATTGTCGTCCCCTGGCAGTTCGCGGTGATCCGCGCCGCCGCGGGCTTTGTGCCGCGCGCGATGATACGCGCGGTGCTCTCGCGGATCTCGCGTGCCACAATCGCTGAATGAACATTGCCCGCAGCGGAACCGCCGTTGTACAGTAGACTTTCGTATTTCAACCTTAATCTAGTTTTTTATCGGAATGCTTGGGGATGCGGAAGTTCATCCAAATCTGGGATGGTTTCGAGAACGCCGTCGCTAGGCTGAACACTCGCTGGGGGAACCTGGCGTCGCAGGTGTTCCGTTGGGGTATCCCGATCGCGCTGCTGGCATTCCTGGCATACAGCCTGACGCATATAGGATGGCTCCATGTCTGGAGTGCACGGCCGAGCTCGCTGGGCTTTTACCTTGTCTTGCTGCTGCCATTTTTTGTTCAGCCATTCGCAGATCTCATCATTTACCGCAATTTGCTGGGCGTCGGCCGATCGCTCCCTCTCTATGTTCTGCTTCGTAAACGGTACATGAACAGCATCATGCTGGATTATTCCGGCGAGGCTTACTTCTTCTTCTGGGTCAAGAAGAATCTGAATCTACAAAAGGGCATTCTGCTGCACGCGGTGAAGGACACAAATGTTCTTTCCGCGGGGGCGGGGCTGGCGATCATCTGGTTGATGCTGCTGGCTCTCGTGGCGGACGGCGTTATGAAAATGCCGCCATTCTTATCATCCCATTCTTGGATGATCGTTTCGATCGGCTCGCTTCCGCTGGTCTTGTGCCTTGCTCTGATCATCGGCGGCCGCAGGGTCACCGCATTGAGCCGAAGCAGCGTCCTTACGACATTCTCCATCCACCTTGCGCGCAGCATCACGGCGCTTGCAATTGAATTTGCGCTTTGGTGGCTTTCAGGGGCTCTGCCTTCGACAACCGTCTGCCTCGAATTTGTCGCCTTGCGCCTTCTCGTGACGCGGCTGCCTCTGGTCCCGAACAAGGAGCTTATCTTCGTCGGAGTGGGAATTGCCGCGGCGGGGTTGTTGAACGTGTCCACTCCCAAGGTGGCGGCCGTACTGGTCATTATGGCGGCCGTCAGCCTGCTCCAGGAATTCGCGCTGGTTGGATTGCCGTGGCTGTTCGAGCAATTTCAAGTCCGGCGCAGCGCGGGTGAGCCCGCGCCGTGAGCGGACTATCCAGTCCGCATGATCGACTGGCGCGCTGGTGCCGCTCGCCGCTCTTCTGGATCCTCTGCGCCGCGGCAGCCTTCCGGCTTGCTGGAATTGTCTGGGGCCTGCCGGCCTCGGACGGCTGGGACGACGACGGGATCGCTCCACGCAATTTCCTGGTGGGTCTCGTCAAGACCTACACGAGCGGCTCATACTTCACCTATCCGCCGCTCCATATGATCGTTATCGCGCTGCTTACGAGTCCGGGATGGATAATCGCGCTGTTCAACGCGCGAACGCTTTCCCAGCATGATGTCATTGCCGAAATCATCCAAGTTCCCTATATGACGTTCTTCGCCGTGGTCGCGCGCCTGGTTAGCGCAGCCATGTCGGTCGGAACGATTTTTCTGATCGGCAAGATAGCCGAGACGATTGGCGGTAGACGAGCCGGTCTGTTCGCCGCGGGGGCATGTGCACTCAATGCGGTACTGATCTATTACGGCCAGGTCACGAATCTGGACGGTCCGTATCTGTTCTGGTCGGCGCTCTCTTTGTGGGGGTGGATGCGTGCGATCGCGGAACACGAACCACGCCACATACGTTGGGCCGCATTGGCTGCGGCAGCGGCGATCGCCACTAAGGATCAAGCATACGCCGTCTTCCTGTTGAGTGTGCCGTTCGCATTCTTCACCTGGTTCGCGCTCGACTCTTGGCCACGGCAAAATGCGCGAAAGGTAATCCTCACGCTGCTTGGCTCGAGTTGTGTCGCGTTGTTGGCGCTCCTGGTGATTGACGGTGCCATCACCAACCCCGGCGGCTTTGCAGCACGTATCGCCTTCCTGACCGGCCCGGCAAACCATGATTACGCACAATACCAAGACAGTTGGAGCGGCCGCCTGCGGCTCTTGAAAGACATGTGGGCCTATTTCCCTCGTTACTATCCGCTCGCTGTCGCAGGGCTCGGTGCGTTTGGCGCCTTGATCCACGTCACTCGGCCGTGCGCCGAACGCTCTCTGCTTGTCGCCGGCCTGCTGCCTCTGCTGGCGATGATCTCGTTCACGGTCGCATTCAACTTCGTGGCGCTGCGCACGGAGAACCGGTTTCTTTTGCCGCAGTCGATTTTTATCGCCGTCTATATCGGCATCGCCGCCGACAGCCTGGCCTTCGCGGCACTTCGGTGGATCAAGTATGCTGCGCGAGGGCTTATTTTGACCGTCGCTGCCATTGCATTTTATCAATGCGCGGGCATCGATGCCGCGTTCATCGGAGATCCGCGCTACGACGCGGAGCGCTGGCTGGACGCCAATGTTAACGAGGGCGACACGATCGAGACCTATGGTCTGAACGTCTATCTGCCGCGCTTTCTTGAGCGCGCAATCGTGACCCGTCTGGACCGCAAGCCCCTGACCGCACGCAATCCGTTACCGCATGTCAATGAGCTCGACCAGCCTTTCCAATCGATTGCGGCGAGATATCCGCGCTTGCTTGTGGTTAGCGCGTTCTGGGTTCGGGACTATCTAACGCGTGTCAATGCGGCGCCGGGCGACGGCCGGGTGATCCAGAGAGTTCAGCAATCCAGCTTCGATGAGACGGGCGCACGTGACTACTTCAGGGCGCTGTTCGACGGTAAACTGCCGTACCGGCTGGCACACAAATCCGCCTACGCGTCCGGATTCTGGCCGTCTGTGGACGGGTATGAGAGCTTGGCGCAGACCGTTTTCATCTTCGAGCGTGTCCCCGGGTTAGTTACTATGTCAGCCCGGAAATGCAGCAATTCTAAGGGCTTGACTTGCCTTTCCTCGCGCTCGCATAGTGCACGGAAATTGAGGGTCGCAGGGGATGCCATCTGACCGATCGCTCATGGCTTTTGTCGATCGACGGGCGCGCATGGCCTTAGCCGGAAGCGCAATTTTCGACTTCGGCAATCCATGGTTTGCGCCGTTGGACCGATTGCAGGCAGAGGCCAATCGGGACGGTAAGGCCTTCGTCAGCTTTGCAAACTACGACTATCTCGGCCTCGCCGATCATCCGGCGGTCAGGAATGCGGCTCATTCGGCAGTGGACAAGCTTGGCGTCGGCGCCTTGGGCTCTCGCGTGGTAGGGGGCGAGCGTCTGATCCATACCGAGTTTGAGGATGCACTGGCGAAGTTTGTCGGCGTGGATGCCTGTCTCACACTTGTGAGCGGATATCTGACGAACCTCACGACGATCTCACATCTCATGAACGCCCGCGACGTCATTCTCTTCGACGAGCTCAGCCATAACAGCATCATATCCGGAATCTTGGGGTCCAAGGCCGGGTCGGCGTCGTTCAGGCACAACGACATGGATCACCTTCAGTCGCTCTTGAAGAAATCACGATCGAACTATCGCAACTGCCTCATCGTCGTCGAGAGTCTTTACAGCATGGATGGGGACATCGCCAATCTTCCCGAGCTTCTTGCCTTGAAGGACAAATTCGGCTGCTGGCTCCTGGTCGACGAGGCGCATTCGATCGGGGTTCTTGGCAAGAACGGTCGCGGCCTGAGCGAACATTTCGGCGAGGACCCGCGACGCATCGACATCATTATCGGAACGCTCTCGAAGACCTTTGCGTCCTGCGGCGGCTTCATTTGTGCACAGGGATCGGTGCTCGAATGGATGCGTTATACACTGCCCGGCTTCATCTACAGTGTCGGCCTACCGCCAGTCATCGCGGCTGCAGCTCAGGCAGCCCTGGAGGTGATTGTGGCCGAGCCGGAGCGCGTGGCGACGCTGCAGAGAAATGCGCAACGTTTTCTGACGAAGGCACAGGAAGCGCACTTGGCGACAAGCAGCGCCGTCGGCGAAGGCATTGTTCCGGTGCTTTTTTCCGATCTGAAGAGCACGTTGGAGGGTTCGGCGTTCCTTCTCAAGAACGGAATATATGCGCCGCCGATCGTTCAGATGGGCGTGCCGAAGGAGCTACCGCGGATCCGATTTTTCATTTCGGCGCATCACAAGTCGGAAGACATCGACCGCACGGTGAGCGCGCTTAAGAGTTTTGTTGCGACTATGCCCGCGGGCACTCGGCAGCACACAACGTCTGTGTTCGACTCCGCGCACGTCTGAGCTTCAGGAAAGCGCTTTTTCGTAGATACGGTATCGTTTGTAGACAGTTCCGCCAACGAGCGCGATCATGTGCTTCATGCGCTGATTGGAATCGAGAACCCAAGATGCCTCTCCGCGCATGACACCGCGCGCGAAGTGACTCATCCTTGTCTGCTGGACGATCGACAAAGCAAGAACCGCACCGATCTGGGAATTCTGCCATTTGCGTCGAATGCCCACCAGCGGCATTCGCCCCGAGCGTATGCCGGAAACCTTCAATCGCCAGAGCAGTTTGGCAACGCCAAAAGGAAAGAGGTGTCCGCCCAGGTCGCTGATAGCCTCGTTGAGATTGGGAAGCGACACGACAAAACCCGCCGCTTCTCCCTTGTACTCGGCGATTACGACGTACTCCGGCCGAACGGCCACTTTGAACATTGCGATCAATTCGTCGACCTCGGCCTCAGTCATCGCGACGAAGCCCCAGTTGTCGGACCACGCGTCGTTCAGGATATCCAGCAGGAGCACGACTTCAGACCTGAAGTTCTTGCGGTCCATGCGGATGGAACGAAATTTGAATTGGTGTTTTTCCTGCGCGCGGGCGATGATCCGCTCCATGGTCGTCGGAAGCGGCTTGCCGTTTTCATAATCATAAGCGAGCAAGTCTTGAGTCTGAGCGTAGCCCTGCGCGACCATATGATTCTGATAATAGGGCAGCGCGTGGCCCATCAGCACGCTTGGCGGACGGTCGAAGCCTTCGACCAGGAGTCCCGGCTCGTCCCACATGGAAAAGCTTACCGGGCCAACGCAACGGCGCATACCGTTCGATCGCAGCCATGATTCAGCCGCCCCGAGGAGAGCCTCGAATACCGATGGATCGTCGATCCCCTCGATGAACCCGAAGTGGCCCGTGGCGTCGTTGTAGCGTGCCAGATGCAGAGCATCGATCTGGGCCGTGATGCGCCCGACCGGAACGCCATCGCGGTAGGCCAGCCAGAACGCGGCCTTTGCATGCTGGAAGAACGGATTGTGGGACCTATTGAAATGGAATTTTCGCTCCAAAAGAAGCGGCGCGACCCAGTTCGGGTCGTCTTTGTAAAGCCTATATGGCAGACGATGAAAGGCGCGCCACAGGGCGCGGCCTTCGACCGGAACGACCGTCACGGCGTCGCGCCCTGCATTCTTAGCGGTTGATTCCAACAAATGCTTCTCCGGGCGTCGGCAGGATCGGGTGGGGTGGGCTGGTACAGCACACCGTCTTGCACTCATTTTGTTCCAAAATCCACGCTATTCCAGGAGCATATCCCTTGCCAAGGTTATGTTTCCTCGCGCGTCAACGACAATCAACCTCGCGCCCTAGCTTGGTGAATTCCGGGTATTCACGCTCGTAAGTCGCACCACCAGGTCGGTTTGATCAATCTGCCATGTCGCGGCGGAAACATGAGGTTCAGGGCTTATCCATCGTCAAAGCAGTCATCGAGATGCTCTCCTATCATCGAGCGCGATATCGCAGTCGTTCAGCCCAGGGTTCAAGGAAATCGGCGCATTTCCAGATGCGGCCCATGCCGATCTGGTCGATGAAACAGTATTTCAGCAAAAAGCCGCCCGTCGCGAGCAGCGCGAGCGCGCATCGCCAAAGAATGCGTGCCAACCTCAATCAACAAATTTGAAGAACGTGGTCGAAGAATCTTCCAGCTCGTTGGGGCCGTCTGCGTTCGCGTGGCACCATCATCATTCTCGCTCACACTACCTCAGGTTTCCGCGTGAAGGCGTAGGCCGAGAACCGAGACCGGCCCGCGTTCACGGTTGTAGGCAGGATTTGTGATCCACTGGTAATCGAAGGTCACGGCAAGACCGTCGGCGAGGCCGGCGCTGTAATACGCCTCGACGATGTTCTCGGCGCCGTAATACGGCAGCGCGCCGTCGCCGATGAGGATTCCAAGGCCGCCGGCAGCGAAGTAACTGCGCGCCGACCGCGAGAGGGCGTTGGTGACGTTGGCGAGTCCAACCGAATCGTTCGGCCGTCCCCAATCGGCGCCCGCCACGCTTACACCGGCGGCAAGCGAGCGGTTGATCTCAGCATACTCATAGGCCTCCTTGCTGCCGTCGTTGGCGTTGGCGCGCAGGAAAAAGCCGAACCCTTCGCTGATCTGCTGTTCGAGGTTAAGCGCGACACCGGGGCGCGAACGATACCGGCGGACAAGCGAGGTGTCGGGCACAATGTGTGTGGCGAAAGCAAAGGCCACAGCGTCGTTGTACGACCCCATGCGGCCGCGGTTGACGAAGCCCAGCAGCCTGACCTTTCCCGGCTGGTCGAACAAGCTATACCGGCCTTCCATTTCGCCGATGGTCGCAAACTGGCCGAATCCAGTCTCCAGCGCGGTACCGTTGGGAATCTTCGACAGATCGAACACCCCGGTCCGCACCGTCCACCACGCCTGCGTCCATTCGGCGGCGGCACCGTAGCTGTAGCCCCAGGCGTCGGCGGCGTAATCGAACGAGCCGGACTCCATAATCGCCCAGTTCAAGAAATCGTGCTTGGTATCGTGCGCATAGGCGTTGGTGTCGAAAATATCCGTCACTGAGAATTTGCCGATCGTGACGATGAGATTGTCCACCGTGTGCGCGCCGCGGAGCTGGTTGGCGCCAGACTCTATGGTTTCCTCGTCGCCGCCGAGATCGAAGGTCTGGCGGAAGAACAGGCGCTGGAGCCGGAAGTACGGCACCGCCTTGCCGACCTTGGAGCCGTCGCCGTTGGGAAAGCCCGCAACGCCCAGCACGTTGCTGAGGCCGAAGCCCTGGTCGATTTCTGGATTGGCGTAGGCTTCCCCGCCGTCCCACAGCCGCACGCCAGCGTACAGCGTGGTATTGACCGTCTCGTCGCCGCGACTGCCGGGATCGAGGCTGTTGGTTCCGCGAAAGAGCGAGCGAAACGTGACCTGACCTGGCTTTTTTGGACCAAGCGAATCGAGAGAAGTTGACTTGGAAAGGAGCTTGGTCATGGCGAAGAAGAGGTTCAGCCCGGAGCAGATCGTGACGCTGCTGCGGCAGATCGAAGTGATGACGGCGCAGGGCAAATCGGTGCCTGTGGCGTGTCGGGAAGCCGGAATATCGGATCAGAGCTATTACCGCTGGCGTAGGGAGTATGGCGGGCTTGATCTTGATCAGGCGCGCAAGATGAAGGACCTGGAGAAGGAGAACACGCGGCTCAAGCGGCTGGTCGCCGACCTGTCGCTGGAGAAGCAGATCCTGAAGGACATCTCCTCGGGAAACTTGTAAGTCCCGAACGGCGCCGGCAGGCGGTGGCGCGCGTGCGAGAGAAGTACGGTCTCTCGGAACGCCAGGCCTGCCGGATCGTCGGCCAGCCGCGAGGGACGCAACATTACAGCACCATTGTGCGGGCCGATGAAGATGCGCTCACCCAGGCCATCATTGCGCTGGCAAGCCAATATGGCCGCTATGGCTACCGACGGATCCAATCCCTGCTGAAGGACACGGGATGGAATGCTGGCTGCGATCGGGTGCAGCGCATCTGGCGCCGGGAGGGGCTGAAAGTCCCGAAAAAACAGAAGCCAAGGGGGCGGTTATGGCTCAACGACGGGTCCTGCATCCGGCTGCGGCCGGAGCGGCGCAATCATGTCTGGTCTTACGATTTTGTCGAGGCTCAGACCCACGACGGCCGCAAAGTCCGGCTTATGACGCTGATCGACGAGTTCACGCGAGAGTGCCTGGCCATCCGGGTAGCCCGACGGATCAACAGCCTGGGCGTCA